>Ga0310810_10004711_pt1 | contig 15141 bp, 12 predicted proteins | sample NCmetagenome_FD_207641 | JGI IMG/M metagenome (GOLD analysis project Ga0310810, IMG submission 207641) | Soil microbial communities from experimental microcosm in Duke University, North Carolina, United States - NC | ecosystem: Engineered > Artificial ecosystem > Soil microcosm > Unclassified ...
CTACAACCTGAGCCGGGTGGAGTCGTTCTATCTGCACGGGAGCGGCGAGGTGGCGCTGATTCCGGTGTTCGCCGCGTTCGTCGCTGACGCGTCGCGGGCCGTGACCGGCCCCGAGCATGACCTGGGCGAGTGGCTGTCGCTGGCCGCGGCCCGAGGCCGGCTGGCCTGGCCGCGCGAGCGGCGGGCGCTCGACGACATTGCGGTGCTGCTCGCGGGCGGCGACGCCGGACTGCTCGAGGATGTGCTGACCGTATGCGGATGACCGCCGGCGGGTTGCTCGCGGCGGGCGCGCTCGCCCTGCTGGGCGCCGGCACTGCGGCGCCGGCGTCGTGCATCCGCCCTTCCCGCGCCGGCCTGCAGGTGCAGGGCCAGGTGAAAGTATGCCCCGGGCGCTACTGGATCGCCGACCCGGCCGAGCGGGGCGTGATCATCGCCGCCACGTCGAACACGGTGATCGACCTGACCGGCGTGACGCTCCAGAGCGGCGACACCCTCCCTTCGGCATTCGTCGGCATCGGCATCTCGAGCGACGGCGCGAGCAACGTCACCATCATCGGCGGCGTGATTCGCGGGTACCGCTATGGGATCCGCCTCGACGGCGGGCGCGGCCACCGGATCCGCGACGTGGACGTCTCCGGCTCGCGTGCCCAGCGGCTGCTCTCGACACCCGAAATGTTCAACGAGGGTGACTGGCTCGACATCTTCCGCCCGGACACCTTCGAGCAGTACGGCGGTGGCGTCTACGTCCGGAACGCGGAGGACGTCTCGATCACGGGTGTCACGGCCCGCCACGCGCAGAACGGCATTGGCCTGGCAGCGGTGCGGCGGGCCTACGTGGCCGACAACGACGTGTCGGCCAACAGCGGGTGGGGCATTCACCTCTGGCGGGCATCCCACAACACGATCATCCGGAACCGGGCCGACAGCAACGTCCGGTGCGAGGGCACCGCCTATCGCCGCGGCTGTGACTCCGCCGCGTTGCTGCTCCGCGAGCAGAGCGACTCGAATACGATCGCCGACAACAGCCTGACCCGATCGGGCGACGGCTTCTTCCTGAGCGGCCAGCGGCCGATGGTCCGTCCGTCGGTGGGCAACCTGGTGCTCCGGAACGACGCCACCGGCGCGTATCACAATGCGTTCGAGGCGACGTTCAGCTGGGGCAACATATTCGTCGACAACCATGCCGACAGCTCCGCCTTCGGCTTCTGGCTCGGCTATTCGAGCGGGAACCTGGTGCGGGGCAACACGATCGTCGGGTCGCGCTCAGCCGGTGTGGCCATCGAGCACGGAAGCGACAATACCATCGCCGGCAACGTCATCATCGGCGGACGCACCGGTATCTGGCTGTTCGCGCCCGGCGCGGACGGCGAGCCGAGCCGCGGCTATCACCTCGACGACAACGTGCTGGCCAAGCTGGATCGCGGCGTGATCCTCGAGCACACGACGCAGGCGCGGCTCCGCGGCAACCTGTTCGACGGGGTGGGTGACGGGCTGGTGGTTGACATGGAAGGGCGCGATGCTGAAGTGCTGGGGAACATCTTTCTCAGGGCGTCGCAGTCGTTCGTGCAGGCCCCCGAGCTCAACGCCGGCGGGAACTACTGGGGTGCCGCGAGCGCCGACTCGACGATGCCCAAGGTGAAGGGCCGCGTCACGATCCTCCCGTGGCGGCCGGCGAGCGCGGCGGGGTACTGAACAGCTCGTCGGCGAGCGCCCTGAGCTCCCGCAGGTTGAAGGGCTTGCTCAGCTGATGCGCCGGTCCACCCTCCGTCCGGCCATTGCCGCTGGCGATCACGAGCCGGGAGGCCCAGCCCGGTTTCGTCGAGAGCAGCGCATCCGCAAAGAACAGCCCGCCCTCGGTTGCCGCCCGCGCGTCGGCCAGCACCAGATCATAGCTCCGCTCCGAGGCCAGCCGCAGCGCATCATCCGCGCTCCGCGCCGCGTCCACGACGTGTCCGTCCGGCGCGAAGAGCGCGCTCACGATCCGGTGCACCGCTGGATCGTCGTCGACCACCAGGATCCGCCGCGTGCCGCGCTCGAGCGGCTCCCGGCTCGACAGCCTCGGCAGCGACAGGACGAATCGGGCGCCGCCGGTGGGGCAGGGTTCGTACGCGAGCCGCCCGCCGTGGGACTCCACGATTCCGTAGCTGAGTGAGAGCCCGAGGCCCGTGCCCTGCCCGGGCTCCTTGGTCGTGAAGAACGGCGTGAACAGGTAGGCGATGTGCTCCGGTGTGACGCCGTCGCCGGAATCGTCGACGCGGAGGACGGCCTGGTCGCCCTGGCTCAGGGTTTCGATGGTGATCACGCGCGCGCGCGACGGCGGCAGCTTGGCCACGGCCTGCACGGCATTGGTGATGAGGTTGAGCAGGACCTGCTGGAGCTCGTAGCGGTCTCCGACCACCGTGAGCGGCTCGGCGGAAAGCCGCGAGTGGAGCTCGATCGAGCGCAGTTTGAGCTCGTAGGCGATCAGCAGCGACGTCCGGGCGATCACGTCGTTGAGATCGACCTCCGCCTTGTCGGGCGTGCCCTTCCGCGCGAACGTCAGCAGGTTCTGCACGATCCGGCTGGCGCGCTCCGCCTGATCCTGGATGACCCGCAGATGCTCTCGCGGGAAGTCCGGCAGCGGACCGCGTTCCAGGAGCAGCTCGGTCAGGCCCGCGATCGATGTGAGCGGGTTGTTGAGCTCGTGGGCCACGCCGGAAACAAGGTGGCCGATCGTCGCCATCTTGTCGCTGTGGATCAGCTGGGCTTCCATGGTGCGCTGCTCGGTCACATCCTCGACGAGCGCCACGATGGAGCCGCGGCCGGCCAGGTCGCCGAGCGGTGCCGCGGTCAGACGGAAGATCCGATGCGAGAGCTCGGAGCGCGCGACCAGCGGCGCGGGCCGGTCTCCCGCGCGCGCGGCTTTCAGGATCTGGCGCACGCCGCCGTCCGGGCCGAACAGGGCCGCCACGAAATCCCGGCCCACCAGATCGTCCTCCGGCACCCCCGCCATGTGGGCCAGCGAGGAGTTGGCGCGAAGCACCGTCCCCGACGGACCGACCACCGCGATTCCTTCGGTGAGCGCATTGAAGGCGGTCTCCCACTCCTCGGTGCTCCGCTGCACCATCTGGAACAGCCGGCCGTTGGCGAGCACGACCGAGGCGTTGGTGGCCACGGTGGAGAGGAGCCACAGGTCCTCGGTCGTGAACGGCCCGCCCTTGCGATCCGACACGGCGATGGCGCCGAGCCGGTCGCCGTGGGAGAGGAGCGGCGCCACGGCGGCGGAGGAGACGATGACATCGTTGGCGAGTCGCACGGGTGGTGCGCCGACCTGGGTGACCCGGATCCGGCCGTCCTCGATGGCGCCCCGGAGAATGGTCTCGTCCCCATCGTCATCATCATCGAGGTCGCAGCCGTTCAGGGATTCCAGCGATCCGATGGCGGCCGCGGCCCGGAGAGTCCGGCCGCCATCGGGGGAGAGCACCACGACGGCGCCGTCCGTCTGCAGGAAGCGCGCGGCAAAGCCGACCACCTGCTCGACGATGCGTTCGAGCTCGAGCGAGCCCGAGAGGATGTATCCGAGCTCCTGCAGCGAGAAGAGCTCGCTGATGCGCCGGTCGAGCTGGGCGGCCACCTCGAGGCGCGCGGCCTCGGCGGCGCGCAGCTCACGGCCCCACGCGCGCGCGGCGATCAGTACCGCCGCCGCCAGCGCCGCCGCTCCGCCGAGCCATGCCCACCACCAGCCGCGACCGCCCAGCCACGCGGCCGTGAACAGGGCCCCGGCCAGCGTGGCGCCCCAGGCGAGCACCCGGCCCGGCGGTGCGGCCGCCAGGCGCCCGAGCGTCAGCGTGGCGGCTCCTCGCCGGGCTCGTCGCGCCGCGTCACCCGCTCGGAGATGTAGGCCTCGGGCGGCGCATTCGGCTTGACCCGGATGGACTTGGCCGGAATGCCCACGTTCACGTGGAAGGGGCGCACGTCCTTCGTGGCAACTGCGCTGGCGCCGACCATCCCGTTCCGGCCGACCCGGACGCCCGCCAGCACGGTGGCGTGATAGGTGATCCGGACGTCGTCCTCCAGGACGGTGCGGGCGTTGGTGACGTCCTTCTGCTCGACGATGCTGTGGGTGTGGCTGTAGATGTTGGCGTAGTCGGACACGCTCACGCGATGTCCCAGCCTGATCCCGCCGCGGTCGTCGAGCAGCACGTGGCGGTGGATCACCACGTCGTCGCCGATATCCATGTTGTACCCGTAGGAGAATTCGACGAACTGGAAGCACTTGAAGTTGCGGCCGCAGCGGGCAAAGACGTGGGGTGCCAGGAGGCGCCGGAAGCGCACACCAACGTCGACGTTCTGCCAGCCGAGCGCGGAGCGGTCGAAGCCATACCAGAGCCAGAGCAGCGGCTTGACCCGCGCAAAGCGGTCGGCGTCCACGTCGGCGTAGTACTCGGGCTCGAGCGTGACGTTCCGGGGGTCGAGCGCGAGCAGCGCTCCGCGCGTAGCGAGCGGCACCGCGGGATCGGCGAGCCGCTCCTCGAGGTCGGTGACGTCGGGATGGTTGAGCTGGAGGAGCGTGTCGCGGGCGAGTTGGTTCCAGTCGGCGCCCGGCTCGGTCAGCCGCGCATCGATGTCTGCGAGCCACTGGTCGTACAGCCGGCCGGCCGCCTCCGGGAGGCGGACGGACTTGAGCGGCAGGAGCGCCATGATGCCTCCGTGATCAGCGGTTCATGCGGGCGCTCACCCGGCCGCGCTCACGCTCGAGGAGCGGCAGCTTCCGTTCCCAGTCGTCGCTCACGAGCGTATCGTAGGCCAGCGTGAATGCCTCGTCTACCGGGATCTGCTCCTCGTACAGGAAGATCGCCATCGCCTGGCCGCGCTGGGCCAGCTGCTGCGACGTGAAGCCGGGGCTGAGCGGGACCACGCCGACCGGCCGGAGGAACCGGCCGCGGCTCACGACGGTGAGCAGCTGCGGATCGTAGCGCGCGCCCTCGCGCTGGCCGTAGAACGTCACGAGGGCCAGCCCCGGTTCGCTCAGACCGTTGAGACGGGCAAGGGAATCGATGGACGTCTGACGTGCGGCCCGGAGCCCGCGGAGCGACTGGTAGGCATCGGGGGCCAGCAGCCGCGTCACCCGCTCGTTGAGCGGCACAAAACGGATCTCGAGCTCGTCACTCCGGAGCCGGAGCGCAATGTCCGACTGACTGAGTGTGCCGTAGCTCCGCGACGAATCGGTGGCGGCCGGCGCGGGGCGGGTCGAGTCGGCGGGAGCGGCGGTCTGCGCTCGCGCGTGCGGTGCACAGGCCGCACCCAGGATCAGTCCCAGGAGCACGAATCGTTTCACGCTGTCTCCTCTCCGCCGGCGGCGGCCAGAATGCTGTCACCCAGGTCGGCGATGCCGTCCCCGCTCACACTGCTGACCACCTGCGGCTCGTCGGGCTCGAGGCCCAGCGCATCGGCCAGCTCCCGGGCGCGCGCCGTGCGGGCCGCGCGGCCCAGCTTGTCGGCCTTGGTGAGCACGACGAGCGTCGGCCGGCCGCTCGCGGCGAGCAGCTCCTGCATCTCGACATCGTCGGCCGACGGCGGGTGGCGGATGTCGAGCAGCCAGACCACGCCGGCGAGGGTGGTGCGGCCGTCGAGATAACCGCGCAGCAACCGCCGGTAGCCGCTCCTCGCGTGCTTGCTGGCCCGGGCAAAGCCGTAGCCGGGCAGATCGATGAGGTAGAAGGTCGGAAGCCGGAAGACGTTCACCAGCGCCGTCTTGCCGGGCGTGCCGCTGACCCGCGCAAGCCCGGGCCGCCCTACCAGCACGTTGAGGAGGCTCGACTTGCCCACGTTGGAGCGGCCGACGAAGGCGATTTCGGGGAGCGGCGGATCGAGGCGGACGGCGGGGTCGGGGTAGCTCCCGGTGAACTCGACGGGGAGCGCCTGCAGGGCAGACCGGCGGCTCACGCCTCCCGCTTGGTCCGCGCCCGCTCGGTCACGACCAGCGGCTGCTTCCCTTCGGTGATCGATTCCTTGGTGATGACCACCTCACGCACGTCGTCCCGGGTCGGGAGATCGAACATGATGTCGGTCATCATGGTCTCGAGAATGGAGCGCAGGCCCCGCGCGCCGGTGCCGCGCTTGAGCGCCTTCTGCGCTACCGCCTTGAGCGACTCCGGATCGAAGGTGAGCCCGACGTTCTCGAGGTCGAACAGCTTCCGGTATTGCTTGGTGAGCGCGTTCTTCGGCTCGACCAGGATCTTGATCAGCGCTTCCTCGTCGAGCGACTCCAGCGACACCACGACCGGCAGGCGGCCGACCAGCTCGGGAATCAGGCCAAAGCGGAGCAGGTCGTCCGGCTCCACGTCGGCGTAGGGGTGCCGCGTGTCGGTGGTGGGTCGATCGCCGCGCGCGTGGTCGTTGAAGCCGATGAGCTGCCGGCCGGTGCGCGACTCGATGATCTTCTCGAGCCCGTCGAAGGCGCCGCCGCAGATGAAGAGAATGTCCTTGGTGTTGATCTGGATGTATTCCTGCTGCGGATGCTTGCGTCCGCCCTGCGGCGGCACTGACGCCACCGTGCCCTCGAGGATCTTGAGGAGGGCCTGCTGCACACCTTCGCCCGACACGTCGCGGGTGATGCTCGGATTCTCGCTCTTCCGGGCGATCTTGTCGATCTCGTCGATATAGACGATGCCCCGCTCGCACTCCGCCACGTTGAACTCGCCGGCCTGGAGCAGCCGAACGAGGATGTTCTCCACGTCCTCGCCGACATAGCCGGCCTCGGTGAGGGTGGTGGCATCGGCGATGGTGAAGGGAACGTCCAGGATCCGGGCGAGCGTCTGGGCCAGCAGGGTCTTGCCGACGCCGGTGGGGCCGAGCAGGAGGATGTTGGACTTGTCGAGCTCGACGTCGGCGTCGCGGCCGCCCGCGGCGTTGATGCGCTTGAAGTGGTTGTAGACGGCAACCGACAGCACCCGCTTGGCCCGCTCCTGCCCGATTACGTACTGGTCGAGGACATCCTTGATCTCGGTCGGGGTGGGGACCTGCGTGATGTTGTCGGCAACCTCCCGCTCTTCATCTTCAGCCAGAATCTCGTTGCAGAGCGTGATGCACTCGTTGCAGATGTAGACCGAGGGGCCGGAAATGAATTTCCGGACCGAATCCTTCGATTTGCCGCAGAACGAGCAGCGGAGATGCTTATCGTTGGACATGGCCCGGATCGTCGAGAAGGGTGGAGAAGGGGTACCGAAAAGTCACCCCTCCGGCCGCCGCGCGTCAAGTAGTCTTGGTGGGGGTGACCGCCGCCGGGATCACTGTGGCCCGGGGGCTGAAGACGCTGTCGATGAGCCCGTACGCCTTGGCCTCCTCCGCGCTCATGAACCGGTCGCGGTCCATGTCCCGCTCGATGGTCTCGATCGGCTGGCCGGTGTGCTGGGCGTAGAGCGAGTTCATCTTGGAGCGGAGATAGAGGATCTCCCGGGCCTGGATCTCGATGTCGGACGCGGTGCCCTGCGCGCCGCCCGAGGGCTGGTGGATCATGATCCGCGAGTGGGGCAGGGCGCTCCGCTTGCCCTTGGTCCCGGCCGCGAGCAGGAACGAGCCCATCGAGGCCGCCATGCCCATGCAGATGGTGTTCACCGGCGCCCGGAGATGCTGCATCGTGTCGTAGATGGCCATGCCCGCGCTCACGACACCGCCCGGCGAATTGACGTAGAGGTAGATGTCCTTCTCGGGGTTGTCGGCCTCGAGGAAGAGCAGCTGGGCAATGATGATGTTGGCCACGTCGTCGTTGATCGGCGCGCCGAGGAAGACGATGCGGTCCATGAGCAGGCGGGAGAAGATGTCGTAGCTCCGCTCGCCGCGGCTGGAGCGCTCGATGATGTAGGGCGGGTACAGGGTGGACATCGTCAGGAGGTCGCCTCGTCAACGGTTGACTGCGTGAGCAGGAAGTCGAACACCTTCTCCTCGGTGAGGGCGCGCTCCAGCTCGGGAAGCCGCTTGGCCTTTTCCAGCTGGGCGTAGAGCTGGCCGGCCGGCACGCCACGCGCCTCCGCCATGCGGGCCACGCGCGCGTCCACATCGGCCTCCGTGGCCCGGAGCCCGTTGGCCTCGACCAGGGCGTCGAGCACCAGGTCCCGCTTTACCTGCGATTCCGCCACCGGGTGAAACTGCTGCTCGAACTGGCCGAGCTGCTCCTCAGGGATCTGGTAGGCGTTGGCGTAGCCGTGCATGAGCTTGTGCACCAGCGATTCCGGCGCCGTGACCTGATTGGCCTCGACGATCTGGCCGATCAGCTGCTCCCGCACCCGGGCGTCGGCGTCACGCGCGGCCTCGGCCGTCAGGTCCGAGCGGACCGCGTCGCGGAGCGCGTCGAGCGTCTCGAAGTCCCCCACCTCCCGGGCGAACGCGTCATCGAGCGCCGGGAGCTCCTGGCGCTTGACGTCGTGCAGCGTGATGCGCACCCGCCGGCTCTGGCCCCGCCGGCTTTCGTCGGGATGGTCGTCGGGGAAGCGGATGTCGGCGTCCGCCACCTGGCCCGGCAGGAGCGCCATGATGCGCTCCTCGAGGGCGGGCAGCGCGCGATTCTCGCCAAGCACCAGGTCATAGGGCTGCGACGCTCCGGCGGTGTCACCCTCGAGTGGTGCCACGTCCACGCGCACCATCTGCCCCGGCGCCGGTTGAGCCCCTTCGACCGGGGTCCACGTTGCCTTTTCCTCGCGGAGGCGCTCGATCTGCTCGGTGACCGCTTCGTCGGTCACCGGGGTCACCTCACGGCGCAGCGTGAAGCCGCCGATCCGCTCGAGCTTCACCTCCGGCCGGACCTCCACCAGCAGTTCGAACTCGATCGGGCTCCCATCCTCGAACTTGACGTTCCTGATGCTGGGATCGCTGATCGGCTTGAGCGACTCGTTGCTCCGCGCCGTCTCCCAGCTCTCCCGGATGACCTCCTCGAGGACCGACTGGCGAATGGCGTCGCCGAAGCGCTTCCGGACCACGGCCTCCGGGGCCTTGCCCTGGCGGAATCCAGGCAGGCGCGCTCGCTGGGCGTAATACTTCACGGCTTTCGATTCCGCGGCGCGCACCCGGTCCACCGGCACGGTGACCTTGAGCGCCTTCGATGCCGAATCCGAGGCGGTTGTCTCTACGGTGATGGCTTCCATGGGCGGGAATCTAGCCGGGCGGGGGGCGGGCGGGCAAAGGCGACAGGGCCCGCGATGCGCCTGGCGAAGATTCACGATATTATACGACCGGAACCGCTCCCTCCGACCGCCGGCTCACCATGCCCGATTCCCCCCCACCGTCCATCGGCCCACTGCTCCAGGAACTGCGGGCGGGGAACCAGAGTGCCTTCGACGACCTGCTCCCCCTGGTCTACGATGAGCTGCATGGGCTGGCCGAGCGGCAGCGGCGGCACTGGCAGGGCGACGAGACGCTCGACACGACCGCACTGGTGCACGAGGCTTACCTGAAGCTCGCCGGACAGCCGGCGCCGGAGTGGAGCAGCCGTGCCCATTTTCTGGCCGTCGCCGCAACCGCGATGCGGCAGATCCTCATCGACTACGCGAAGCGGAAGCGTGCGGCCAAGCGCGGCGGACAGCAGCCGCACGTGCCGCTGCACGAGGTGGAAGCCGCGCTGAGGGGAGAGCCATCTTCCGACGCCAGCGATGTGCTCCTCGTCGCACTGGACGATTCCCTTCGCCGCCTGGGCCAGGTGAACGGGCGCCAGGTGCGAATCATCGAGTGCCGGTTCTTCGGCGCCATGTCGATCGAGGAGACGGCCGAGGCGCTCAATCTCTCGCCCGCGAGCGTGAAGCGCGGGTGGGCCATGGCCCAGGCCTGGCTGTACCGCGACCTGCAGCAGGGCGCGGGGGACACCGATGGAATCTGACCGGCTGGAGGAGCTCTACGGCCGCGCCCGGGCGCTGGATGCCGATGCGCGAGCCCTCTTTCTGGCGGCGGCCTGTTCCGGCGACGCCTCGCTGGAACGGGAACTGGCCTCGCTGCTCGCGCTTGGCGACTCCGCCGAAGCCTTCTTTGCAGGGCTTGCGAGCACCGTCGTCTCGCCGGCCGTGGGGCATCAGATCGCGCAATACCGCCTGATCGGGGTCCTCGGGAGTGGAGGCATGGGGACCGTGTATCGGGCACACGATACCCGCCTCGCTCGCGACGTCGCGCTCAAGCTTCTTCCGGCCTGGCGCGCGCAGCATCCGGAGGCGCGCGAGCGATTCCTGCTGGAGGCGCGGGCGGCCGCAGCGCTCGAGCACCCCAACGTCTGCAGCATCCATGAGGTCGGCGAAACGTCCGATGGCCGGCCGTTCATCGCCATGGCCTGTTATGACGGGGAGACGCTCGCCAGTCGCCTCGGGAGGGGCGCCCTCGCGCCGGCGGAGGCGATCTCAGTTGCCGTCCAGGTTGGCCGAGCCCTGGGCGCGGCCCATGCGCGCGGGATCGTGCATCGCGACGTGAAGCCCGGCAACATCATGCTGTGCGCCGATGGCGCGGTTCGGCTGCTGGATTTCGGGCTGGCCAAGGTGGACGATGTAAGCCTCACGGGACCCGGCATGACGCCGGGTACGGTGGCGTACATGTCTCCCGAGCACGCTCGCGGCGACCCGGTGGGGCCTGCCACGGACCTCTGGAGTCTTGGGGTCGTGGTCTACGAGATGCTCTCGGGCACGCGCCCCTTCCGCGGCGGGAACGACCATGCGGTCATCCAGGCCATCCTGCACCAGCAGCCGGAGCCGCTGCGCGCCGCATCGCCGGCGGTGCGGCGGATCGTGGACCGGCTCCTCCGGAAACGGCCGGAGGAGCGGTATCAGGGCGCTGAGCAGTTGCTCGCCGATCTCGGGCGACGTGGTCCCGCGGCGCCGGCCCGCCTGCGGACCTTCGCGCTGGGCGGCGCCGCGGTGGTCGCCGTTGCCACGCTCCTCGCGCTCGCCTGGCCACACCGGCGCTCGGCCACGCCGCGGTCGCCGCCAGCCACGGTTGCCGTGCTGCCATTCACGGTGCATGGTACCGGACTCGAGCTCTGGCGCGAGGGCATGGTGGATCTCCTGTCCATGGGACTCGACGGAGCCGCCGGCATTCGCGCGGTCGACAGCCGCACCCTGCTTGCCCGCTGGCGGCAGGAGGTCGGCGACACTGCCGTGACCGATCTGGCCCGCACGCTGCAGTTCGCGCACCGGATCGCAGCACGATACGCCATCGTCGGCTCTGCCGTCGCGGCGGGGCCGAGCGTACGGCTGGGCGCCGATGTGTACGACGTCGAGAGCGGGAGGGTTCTGGGCCCGCTCCAAGTCGACGGGTCCGCCGACTCGGTGCTGGCACTGGTGGACCGGCTTGGCGTGCAGGCGCTCGCGCTGATCCTGGCAAAGACGCCGGGCGAGCTGCCCGCGCTCGACCTGGCCGCCGTGATGACCACCTCACCAATGGCGCTCAAGGCGTACCTCGAGGGCGAGCAGCGCTACCGGCGATCCGAGTTTCCCGAGGCCGCCGAGGCATGGGAGCGCGCCGTCCACGCCGACACGCTGTTCGCGCTGGCGTATCTGGGCCTGACGGACGCGTACGCCTGGTTCGACGGCTACAAGTACAGGAACAACCTCCAGCGCGCGAGGCGGATGGCAGCCCGGCTGCCCGCCCGTGAGCGGACCGTGGCGCACGCACACTGGGCCCAGTACATCGGTGCCCCCGACGCAGTCGTGACCATCCGCGAAACCTTGCGAAAGTATCCGGACGCCGCGGAGGCCTGGTACGCACTCGGCGAGGCCTATTACCACAACGCAGGCTCCATGGGCCGGCCGGATGAGGCCGAGGAGGCGTACCGGACAGCCGCCGGCCTCCAGCCGAGGATGGCTCCCTACCGCGCGCACCTTCTCGACCTGGCGTTCACATGGTACGCTGACAGTGCGCGCATCGCGCGCGAGCTCGATGTGTACAGCCGGCTCGCGCCGAGGGACGTCAAGTCCCGGGCCGGCCGGGTAGCGTTCGCGCTGGTGTTCGGCGACCGGGACGTGCGGACGCGCGCGAGCGCAGAGCTGGGCGAGCTCGATTCCGAGTCGGCGGCACAGTTGTATGCGTTGCTGTTGCATCCGGCATTTGCCGACGTGCGTGAGGCTGTGCTGGCGGCCGTCGCGCCTCACCTCAATCCGCATGATGGGGCGGGCATTCGCGGAGTCCGATTCAGGTCGACCGCGCTGATGGACGGGCAGGTTCGGCGCGCGTTCGCATCGCTGGACAATTCGGGGACTGCCGCCTACATCCGGTACGGCGGGGCGCTCTACCTCTCGACCCGCGGCGTGCCCGTGGCGGTGCGGTTGCTCCGGGAGAGCGTTGCCGCTGGCCTCGCCGACAAGTCGCTGTTCGCGTCCAATCGGATCGAGGCGATCTCGGTCGCCGGCACCGCCGCGCGGCTCGGAGACTGGGGCGATTACGAGTTGGTGCTGGCCCGCCTGCGGGCACTTGCCGCGCGGGAGCCGGCCGCGTCCGACAGCACCGGGTTCGGGTACTGGACGTGGGCCGTCCGTGTGGCGGAGGCGGAGGGGCTGTGGCAACACGGCAGGAAGGGGGAGGCGCTCCGGATGTTCGAGAGCACGCTGGCCGATGACGGTGGCTGGTTTACGCTGTGGCAGGTGGGCCAGCTGTCGCTCGAGCTCGGCAAGCTCGACCAGGCGGAACGCGCGTTTCGGGCCCTGTGGCAACAGGATTTCACGGCCGCCCGGCTGCAGCTTGCCCGAATTCTGGACCGCGCCGGGCGGCGAGCCGAAGCGCGGTCGGCATATCAGTTCGTGGCCTACGCCTGGCGGCGCGCCGACCCCGAGTTGCAGCCCGCAGTCGAGGAGGCGCGCCAGGCAATAGTTCGGTTGTCCCCCGCCGGAACGTAGATCTTTCCGAGGCTACCGGTCGAGCTGACTCCGGAGCGCCCCGGCCGGAAATTCGGTGGTGTGCACGTTGACATAGTACGCATCGGGATGGTTCAGGATGTCCCGGAGCAGCGTCCGATCGACGTCCGCCCGACAGCCGACCGCTTCCCCCGACGCGTCGGGCGGTGTCAGCACGATGACAATCCCGCCGCGGATTCCCTGGGCGGCATGGTGGATGTGCGACGCCGTGGCCGGCAGCGCGATGTCCGTCACGTTCGTGTGCCAGCAGATCTGGCCCTGCCCGGCGTTGATGGTGATCAGCGCCGTCCCGCTGCCATCAGGATCGCCGGCGTAGGGCGGAGTGGTCGTGACTTCCTGCGTGAGCGACTCCGAGAACGGCCGGCCGCCATGATCGGCGCCGGTCACCACCGAGAGCGACACGGTGGATTCCGATGCCGTCGGGACGTCCTGGGCGCAACCGGCCAGCAGCGCCGGCGCGAGCGCGAGCGCGGCCGCGAACCTCAATCGGGTGGACATCGCGAACCTCCTCAGATGTGGGTAGCAGGGCCGATCACTCCCCGCCGGTCGGCGGGGAGCCGAGCACCTTCCAGGACTGTGCGTCCGCCTGCGACAGCAGCCAGCTGGCCGCCGTGCGATCGCCCGCATAGTCGGACCACGCCGCGACCTGCAGGGTAGTCTGGTTCCCGAGCCAGCCGGCGGATTCTTCGAGCGCCGTCAGGGCGGCGCCCGGCGTGCTCGGCAGCCGGCGGTCGAGCGCCGAAGCGAGCCAGCCAACCATGCTGCCGTTTCCCAGGCTGGTGACGTCCTCGTGCGCCACGCCTGGCTGGACCGCGAGCGCCCAGAGTGCGCCCTGCGAGCGGTTCGCGGCGAAAATGTCCCGGACTGCCGCGTTTCTCTCGGGAACATCCAGCTCCGCCTGCATGACGAAGGTGGGGACGGCCAGGGCGGCGCCTGGCGCGAGCGAGGTCACTGACGTCGGGACCCGCACGAGCAGACCCATCGTGCGTTCCGGGTGTCGCGAGGCCAGCCCGGCCGCCTCCGGGGAGCCGGCGCTCAGGCCGACCATCAGCACCGGCGCGCTCGCGAGCTCGGGCCGGCCGCTCGCTGCGGCGGCGTCCGCGAGTGCGCGGAAGAGTCCGTCGTCGCTCGTGGGCACGTTCTCCGTTGCGATGGTCCTGGTGCCGATGAGGGCCACGCGCGCGGAGCGCGCCAGTGCCCGAAGATCCGCCCCCAGCGCCTGCAGGCCTGCCTCGTGCTCCGGTGGCGTGCCGGCGGCCGACATGCTCTCGCCGGTGACGAACCCGCTCGTCGGCGGGCCACCGAGTACCAGGATTGCCCCGCGCATCGGTCCGACGCCAGGCGGCACGTAGGCGGCAACGGGGCCGATCACGTAGATCTCCTGCGCCGTCAGCGTGACGTCGTGGCTGTTGGGGCCTGCCGCCAGGGTGATCGCTGCCTGCGCCGGTACATATCCGGGCCGGCGGACCTGGACGGTGACCGGCCCCGTTGGCAGGCCAGTCAGTTCGAATTGTCCGTCCGCGCCGGTGGTCGCCTGATGGGCGCCGACAGTCACCGTGGCGCCGGCGAGTACCGTTGGCGATTCTGCGGCGCGGACGGTTCCGGAGAGCGTGGTGCCATCATCGCCGCTTCCTGGCCCTGACGAATCACCGCAGGCGCTCATCAGGAGGAGGGCCAGCGTCACACTCCACGCGGCCAGGCGGTTTGCGATCCCAGGCAAGGTCATTGGTACCCCCGATACAGATTGATCCGCCGACGGTCGACGGCGTGTCGATCGGCAGGCCGGCTGGAGAGGTCGTCTGCATCTTGAGGTACGACAAAACGGGCGAGGACGGCTCATCGGAGAGGCGGGGCCGGCCGCTTCGGGCGGGAAGCGGGCCTAGGCGATCATCTCGGGGATCGGGGCAAAGGCGGCGTTGGCGGGCGGCAGCGGCCAGCCGCTGTCCCGGCATTCGGACATGCTGCCGAGCACGGTGTGATAGACGAACTCGGCTCGCAGCCGGTCGAGCGTGCTGCCTCGAAGCTGGGCCCCGGCGCGGCGGAGCCACGCCTCGGCGAGTTCGCGGACCAGGTAGCGCGGCACGCCGAACAGTCGGTGCGGCGACCACTCAACGTCGCCCAGCCGGACCAGGCCGCGGCCGAACCGTGCCGCCCGTGCCACCACGAACTCCTCCCGCAGCTGCTCCCGACGGATGACGTGCTCGACCACGGCGCCCGGCACGTAGGCCGTCTGCGCGCCGCGGGCCCGAAGGCGGCGAAGCAGCTCCGTCTCACCGCCCATGGC
>Ga0310810_10004712_pt1 | contig 15141 bp, 9 predicted proteins | sample NCmetagenome_FD_207641 | JGI IMG/M metagenome (GOLD analysis project Ga0310810, IMG submission 207641) | Soil microbial communities from experimental microcosm in Duke University, North Carolina, United States - NC | ecosystem: Engineered > Artificial ecosystem > Soil microcosm > Unclassified ...
TAGCCGTCATCAATAGCTGTGTTATTTGGTCTTAACGAACCCTCACGTGCGATCCGTGGTGGCAAGGAATCCGGCACCTCGTAAATCACTGACTTCCGAAATATGAGTCTTTTAACTAACGGCTCACTGGCATACTTGAGTTCCGTGCGGGAGCCGCTGTAAACAGGTAAGAGATCCATAACTCCTGCTGCGAGAATACAAGTCGTCAGCGTACAGCCCAGGATTGGACCTAACATGACTGGCGCCTTCAACCTATACAAACGCCAACAGCAGTAAGCCACAAACAAACAACACAGCACCACGGCGGTGGCTATAAAAACGGAAAGATTCCAGAGCGGTAGCGCAACTAAAAGTAAACCGGAAAAGACAAAACTTTTTGCAGATGTCGGTGCAGCTGAACGCCTTTGGCGGGACCGATCAACTAAGAAGATTAATACAACTAGGCATATCCCAGTGGCGAAGGCGAGGTGCCGCTGGCTCACAAAAGCGATCTGGTTCCAAAAGTTCCAAGTCTCACCCCGGTGTGCGTGACCAAAGGCGAGAAAATTAGTTAGATACCGCAGGTACCCGTGGAAAAAGTACAGCGTGGTGCCCAAACGTCCTACAACACGAGAGTTGAAGAGCAGCTCGCCCAGTGCCAACACTAGCCCGAGCATGCTTGTTAGGCCGAGTATACTAAGGACATTGACGCTCCAAGCGAGGTTTAGCCCGAGAAACGCCAGATTGCCGGCCTGAAAATAGAATAGAAAGCGACAGTTAGCTCCCTGGGACGTGAACTGTGGGATCTCGATAGGGAAGTTCCGGCCAAGGGCGAAAGTTTGAGCAATGGAAAACTGTGGATCAAATTCCTCGCCGGACACGCGCAACTGGCCGTGCTTATTAATATAAAGCATTCCAACCAATAGGACGCACGCCGCGGTGGATAGCGCTCCTAGCACGATCCAGTCGTAAACCGGCCGGCCGCGTAAGGGGGGCTCAATTGTTTGGAGCTTAGGGGATCTTTTCGAAAACCGGAAGATGCCTGCAGCAGAAACTGCAAAAAACAAGACGTCTGCCAACAGCAAGGGTTCAGGCGTACGCGAAAACACGAGCCCCGCCAGATAGGTGAACCACGTGCTGACTAAGATACCAACCAGCACAGCTGCTGCCAAGCGGTGGGCACTCGATACAAAGCGGTAAAAACGCCGGCAAAGAAGATCACCCAGAGCAATCGCCAACCCCAGATAAATCAGAGCGAGCATCCTTCAATCCGGGCTATTTAGCTGTCAGTCAAAGCGCAAATCACCGTGGCAAACATGATACCTTGAGGATAACAATCCTCAGCATATAAAAGTGGAATTCTACAAAAAAGAGGTCTGCGACCTGCGTGTCCATCGTTAAAATTCCACTGAGGTAATTGATGGTTATTGTAGGACCTTTACAGATTAATGGTGGTTACGCGGTTACTACCCATGTTTAGAACGTAGAGTTTTCCGTTTGCCAACGCGAGCGCAGATGGCCCTTCGAGTTTATCGGGTGGCTGTGGCGCCAAACTTCCAATCCTGGTTCCCTTTAAGTCAAAGACTAGCACCGCCGCCAGGTGTGCGCTCGACGCATAGAGTCGGGTTCCTTGTGAGTTGATCACTAAGTCTTCAAAGCCGGCGGACGACCCCCATTCGGGCATTGGCCATTTTGTCAAAAATATCCCATTCTCATCAAAGACCTGTATTCGCTTGTTAATTGGATCGGCTACATAAACTTTGTTGGTAGTTGGATCGACTGCGACCGACGTTGGGTCGTTAAATTCAGCGTCACTATTACCTTGACGACCCCAAGTCGCCAGCACTCTCCCATCGGGACTAAATTTGGCGATTCGATTGTGGCCCTGATCAACGACATAAATTGCATCATCCGGGCCAATGGCTATCCGGCGTGGACCATAAAATCCAGGATTAGGGCCTTTCCATTCCGCGATAGATTTTCCGTCGGGAGCCATTTTCTGCACGCGATGATTGGACGCGTCGGCGACGTAAATGTTGCCTGTCCGATCAACTGCTAGTCCGTTTGGATTTCGTAATTGTCCCTGGCCCGTTCCCTTGGTTCCCAAGATGCCGAGAAAGGCGCCCGTAGCCGAAAACTTTTCGATCCGACCGTTGTTGGTGTCGGCAATTAGAAGATTCCCACTTTCGTCAACAGCTATTCCGGTCGGAGAATCAAATTGTCCCCTGCCAATTCCCTTCCCGCCTTGAAACGTGTTACTTGGATTCTGCGGCGGGGCATTCAACTCAGGAGTCGCACCGAATGCGCTCACGCGTTGCTGAAACTCTGGAATGTTCTCGCGAGGGATATCCAGTGCGTAGAACGTTCTTGTTTTTCCCCCAAAGGAAAATGAAAGCGAATCTTCTGTTCCAAGGTCGCGAAGCGATTGAAACATTCTTATTATCCTTTCGGTTTTTGGCTGCCGCTCCCAGATTAGTTTCAAATGCTTATGAGTGGGAACATAAGTTGAGATTGCCTTTTTGTTCGAATTCCACACATCCAGCTCGCTCAAGACGTAGGCGAATGGGTACCCATTACAAAAGGACAGGATCTTGTCATCATCGTAATCATGCAGGAACAGATGAATGATCGAATAAGCGTCATCCTGACAGACGAATGTGTCATATGCGGGTTGTGGCACTCCTTCAATCCTGTTGAATTCGTTGTGCTCCAGTTGGGGGGAGCCGGGATGTTCCTGTCCGGCAACGACATGTCTTAGGAAGCGCGAGACAGCAACTTCGTGCTGTGCATAATAGCGAATCGAAAACGGACTTCTGGTCTTGCCGTAGATATATCGAACGGATGGGATTAGACCGTCCAGCAGTATTAGCGCCGCTACGGCCACGCCAACAATTTGCACGCCGGGCCATCGTCGCAGCTTTAATAACCATGCAACTGTGATGGTCATCAGGATTACCCAGAACGGAATTGGCAGAAGGAGGCGGTTATCTATGGCTCTTGCGACGAAGGCGCCCCCCACAGGAACTATAGCCAGTAGTACGATTTCAAAACGCCTCTGCCAAAGTGCGATCACCAACCCAGGCACCAAGAGCCAATAGTATGGCAGCGGAATAGGCAAAGTATCCGGAATAAAGAAGCGGACAGCTGGGATAGTGAAGAAACAGTCGTAGAGCTGCTTGGTAAATGGCCTTATTCCATTCGGAAATGGAGGTGTTTGTACTGCATGCCAGAAATCCCGAAGAAATGCCGACTCGTAGAGCGTATAGGCATTTTTATTGAATATGATGTACAGACCAATCGGTGCAGCAGCCGCGAGAAATCCATAAATGACGAGAGCGAGCGAAGTCCAAGTCTCCTTTCGTTGCAGGCTCCTCCAATAAAACAGCGCGTACAGCGGAGCCGCCAGTACAAGTCCCAGAAGATATTGTTTGCCGGATATGGAACTGGCCAGGCACAGCCCTGCAGCGATGCCTCCGAGGGATACGCAAAATCGAGAATCCTTTCTGAATCCTACCTGCAGAAAATAGAGAGAAACAACAGCCAGAGCGACCGCCATGGGATAGCGATACCCGGCAAAGGTGTAAATGAACGCAAACGGCAGGAAGTTAAAAATCAGCGCCGCTACAGAAGTGACGACGTAAGACTCGAAAAACAGATCAACTAACAGAAGAGTGAATACGAATGTTGTCAGCCAGATACAAAAGAGCGCTGCTTCATAGGACAAGATGTTAAAGCCGAACAGGCGAAGGAACGCCAATACGTAGTAATGAAACAGTGTTTCGCGCGCGAGGACAGGAGGATGAAACCAAGCCGCCTGATAGGGATGCCCTATAACGTAGCTCTTAAGAAAGAAGAGATCCCAGCCTGACTCATCAAAAAGGGAGTTACCGTTCCAAGGCGACGTGCGAAAATTCCAAAGGTGCGAGACTACAAAAAACAGAATCCAAAAAAGAAAGAATGCTGCTTTTGGATTTACCAAGGACTTCAAACGGCCATTTAGCTCTCGCGGGCCTGCTGTGAAGGCCGCGAGCAAAAAGAGCATACTGAACAACCACCCGATCGGTTGCCATGGGTCTCCCCAACTTGCTTTAAGGTAGTGCGCGATGCCGCCGGAAACACAAACGGAAAAAGCGACAAACGACAAGCCAAGGAACAATGACCGCCTGGCAGGCAGTCTCCTCAGATTGTGATGTAAGTTCATAAATAAGCTACGGAACAGAGTCCGCTAAACGAGGCCTTAAAGCAGATAACTGCAACCGTGCGACTATGCACTGCCGAGTAGGATCGGCTAAGCGCCGTCGATTACTGCTTTCACAGGTCAATCGAGACGACTCGATTCCCATGCATATTCACAACGTAGAGTTTCCCACCTGCCAAAGCGAGTCCCGATGGCCCATCGAGTACCTCAGGAGGTTTTGGACGCAAACTGCCAGTCCTGTTTCCATTCAAATCAAAAATGAGAATGGCATCCATGTTGGTACTTGAAGCGTATACACGGCCTGATTTCGCATCGATTACCAAATCTTCGAAGCCATACGGGCCTCCCCATTCGGGTACTGCCCATTTCTTAAGAAACTTCCCCTCTGAATCAAATACTTGTATTCGCTTGTTGCGAGGATCGGCGACGTAAACATTGTTAGCCGTCGGATCGACTGCAACTGCAGCGGGGTCATCGAACTGGCCGTCTCCAGTTCCTTTGCTGCCCCAGGTGGTTAAAACCCTCCCATCCGGACTGAGCTTAACGACTCGCGTCCGGCCCTGATCCAGAACATAAACTGAGTCATCGGGTCCAATGGCAATCCGGCGCGGTCCATAGAACCCGACGTCGGGGCCTCTCCACTCGGCGATCAATCTGCCGTCGGGGCTCAGTTTCTGCACGCGATGGTTAGAGGCATCCGCTACATACATATTGCCGGTGCTATCAACGGCGATGCCGTTCGGTGCACCCAACTGTCCTTGGCCGGAGCCTTTAGTCCCAATAATATCGAGAAACGTGCCCGTTGGTGAGAACTTCTCGATACGACCGTTGTTGGTGTCGGAAACGAGAAGGTTGCCATTGCGATCAACAGCAATTCCCACGGGAGAATCAAATTCACCCTTACCGGTGCCCCTGCCTCCTTCAAAGATGTTACTGACAGATTCAGGCAAGGCGCTGAGCTTGGGAGGTGGTTTATCGGGCACCTTATAAATTACCAACCCGTTATACTTCTCAGCGTCATACACCTTTGGAAAATAAGTGGCATACAGCTCCTGGTTGGGTCGTTTAATGAAATTCGCCTGTCGAATAGCGTTGTCATATCCGATGTACTTAATGCCGTTCTCTTTCAGAAGATGGTAGACCTTCCAAGGGTCCCTGCTCTCGTACAGGGTTATGTAAAGTTTATCACGCTTACTGGCGTCGTAACCCGCTCCCCAGGAGTAGTAAGGCCATCCATAGAACACACGGCGCCCAGCCATGAGAATAGGATGATTAACAAACCGGTCTGTTAGAAAAATGTCTCGAGGGGTAGTGTTTTTCTTGAGCCAATCGATCAGCGCATCATTCTTATACGTTACTTCGCCCCATCCGGTGTTATGAATCGGGAAAAAATCAATGAAGCCGCCCGCGATGACTAACGGAAAGAGAACAACCGAAAGAAATTTGCCGGGAAGAGTGGTTCCCCCAAGTGAGAAATGCCACAACCGCCAGAATCCAAACGCGACGAAGAGATTGGCGATAATCACCCAGATGTGAATGAATTTTTGGTTCGCAAGCACTTCGATGGTGAACTGAAAAGAAAACGCAACAGCAAGAAGGCTTAAAGCTGCCAGAAAGAATCGTCTTGGAAGACTGCCGGCGAAAATCAACGCTATCGCGATTAATAACCACTTAAAGCCAAAGGTGAAGCCCAGGTACTTCAGCACGTTCTCGGTGGTAGGATGGTCCAGGGTGTAGCCCCAATGAAGCAGACGTGGCATCTGTGCCCGGCCACTGCCAGTGCTTAGAAAGAGCATCTGGGGCAACGCGATCAATCCCGCCGTTGCGGCTAACGCCAGCATTTGAAGTCGAAGCGGACACAAGATGAATAACAATCCCAGAATCGCGGCAGCAGCGATAAACACCGCGCTGTTCCACATCGGCAGCAAAGCAAGAACGAGACCCGAAAAAATGAACGGTGGTAGCGTGGCGATAAAACGTCTTATTGTGTTCGGGCGTTCTTCTCTCGATTGTGTGGGCACTGATACCGGAGGCGTCTCGATTCGCGATTCGCGAACATCTTGAAGTTCGCTGAGGCCACTGGAAACCGGTGCAGGCGCGGTCCCGATTTGTGATTCGCTAGTATCTTGAGGTTTACTCGGATCACTGGAAATCGGAGGTTGTTCTTTCGATTGTGTGGCTACTGAGACAGGAGTCTCGAGTTGCGATTCTTGGACAACCTGAAGCCCGCCGGGATCACTGGAAACCGGGGCAGACACGGTTTCGATTTCTGATTTTCGAACATCTTGAGGCTCACTGGCATTACTCAAGATCGCTGTTTCTTCTCTCGATTGTGTAGCTAGCGCTTCCGAGGGCATCTCGATCTGCGATTCTGGAACACCTTCAATTCCGCTCGGACCGCTGGAAACCGAGGCAGGTATGGCTTCGGGCAGTCGGTGTGGGGGCGGTATCATTGCCCGCGCGGCAACGCGTGCTGCCGCTCGTTTAGCTTCCACTTCGCGATAGCGAATCACGAGGAAAACTAGGACGAGAAGGAGTATCCCGATTGCGCTCGCGAAGTGCCGCTGGTTGAGATAAGTCACCTGGGACCAGGTTCCCCAAGCTTCACCGCGATACGGGAAGATCGTCTGAAGATACTCCCGTTGATTGGTGATTGCTTGAATAGCCGCCCGAACTGAACCTTGCTTCTGAAGGAACGGGGCATACGAAAGCGACCCGAAAAAGAAAAAGAGCAGCGACCCCAGACGACCGACTGCGCGCGAATTGAAAAGAACCTCACCAAGCGTCATAACGATCACGAGCATCGCTACGATTGTGGAGATGCTGAGTAGATTCAGGCTCCACGCCGGATTGAATCCCAAAAACTCCAGGTTTCCCGCCTGAAAATAAAACAAGAAGTGGTAACGAATCCTGTCGCCGGAGAAGTGCGGATACTCTGTTGGAAAATTGTGTCCCACGGCAAAGCTCTGGATCAAGGCAGTGTTCGGCCCGAAATCGCTGTACTCAGGGTTAGCGATTAGGAGTTTACCGTCCCTGGCGTTGAACGAGGCAAACATCATCCAGGAAACGAGGACGATGTATCCGGCTATGAGTAGCCAGTCGACCATAGTCGATCCCGAAGGCCGGGTAAGATACAAATTCGATCGCCTTGGGTAAGCGCCTTTAAAAATTGAACCTTTCCATTTAGGCCAGGACAGAAGCGCAATCGCCGCAACAAAGAACACCAGATTGGCCCACAAAAGAGGTTGTCGTGTCCAAAAGAAAGCCAGCCCAACCAGATACGTAAACCAAGAGCTCACCAGTACGCCCACGAGGATTGCGGCCGCACACCGGTGTGCAAACGACTCAAACTGGTAAAAACGACGGCAAAGAGAATCCCCGACAAGCGCGGCGACTACAAAATAAATCAGAGCCAGCATACCGAGGTCCTCGCTGATTCACCATCCGAACTCGCTTTTGACGTGCCAGACACAGGCGCAAATCGTAAACGCATGATTTTTTTCGTCAAACACGTCCCAAGTTCTCTCGCAACATGCATCAATGGGGAGTTCGACACGTTGTCGCTAGGGTTGAATTTGATCGGTCCAAAGAAATAACCACGTCGCTATTCCGTTAATTGCGATCGAGACGGCAAAAAGTGAGATTTCGGTAGCGCTGATTTTGGGTGGCCCGTTGCCTGTGATCAACAGGAACATCCAGGGAAGAAGAATCATGGCGTAGCGATAAGAGAATTGCCAGCCGCCCGGATTTCCATGGCACCAGAGCACGAACGTTATAATGCCAATCGCGATCCACGAAATGGTCCTATATCTTCCGCCTGCCCTAAAAAGGAGAAAAAGGAGCGGAGTCGCGAGAAAAATTGAGCACCCAAACGGTGGAAAAGTAAGGAACGGAAAGTTGGGGTTGTCATTAAATCCTTCGAACAACATCTTATTGACGTTCCACGGGATCGCGTGAAGCGAGAAAAGCCCGTGTGCGTACCAAGGTTCGTCGCGCACTTCAGGGATATGAAAATAACCAAAATCGGAGATTGAATGAAATCGAACCAAATTATAAGCGGCGGTAAGCAGCGCCAGTGTTACGGGCAGCGTTAAGAAATCGAAAACCATTGGTCCGTTTACACGAAGCGCTCGTTCAAAGTTCTTCCGAGAGCCCGTTGTCGCCTCCGGAGCCTCCGAGCGTGATGCTGGCAATTCAGGTGTTGCGGACCCCGGACGGTCAGGCGCTTCCGCTACGGACACGGGCCGGCGCCAGAAAAAATAGAGGTAGAAAGGTGCTGTAATGAGAAGCTCGGTTCGATTCCCAAAAGCAAGAGTGAAGAACGCCCCGGCAATGAATGGCGACGGTCGCACCAGTGTGAAATAGAGAGCTGCGACTTGTCCCAATAACGCGAGACCGAGAGCGATTTGCCATGCGCCGCCCATGCCGAGATTGCACCAGGTCCAGGTTCCAAATACCGGGAACAAGGCCAGCAAAATTCGGCGGGTAAGGGGTTTTGTTTTCAGGCTGGAGTAATCGGGTCCGAATGCTTTCGTGAGTTGAAAGAAGAAATAAACGCAAGCTCCGGCGATCAACGCAGCCAGAATGCGAGCCGGAAAATCGCGGATCAGCGACGCTTTTTGTAGCAGTGCAACTGGCACCATGCTAAGCACGGAGCCCAAGGGAAACGCGGAATAATATCTATCTCCGTACGGAATCATTTCGTTGAGCCACTCGGGCGGCTGTTCGCGAAGTCCCAGTTCGCCGCGCAGAAATGCCGAAGCGATCTCGAATGTATAATCCAAATCGTGCAGCGTTGGATTTGTCGAGAAATAGAAAGCGACGGCGGCGAGCAGTGAGATGGCAATCGCCACCCAAACCTGGCCACTTCCGCGCTTTTTCGATGTTTCCGACTCCATCAGAGCTTGAAACCGGCAGCGACGGCGTCGCGGTGAAACATGCGGACGGTATCAAGGGAGACCTCGTCGAGATCTTTGCCTTCGAATTCGAGGAGTTTTTTCAGAATGTCGTGTGGCACGGTGACGATATCACACCCGCAGGCCGCAGCCTGGAAGACGTTAATTACCTCACGAACGCTCGCCCAGAGAAGCTCCGCCTTCGGCAAACCCCGCACGATCTCAAGCGACTCCTTCATAATCGGCGATGGATCGATTCCCGTATCGGCGATTCGTCCAGCGAAGACCGACATGATGGATGGGACGCTCGGATTCAGCACGGCAGCGACGGCTGTCACCTGACGCGGCGTTAACATCGCCGTTATGTTTAACTTCACGCCTTCGCCAGCTAATCGCTCAATCAAGGGAACCGACGATTCTCCACTAGTGTTGGTGATGGGGATCTTAACGTACACGTTCTCCTGCCACCCGTGGATTTTGAGTGCTTGCCGGCTCATCTCTGAAAAGTCGTCGGAGAAAACTTCAAACGAGATCGGTTTAGATTTCACTTCCTTCAATATCGCTTTGGCAAAGCTTTCGTAATCATTCACTCCGGCCTTTCGCATCAGAGTCGGATTTGTCGTCAGGCCATCGATGTAGGGCTGCCGCGAAAGCTCCGTGATCCCGCGAAGGTTCGCGCCGTCCGCGAAAATTTTCACGGGCAGGTCGAGCAAGCGATCAGTCATCCCTTCCAGCCTACTCAGTGGCGAGCGCGAAATGCAAGTAGTTCTCAGGAATCCGCGTCGCGAAGAATGGCGGTCACGGCCTCGTTGAAATTCGCCACAGTAAAATCGGGCGTTTCGCGCAGGCTTTCTTTGTAACCGCGCTGGATAAAAATCGCGCGACAACCTGCGGCGCGCGCGCAATCGACATCGCGCCAGCGATCGCCGACGACATAACTTTTTTGGGGATTAATGTTCAGCTCGGTAACCGCCCGGAGAATCAAACCTGGCCGCGGTTTACGACACTCGCATGGTTGGCCATAGCGCTCGCCGGCGTGATAGCAAACCTCAATACGATCAAGTCGTGGAAGCGCCGATTGCATTTTCAGATTCATCGCTTCAACGGCTTCGCGACTCTGGGTGCCGCGGCCAACGTCGGGTTGGTTGGTAATGACAATCAGGAGGAAGTTCGCAGCTTTAAGCCGCGCACATCCGTCCGGGACATCGTCGTAAAGCTCGAACGCCTCAACGTTAGACGGAGGGTAAGGCATCCCGTTCCGGACCGCGACCCGATTGATTACTCCATCGCGATCGAGGAAAACTGCGGGACGCCCTATTTCATGCTTTCCCATTTCGTCTCGGCGACCTTGAGAGCGGGATGCGAAACCCACAAATGCCAAATCACTGCTTGGAATGCTTCGGTGTGTGGCGTGATGTTTGCGGGATTGACCGTTGGTATGACAACGGCCACGTCGGCGACCTGTGCGGTGTATCCACCGTCGCGGCCAACGATCCCAAGGATCGCACTACCACGTTCCCTGGCGAGTTGAAGTGCGCTCACCAAATTTGGACTGACATTTTTTTGGAGGCTGCCGCCGCCTACCGACAATACAAGAACCGCGTCCTTTCCGTTGAGTCGGCTTCCTTTTAGCCATTCGGCAAAAACTGAAGGCCATCCGTCATCGTTGGTGCGAGCGCTCAGTTCAGAGACGTTATCGGTAGGCGCGTACGACTCGATCCCTGCAAGCTTGCGGAAGTCGTTCACCGCATGCGAAGCATTCGCTGCGCTGCCGCCCACGCCGAGAACAAAGAGCCGGCCGCCGCGCGCGCGCACTGCTGCGAGTAATTCCACGGCTTTTTCGCAAAGCGTTGGGTCAAGCTGCGCGACAATCTCGCTTGCCTCGCGCAAGTGTTGTTTCGAATAGCTCATGCAGGAAGAGAAACGTCGTTGTTGCGCAATAGCCCATCAAGTTCCGCAAGACCTTGCGCCGAGCCAATTTCATAAAACCGTTGTTTCACTTCATACGCAGCCATTTCTCCCTCCGATACGAGACGCGAGTACACGTCGGCCAAATCAAATGGCGCGTTATCGGGACAGTCATCAAATACCCCTGAGGTCAGAACGCTGATGCCGTAATCGATGTGCCGCATTTGCGGTGTGTGCACTTTCTTGTGATAGCGTCGAATTTCACCCGATTCGAACCAAACATTGCTTGTATCCCAGCGATCTTCGTTCTCAAACACTGTCATCAAAGCCTGTTTTTTGCTTCCAACGAAAGCTTCGACAATCGCCGCGTAATCGACGGGCATGTATGAGTCTCCGTAAGTTACCAGAAATTGCTCGCCGAGCTTCGGAACGGCGCGTTTGAGAGCACCGCCGGTTCCGAGAAGCGTTGGCCCGTCGAACGAATAATCAATTTGCAGGCCAAGTCGTTTTCCGTGGCTAATCTTCGCTTCGATCGACTCACCCAGATGGCCTACGCACAGGACGATTTTTCGAAAGCCTTCAGATCGCAGTAGTCGCAACTGATGGACTAGGAATGGTTCGCCAGCCACGTCCAAGAGAGCTTTGGGGATCTTGTCGGTTGCTGGGCGGAGACGCGTGGCCAGGCCGCCCGCGAGAATAGCCACAGGCCAATTCGCCAGGTCAATGTCTTTCCGCCGCGTCGTCATTGAATGAGGATCTTTGTGCCCTCCGGTTCGAATCGGAAACGCACTTCGGTCAATCCTCTCTGGCGCATCGCATCACGCAGCCGGGCTTTATCCTGAGCGTAGAACATGAGAAAACCGCCACCGCCCGCGCCGATTAATTTTCCACCCAATGCGCCGTTCGTCATCGCGAAATCATAAGAGTCGTTGATGAATTTGTTGCTCATGGCGGCGGAGCGTTGCTTTTTCCGTTGCCAGTGGACGTCCATCAAGCGTGCGAATTCGAGAAGGTTATTGGCTTCCAATGCGCGCTGACTTTGGCGTCCCAGTTCTTTTACGAAATGCAGGTTCTCCAGCATCGCTTCGTCAGACTGCGTGCTCTTGTCATGTTGCTCCTGCAAGATTTTTGAGGCTGAGCGCGCATAGCCTGTAAAGAACAGCAACAAATTATCTTCCAGCTCCAACAATGTTTCTTCAGAGACGTTGAGGGGTGAGGCCTGTACGCGGCCATCTGGCAGAAATTCAAAACAAGTGATCCCGCCAAATGCCGAAATGTATTGGTCTTGTTTACCTACAGGTTCACCAAGTTTTTCAATCTCGATACAACAGGCTTGTTCAGCCAGCTCAGACGGGTGCACCAGATTTTTGCGCAACGCGTGCAAGGCCTTTAGCAGCGCCGTTGTAAAACTGCCAGACGAACCGAGCCCCGTCCCGGCCGGAATATCAGCCATGCTTGCGATCTCAAGGTTCCGTTCCTGTACGCCGGCTAGCTTGAGTGCTTCCCTAATAATCGGGTGTTTGATTTCATCGATCGTGGGGACCTCCTCGAGATGGGAGTACTTCAGCAAAAAGCCATCTACAAACCGGCGATGAACAGTGATGTAAATGTACTTGTCGATTGCCGCAGCCATCAGAAATCCGCCGTGTTTGCGATAATACGAAGGCAGATCAGTCCCCCCGCCGCCGAGCGAGATTCGCAATGGAGAACGCGTGATGATCATTTCGAGAACGCCAACATGGAAAAACTGGAGCGGCTTGTCCAGCGCTCGCGTTATCGTTTAACTTCGTGACGTTCTGCCCAAAAACTGATTCCATTTCGCCCGGGTCTCGGCGGGCACGTTCATGTCTGCTTCCACGAGCCACGAAACCGTCGTCAATGAGCTGATCACTGCCGAGACGATAACGAGTGCCATAAGCAAGTAGCGCAACTGGAAGGCAATCTTGCCCTGCCGCAAAAAGATCAGAAAAGCGAAGACTAGAAATGGAAAAAGATCTGCAATGTACCGTTGGCACAAACCCATGAAAGACAGAATCGGGATGACTTGAACCAGGAACATGGCGGCGATGGCGCGTTCCACACCGTCAGCGCCTCCGGGGCGTATTAGCATGACCACGCCGATAACAGCTCCGAGCAGAATCCAGGATGACGACCACAAGAGCGAAGAATATGTCTCGGTGAAAGGCATCACATAAAGAGTGTCATTCGGGTAGTAGTCTGTCCGGTTCCCTTTGAAGAACGGAGCCTGGCGCTGCAGTTTTGGACTTCGTAACAGGAAGTAGTCCGCAAAACTGTAAGGCACCCGTTTGAGACGAAACAGCCCATGCTTTACGGCGAAATCACGCTGCACCGCGTTGATATTATACTTCATGGGCATGCCGCTGAAGTCACCGAACTTGGCGTAGGTAAGAAACAGATAAAACGAGAGTGCAGCTCCCAGCGGCAGAAACAGCGCGGCCATGTTCCGGATCGGCTGTTGGTGGAACAAACGAATCGCAAGTAATGGCGCAATCAAGACGAAAGGCGCGCCGAACGTCGCCCGCGAAAGGAGAGCCGCGCCGGCGCAAAACGAAAACGCTAGCAGTGACCGCGTTAAAGCTGCGCCTTCATTTATTCGAGATCGCCACGCAAAATAAAGTGCGGCGAAGGACCACGCGAATCCCCAGATAATTGCTTCGTCGTAGATGGACAGATTGCCTAGCAACAACAATAACGGTGACCCAAGCGCGAACCCAATGACGCAGGCGTTACCTATCCAGTTACGCGCCCGCGATGAAAGCGGCGATGAACGCAACGCTGTTTGCACCAGGCCGGCAAAAGCAAAAAGCGCGATGATTCCCGCGCAAAATCCTGAAATCCGGGACCATTTACCGTGCCCCGGCGGATAGATGAAATTCAGTGGAATGCGGAGCAGCGCGGGGAACGGCCCGAAGTACATCCGCACTTTGCCGTTCACGATCATCGTTTCATGTGCGATTGCATCTGAATCGACGCCGACGTCGCCCCGCAAAAAGTGTTCCGCCTGAGAGTCGAAGGCGCCACCGAGCACTTCCTTGATAAAAACGTCTCCGCCTCCGGTCATGGTGAAGAACCAGAAGACCGCCGCGAAAACGAGAGTCACGGGTAGAAGATTCGGCGAGCGGTTGCCGTCAGTTGTCTCCACAGAAACTAATATAATGCCGGCCGAAATGTGATCAGTCGAGGATGAGACCAATCTTGCTAATTATGTTGCGTCGGCGTCGTCCCTTTCGGCAGCTGCAAAAGAAATTCAAACCAAACTTGTGATACCGCAATCGCATCTATCTCACTGCGGGGAGCCTTGAAATGACGCGCTTTGCCACTTCCATGAGCAGCGTGAAACCGAAGGTTTGAAATCCGAGGATTACCAGCAGAAGACCGAGAATAGCGGGGTGCGAAATCGCTTCTAGTTGCAGTCCGTGTTTCAAATAGTGATAGGTCAGATTCCCGAGAAGCACCAAACCCGCGAAGGTTAGAGCGGCCGACGCGATCATTCCGCGGTCGAACGTGATGATCTTCTCAATCCGCTCCACGAACCGGGGTTTCAATCCGTGCATGACACGTGCAAGAACTCCGATTTGGATTGAGCTGTAACCCAAAGTCGCGCACGTCACTCCCAGCAACATCCAGTGAAGGCTAAAGCCGATTCTCCCAATCCTCACTGGCCCGGCCGCCAGCCCGAGGGAAAGTAATAGTCCAATGAACAAAAGCGCAGCACCGGCCTTGAGCAGGAATGAATCTGCCGCGTAAACCAGCATCACTTTGAGGTTGACCCAGCCTGCGAGCCACGGCGATCGCCAGCCCACTCGTAAGTGGTGACTCAATCGTCCTTCGCGGTCCTTGTAAAATTTGATCGGCACTTCCGAACTGATGAGTTTCAGTCGCGCTGCCTTTAGCACCATCTCGCTTGCGTATTCCCAACCGCGCGAAGTGATGTTGATTCTGTCCAATGCTTCACGAGTCACACCGCGTATGCCGCAATGGATGTCGGAAAAGTTGCTGCGATAAATCCGGTTCAGAATCCAATTCGTGAGAGGCGTGCCAAAGTAACGGTGCAATTTCGGCATCGCGTCTTTTTCGATGCTGCCGCGAAACCGGCTGCCCATGATGAACTCCGCGCCTTTTCGAAATTCTTCCACAAAC
>Ga0310810_10004713_pt1 | contig 15138 bp, 14 predicted proteins | sample NCmetagenome_FD_207641 | JGI IMG/M metagenome (GOLD analysis project Ga0310810, IMG submission 207641) | Soil microbial communities from experimental microcosm in Duke University, North Carolina, United States - NC | ecosystem: Engineered > Artificial ecosystem > Soil microcosm > Unclassified ...
GGCGCCCTTGATCCTGCTGTTGAACAGCGACACGGTGGTCCAGCCTGGCGCGCTCGACGCGCTCGTCTCGGCGCTTCTCGAGAGCGGCGCGGTGGCGGCCGGGCCGCGGCTGGTGGACGCCGCCGGACGTCCGGAAATCTCGTTCGGCCGCATGCTCGGTCCGGCGGCTGAAGCGATCCAATGGATTCGTCAGCGCGCGGCGTCCCGCGGCTGGCCGGGGTCGCGTCCGTACGTCGAGCGGCTGGTTTCGCGGCCACGCGAGGTCGACTGGGTCAGCGGCGCGTGCTTGCTCGTGCGCCGGGAGGCGGCGCTCGCGGCCGGTCTGTTCGACGAGCGGTATTTCCTGTACGAAGAAGACGTGGATTTCTGCGCGGCGCTGCGGGCACGCGGCGGCCGGGTCATCTTCACGCCCGCGGCGCGAATCGTCCACCTCCGCGGCCGTTCATCGGGCGGCGGCCGAACGATCCATTACGATCGGAGCCATCTGGCGTTCTACGAGAAACACCGCCCGCGCTGGGCGCCGCTGCTGAAGATGTGGATCAGGATAAAAGGGGACGGGGCGTGAGCCGCGTCGCCCTGGACGTACACGATGCGCATTGCCATTGACGCCCGCAAGCTTCACGACTACGGCATCGGGACATACGTGCGCAATCTGGTCCGCGAACTGGCGCGCCAGGACGGGCGCGACAAATACGTGCTCATCTGCCGTCGCGCCGACGAGGCGTTCGTCCGCGCCCTTGGACCGCAGTTCGAACCGCTCGTCGAGGCCGCCGGCAACTACTCCCTCCTCGAGCAGTTCAGCGTGCCGTTCGCGCTGGCGCGTGCGCGCATCGATCTGTTTCACGCGCCGCACTACGTGGTCTCTCCGCTCACGACCTGCCGGACGGTCGTCACGATTCACGACTGCATCCACCTGCGGTTCCCGCAATATCTGCCGAACCGCGCGGCACACATCTATGCGCGCACGATGATGAGCCTGGCGGCCAGGCGCGCCAGGCGGATTCTCACCGTGTCGCACGCGTCCAAGGAGGACATCCGGCGCTACCTCGGCGTGCCGGCGGAGAAGATCGAGGTCATCTACAACGCGCTCGACGAACGTCTGGCGTCCCCGCCGACCGAGGACGAGGTCACGCGCGTGCGCGAGCGCTTTCAGCTGACGTCGCCGTTCGTGCTGTACGCCGGCAACATCAAGCCGCACAAGAACGTCGATCGGCTGATCGAGGCATTCTCGATTCTGCACCGGCGCAGCGGTGCGCAGCTCAAGCTCCTCATCATCGGCGACGAGATCTCGAAATACCCCAACTTGCGGCGGCTGGTCCACCGTTTCCAGCTGCACCAATACGTCCGGTTTCTCGGGTTCGTGCCCGACGCCACGCTGGCGGTGCTGTACCGGCTGGCGACCGCCTTCGTGTTTCCGTCCCTCTATGAAGGCTTCGGCCTGCCGCCGCTCGAGGCCATGGCGAGCGGCACGCCGGTGATCACGTCCAACGTCTCGTCGCTGCCCGAGGTGGTCGGCGACGCGGCGCTGCTCATCGACCCGATGAACGCGGGCGCCATCGCCGACGCCATGGCGCGCGTGCTCGGCGACGCCGAGCTGCGCAAAGATCTCATCCGCCGCGGCCACGAGCGGGTCAAGGCGTTCTCGTGGGAGCGATCCGTGCGGCGGACGCACGAGGTCTACGCCGAAGTGCTGGCGGAGGCCGCGCGCGAGCCGGTCGTGGCGGGCCACCGGCAGTGAACGAGGCCGCGGAAGCCCCCTGGAGCGGATTGCGCGTCGCGCTCGTGCACGACTGGCTGACCGGCATGCGCGGGGGCGAGAAGGTCCTCGAGGCGCTGTGCCGGATCTTTCCAGCCGCCGACCTCTTCACGCTCGTCCACGTCCCCGGCAGCGTGTCGCCGCTCATCGAGCAGCGCCGCATCCGGACGTCCTTCATCCAGCATCTTCCGCGCGCCGGCCGGCTCTATCGCCAGTATCTGCCGCTCTTTCCCTGGGCCGTCGAGGGTCTGAACCTCGACGCGTACGATCTGGTCGTCTCGTCGAGTCACTGCGCGGCGAAGTCGGTGATCGTGCCGGCAGGCGCCCGCCACGTCTGCTACTGTCACACGCCGATGCGCTACGTCTGGGATCAATTCGACGCGTATTTCGGGCCGGAGCGGATCGGCGCGGCGGCGAGCGCCGCGGCGCGGCCGGTCATGTCGTGGCTGGCGCGCTGGGATCGCGCGACTGCCGCGCGCGTCCACCGCTTCGTCGCCAACTCGCGTCACGTTGCGGGGCGGATCGCGCGGTACTATAATCGACCGGCGACGGTGCTCTACGCGCCAGTCGATACGAAGTTTTTCAGCGTCGGCGCCGATACGCCGGAAGACTGGTTTCTGGTGGTTTCGGCGCTCGTGCCGTACAAGCGTATCGACATCGCGGTGGCGGCGGCCCGACGCGCCGGCGTTCGCGTCAAGATCGTCGGCACCGGACCGGACGAGGCGCGGCTGCGGGCCGGCGCTTCGCCCCACGCCGAGTTTCTGGGCGCCGTGGACGATGCCACGCTGCGCGATCTGTATCGGCGCGCGGCGGCGCTCGTGCTGCCGGGCGAAGAGGACTTCGGCATCGCTCCGGTCGAGGCGCTCGCGTGCGGCACGCCGGTCGTCGCGCTCGGACGCGGAGGCGCGTGTGAGACCATTGAGGACGGCGTGACGGGGCGGCTCGTGCCCGAGGCGACCGCCGACGCGTTCGCCGACGCCATGCGCGACGTCGCGAGCCGACGATTCGTCCGCGCCGACTTGCGGGCGCGTGCCGAGCCGTTCAGCGCCGAGCGGTTCGACGCCGGGTTCCGCGCCATCTTGCAGGAGACGCTCACGGCCAACGCCGCATGGTAAAGCGCTTCAACCGCCTGCTGGTCGCGATCCACGTCGCCGCCGACGTCGTGTCGGCCGCCGCCGCGTTTCTCATCGCCTACTGGCTCCGGTTCAACTCGGCGCTCGTGCAGATCGTGCCCATCACGAAGGGCCGACCGCCGTTTGCGAACTACCTCGCCATCCTCCCGGTCATCGCCCTTCTCGTGCCGCTGGCCTTCCAGCTGCAGGGCCTGTATCGGCTCCGCCGCAGCCGGACCCGGCTCGACGATTTCTTCGGCGTCTTTGTCGGCACCATCCTGGCGGGGCTGGCCGGCGTGGCGGTCACGCTGTTTCTCGTCTCGTACTACCGCGATCTGATCATCCGCGATCCGATCTCGCAGGCGGTCTGGATCCTGTTTCTCGGCCTGAACGTGCTGTTCACGTACGGGTCGCGCGAGCTGGTGCGCGACCTGCTGCGACGCCGGTGGCGCGCCGGGATCGGCTTGAAGCGCGTGCTGGTGGCGGGAGCCGGCGATCTCGGGCGGCTCGTCGCCGAGCGGATCCTCGAGCACAGCGAGCTGGGATTCAAGCTCGTCGGCTTCGTCGACGATCGGTTCGCGTCCACCGACGCGATCGGCCATCGCGGACTGCCGCTGCTCGGCACGCTGCAGGACACGCCGGAGGTCTGCGAGCGCGAGCACGTCGACGAAATCTACGTCGCCCTGCCGCTCGAAGAGCACGTGAAGATGCTCGGCGTGGTCGAGTTCGCGAGCCGCGAATGCATCGACGTCCACGTCGTGCCGGACCTGCTGCAGTTCATCGCGCTCCGGGCGCGGCTCGAGGACCTCGACGGCCTGCCGATCATCAGCATCAACGACGTGCCGCTGCGCGGCTTCAACAGCGTGCTCAAGCGGGTCGTCGACATCGCGTTGTCGGCGATGGTCATCGCGATCGGCCTCGTGCCGACGCTGATCATCGGCTGGCTCATCAGGCGGAGCTCGCCGGGGCCCGTGTTCTACCGGCAGGATCGCATGACGCTCGACGGCAAGCGGATCGTCGTCTACAAGTTCCGGTCGATGCCGCAGGACGCCGAGGAGTCGACCGGCCCGATCTGGGCGCCCGAGAACGACCCGCGCGTGACGCCGATCGGGCGCTGGATGCGCCGCCACGACATCGACGAGATGCCGCAGTTCTGGAACGTGCTGAAGGGCGACATGTCGATCGTCGGCCCCCGGCCCGAGCGGCCGTTCTTCGTCCAGCAGTTCAAGCACCGCATCCCGCAGTACATGCTCCGGCACAAGGTCAAAGCCGGCATCACGGGATGGGCGCAGGTCAATGGCTGGCGCGGCAACACGTCGCTCGAGAAGCGGATCGAGTTCGACCTGTACTACATCGAGAACTGGTCGCTGCGGCTGGATCTGAAAATCATGTGGCTCACGCTCGTCCGCGGGCTTCACAAGTTGGCGTAGCTCATCAATAATGCGCATTGTCATCACCGGCGCGGCCGGATTCATCGGATCTCATCTTTCGGAGACGTTGCTCTCGCGCGGCCATTCGGTCGTCGGCATCGACAACCTGCTCACCGGCGATGTCGGCAACATCAGCCATCTGGCGAGCCGTGACTTCCTGTTCATCAAGCACGACGTCACCAATTACATCCACCTGGACGGCCCGGTCGACTGCGTGCTGCACTGGGCCAGTCCGGCAAGCCCGATCGACTACCTGGAACTGCCGATTCCAACGCTGAAGGTCGGCGCCCTGGGGACCCACAACGCGCTGGGCCTGGCGAAGGCGAAAGGCGCGCGCTTCGTGCTGGCCTCCACGAGCGAGGTGTACGGCGACCCGCTCGAGCATCCGCAGAAAGAGACCTACTGGGGCAACGTGAATCCGATCGGCCCGCGCGGGGTGTACGACGAAGCGAAGCGCTTCGCGGAGGCCATTACCGTCGCGTACCGGCGGTACCACGGCCTCGACACGAAAATCGTACGCATCTTCAACACGTACGGCCCGCGGATGCGCATCCGCGACGGCCGCGCGGTGCCCGCCTTCATCTCACAGGCGCTGGCGAACGAAGACGTCACGATTTTCGGCGACGGCACGCAGACGCGCAGCTTCTGTTACGTCAGCGACCTGGTCGACGGCATTCTGCGCCTGATGGAATCGTCCGAGAACGATCCGATCAACATCGGCAATCCGCAGGAACTGTCGATCGAGCAGATGGCCCGCGTCATCATCCGCATGACCGGCTCGACGAGCCAGATCGTGTACCGTTCGCTGCCCACGGACGATCCGAAAGTGCGGCAGCCCGACATCACCCGCGCGCGGACACTGCTCCACTGGGAGCCGAAGGTCTCACTCGAGGACGGACTGACGTCGACGATCGACTACTTCCGCAAGAAGATGGGCGGCGGCGCCGGTGGGGTCAGGCCCACTTAGCCCTTCGTCTCCCCCGCCGCCAGCCATCGGGTGACCACGTAGACGTAGTGCAGCGCTGATGCGATCGTCACGGCGACGGTCGCGTACGCGAGGTCTCTGACGATCGGCGAGACGTGGCCGCGATAGTTCTCGAACAGCGCGACCACGCCGGTCACGACGTAAATCGCCGTGGCGGACTTGCCGAGCAGCGACGGCTTGAACGTGCGACGCGTCACGGCGAGGTTCACCAGCGCCACCGTCAACACGATGGCGACGTCCCTGCTGATCACGATGACCGTCAGCCACAGCGGCACGCGGTTGGCGAAGCCAAGGCCCGGTAGCGTCAGCATGACGAACATCGTCAGCAGCAGGCACTTGTCGGCCATCGGATCGAGCCAGGCGCCGAGCGTCGTCCGTTGTCCGGTGCGCCGGGCGATGAGGCCGTCGAACAGGTCCGTGACGCTGGCGATCATGAAGGTGAGGAGCGCCCAGCCGGCCAGCCCGTACAGCATGCAGAGCGCGAAGACGGGCACGAGGAGCAGCCGCAGGAACGTCAGCTGATTCGCAGCCGTGAGCACATTCGACATGCCGAGGCTATCGTCCGGCAAGTTGCCGGAGCCGCGCAACTGCGGCCGTGAGATCGGCGCCTGACGCCGGCTGCAGCGGCTGGAAGCGGCTGTCGTCGTCGGCTTTCATCGCGCCCGACGCCGTGGCAAGCGCGATCGCGCGATAGGAGGCGTTCGCCGACGAGACGTCGGCGAAATGGGGTCTCGCGTCGCGCCAGGCCGCGATGTCGACCGGCCGCCGCGCCGCCAGCAGATTCAACACCTGCGAGACGACGCGCGCGAGTTCGGTCCGCCGGACCACCGCGTTCGGTTGAAACGTGTGGTTCGGCAGGACGTCCATGACGCCGGCCTGCGAGACCGGGAGAATCCACGGCGCCGCCCAGTGATTCCGCAGGTCGGTGATGACGTCGGTGGCGCGTTTCGGAGCGCGGTCGATGACCGGCTTCAGCTCGATGCCGACCATCGCCGCGACTTGCGCCCGCGTCACCGAGGGGGCCGATCCAATCGAGCGATACTCCGCCGGCAAGGCCTCGAGGTCGGCACGCGCCACGAGCGCATCGTGCTTTTCCCGCCACGCGGGCTGGGGATCGATCGCGATGGCTCTCGCGTACGCCTGGACCGCCTCGCGGGTGCGCCCTTCGACATCCAGTACGTCGCCAAGGAGCGCGACAGCTTCCGCATCGCCGGCGTCGAGCTCGATCGCGCGGCGCGCGTGTGTCTCCGCCTCCCCCAGCGCGGCTCGTTGCAGTTCGATACGGGCCAGCTCACGCGTCAGCACGCTGCTCGACGGCGAGGAGGCGAGCGCGCGTTCCAGAATCCGCTGGGCCTCATCGAGATGACCGGCCGCGCGCGCCTTGGCCGCCGCCTCGAGCTCCGACTGCACGACGCGCAGGCGCAGCACGTCGAGCCGGCTGCGAAGGTCCTCGCGGCGCGCGTCGACCGCGAGCAACTGCTCGATCGCGGCGATCGCGCCAAGATCGTCGCCGTCCGCCAACTCGGCATCGACCTGCCCCTCGAGCGCGGGCAGGTACTGACTGCCAGTCTTCAACGCCGACGCGAAATGCGCCGAGGCTTGCCGGTACTGTTTGTTGGCGAGCGCCACGTAGCCCAGTCCGGTTTCGGCGGGATAGAAATCCGGTGACGCCTTCAGCACGTCGGTGAACCCGCGATTGGCGCCGCGCAAATCGCCGGACTGCAGCTGTGAGACGGCCGCGTTGAACTGTTGCTGCACGGACGGCGCCAACGCGAGGCCGGGCGGAACCGCGAGAATGGGGGCGCCCGTCGACGCGACCGGCCGCGCGGGCGGCACGGGCCGATGCGACGCACAGCCCGCGAGCGCGGCAGCGATCATCAGAACGCCGAGACGCCGCATCACGCCGGCACCTGGGGCCGAAGAAATCGCTCGAGCAGCCGGCGAGGCACGTCGGCTTCGATCGAGACGCGATCGTCGGTCGCGACGTGGCTGATAACCCGCGCGTGTCGGTAGAGATCGGCGACCAGCTTGCGGTCGCCTTCACTGCTAGCGTCGAACTCCAGGCGGACGCGCTCGGTGTCCATGGCCAGTCTGGACGCGATGATCTCGACGAGCTCGGCGCGGCCATCGCCGGTTCTCGCGGACAGGCACACGGCACCTGCGTCGAGGGCCTTCACGCGCTGCACCTCGCCGCTGGTCAGCAGATCGCACTTGTTGTACACGTCGACGACGGGCACGTCCTTCACGCCGACTTCGAGCAGCACCGCCCGGACGGCGTTGGCCCGGCGATCCCGATCCAGCGCCGCCGCATCGATCACGTGCAGGAGCAAATCGGCGCCGACCACTTCTTCGAGCGTCGCGTGAAACGCCGCGACGAGGTGATGCGGCAGCCGATCGATGAATCCGACGGTATCGGAGACGAGCATCTGACGCGCGTCGGGCAGGCGGACGCGGCGCACCAGCGGATCCAGCGTGACGAACATCGCGTTGGACGCGACGGCGTCGCCTCCCGTCAGCGCGTTGAAGAGCGTGCTCTTCCCCGCGTTGGTGTAGCCGACCAGCGCCACGGTCGGCACGTCGCGCCGATGGCGCCGGGCACGGAGATGTCCGCGGCGGCGCCGCACATCGGCGATGTCGCGCTTCAATCCAGCAATCCGATGCCGGATCCGTCGTCGATCGGTTTCAAGTTTCGTTTCGCCTGGGCCCCGCGTGCCGATGCCGCCGCCGAGACGCGAGAGCGCCGCGCCCGCGCCGGTGAGGCGCGGCATCAGGTACTGCAGCTGCGCCAGCTCGACCTGCAGCTTGCCTTCACGCGTGTGCGCGCGCCGCGCGAAGATGTCGAGGATCACTTCGGTCCGATCGACGACGCGGCGGCGCAGAATCTTCTCCAGATTCCGCGCCTGCGCGGGCGAGAGTTCGTTGTCGAACACGGCGACCGTGGCGTCCGCTTCGTCGCAGGCCCCCGCCAGCTCCTCCGCCTTGCCACGGCCGATGAGCGTGGCCGGATCGTGGGTGGGCCGATCCTGCGTGGCGCGCAGCACGACGCGCGCACCGGCCGCCTCGACCAGGCCGGTCAGTTCCTCGAAGATGATGTCGGGATCGTCGCCGCGGTTCGCGCGGGTGATGAGGTTGATCAGAGCGGCGCGCTCGCTCATTCCTTCAGCGATTCTAGCACGCGGTTCCACGCGATCGCGCCGTCGCGCACGAGCACCGGCGCCGTCGCGCGCGCGTCGACGATCGTGGACGGCGCTCCGCCGGGCGCGGCACCACCGTCGATCACGAACACGCGCGCGTCCGACGCGATCTCGCCGAGCGCGGCGGGCGACGTCGCGGGAACCGCGCCACTTCGGTTCGCGCTCGTCGCGACGGTCCGCCGGCCGGCGTGCACTTCCGGCGTCACTGACGCCGGCGCGTCCACGACCAGCGAGAGCGGGCCCGGCCAGAATCGACGCGCGAGCCCTATCGTCGCGTCGTCCAATGCGCCGCACCAGCGCTCGACCTGTCTCAGGGACGCCGCCACGAGCGGCACCGCGACGTCTGCCGCGCGGCCCTTGACCTCAAAGAGCGCGCGCACGGCCGCCGACGATCCGGGATCGACCGCGAGTCCGTACAGCGTATCTGTCGGGAACGCGACGACGCCGCCGCGCCGCAGCCATGTCACCGCGCGCTCCAGGTCCGCGGCCGTACAGGTCGCCGGATCGACGACGAGGCGCGGCATCAGCGTGACAGATCCGGAATCATCCTGGTGCGGACGATCCACGCCAGGACGACCATGCCGATCGCGTCGAGCAGAAAGATCGCGCGAAGGCTGCGCGCGGCAATCAGGCCCGCGACGACTGGGCTGACCGCCAGGCCGAGCAGGTACGCCGTGCTCAGGTAGCCGAACGCCACGCCCCGATCGTTGTCCGAGACGGCTCGCCCTGCCGCGGTATATAGCGTCGTGGTCGCCACCCCGATGCCGAGACCCAGCAGGCCCGCGGCCGCGAAGAGCGCGCTGATGGGCAGCCGGCCCCCGAACAGGACCGCGCCCAGGGCCGCCAGCAGCGTGGAAGTCGTGAGCACACCGCGGGCGCTCCAGCGGTCGAGCAGCCAGCCTGTCGCCTGATTGCCGATGGCGGCCACGCCGGCCGTGACGGTGAAGATGACGCCGCTCACGAACGATACGCGCGCGCCGTTCACGCCAAGGTCGCGCAAATACAGCGGCAGGATGGGTCCGAAGCTCCGGTCGACCAGCTGGAGGCTGAAGATGCCCACCATGATCAGCACGAAATGGCGCACGTGCCGGAGCATCGCCAGCGTGACTCGTCTGGAGGAGCGGCCGTGTGCGACGTCGATGCGCCTGGGCGCCTCGCGGTAGCCGACGATCGTCAGGACGAGCGCCGCCGCGTAGATGGCGGCCGCAACGAGAAACGCGCGCCGCAGGCCGACCGTCTGCGCCAGCACGCCGCCGATCACGGGACCGAGCGCAGGCCCGAGGCGCTGGGACGTCTGCACCCACCCGAGCGCCGACGCCATCTCCGCCGGCGGCGCCGATTCGGCCGCCATCGTCATCGCGACGGGTCCATAGCCGGCGAAGAAGCCGAGCGCCGCGCGCAGTCCGAAGACCTGCCACGGCCGGGTGACATACGCCATCAGCAGCATGGCGACGACGAAGCACGTGAGCGAGCGCACGACCATCAGCTTGCGGCCGTACAGATCCGCGACGCGTGCCCAGACCGGCGCCAGGGCGGCCGTGATGGCGGGTGTGACGCCGAGGCTCAGGCCCGACCAGATCGCGATCGCGCCGGTGTCATGGACGCCGAGCTGCTCGAAGTACAACGGGAGAAACGGCATCACCAGCGTGAAGCTCGTGAAGCCGATGAAGGTCGCGAGCGTAATCGTGATCTGATTGCGCCGCCACGGAACGGTTGTCGCCGACGGCATCAGAACCGGATTGGGACGTCGTCGGCGGGGCTCGTGACGTGAATGGTGTCCATGAAGCGGATCTGGCGCGGCAGCGTCTGCATCACGACCGAGCTCGTGCGGATGCCGTGCCCGAAGAACCGCACGCCCCGCATGAGCGCGCCGTCGGTCACGCCGGTGGCCACGAAGGTAATCGCGTCGCCGGCGGCCAGGTCCGTCGACGTGTAGATGCGGTGCAGATCCGTGATGCCCATCGCGCGGCATCGCGCTTCGTGTTCCGGCGTCGTCACGACCAGCCGGCCGAAGATCTCGCCGCCGAGCGATCGCATCGCGGCGGCCGTCAGCACGCCCTCCGGCGCGCCGCCGATGCCCATGACGACGTGCACGCCCGATCCTTCGACCGCCGCGGCGATGCCGGCGGATAGATCGCCGTCGCTGATGAGCCGGATGCGCGCGCCCGTGGCGCGGATGTCGGCGACGAGCCGCTCGTGGCGCGGCCGATCGAGCACCATGACGACCAGGTCCTCGATTCGCCTGTTCAGCGACTTCGCGATCGCTTTCAGGTTGTCTTTGACGGGCCGCTCGAGCCCCACCGCGTGCTTGGCGCGCGGGCCGACCACGAGCTTTTCCATGTAGATGTCGGGCGCGTGCAGCAGGCCGCCCTGGGTGGCGGCCGCGAGCACGGTGATCGCATTCGGCGCGCCCGTCGCGCACAGGTTCGTGCCTTCGAGCGGATCGACGGCGATGTCGACCGCGGGCAGTCCCGTGAGCCCCAGGTGCGCCTGCCCGACCTGCTCGCCGATGAACAGCATCGGCGCCTTGTCGCGCTCGCCCTCTCCGATCACAATCGTGCCGTCAATGGGAACCTGATCGAGGGTCGCGCGCATCGCCTGCACGGCCGCGTGATCCGCCGCCGTAGCGTCTCCGCGGCCCATCGTGCGCGCGCAGGCGATCGCCGCCTCTTCGACGACGCGAAGCAGTTCGAGCGACAGATCGATGACCATGGCTCACCGGCCGGCGTAGGGCGGCAGCTCGCACCGTGTCGGCTTGTCGGCGCGATAGCCGAGGACGTAGTCGGCCTGCATCAGCTTGTGGATCTCGCGCGTGCCCTCGTAGATGACCGCGCCTTTGCAATTGCGATAGTACCGGCCGACCGGGTACTCGTCCGAATAGCCATTCGCGCCATGGACCTGAACGGCATCGCCTGCCGCGCGTTCGGAGGCGACGGTCGCGAACCATTTAGCCAGCCCGGTCTCGCGCGTGTTGCGGCGGCCCAGGTTCTTCAACCATCCCGCCCGCAGCCACAGCAGCCGCGCCGCCTGATAGTCGGACTCCATCTGCGCGATCATTTCCTTGACGAGCTGGTGCTGCCCGATTTCGACGCCGAACGCCTGGCGTTCCTTCGCGTATTTGATCGAGGCATCGCGGCAGGCGCGAATCAGCCCGGTCGCGCCGGCCGCCACGGTATAGCGGCCTTGATCGAGCGCGAACATCGCGATCTTGAAGCCCTCGCCCTCGCGGCCGACGAGATTCTCGGCGGGCACCTCCACATCGTCCATCTTGAAGAACCCCGTATTGCCGGCCAGAATGCCCCACTTGTGCGTCAGCGTCCCGCTCGAAAAGCCTTTGAACGCGCGCTCCACGATGAAGCAGCTCAGACCTGACGGATCGCGCTGCTTCTTCTTGTCGAGATCGGTCCAGCCGAACACGAGGAAGTTGTCGGCGACGTCCGCCAGCGAAATCCACATCTTTTCGCCGTTGAGGACGTACGCGCCGCCGCGTTTGACGGCGACCGTCTGGATGCCGCGGGCGTCGCTGCCGGCGGCCGGCTCCGTCAACCCATAGGTCGCGATCTTCGTCCCCTGCGCCTGCGGCCGGAGGTAGCGCGCTTTCTGATCGTCGGTCCCCCACGTCAGCAGCGTCAGACAGTTCAGCCCGGCGTGGACCGACATGATCACCCGCAGCGACGTGTCGACGTATTCGAGTTCCTCGCTGACGACGCCCAGGCTGATGTAGTCCATGCCCGCGCCGCCGAATTCGGCGGGCACCGACACGCCCAGCAGGCCAAGCTCCGCCATCTGCGGCAGGATGCCGCGATCGAAGCGATGTTCGCGATCGAGATCCCGGATGCGCGGCGCGACCTCACGGTGCGCCCAGTCGCGGACCGTCTGTTCAAGGAGGCGATGTTCGTCGGAAAGGTCGAGGTCAATCATGCTGGTGATCGGCCGATTCGCCGGGATGATCCGTCAGGCCCGCCGCACTTCGACCGGCGTGCCCACCGCCACGCTCATCCGCTCGGCGGCGCTCGCGGCGTGGGCCGCCACCTCCAGATGATCGGTCGACCCGAAGAGCGCGCCGATTTCCCCCGGGCGGATTTCCGAGTACGTGGACACGATCCGCTCGATGACGTGACTGCCCACCGTCAGCTGCAGCTCGTGCGATCCATTCGCGAGACGCTCGAACGACCGCCGATCGACGTTCGTGATGACGTTCCCGAAGCGATCGACGCGGACGACGGCGCCGGTGAGACGATGGCCATCGAGGACCGGCTTCGCGAGATCGAGCATCAGGAAATCGCTGATGGCGCGGCCGAGCGCCGGGAGCTGGATGCCCTTCGCCAGCCACGCCGCCGCCGGCGCGAAGCGATCGCGCCCTTCGAACGTGCGGCTGACGGTCGGACGAGCGTATCGCCGCTCGGTCAACTCGACGACTTTCTTGGGCGGGCACTCCTGGAAGACGCCCGTCAGCACCCCATTGTCCGGCGCGACGAACCGCCAGTCCCCCGCCTCGGCGGCCATGCCCCGTCTCGAACTGCCCACGCCGGGGTCGACGACCACGAGGAAGATCGTACCGGGGGGAAAGTACTTGTAGGTGGCGGCAAGCTCCCAGGACGCCTGCACGACGTCGTGGGCCGGCAAATCGTGCGAAATGTCGATGATGCAGACGTCGCCCGCGATGCCGAGGATGACCCCCTTCATGACGCCCGCGTAGTGATCCCGCGTGCCAAAATCGCTGAGCAGGGCGATGGTCGGCCGGGCCATAGACAATCCCAGAGCGTATCAATAAATGAGGCGCCCCGATATCGCCGGGAGAGGGTACTCCCGCTCGGCTGGCCTGGCGCCGGTGGCTAGGGCCGCGCGGCCGGGGCCGCGTCTGCCGGGCTGGCGGGCTTGCGAAAGAGTGTTTCGCGCGTGTTCGTCTTGAGAAGGATCGACTCGGTCACCGTCAACCCGTCGAACATCTTGATGATGTCGCGCGTCGTGAGGACGTTGCGCGGGACGCGCGTGGCCGGAGAGGTTCGGACGCGCAGCCGATCATCGGCGTCGATGATGAATCGTGAATATTGCTGCAGTTCCCCCGACGATGACCCGAACTGCCCGTACAGCGCGCCGCCCTTCCTGAGCAGGGCCGCCAGTTTTCGGGCGAGCAGCGCGCCCGATGGCTTGTCGAGGAAGTCGAACAGGTCCCAACACAGGATGCCGTCGACCGACTCTTCCGGCTGCGCCAGTCGCCCGACGAGCGCCGCGCCGAGGGCATCACGCTGGCCGCGCTGTCCGTACCGCTCGACTTCCGCGAACAGATCTTCGACGTAGATCTTGCACGAGAGCCGATCGCCAAAAAATGAGACGTTCGATCCGACGACGGGACCGAGGTCGATCAGCACGGGCGCGGGCTGCGAAGCCAGCGCGGCGAGAAACCGGGGGAAGACTTTCGAGACGCTTGTCGTCTCGGGAGGCGCGGCGGAGACCGGCGCCGGATCGGGCGCCGGTTCCTGATCCTTCCGAGCGTTCCACTTGAACAGTCCGGCCAATGGGCCGCCTCGCTGCAGTCGCCCGCGTCCGCCCTATCGGGTCGTGACGGGGGTAGGCGTCGGCGCCGGCGGGGCCGGAGCCGCGGGTTTCTGCTCGGCGGCCTTGGTCTCGCCCGCCGGCTTCGGCGCGCCGGCGCGCTGCATGTCGATGCTGCCGCGGAAGTGCGCGCCGTCGGCAATCGCCACGCGGGGAGCCGACAGATCGCCGTCGACCGATCCGGCGTCGCGGATGTCGACCTTCTCGCTCGCGGTCACGTTGCCGTGCACTTCGCCTTGAATGACGACAGCTTTGGCGAACACTTGGGCCTTGATCTTCGCGTTCGGGCCAATCGTCAGGATGTTCTGACGAAGCTCGATCTTGCCTTCGACCTGACCTTCGATCGTCAGGTCCTCGCTGCCGCTGAGCTCCCCTTTGATGACGACGCTCTTGCCGATATTCACCTTGTCCCTCTCAATCGGTTTGCTGGAGGCGTCCACGCGGGGCGCCGGGCTGTCGGGTGCGGTCGTAGCTGGGGTCGCGGCGGTATTCTGCGGCTGCCGAACGCCCTCGTCTCGCTTCCACATGTGTGCTTCTCCAAAAGCGGGGAGTCAGGAAAACCCAGTATAAGCTCCGCGAAAAACCTCTGTCTAGGCTTTGATACGATTGAAGTCAAAGCCGTGCGAATTTATTTCGACTACAACGCGACCGCTCCGGTCCAGCCGGATGCGGTCGAGACGGTCACGCGGCTGCTCCGCGAGGAATTCGGCAACGCCTCGTCGGTGCACGCGTACGGCCAGCGCGCCAAGGCCCTGCTCGACGACGCCCGCACGCAGGTGGCCGCGCTCATCGGCGCCGACGCGAGCGACGTCGTCTTCACGAGCGGCGGCACGGAGTCCGACAACATGGCGCTGCGCGGCGCGGCCGAAGCGCTCGAGGCCACCGGCCGGCGCCATCTCGTGGCCGCCGCCATCGAGCACGAGGCCGTGCTGATGACCTTGCGCGCGCTCGAACGGCGCGGCTGGTCCGTCGACCTGCTGAACGTCGGTCCCACGGGCATTCTCGCGCCCGACGCGCTGCGGGACGTGATCACCGACCGGACGGCGCTGGTCTCGGTGATGCACGCCAACAACGAAGTCGGGACGATTCAGCCGATTGCCGAGCT
>Ga0310810_10004715_pt1 | contig 15135 bp, 14 predicted proteins | sample NCmetagenome_FD_207641 | JGI IMG/M metagenome (GOLD analysis project Ga0310810, IMG submission 207641) | Soil microbial communities from experimental microcosm in Duke University, North Carolina, United States - NC | ecosystem: Engineered > Artificial ecosystem > Soil microcosm > Unclassified ...
CGAACTCGTGACGAAAGGTCTTGAACAGATGAATGTGTTTGGCTTCCTCGCCGGCAAACTGCAAAAGCGCGCGCACCCGGCTGTCGGCGCCGGTAAGGCCGGGCCGGACACAGTCGAGCACGTAAGGAAGAATGAACTCTTCCACAAGTCCGAACATGGCCAGATACTCATGGCCGCGAATTTGATTGAGCAGCCGCCTTTCTTCCGGCGCGAGGAGATCGAGCCCATCGACTCGGGCGAGCGACTCCGGCATGAACGGCTTGGTAAAGTCGAGGCGCTTCTCCCCGCCGATGATGTCTTCGACGCGCCAGTGGTTTCGCTCCGTGACTTCGAGCACTTCTTCGTAACTGTAGTGGCTTGGCATGATTGACCTCCCCGGGCAATTGTTTGAGCAGTCCTAGTGCCTGAAACGTGCCAAGCGGTCGCTTGTATACGAAAGTCTGAAAATCCAATGGCTTGAAAGCTTTGAGTGCCTGGCGACGAACGACGAGAGTTCGTCGCCAACGAAATTTCGTGAAAGAGCGTGACGAGAACTCGTGAGGCGGGATCGTCAGCGCTTGCGCTCGATGCCAAGCGCCTTGATGCGTGAGCTGAGGGTGGTCGGTTTGATACCGAGCAGTTGCGCGGCGCCGTCGCTGCCGGAAATCTTCCAGTCGGCGGAATCCAGCGCCGCAATAACATTTTGCCGATCCAGTTCTTCGAGTTCTTTAGCGGTGCGGACGCGCGGAACAGCTTCAGGCACATTGGCCGCCCCCGCCGGCGCGCCGTCGGGCAGCGCGCGATCGAGATCGAGACGCCCATCGCGCGCCGTAATGACGGCGCGCTCAAGCACGTTTTGCAGCTCGCGCACGTTGCCCGGCCAATTGTAGGTTTCGAGCCGACGCCGGCAATCTTCCGAGAGCGGCGCCAGCGCGCGGCCCATGCGGCGGGCAAACTTTTGCGCGAAGGCCGTAGCGAGTAGGCCGATGTCTTCGCGTCGCTCGCGCAACGGCGGCAAACGCACGGGAAATACATTGAGCCGGTAGTAAAGGTCCTCACGGAAATGGCCGTCGCGCACGCGCGCCGGCAAGTCGCGGTTGGTAGCGGCAATCACGCGCACGTTCACTTTACGCGTTTGCGAGCTCCCGACTGGCTCGAACTCGCCCTCCTGCAACACGCGCAACAGCTTGGGCTGCAAGTCGAGCGGTAGCTCGCCGATTTCGTCGAGAAAGATAGTGCCGCCGTGAGCCAGAGCAAAGCGTCCGTCGCGCTTTTTAGTCGCGCCCGTGAACGCGCCCTGCTCGTGGCCGAAAAATTCGCTCTCGATAAGTGTGGCCGGAATAGCGGCGCAGTTGACTTTGATTAGCGCCTTGTCGCGCCGCGGGCTGGCGCGATGAATCGCGTGGGCGATCAGCTCTTTCCCGGTGCCGGTTTCGCCGTAAATCAACACCGTCGCGTCCGTACCGGCGACTTCCTTCACCTCGCCTAGAACTTTCGACAACGACTCGCTGCGGCCGATGATCTCGTCGGCGCCGACGAGCGAGCTGATTTCTTGGCGCAAATATTCGGCTTCGATAGTGAGCGAGCGGATCTTTCGCTCGGCCTCGAGGCGCTCGTCCACGTTTCGCAAGATCAACGTGTAAAAGGGCATCCGGTCGACGTCGAAGCGCGACAACGTCGCTTCAGCTTGAAAAAGGCCGCCGTTATGTCCAGTCGCGGTCAAACCGCCGGCGATCCAGAGAGAGCGCTGTCCATCGGGCCGCGTGTCGAGTTCGATAATTAGCCGCGCGATCTTCTCGCGCGATTCCGGGTTCAAAAACTGAGTAAACGGCCGACCGGCCACCGCCGAACCCGCACAGGCGAAAATTTTTTCCGCTGCAGGATTCATTTGCGTGATATTTAGATGCTGGTCGACTTCGATGATCGCGTCCATCGCGCTGCCGACCAGGCGTCCGAGCTTCTGTTCGCGCTCGCGCACCTGCGCCTCGGCGCGCAGCCGGCGCAGCTCGGCGGCAGCGCGAGCGGCGAAGATCTGAAACAGCGCCTGGGCTCTCGGTTCCGCCGGCATGGGGCGTTTGTCGAGAACCGCCAGATGGCCTAGGACTTTGCCGTCAAGATCGAGCAGCGGCATGCCCATGTAACTCGCCGCGCCGACTTGCTGCACGTCGGGATCGTCCCAGTAAATATTGAGCAGGTTATCAGGAATGTGAACCAGACAGCGTTCTTCAACCACGCGCTCACACGGAGTGCCATCCACGATCATTTCCCAACCGTCGAGCCACTGCCCGCCCATCCAGAAAGCCAGCGCCTTGAGTCGGCGCGATTCGGAAAAGTATTCAGTGACCCACGCGCCGTGAGTATTGAGCGCATCGGCTAGATTTCTGACCAGCGCTTTGAAAAACGGCGCGCCGGTCTCGGTAGCGGTGCCCTCCAGAATGGTCCGAAGAGCCACATCGACATCGACATCTTGCAAAGGCTGGCGATCCATTTCAGTTGCCGCGCAAGCTCGACACTTACTCTACCGGGTTAAGCCGCAGAAAGAGAGAATGAGATAATGGCGAGTACAGCCGGCTAGAATGGGATATCGTCGTCCATGGGCGACGGACCACCGCCCATCCCCATTTCTTCACCGGGGGCGGATTCCATCTGTTGCGGCAACCGGGTGCCGCCTCCGCCACCGAGAAATTGAATCCGCTGCGCAACGATCTCGGTGACGTAGCGCTTGTTGCCGCTCTTGTCATCGTAGGAACGGGTCCGAATGCTGCCCTCGACATACACCTGCCGGCCTTTGGCCAAATATTGGCCGCAGGTCTCGGCTTGTTTGCCCCAAACGACGATGTTATGCCACTCGGTTCTTTCCTGCCGTTTGCCGTCCCGGTCGTTCCACTGCTCGGAAGTAGCGATGGAGAAATTCGCCACGGCGCTGCCCGTTTGGGTGTAGCGCACTTCCGGATCCTTACCGAGATTTCCCACCAGGATGACTTTATTGACCGACATTTTTATCTCCATGCTGCCGGCATACGACGTTCCGGCTGGAAGGTTGAGCCAACTTAGCGCCGGGCCGCTGCGGAGTCAATGACGAAAAACGTCCGTTTCGAGGTCGGCACCGCATTGCTTTTTGCGCCCCTAGGATTTACAATAATTCAACTGATTCCCACGCTTGCGCAAACCAAACTTAGAAAAATCTTGATGTTTTATATCGTTCTACTGGCGCTCTTCATCGCGATCACTATCCCGCTTGCGCTCTTGACGACTCTGCTCGGATTTTTCGATCGCTATGGCAAGCGCGTCTACCGCATCAATCAATTTTGGACCTGGCTGATCCTGCGCCTGGGCGGCATCACGCTGAAAATCCAGGGTGACGAAAATATCGACCCCCGGCGACCGTATATTTTCATGGTCAATCATCAGAGCAACGTCGATATACCAGTGCTGGTTCAGGCCCTCGCCCGATTTCAACTGCGCTGGATCGCCAAGAAGGAACTTTTGCGCGTCCCGTTTTTCGGTTGGGCCATGTGGGCCACCAAGCACATCACGGTGGATCGTGCCGATCCGGCGGACGCAGTGAAAAGCCTGGAGCGCGCCAAAGAAAAAATCGCCGCCGGCATCTCAGTGGTCGTGTTTCCCGAAGGGACGCGGAGCCACGATGGCCGCCTTCTCCGTTTCAAAAAAGGTGGATTTCTTCTTGCCGTAAAGGCGCAGACGGCGATCGTGCCGGTGACCATCAACGGCAGCGGTGCAGTCCTGCCGTCCGGTGCATGGCAGCTCCGCTCCGGCTCCATCGAAGTGGCGATCGGCAAACCCATCGCCGTCGAAGGCCATCGCGCCGGCAAGCTGCGCATGCTCTCGGAAGAAGTGAAAGAGGCGATCGAAGCCAACCTGCGCCAGCCCGAATCGAGTCGCGCGAACACGAGCCACCTTGCGATCGGCATTCGGCCGCTGGAGAATCCGCGAAGCTGAGTCATGGATTCGGTCAAGATCATTCCGCTCGGCGGCCTGGGCGAATTCGGCCTCAACATGATGCTGATCGAATACGGCGATGCTGCCATCGCCGTCGATTGCGGCCTCATGTTTCCGAGCGCCGATCTCTTGGGCATCGATCTAGTGATTCCCGACGTAAGCTACCTGCTCGAGAGCCGTGCCAAATTAAAAGCGATCATCCTCACCCACGCCCATGAAGATCACGTCGGCGCACTGCCGTACATCCTTGAGCATTTCGACGTGCCGATTTTCGGCACCCGTCTGACCCTCGGTCTCTTAGCCAACAAACTGACCGAGCACGATCTGGAGGACACTGCGGATGTACGCCAGATCACCGCTGGCGTTCCATGGGACGTGGCGCCGTTTCGCATCGAGGGCATTCGAGTCACCCACAGCCTGATGGACTGCCTGGCGCTCGCCATTGAAACACCGATCGGGACGATCATTCACACAGGCGACTTCAAGATCGACAACACGCCGATGGAAGGCGAGATGTTCGACTTTCAAACCTTCGCCGCCTACGGCGAGAAGGGCGTGTTGTTGCTCATGTCCGACTCGACCAACGTCGAGCGTCCCGGCTACACGCCGTCGGAACGGGAAGTCGGAACCAACCTCGAGCAGATCATGCAGCAGAGCACCGGCAAGGTGCTGGTCTCAACTTTCTCCTCGAGCATCCCGCGCATCCAGCAGGTGATCGATATCTCGGAACGTTGCGAGCGCCGAGTGGTGCTGAGCGGGCGGAGCATGATTCGCAACGGCCAGGTTGCATCCGAATTGGGCTATCTCCACTTGCCGCGAAACTTCATGATCGAAAGCGAGCGTTGGCACGACCTACCGGACGATAAGCTCACGTTTCTGACCACCGGGAGCCAGGGCGAACCTTTGTCTGTCCTACATCGCGTCGCGTTGGATGATCACAAGTCCATCAAAATAGCGACCGGCGACACGGTGATTCTTTCTTCGAAGTTCATTCCGGGCAACGAAAAGACGATTTCCAATCTGATCAATCATCTTTACCGGCGCGGCGCAGATGTGCACTACGAGAAAGTCTCGGAGATTCACGTTTCCGGCCACGCCAGCCAGGAAGAGCTGAAGACGATGCTCCAGCTTACCCGGCCACGCTATTTCGTCCCGATCCATGGCGAGTATCGTCACCTGGTGCGACACCGGCGGCTGGCTCAGGACGTGGGCATGCCGGCGGCCAATTGCTTTTTGCTCGAAGACGGTGACGTTTTGGAGCTGACCGCCAACAGCGCGCACAAAACTCAGGCTATCCAGGTGGGCAAAGTTTTCGTCGACGGCAAAGGCGTCGGCGATGTCGGCGACGTGGTGATCCGCGATCGCCGCCATCTGTCGGAAGACGGAATGGTCTTAGTGGTGATGGGAATTCATCAGCAGTCGGGTGAACTGGTCGCCGGGCCGGATCTGATCTCGCGCGGTTTCATGCGTGCGGAGGAAAGCGAAGAGGTGATGGAGAACGCCAAAAAAGTCGTTCTCGAAACCCTCGGCGGCATCAACCGGGAGACTCGTGCCGATCCTGCCGAGGTCAAAGAAGAAGTGCGCAAGGCGCTGCGCCGTTTCTTTCGCAAAAAACTGGAGCGCCATCCCGTCGTGCTTCCCTACATCATCGAAACTTGAGGAACTGATCTATGGCCAGTGCTCCGGAAAAGGGCCGCCTCCACCGCGAAATTTGGGGCGTGGTTCTCTGTCTGACCGCCTTGCTCATAACCCTGAGTCTCATTTCCTACAGCGGCAGCGATCGCTCGCTGAATACGCCGTCCGGCGCCGTCGATACCCATAATTGGGGCGGCTTCATCGGTGCTCTCTTGGCCGATCTGCTGCTCCAAAGTTTGGGCATCACGGCTTATCTGGTGCCGATTTTTCTCTGCGTGGCGGCGATCCGCATGTTTCGCGCAAATTATCACGGAATCCAGCTCACCAAAGCCGTTGCGTACGCGGTTTTACTGTTGAGCGTCGGGGTTATTTTGAGCGTGATGATCGACACGGAAAGCGCGCGCGACGCCGGCGGCATCATCGGCGGCTTTCTGAACGAGAGCGTGTTGGTGCCGCTCTTCGGCCGCTTGAGCGCGGTCCTGATCGCCTGCTTCACGATGCTGCTGTCGGTGATGGTGCTGACCCAACACTCGCTCCTCGACTTGATCGGCCACACCAAAAAGAGCTTTGTCGACTTGCGCAAATCCTTCGTGCCGGCGATCAACAATCGGCTTAAAGAGCTCAAGGACAAGAGCGACAAACGCAAGGGTGAAAATACCAAGAAGGAAAAAAAGGATTACGTGCCGCCGCCGATCGTCCTGAAAGATGAAATCAAAGACGAATTGGGGCTCAAAAAACCGCAGAAAAAATCAGCGACGACGCCGGAGCAATTCAAGCTGCCCGAGATCGGTGAGGGCTATAAGCTGCCGCCGTCGGAACTTCTGGACCCTCCCGAGGGTGAGCAGTTCAAGATCGATAAAGAAACACTCCATGCCAATTCACTGATCCTGCAAAAGAAGCTCGAAGACTTCGGCGTCGAAGGCGAAGTGGTGGCGGTTCGTCCGGGGCCGGTGATCACGATGTACGAATTCAAGCCGGCGCCTGGTGTCAAAGTGCGGCGTATCGTGATGCTGGCTGACGATCTTGCGATGGCGCTTCGCGCCGTGAGCGTGCGCATTCTGGCGCCGATCCCTGGTGAGTCGGTGGTCGGCATCGAGATCCCCAATCCGCGGCGCGAGACGGTTTACCTTCGCGAAGTGATCGAAAGCGACAGCTATCGCAGCACGGAATCGAAAATCACCCTGGCGCTGGGCAAGGACATCGGCGGCACGCCTTTCGCCACCGATCTCGCCAGGATGCCGCATCTGCTCGTCGCCGGCGCCACCGGCACCGGCAAATCGGTTTCGATCAATGCGATGATTTTGAGCATCCTGTTCAAATCGAGCCCGCAGGACGTCAAATTCATCATGGTCGACCCCAAAATGCTCGAACTGACGGTTTACGAAGACATTCCGCACCTACTTGTACCTGTCGTCACTGACCCCAAAAAAGCCGCGGCAGCGCTGTTCTGGGCCATGGATGAAATGGACCGGCGCTATCGTCTAATGAGAGACAAGGGGGCGCGGAACATCGACAACTATAATCGCACTCTCGAACGCGAGGCCGGCAGCAAGAAGAGCGTGATAGATCTAATGGAGCCGGAAACTGTGGAGGATAGCGCCATCGGCGGCAATCTTTCTGCCGACGCGCCGCTGGTACACGAAAAGCTGCCGCGGATCGTGATCATTATCGACGAACTGGCAGATCTCATGATGACCGTCGGGCGCGACATTGAGGAATACATCACCCGCTTGGCGCAGAAGGCACGCGCCGCAGGCATCCATTTGATTCTGGCCACCCAGCGTCCGTCGGTCGATGTCATCACCGGCCTGATAAAGGCCAATTTTCCGGCGCGTATTTCGTTTCAGGTCACTTCGCGGGTCGACTCGCGAACGATTCTCGACTCCATGGGCGGAGAAAAGCTTCTGGGGAATGGCGACTTGTTGTTTCTACCGCCGGGCACTGCTCGGATCATCCGCGTGCACGGTGCTTTTGTCTCGGACCCCGAGGTGCGCCGGGTGATGAAATTCATCAAACAACAAGGGCGGCCGAATTATCGTCCGGAGGTGCTGGAGGCAAAGCGGGAAACCGAAGCAGCGATGGCCGCCGACGAGGAATACGACGAGATGTATGATCAGGCGGTCGCCATCGTCACGGAGACCCAGCAGGCGTCGATATCTATGATTCAGCGCAGATTGCGGGTAGGATATAACCGTGCCGCTCGAATGATCGAGCAGATGGAAAGAGACGGCGTGGTCGGGCCACCGGACGGCGCCAGACCTCGTGAAGTGTATGCGCGAAAAATCGATGCGTAAGATCCGACTTTCTTGGGTCGCCTACCTTCTGACAGTGCTCGTATGGCCGGCTTGGTGCGGCGCCGCCGAGAGTAACAATGCCGATGCGATCGTCGACAAACTGCAGAAAAATTATGACTCGACAGCTGACTTCACGGCGGATTTTCGCCAGGAGACCGAGGTAAAGACGCTCAACCGAAGCCTTAAGTCCTCGGGAAAATTGTCCTTCAAGCGACCCGGCAAAATGCTCTGGCGCTACGAAGAACCGAAAGGCCAGTTCGTTCTCGCCGACGGAAAGTACTTGTATTTCTTCCAGCCCGACCAAAACCAGGTGATCAAAAGCCCGCTGAAGAACGCTTTTCGTGGGGACATTCCGCTGTCCTTCCTTTTGGGCTTGGGGAATCTAAAAAAAGATTTCAACGCCACGCTCAAATCCAGTGATGCCAACCAATACGTTTTGCGCCTGGAGCCCAAGGGCGAGGCCGGTGGATTCACTGAGATTCTCCTCACCGTCAACAAAACTTCTTTTGACATCGCTTCGGTGAGCGTGCGAGACGCGGCGAGCAATCTGACCAGCGTGCGCTTTTCCAATATGCGTAAAGGCGTCGGTTTGAAGGACTCGCTGTTCGAAGTGGAAGTACCCAAAGGCGCCGATATCGTCGAGCTGGGGCAATGAGCCAGGTCAAACAGAAATTCAACATCATCAGTCTCGGCTGCGCGCGTAACCTCGTGGACTCCGAGGTGATGGCGGGGATTCTGCACAAGAGCAACTACGAAATGGTTGCCGACGCCGAGAAGGCGGACGTCGTCCTGGTCAACACATGCGGTTTCATCGGAGCCGCGAAGGAAGAGTCGATCGATACGATTCTTGAGGTCGCGCGCCTCAAAGAAACCGGAAAAATAAAAAAACTTGTGGTCGCCGGCTGCCTGACTCAGCGCTATCCCGACGAGATGGCAGCGGAGTTGCCGGAAGTGGATCTTTTCATCGGCACGGGGGAAGTGCCGCGTATCGCCGAGATCTTGCGCGAGCACGCTGCGAACACGGCCAAACGTCAGTTCATAGGCGTTCCCAGCTACATCTATGATCACGCCACCCCGCGCCTGCGATCGACACCTTCCTACACGGCGTTCTTAAAAGTCTCGGAAGGCTGCGATCACAAGTGCGCGTTCTGCATCATTCCGAAGATGCGCGGCCCGCACCGAAGCCGCCCGATCGACTCGATCGTTCAAGAAACGACCGAGCTGGCGCAAAATGGCGTAAAGGAAATAAACCTCATCGCTCAGGATCTCACCGCCTATGGCAGGGACCGGAAGGACGGAACAACGCTCGAAGATCTGCTGCGGAGCATGGAAAAGGTTGTAGGCATCGAATGGATTCGGCTTTTGTACGCCTATCCCAATTTTCTTGATTCTCAGCTGCTCGAAGTAATTCGCAACAGCGAGAAAATCTGCAAGTACATAGACATCCCGTTTCAACACGCCAGCAAGTCGATGCTGCGGCGGATGCGCCGGGGCAAGAGCGGTAGTGAAGTCCGTGAAGCGGTGGAGAAGCTTCGCCGTGAGATACCTGGTTTGACGCTGCGCACGTCGTTGATCGTGGGCTTCCCCGATGAAAGTGAAGCCGACTTTGAGGAGCTTCTACAATTCGTCGAGGAAAGCCAATTCGAACGTCTCGGTGTTTTTAAGTATTCCGAAGAAGAGGGCACAGCGGCGGCGCGCATGCCGGGAAAAATTTCCGAGGAAGAGAAAGAGCGGCGCTGGCAGGAAGTGATGGACTTGCAGGCTTCGATCTCACGAAAAAAGAACGAGGCCTTGATTGGGAGCATTCAGCACGTTATGATTGACGCGTTCGATTCTGACTCCCGCAAAGCAACAGGCCGCACCCAAGCCCACGCCCCCGAAGTAGACGGGGGTATTTTTGTGGAATGCCTAGAAGAACAAGCGGACCTGCGTGGGGGCGAATTCATCGACGTCAGAATCACCGGAGCTCTCGATTACGACCTGATAGGTGAGACTACTGATGCCTAAAACGGACCCCGAAAAAGAAAAAAAACAGCGGAAAGAGTTTTTGAGACAAGCCTCGGAAATGCTTGAAGAGATGAAGCGGCAGTTGATGAGAGAAATGCAGAGCCGCGTCAAGGGAGAAACCGAGGGAGTCAAGGACGAGGGCCGCGACACTTACGATCTTGCTAGCGACGAGAGAGATCGGGAAATTAATTTTATTCTCAACGACCGCGAGCGGGAAAAACTCGTGGCCATCGACGACGCGCTTCAGCGCATCGCGGATAAAACCTACGGCATCTGTGAGAGCTGCGAGGGTGAAATCCAGCTCGGCCGACTGAAGATTCTGCCGTTTACCCGACTCTGCGTGAAGTGCCAGGAAGAAAACGAGAAAGAAGCAAAGCGCCAGAAGACTCTGGAAAACGAGCGTGGCTATCGCAAGCTGGATTTAGCTGACTCCGAAGAAGAGAGTTTTTGACTGCAAGCCGATAACGCTAGCCTAGTTTCGACTCCCATTTCTCTCGTCTCCAAATTGACGCAAAAAAAGGACACGGCATGAGCCGTGTCCTTTTTTAGTCTGGAGGCTTGAAGTCTCCTATTCGCCTTTAGCCGGCGTGAATTCCATCTTGCTCAGGAAATTTTTCTCGCCCTTGGTGGTGTATTCAACTACCGCCGAGGAGCCAAGACCAACGTCGCCCATCTTAACTTTCGTTTCCTTGATCTCGGTAGCTTTGGTCTTCGAGTTGAAATCCAAGGTGATCAGCTTCCCCTCTTTGGTGACCACGATCATATAGTTCTTTTCAGTGTCCAAAAGCCCGATATCGCCAGAAACTTTTTCGGCTTTTGCTTTGGCCGGCTCGGCCTTCTTTTCCTCCGCCTTCTTCTCTTCTTGAGCGATCACAGGCAACGCCCAGGATGCCGCCAGCAATACCGCCAACCCACCTACTGCAATATTCGCTTTCATCTGCGTGTCCTCCTGATCAAAGTTAAAGCCTTGCCCTTGGCGCGGCGGTTCTTTACTCGCCCTTTGCCGGGACGTATTCAACATTCGTGGCGATATTCTTTTCGCCGTCTTTGGTGTACTGCACGACCGCTGAGGAACCGAGACCGATATCGGCAACTTTCGATGGAACGGGTTCTTTCTGTATAGGCTGGAACTTAGGATCGAAATCGAGCGTCACGAGCTTGCCTTCCTTGGTCACCAGGATCATGTAGTTTTTCTCGGTATCCAGTAATCCGACATCGCCTGAGAGCTTGGTCGCTTTGGCCTTCTCAGCAGTCTTTTCCGCGGGAGCTTTTCCTTCGGCCTTTTCCGCTGGAGCCTTGGCTTCGGCTTTCGCAGCCGGTGCGGGAGCCGGTGCCGGCTTGGGTGCCATCTCTTCCTGGCTGGAACAGGCAGACAGCGCGAACATTACAGACACTGCCGCGACACCGCTCAGTGATAACAGGGTCTTCATTGTACCTCCGTAATAAAGAGAAATTTCGTTGAAATTAGCGACGATACTTATCGTGACGGACAGGCCATCTCAATACGCTTTAGGTATGATTTTAGCCTCGACAACTTCGCATGATTTGGTCCATTCTGATACTAAAGTCTTAATAGGTGCCGCACCTGGATTTCGCCGCTTGCATGCGCCTGGAATTGATGTATTTTCATCCCAAAATCCTACTTTGGCAGGATCGCGCGGAGTAAAACGTATGGTACCGATCAAGGTCGTCATAGCGGATGATCACGCGTTGTTTCGGGATGGCTTGCGCAAGATCTTATCGCTTGAGAAGGACATCCTGGTAGTCGGAGAAGCAGGCAACGGCGATGAAGTGCCAAAAGTGGTGGAGCGCACCAAACCGGATGTGTTGCTTCTCGATCTAAAGATGCCCAAAGGGGACGTGGTCCAGAATCTTCTGGATGTAGGCGCGCGAAGTCCCGCCACCCGGGTTGTGATCCTGACTGCGTTTTCCGATGAGGAGAACGTTCTTAATGCCGCGAAAGGGGGCGCCAAAGGCTACGTTCCCAAGGGGGTGCCCTCAGCCACGCTCCTGCAAGCGATCAAAGTGGTACACGGCGGCAGCTACTGGATTGATCGGGAAGTACCGTCGTGGGAAACGTTTCAGGAGATCGTCCAGGCCCAAGCCGTACCGCGCGAATTGCCGCCACATGTCGATGAGAACATCAAAACGCTTACCAAGCGGGAGATGGAGATTTTGCGACTGGTCGCCGAAGGCCTGACCAACGAGGAGATTGGGAAGAAAATTTTTATCAGCGAAAAAACGGTCAAAACCCACCTGACGAATATTTTCGATAAGCTCAAGGTCAACAACCGATTCAAGGCCGCGCTCATGCTGATGGGTCATCCCCATAACAACTAAGATCAGATACCGCGTGGAGCGATTCTCGGTCGACATCGGTGGATTCGTGAAATGTTGCCGTATGCGGATAAAGTGACGCCCGAACATGGCTGGGTTTTGCAGCGGGTAGCCGCTGTTGCTTGGTTGCGCGCGTCTTTCGCTTTAGTCGCCGTTCTGGTGATTCAACTCAACCCGGAACGGACGGCGCGTTTTCCCAAGCTGTCGTTCCTCTCGCTCATCTCATTTCTGCTCTACAGTTTGGCTGTCCTTTACGCGGCCCGGCGAAAGCAATTCGGCACGGCCCCGTTCGGCGTGATTACGCACATTCTCGATGTTCTGTGGATTGCGGTGATCGTTTTTTCGACCGGCGGAACACGCACGCCGTTTTTCTTTTACTATTCGTTTCCGGTCATCACCGCGAGCATTCGCTGGGGACTCAAAGGCAGTATTCCGGTCGCACTGGCGGGTGTTGTGCTGTACGCGATCATCAGGGTGAGCCTCGCCGGGGAATTGCTCGAAGGTCCGATCGGCATCGATACGCTCCTTGTTCGTAGTCTCTATCTGATCGTTCTCGCCGGCATCTTTGGCTACATCTGCCAGTTTGAGCGCAATCAAAACCAACGGTTGCTGGCGCTTTCACACACGGCGGGCGAAGTGGCGACGCTTCAAGAAAGACGGCGAATTCTATTCGAGATCCACGACGGTATTCTTCAGTCGCTCGCCACTCTCATTCTTCGCCTGGAAGGTTGCCGCCGGCGTCTCGGCGACTCGCAGAACGACTTGGTTGACGAACTGCGCGGCCTGGAAGATCTCACTCGAGAGTCGATGAAAGAAATCCGCCAGTTTCTCACGGGTCAAGCGAGCAAACCCCTCGTCGCCGGTACGCTGGTGGAAAAATTGCGCGAAGAAGCACGATTCCTGCGCGACGGCATGGGCCTTGATGTGATTTTGGAAAGCGAACCCGAAGAACTGAATCTGCCCGGTCAAATCGAACGTGAAATTTATTATGTTCTCCGGGAAGCTCTCACCAACGTAACCCGCCATTCACACGCTTCGAAAACGGAAATTCACCTGGCGAGAAAGAATGGACGATTGGAAGGAACATTGTCCGACAACGGCGTCGGCTTTCAAAGGGACTCGTCAAAGCATGAGAGCGGATTCGGTTTGGCAGGAATGGAACAAAGAGTAAAACAACTCGGGGGAGAATTTCTGCTGAAATCCTCCCCCGGCATGGGCACGAATATAAGCTTCTCGCTTCCGCTTATGGCGGCGGGCGATTCGCAATCCTAAATCGCGGCTCCCACCGCGGCATCAACTCGGTTGGGTTACTCTCCTTTGGCGGGTCGAAATTCCATTTTAGTCAGAAAATTTTTATCGCCCTTCGTAACGTATTCCACGCTCGCCGAAGAACCGAGCCCGACCTCCGCCATTTTAACCTTCGTCTCCTTGACTTCCTGTGTTTTAGTCTTGCTGTTGAAGTCGAGGGTGACCAGTTTCCCATCTTTAGTCACGACGATCATGTAATTTTTCTCGGTATCGAGTAATCCGATATCGCCACTTACTTTTTCGCTCTTTGCCTTGGCTGGCTCAGTAGCTTTCTTTTCATCTTTAGCGCCCTTTTCTTGCGCCAACGCCGGCACTGTCAATGAAGTCGCCAGCAGGAGAGCGATGGCACCCATCAGTTTTGCTTCGGATTTCATTTTTGTGGACTCCTTCTTGAGCGTGTTTACTCACCCTTGGCAGGTTTGTACTCGATGCTGGTCGCGACGTTCTTGTCGCCCTGCTTGCTGTATTGCACGACAGCCTGCGATCCGAGGCCGATGTCCGCCACCTTGGCAGGCTCCGGCTTCAGCTCCACCGGCTGGAACTTTGGATCAAAATCGATGGTAACGAGCTTGCCTTCTTTGGTGACAACGATCAGATAATTCTTTTCTGTGTCCAATAAACCGACGTCACCAGCTATCTTTGTCGCCTTCGCTTTCTCCGCCTTTTCCGCAGGTGCCTTGGTCTCCGCCTTTGCAGCCGGAGCTGGCGCCGCCGGCGCTGCCTTTGGAGCAGGTTTCGCAGTCATCTCTTCCTGACTTGAACATGCAGCCAAAAGAAATAGCAAAGAGGCCGCCCCCGTGATTGGAATAATGCTTTTCATCTTCTCCCTCCTAATGAGACTAAAGTCGTGAAAATATAAGTCATAGGTCGTATACTGCACCAGGGATTGGCTTGTCAAGAACAATTCCCGCCAAAAAGGGATAACGAACTCACTGAAAAATCTACCAACTTTACCAGCCAAAACACCGAGAAGCACTTTTGGTTTTGCTTGGGATAACCTGACTTTTTGAGCAGACCTCTAAGCCGAAAGTCGTGTTCAGGTCCTAATTCCAAGGCCAAATGTCTGCACCAAAGACAAAACCTCCGGAAAGCCAGACTCGAATCTGCGTTTTCAATTTCGAGTTGACAAACATCAAGAATCAAGAGCTCTTTGAAAGGTCCGCTACGGAAAAAAAAGAGGAGGGCCAAGGCCCCCCTCTTTTTTCGTAGACTGCCTGCCAACCGAGCTAGAACGTGTATCTCCAGTTGAGGAACACATCCACCCAGTCACCGCCGCTGCCAGGGCGGCAAGGCGGGTTGTCGCAGACGCCCAGGTTATGTGCCGCCTGGTTACGGGTGCTGCGCAGGTTCGCGGCGTCATACCACAGCACGTTGGTGCCAACACTCATCCGCGGCGCGATGAAATACCACAAGTCCCACTCGCGGAGCAGAATGCGATTGCGGTGAAATTGTCCACCGTTCAGGTTTCCCGGGCACGGGATTCCCGTATTGCCGTTACAACCCACCGACATGTCGGCACGCTCGAAATGCGTGCCGATCAGAATCGATCCGGGCGTTGTGGATGAACCGGTCAGAAAACCCTTCGGACTCCACAAGAACAGATCATGGCCGATCA
>Ga0310810_10004717_pt1 | contig 15132 bp, 12 predicted proteins | sample NCmetagenome_FD_207641 | JGI IMG/M metagenome (GOLD analysis project Ga0310810, IMG submission 207641) | Soil microbial communities from experimental microcosm in Duke University, North Carolina, United States - NC | ecosystem: Engineered > Artificial ecosystem > Soil microcosm > Unclassified ...
CCGGGAGGCTGAAGTTGGCCGAATCCATCAGGGCGCTGATGGACACCGGCTGCGACAGCTGCGTAGTGTCGCCGGTCCGCGCCAGGTCGCCCGAGCTCCGGAAGCCCTGTTGGGTCCGATAGATCGACCCGCCCTCGCCGACCTGCGACCGGACCTCCTCCCGCACCTGCAACGAGCGCGTCGTGTCGAGCGGCGGCGTGGCCACACGGGCCAGGATGGCGACGCTGTCCACCGCGGGCTGCACGTAGGGCGAGCGCTTGAGCGCCCGCGGGTTGTTGATGGTGTAGACGTCGTACTTCTGGTCCTCATAATAGACGAACGCCAGCCGATCCGCCTCGCGGGCCCAGGACAGCACCGGTGAGAGCGGCGTAATGCCCTGGACACCGGTGTAGAAGTCGGTGATCTGGTAGATCTGCCCTTCACCCAGGTCGTACAGATAGATGTCGCTCACGCCGCTCCGGTCGGACACGAACGCGATCGAGCGGCCGTCGGGTGCCCACTGCGGGCTCACGTTCTTGCCCGAGTCCATGTGGTCGAGCACCTTCACCTGCCCGGTGGCCACGTCGTACAGTGCGATCCGGAAATTGCTGTACCTGAGGGTCTTGAAGTCGGTTCGCGGACCCCGGTCGGTGGCGAACGCGATGGTCTTCCCGTCGGGCGACCACACCGGGTGCAGGTCGCCGTACTTGTCCGAGGTCAGCCGCTGGAGATTGGATCCGTCGCGGTTGACGGTGAACAGGTCGCTGATGCCGCCGTCATAGCCGGTAAAGACCAGCTGCTTGCCGTCCGGGCTCCAGGACGGCGTGGTGACGCCGCTCAGCTTGAGCTGAATCCGGCCCACCTGTTTGTTCCGCGCCACGTCCACGACGACGATGTCGTCGCGCGGTCCCCGCTTGGCCGCGAACGCCAGGAACTTGCCGTCGGGCGACCAGTTGGCCTGCGAATTGATGAACCGGTAGGTCTCGTAGTTGCTGCTCACCCCGGACTTGAGGATTCGCCGCTTGACCTGTCCGGTCTGGCCGTTGGCGAGGTACAGGTCCACGAAGTAGAAGTTCTTCTCGCTGAAGTACGCCACCTGCGACCCATCGGGCGACAGGGCGGGGGCCAGATGCAGCGTGCCCTCGGAGCGCTTCTTGTTGAGCAGCTCGTCAGCCACCGCGCGCGCCTTGGCGCGGGCGCCGATCTCGGGCAGGTAGCGCTTCTGGACCGCGTCCCGCCACTGGTCGGAGAGCTGCTCCAGGCTGAGTCCGATGGTCCGCCGGAAGGCCGGCTCGATGCCGCCCGAGAGGGTGGCCTTGAGGATCGCGCCGACGGCCTCGTCGCCCCACCGCTCGCCGATGTACGACCACAGGGCATGGCCGAACCGATAGGGGAAATACTCGTACGGGTCGGCCGTCATCTGGTCGATGGTCGGGAGCTTCCCCTCGAGGGACGCGTCCCGCAGCCACATCGCCGTCTCGGCATTGATCGGCCCGAGCGAGAGGTACTCGGCCATGCCCTCCGCGAACCAGAGTGGGGGCGCGATCGCGATCAGGGTGTTGATGCCGGCGCCGGCGCGCCCGCGCGACCAGATGTCGTACTGGAACTGGTGCGCCATCTCGTGGGTGAGGACGTGCTCGAAGTCGCTGTAGGCCCCGGTGAACGGCATGACCGCGCGGTTCCGCGCGAAGTCGGTCACGCCGCCGGTGCCCTCCCCGCTGACCTCGGTGGCGTTGGTCTGCATGAAGTCCGACTGCGAGGCGTACAGAATGATCGGCTTGCGCTCGCGGAACTCGTGGTTCAGCACCTTCGAGAGCCGGGCATAGGACCGCTCGGCGATGCGCGCCGCGTCGAGCGCGGCCGTGCGCTCCCGGTCGTAGTAGTACACGTCGAAATGCTCGGTCTGGATGACCTTGAACGCGAAATTCGTGTACTGGACCTTGTTGCGCCCGAAGTACTGGGCGGCGAGAACGCCGGGCGCGCCTACGAGCGCGAGGAGCAGGACCCGGACGATGCGTCGAAGCATGGCGACCTCGGCTAGGTGGAGCTGATCAGCAGCTCCGGTGCGTCGTCCCAGAGGCGCTCGAGCTGGTAGAACGAGCGGGTCTCGGGGTGAAACAGGTGGACCACGAAATCCACGAAGTCCAGCAGCACCCACCGGCCGCCGGTCAGGCCCTCGACGTGGTGGGTGTGATGTCCCTTGCGGTCGAGCTTCTCCATCACCGACTCGGCGATACCGCGGACGTGGGCGTCCGAGGTTCCGGACGCGATGACGAAGAAATCGGTGGCGTCGGTCAGTCCCCGCAAGTCGAGTACCACCAGCTGACCGCCCTTCAAGTCCGTGATCGCGTCCAGCGCCAGGCGCAACGCCTCCGGAATCCGGGGCGTCACCGGCTGCGTCCTGCCTGCATGTGCGTCGATCCTTGTGCCCCCGCCCGCGTCCCGTCGAGCCGGGCGGGGCTCCCGTCCTCGACCTGATAGAAGATGGCCCACGCGCCGGCCCCGACATGGGTGCCGAGGACGCCGGTCGCCAGCGTCAGGAAGCAGTCGCGGGGCTGGTAGGCGGCCACCAGGGCTGCCCGCACGCGCTGGGCGGTTTCCTCGGCCCCGGTGTGCACCACGCCGAAGCGGACCACCGCCGGCCTCGGCCTCAGGCGCTTCTCGAGCAGCGCCAGCACCCGCGGCACCAGCTGCTCGCGTCCCCGCACGCGGTCGATCGGGATGACCCGGCCGTCCCCGTCCAGGGACAGGATGGGTTTCACGTCGAGCATGCCCGCGATCCATGCCTTGCCCCGCGACACCCGTCCCGACCGTAGGAGATTGTCGTACCGATCGACCGTCAACAGCATCCCCGACTGGCCGCGCACCCGCTCGAGCTCGCGGGCGATGTCGGCGCCGGCCCACCCCGACTCGGCCAGCTCGGCCCCCCGGAGCGCCAGCATGCCGACGCCGAGCGATGCCGAGCGGCTGTCCACCAGATGAACGCTCGAGATCCCGGCGGCACGCACCGCCGCCTGCGCCGAGCTCAGCGTGCCCGAGAGCGTGCTCGAGAGCAGCACCCCGACGACTTCGTCCGCTTCGGCGCGGGCGTCGCGGAGCACCCGAACGAAATCGGCGGGCGCCGGCTGCGAGGTGGTGGGGAGGTCCTTGGCGGCACCGAGCCGGCGATAGAACTCCTCGGGCTTGAGGTCGATCCGATCGCGGAACGCCTCGTTCCCGAAGACCACCTGCAGCGGGACCACCGTGATGTGGTGCCGATCGAGCACGCTGTCCGCGAGATCCGCCGAACTGTCCGTGACGACCGCGACCGGGCGGCGGTCCGCGTGGGCCAGCCGCCGATGCTGCGCCCGCATGTCGTCCGCCTTGGTGGTCTCCAGCCGCCCCCAGCGCGCCGCATACGTAAAGACGGCCTCCGGGGTGTCGGTGTGCACATGGATCTTGAGGATGTCCGCCATGACCGCGACGACCACCGAGCCGCCGAACGTATGCATGGCGGCGCGCACTTCGTTGGCGGACGGCAGGTGCTCGCCACGGACCAGGAGCTCGGTGCAGAACTGGAAGTCCCGCTCGGCGGCGACCTCGAAATCCGCGGCCGGTACCCGGACCGCCGCCTCGGCCGATGCGTCGGTCGGAACCACCGGCAGGATGGGATCGCCCTCGATGCAGCGGACCACGCCCTCCAGCATGCGGACGAAGCCCTTGCCGCCGGCATCGACCACCCCCGCTTCCTTGAGGGCGAGCATCAGGTCGGGCGTGCGCGCCAGGGCGGCCTCGCCCTCGGCGAGGAGCCTTCGCATGAACTCGCCGACGTCGTCGGTTTCCGCGGCCGCGCGCTCCGCCGCCGCGGCGGCGTCGCGCGCGACCGTGAGAATGGTGCCCTCTCGCGGATCGTCGAGCGAGTCGTACAGCCGGTCGGCGCCCTCCCGCACGGCCGCGGCCACGTCACGGGTGGTCGCGGTCGGGCGATCGCCCAGCGAGTCGGCGAAGCCCAGCAGGAAGTGGGCGAGCATCATGCCGGAGTTGCCCCGGGCACCCAGGACGGCGCCCCTGGCCATCGCGCGGGCGGTGTCCGGAAGCGAGGCGTCGCCGAGCGCCCGGAGGGCGTCGGCGACGGCGCGAAGGGTGAGGCTGAAGTTGGTGCCGGTATCGCCGTCGGGGACCGGGAAGACGTTGATCCGGTTGATCTCCTCCCGCCCGGCCGCCACCCAGTCGGCGGCGGCGAAGAGGGAGCGGGCCAACCGGGGTCCGTCGACATACGCGATCCCGACGCTCATCAGGAGCGGACTACTCCGCGACGACCGAGACACGGACCTCCGCGTGAACCTCGGGATGCACCCGCACCCCCACCGTGTGGCTGCCGAGCGTCTTGATCGGATGCTCGAGCTCGATCCGGCGGCGATCGACCGGATGGCCCTGCGCGGCCAGCGCGTCGGCGATGTCCTGGGCGGTGATCGACCCGAACAGCTTGCCTTCCTCGCCGGCCTTGCCGGTGAGCGTCACCGTGACCGCGCTCAGCTCCGCAGCCGCGCGCTCGGCCTCGGCCCGCTCCGCCTGATGGCGCACACCGCGCGCGCGCGTCTCGCCTGCGATCCGCTTCTTGTTTCCCTCGGTGGCCTCGAACGCGAGGCCATGCGGCAGGAGGTAGTTGCGGGCGTAGCCGGGCTTCACCCGCACCATCTCGCCGGCCTTCCCGAGCGACTTCACGTCCTCGCGCAGGATCACTTCCATCATCGATCGAACCCTCCGGTGGACGGCGTCGAGAGCCGACGCCGGAAATCTAGCCAAGTGTCCGCGAGCCCGAGGAGCGTGAGCCCGCCGACGACGAACGGCAGCAGGAACACCGCGATGAACCCCAGCACCGCCGCGACCGGTCCGGCCACGCCGCCCGCCTGGGTCAGCACCACGGCGAGCCCCCGCGCGGCGTAGAGCACCCCCAGCACCAGGAGCAGGTTCGCCCCGGCCATCCGCCAGGGTTCCGGCACCGGGACCAGGGCGAGGGCGACCGCCAGGACCCAGCCCCAGACCAGCTGGTCGCTGAAGGTGAAGCTGCGGAACGGCGCCGGGGGCGCGCCAAGCGGGTTGACGGCGAGCCGGTGGTACCAGGACCAGGCCAGCCGAAGCCCCGCGATGCCGGCGAGCGCCAGGAGCGCCGGGTACACCTGCGACACCGAGTGAACCAGCGCGCCGGCCTGGTCGATGAGATCCTGCGGCGCGCCGGCACTCCGCCACTGATCGCGCACGATCGTTTCGTACTGCGAAAGCTCCTGGTTCACGCCGCTCACCAGGCGTGACCAGCCGATGTCCAGCCGCCACATCCACAGCCCCAGGACCGCGCCGGCGGTCGCCGTGGCTCCCAACGCGCGGCCGACCGCGTTCGACGGCTGCCACAGCGTGAGCGCGAGGAAGCTGCCGCAGAGCAGCACGGCGGCCGCGCGGGTGACTTGCGCCCCGACCCCACCGATCTGCTGCAGCCAGAGGGCCGACCACGCGGCACCCGCGAGGAGCCATAGCCATTCACGGGCCGTGCCCGGGCGCGAGAGCAGCAGCAGTCCCGCGAGCGGGCCGAACACGAAGACCGGCGGGGCAAGCAGCAGGTACCCGGCCAGCGCCAGTAACGCGCCCCAACCCGGCGGACGCCTCGGGCTCAGCCGGTGAAGCCCTTGATGTAGGGCAACAGGGCCAGTTGGCGCGCGCGCTTGATCGCGGTGCTGAGCTGGCGCTGATGCCTGGCGCAGGTGCCGGACAACCGGCTGGGCAGGATCTTCCCGCGCTCGGTGAGGAACCGCGACAGGGTGCGTTCGTCCTTGTAGTCCACGACCCGCACGCCGCTCTCGCAGATGGCGCAGGTCTTCTGCGGCCGCCTCATTCGTCGTCCTCCTCGTCGCTCTTGCCGGCGGTCACCGGCACGGGCTGTGCGCCCTCGTTCACCACCACGAGGAACCGAAGCACGCCGTCGTCGAGCTTGATGGCGCGCTCGAACTCGGGCAGGGCCGGGGCATCGGCGTCGAACTTCGCGACGACGTAGTAGCCGGTCTCGTGCTTCTTGATGGGATAGGCCAGGGTCCGCTTGCCCCAGTGATTCACCTGAGGAGCTTCGGCGCCCGACTGCTGGATGAGAGCGTGGAAGCGCGCGAGGCGCTCGTTGATGGCGGTCTCTTCGAGCGCACTGTCGAAGATATAGACCACCTCGTACTGGCGGGTCATGACACCTTCCTTCGGTCTGAGTCGCCCCGGGCCGGTGTGGGCGCCGAGGAGGATGGTTTGTGAGGCGGGAAGTATAGGCGGGATGGTCGAACGGCGGTAGCCTCGAGGGCCGGCGGGTGGTCGGGACGGTCTCAGCTGCTGAAGCGGAACAGCATCACGTCGCCGTCCCGGACCACGTACTCCTTGCCTTCGGCGCGGGACAAGCCCTGCTCGCGCGCGAACTTCCAGCCACCGACGCGGACGAAGTCGTCGTAAGCGACCGTCTCCGCGCGAATGAAGCCTTTCTCGAAATCCGAATGGATGACGCCCGCGGCCGCCGGGGCCTTGTCGCCCCGATGGATGGTCCATGCTCGGACCTCCATCTCACCGGCCGTGAAGTAGCTCTGCAGGCCGAGCAACGAGTAGGCCGCGTGGGCCAGCCGATCGAGCCCCGACTCGGCCAAGCCCAGGGACGCGAGAAAGTCGGCCCGGTCGGCGGCGTCGAGCTCCGCGAGCTCCGCCTCGACCTTGGCCGAGAAGGGCACGATCTCGGCCACCTCGCCGTCGCGCGCGAGGGCCGAACGCAGCGCATCCACGTGCGCGTTGCCCGCGGCGATCTCGTGCTCGCCCACGTTGGCCGCGTAGAGCACCGGCTTCGCCGTCAGCAAGTTGAAGCCGCGATACGCCGGCGCGTCGGCTTCGCCGGGCGACACCACGCGGGCCGGCTGGCCGGCGGCCAGCGCGTCCCGCACCGATTCGAGCAGACGCTGCTCCAGCCGGGCCTGGGCGTCACCGGACTTGGCCGTGCGGGCGGCCTTGTCCAGCCGCTTCTCCACGCTCGCGAGATCGGCCAGACCGAGCTCGATGTTGATGACCTCCCGGTCACGCACCGGGTCCACGGGCCCCATGACATGCTGCACGTCGGCGTCCTCGAAGCAGCGCACCACGTGGAGGATGGCGTCCACCTCCCGGATGTTGGCCAGGAACTGGTTGCCCAGGCCTTCGCCCTCGCTCGCCCCTTTGACCAGGCCGGCGATGTCCACGAATTCCACCGTGGCCGGCACCGTGCGTTCAGGGCTCACGATGCCGGCGAGAACCTCCAGTCGGGCGTCGGGGACCTGGACGATCCCGGTGTTCGGCTCGATGGTCGCGAACGGATAGTTGGCCACCAGCGCCTTGGCCGACGTGAGGGCGTTGAACAGGGTGGACTTGCCGACGTTGGGCAGACCGACGATGCCGAGACGGAGCATATGCGAGTCGTGGGCGAGGGTCGTGGGTTGGTCGCGTGGTAAGCGTCGCGCCGGCTTGGGCGCGGGCGCGCGTGAGTCGAGTCGAGACCAGGGCGCCGCGGGGATCGACTCACCGGTTGAAGCGGCTCATCGCGCGCTCCACGCCCTCGGCCATCCAGCACTCGACGGCCTCGGCCATCGGATCGAGCAGGTCCTCGATCGCCTGGCGCTCGTCCGGCTCGAGCGGCGCCAGGACGAAATCGGCAAGGTCTTCGAGCCCCGGTGGCACCAGCCCGACGCCGACCCGAAGGCGGGCATAGTCCTGCCGCTGCAGCTCGGCCTCGACGCTCTTGAGCCCGTTGTGGCCGCCGGCCGAGCCGGCGCCCCGGAGCCGGAACCGGCCGACCGGCAAGGCGACGTCGTCCGACAGCACCAGCAGGTGGCTCGCCGGATCGAAGTCCGAAATATCACGGAGCGGCGCGAGGGCCGCGCCGCTCCGGTTCATGTAGGTCTGAGGCTTGATCACCCACACCGCCCGGCCGTCCCAGGTGCCCTCGGCTCGGCGGGCGTGCTCGGCGCGCGTAAACGGACCCAACCGCCAGCGGGCCGCCAGGTGATCGGCCAATCGAAACCCGGCGTTGTGCCGGGTTTCGTCGTACTCCGGGCCGGGGTTTCCCAGCCCAACGATAGCGTACAGGGCTCAGGCCTTCTCTTCGGCCTCGCCCTCGGCCTCGGCCTTCGGCTTCCGGATCAGCTCCGGCTCAGCCGTGACGACCTCTTCCGGGGCCACCGCGACCGGCGCCTCCTCGGCCCGCGGCGCCACGACCGTGCAGATCGGGGTGTCGGGATCGTTGAGGACTTTCGCGTTGGGCACCTGGAGGTCGCGCACGAAGAGCGAGTGGCCGATGGTCAGCGCGGTGACGTCGAGATCCACGTGCTCCGGGATGTTGGCCGGCAACACTTCGATCTCGAGCTCGCGAAGCACGTGGTCCAGCACGCCGCCGAAGTTACGCACACCGTCCGGGACGCCGATGAGCCGGACGGGCACCTGCAGGGTGATCTCTTCGTCGCTCCGCACTTCGTAGAGATCGAGGTGGATGATCTCGGCGGGCCGGAGCGAGTCGCGCTGGATCTCGCGGATCAGCGCCTTGACCGGCGCGCGACCGTCCACGGTGACGTCGAGGATCGCGGTGGCGGCGCTGATGCCGACCAGCGTCTTCTTGAGCGTCGCGGTCTCGACCGAGACCGACTCGGCCTCGCGCCCGTGGCCGTAGATGACGGCCGGCACCTTGCCCTCACGCCGAAGGCTGCGGGCCGCGCCCTTGCCGGTCGCCGTGCGGGAAGAGACCTGGAGATTTGCCTGTTGTGCCATGATCCGCGCCCTTGAATGGGTTCAGCGTCAGTCGAACAGCGAGCTCACCGATTGGTCGCTGTGGGTATAGCCGATCGCCTTGGCCAGGAGGCCCGCGATCGAAAGCACTTTCAGCCGGTCGAACCGGCGCTCGGCCGGGATCGCGATGGTGTTGGTCACCGCCACTTCCTTCACCGGCGACGCCATCAGCCGATCTACCGCCGGCCCCGACAGCAGGGCGTGGGTGGCGCAACAATAGACATCGCGCGCGCCCAGGCGCTTGAGCGCCGTGACCGCCTCCGCCATGGTGCCGGCGGTGTCGATCATGTCGTCGGGGATGAGGCAGTCCCGGTCGCCCACCTCGCCGACGACGTTGAGCACTTCCGCCACGTTGGCCGACGGCCGGCGCTTGTCGATGATCGCCAGCGAGGCGTTCAACCGCTTGGCGAATCCCCGGGCCATCTTGGCCGAGCCCACGTCGGGGGCCACGACCACCGGGTCGTGCAACTGCTTCTGGCGAAAGTGGCTCACGAACACCGGCGCCGCGTACAGGTGATCGACCGGCAGGTCGAAGAACCCCTGCAGCTGGTGCTGGTGGAAGTCGATGGCCAGCACCCGGTCGGCCCCCGCCATCGACACCATGTTCGCCATCAGCTTGGCGCTGATCGCCACCCGCGGCTGGTCTTTGCGATCCTGCCGGGCGTAGCCGAAGTACGGAATGACCGAGGTGACCCGGGCGGCGCTGGCCCGGCGGGCCGCATCCATGAGGAGCAGCAGCTCGATCATGTTCTCGGCGGGGGGATTGGTCGGCTGAATGATGTAGACGTCCCGACCCCGCACGTTCTCATCGATCTTGACGAACAGCTCGCCGTCGGCGAACCGCCGGAGCGTGACCTGGCACAGCGGCTGTCCGAGGTGGGCGGCCACTTCCTCGGACAGCGCACGGTTGGCCGAGCCGCTCAGGAGCAGCATCTGGCTGCGGGACAGCGAGAGGTCCGTCATAATTACAGCCCGCAAACATAGTTAGCACCCGGCAGGGACGTCAACGGTCCACCATTCGAGACCTGCGGCCCCTCGACGGAAGGCCCTCGCGTTATGAGATTGCGAGCTGGCCGTATGGTGGTTATGCCACACCTGATGCTCGGCCGCCCCGCCGTCGGATTTTTGGTATTCATTCACTAGGTCGTTGTACAGTTTGGAGTTCCGTGACAGTGGTGTGTTGATGTTGTTGACACCCCCTGGCTGGCACGGCTCTGGCTTTCCCAGGGCCCGTCGAACCACGCATCGCGGCTTGATCCCATGCAACAACACACTCTCATCCTGGGGCTTGGAACCAACACTATGCGCGCCTCGCGAGTCATGACAATCATTGCCGGGACTGCCTGGCTCGCCGCCTGTGGCGGCGGTGGCACCGATTCGTCGAACACCGCACCGACCGCCAACTTCACGGTCGACTGCACCGATCTGAGCTGCACCTTCACGGATGCGAGCAGCGATACCGACGGCCAGATCCAGTCGGTGGCGTGGGACTTCGGCGACCCGACGACCGGCGCCTCCAACTCGGCGCAAGGCGCCCCCCTCTCGCAGGCGCCGCACACCTTCTCGAGCGCGAACACCTTCTCGGTCCGGCTCACCGCGACCGACAACGGCGGCGCCACCAACACGAAGACCGTGCCGGTGACCGTGACGGCGGGCTCGCCGGGCGGACCGACGGCCGCGTTCGACGTGACCTGCGGCGGCCTGACCTGCACCCTCACCAACACCAGCACCGCCACGGGCGCCGTGATCAGCTGGGACTGGGCCTTCGGCGACGGTCAGACCAGCGTCGCCCAGAATCCGGGTGAGGTGACCTACAATGTGAGCGTCCCGACCACGTTCACCATCGTGCTGAAGGTGACCTCGGACGGTCTCGTGAGCCAGGCGACCCATCAGGTCCGGGTCCAGCCGGGCGCCACGCTGACCTGTGCCGGCGTCGACTGCACCCTGGGCCTGGACCAGAAGTCCACGGTCGTCGTGACGCTCGTATCGAGCGACTGCCAGGCGCACGGCAATACGTTCGTGATCACGGCGCCTGCGGTGGACACACTCTTCAGGGACGGCTGCTTCTCACCGATCGCACCGAACCCCGGCAGCGCGTTCCAGCTGAACAACGGGGCGGCCTACGATCAGGGAACCCAGCTCGCCGCCGAGGTGCTGACGGGCGTCACCGGCGCCACCAACGCGCAGTTGCAGGTAACCGGCAACTTCGGCAGCGGCTGGACCCTGTCGTTCGACGACGGGTTCGTCGGCCCGGGCGAGCCGGACTTCAACGATCTGATCATTACCGTCAAAGCGACACCAGTGCCGTAACCGGACACTCCACATGCCAACGCCGCCGGGCAGGTTCGCCCGGCGGCGTTGTCTTTTATCGACCCTCGAGATTGGGCCGGCAGGTGTGCGCGGTAGTGGCCGGAGTGTGGCCGGACGGATTCATGGAATCGCCATCACAGCCGGGCGGATCGCAGAGGTGTTAAGGTAGGCGCTGGAAGGCGTTGCGGTCCAGCAAGGCGCCAGTCCATTGGCCCTGGTGGATTCGAACCACCATTAACGGATCCAAAGTCCGCTGTCCTGCCGTTGGACGAAGGGCCAGAGCCGGAGCTTGGGCAGCCCGAGGCGTTTGAGCGTTGGGCAAGCGAATGGTACTTGAACACCACCGTGCCCTGCAACGGTTGGCAGGTCGGGGTGGCGAAGATGAAGCCCTCATTAAGCGGAGGCGCTCCCCGCCGTGATCTTCTCGGCGTCCTGCCGGGTGCGATGCCACTTGAGCGCATCGACGGTGCGGATCAGGGCCGGCACGGCTCTTCTTCCGTCTTGGGCTTCCCCAAGAGCTAGTCGAGTCCATAGTGTTGGCCGCGGGCGGCAGGTCTGCCGTTGTCGCTTTCCGTCCTGCGACAACGGGCTCCCGCTCCGGAATCCGTTGTCGTTTCATACTCTTTTCATGCTATCTAGGGCTTCGTCGTGCTACCTTGTTCCGTAGGCAGACCGGGCTCCGAACGCTGCCAAAGTCCGCCGTCCTGCCCTCGGGAGAAAGGCCAATCGCGAGCGCAGGTAGAAGCTGCCCAGAAAAGAGGCCTCGCGGTGGCCGCGCGCCCCTTTTTTCGGCCCGAGGGGGCCGGCCGGTTCTGATGCAGCCGAGTTTGGCACGGGCGCCGCGGTGGGGTTATCGTTTTGTGGGGCCGGCGCAACTCCGGCGGAGGCTGGCGGCACCTAAGTCCTTGAGTGGCAACGCGCTTTCCGATGCCTGGCGAGCACGGGCGCGGCCTGGAATCTGCAGCAGACGCTCTCGCAACGTAGCTTCCTGACGTGGGTTACGACCCCGGGACCTCTAGATAAAAAGTGCATGTATAAGAACCGGCTGACCTACCTGCGCCCCGGCGCGCTCCTCGTCGCACTGGCGGCGACACTTCGCTGCAGCGGCGACAACGTGCAGCCGAACACGCCTACCGCGATCGCGATGGTCGACGGCAACGCCCAGACGGCCGGCATCGGCGCCGCCCTGGCGAATCCCCTCGTCGTGGCGGTAACCGATCAGTCGGGTAATGCCGTCGAGGGCGTCACCGTCACGTGGAATGCCGTTGGGGCGGGCAGCGTTTCCGCCGGAACCACCCAGACCGGCTCTGACGGGCACGCCTCGGTTCAGCGGACGTTGGGCACGCTGGCTGGCGAGCAGACCACCACGGCAACGGTGACGGGCCTCGAGGGCTCGCCGGTGACCTTCATCTCGATCGCCACCGACGGTCAGAGCCCCAGCCTGGCGGTGGTGACTCAGCCATCCAGCACGGCGGAGAGCGGGGTCACGTTCGCCGTGCAGCCGGTGGTGCAGCTCAAGGCGCCGGACGGAAGTGACCGGGCCCAGGCCGGGGTGGCGGTGACCGCGTCACTGGCGACCGGGACGGGCACCCTCGCCGGCACCCTGACCGTGCAGACCAACGCCGGCGGCACGGCGGCGTTCAGCGACCTCAACCTCACCGGTGCGCCGGGCGCGTACACCCTGCGCTTCGCGGCCGCCGGCACGATTCCGGCCATCTCCGCCGATATCACCATCTCCGGCGGCGCCGGCACCTCCATCTTGCTCACGACCAATCCGCCGACCTCGGCGCTGGACAGCGAGGTGTTCGATCCGACGGTTCAGCCGGTCGTCCAGGTCAAGGACGGCGGGGGCAACCCGGCTCCGGGCGTGGAGGTCACGGCCAGCGTCTCGTCGGGACCTGGCACGCTCCAAGGAACGCGGACCGCGACGACCGACGCGCAGGGCTTCGCCAGATTCGGCGACCTCGGCATCAGCGGTCCGGGCAGCACCACGCTGGCCTTCGGGACCGGCAGCATCAACGTCACCGCATCGCCGGTGAACGTCACCGCGTTGCCGTCCGAGGCCACGACCGGCAAGTGGGGGCCGCTGGTGCAGTGGCCGATCGTCCCGCTCCACATCCACCTGCTGCCGACGGGGAAGGTGCTTGGCTGGGGCAAGTACGAGGATGGCGGCGCATCAGGAACCCATGCGACCATTCCGCGGCTGTGGGACCCCGCCACGGGCCTATTTCGCGGCATCGCGGCCGACACGATGCTGTTCTGCTCCGGCCATACGTTCATGGCGGACGGGCGCCTGATGGTCTCCGGCGGCCACAAGGACGACGACACCGGCATCGATGTTACCAATATCTTCGATCCGACCAGCGAGAGCTGGGTCGCCGGGCTGCCCAAGATGGCGTTCGGCCGGTGGTATCCGACCGTCACCGTGCTGGCCGATGGACGCCTGCTCACCATGGCCGGCCGGGATTCGGCCAGCAAGGTGGTGACCACGCCGGAGATCTGGGAGAACGGGCAGTGGGTGAAGCTGCCGGGCGCGGGCACGTTCAACGTCCCGTACTATCCGCGCAACTACGTGGACCCCAAGATCCCGACGCGCATCTTCATGGCCGGTGAGCGGATCACGTCGCGGTGGTTTGACGTCGATGCCACCAGCGGCGGGCTGCGAGGCAGGTGGACTGCGGGCCCGAGCCACATCTGGAAGTTCAATCGGGACTACGGCACCGCCGCGATGTATGATGCGGGGAAGATCCTCTACACCGGAGGGGGCGGCAACGCCACCTGGCAGCAATCGCCGGATGCGAAGAACGGCACACCCACCGATATCGCCGAGAAGATCGACCTGAACGCGGCGTCGCCGGCGTGGGCCCCCGCCGGCACGATGGCCTTCCGGCGCCGGCACCTGAATTCCACGATCCTGCCGGATGGCACGGTTCTGATCACGGGGGGGACGACCGGCGGCGGGTTCGTCGACATCAACCCGGCCGACGCCGCGCGGGCCGCCGAGCTGTGGGACCCGAAGACCAACCAGTGGCAGACCCTGGCGTCCAACAGCGTCATGCGGGTGTACCACTCGGTGTCGCTGCTGATGCCGGACGGCACCGTGCTGCATGGTGCCAGTGGAAACGCCTTCGCTGGCCCGGTTCCGGTGCCCGACGAGGCCAACCACGAGATCTTCTCGCCGCCCTACCTCTTCAAAGGCGCCCGGCCCGCGATTGCCAGCGCGCCGGCGACCGTGAGCTATGGACAGATTTTCGCGGTCGAGACCGCCAACGCGGCGCAGGTCACCGATGTCCGCTGGATTCGGCTGGGCTCCGTGACCCACGCGTTCGACATGAGCGCCCGTGCCAACACGCTGACCTTTACCCGCACCGACACCGGCGTCAACGTCACCGCCCCGGCCGGTCCTACCCTCGCGCCGCCGGGGCACTACCTCCTGTTCATCCTCAACCGGAACGGCGTGCCGTCAACTGGTAAGATCGTTCGGGTAGGCTAGGCCGACTTCGATCGTTCGCGTCGGCGTCCGACACGTCGTAGCCGTAGCGGACCAGGTCGGCCCGCAGCAGGTTCGAGAGCATGAGCACCTGCTCCGGGCTCAGGTCCTTCCGATAGCGGTTGGTCATGTCGGTGATCTTGGCCGACTGCACGTGACGTTCGAAGGCGGGCGCCCGCTCGAGCTCGGCGAAGTCCGTCACCCGGCGGCAGGCCTCCAGCGGATCGGCGCAGTAATCCTCGTATCTCAACTCCAGGAACCGTGCCGGATCGATGCGGGCCCGGGCGATTTCGATCGCCCGGGTATGCATCCTCCACTGAATGCCGGCCAGCGCGATGAACGAGCGCCCGCTCGCCTCCCAGGCCGTCTGGTCCTCGGGCGAGAGCGGTCCGTAGCGCCAGCTCGCCGGACCGTACCAGCCGCGCCACTGCCACTCGTTGATGTGCAGGTAGGAGCTCGCCACCGCCCGGCCGTCCCGCACGATGTGGATGAACTTCGCGTCGGGGAAGACCTCGTTCAGGAAGCCGATGCGGGACCAGCCGGTGAGCTTG
>Ga0310810_10004722_pt1 | contig 15123 bp, 11 predicted proteins | sample NCmetagenome_FD_207641 | JGI IMG/M metagenome (GOLD analysis project Ga0310810, IMG submission 207641) | Soil microbial communities from experimental microcosm in Duke University, North Carolina, United States - NC | ecosystem: Engineered > Artificial ecosystem > Soil microcosm > Unclassified ...
CGGCGCCGTCGAACGGCTCGGGCTCGCCCCGTCCGGCGGCGGCCTCACCGCCGAGCTCCGCTGCGGCGCTCACCGCGGCAAGCAGCAGATCGAGATCACCGCCGACGACCAGACCGGCTCGACCGTGCTGGCCAACTTCCCGGTCTGGTGCGGCGAGGAGCCGCCCACCTCGCTCACCGTCCACCTCGACGCCGACGAGACCGCGCCGATCGCGTCGCGCGAGCAGGCAGAAGAGCGGCTGGTTCGCCTGGTCAACCGCGATCGCGAGAGCCACGGCCTGGCGCCGCTCGACCTCGACGCGCGCCTGCAAGCGGTGGCGCGCAAGCACTGCGAGGAGATGCGCCGGACCGGCGTGGTGGCGCACCTGTCGCCGAGGACAGGGTCGGCGGCCGATCGGGTGCGCGCCGGCGGCATCCGGAGCTCTGTCGTTCTCGAGAACGTCGCGCGCGCCTACGGCATCGGCGAGGCGGAGGACGGCCTCATGAACAGCCCCGGCCACCGCGCCAACATCCTCTCCCGCGAGGCCACCCACATGGCGGTCGGCGTGGTGATGGGCGAGGACGTGGCCGGCCGCCGCGAGCTGTTCGTGACCCAGCTGTTCATCCGGCGCACCGCGCGGATCGACGCCGGCGCGGTCGGCAGCCAGGTGCGCCAGCAGGTCCAGAGGGCGCGCGCCATCGACGAGGATCCGCGCCTGTCCGGCGTGGCCCAGGAGCTGGCCGACGGGATCGCGAAGGGGAGCTCGCCGAACGACGCCTCGGCGGTGGCCAACAAGCGCCTGTCCGGAATGAGCCTGCCCTACGCGAGGGTCACCACGCTCGTCACTACCGTGGCGGACCTCGCGGCCTTCCGTCCGGAGGACAGCCTGGCGGATCCCTCGATCCGCGCCTACGGGGCCGGGATCGCGCAGGGCGATCACGACGTGATGGGGGAGGGCGCGATCCACATCGTGCTCCTCCTGGCGCACAAGTAGGCCTGTGGCTTGCACCGTTTGCCGTCCGGCTGCCGTGGAAGCCGGCGGCGGGCCCGAGCTGTAGCCTCGGGGACAACGGTTCTGGTGATACGATCCTCTTCCATGTCGCGCGACCGGGACGGCCTGGCCGATCTGTCCGACGCCGCGGCACCGGAGCGCGCGTCGGGTCTGACCGAGGCCATCGACCAGCACGACCTCGACGTCACCTCGGTGCGCCGCTTCACCCTGCGCGTCATCGAGGGACCGGACGCGGGCGCGCTCGCCGCCTCCGAAGGCGACCGCATGTCGATCGGCACCCACCCGTCGGCGCAGTTCTGCCTGACCGACCGCACGATGTCGCGCTTCCACTGCGAGATCGAGCTCAGCGGCGGACGTGCGCTCATCCGCGACCAGGGCAGCCGCAACGGGACGCGAGTCGACGGCGTCCTCATCAAGGAGGCCTACCTGCGGCGCGGCGCGCTCATCGCGCTCGGCCGCAACGTGGTCACCTTCGAGCTGGCGGACGATCGGGTCGCGATCCCGCTCTACGAGGGCGATCGCTTCGGTCTCCTCTGCGGCCGCTCGCCCACCATGCGCGCCGCCTTCGCGCGGCTCGCGCGCGCCGCCGAGAGCGACATCACGGTGCTCCTGCGCGGCGAGACCGGCACCGGCAAGGATCAGGCCGCCGAGTCGCTGCACCGGCTGGGGCCGCGCCGCGACAAGCCGTTCGTGGTCGTCGACTGCGGCAGCCTGGCCGGCAACCTGCTCGAGAGCGAGCTCTTCGGACACGCGCGCGGCGCCTTCACCGGAGCCGACCGCGCGCGCACCGGCGCCGCCGAGTCGGCGCGCGGCGGGACCCTCTTCCTCGACGAGATCGGCGAGCTCGACCTCGACCTCCAGCCCAAGCTCCTGCGCCTCCTCGAGCGCCGCGAGGTGCAGCGGGTCGGCGAGACCCGACCGGTCCCGGTGGATGTGAGGGTCATCGCCGCCACCAGCCGCAACCTCCGCCGCGAGGTGAACGGCGGCCGCTTCCGGTCCGACCTTTACTACCGGCTGGCGGTCATCGAGGTCGTGCTCCCGCCGCTGCGCGACCGGCTGGAGGACCTGCCGCTCCTGGTCGAGAGCCTGCTCGAGAGGTCCGGAGCTCAGCCGGCTGCGGCCTCCGCCCTGCGGACCCACGAGTTCGTCGGGCGCCTCGCCCGGCACGACTGGCCCGGAAATGTCCGTGAGTTGCGCAACTACGTCGAGAGCTGCCTCGCGCTGGCCGACCAGGCGCCACCCCCAGGTGCCGACCGGACCGCCGATACCGGCCTCCCGGCCGTGGATCCGGCGATGCCGTTCCGGACCGCCCGCGAGCGCTGGACCCGCTGGTTCGAGCGCAGGTACCTGGAGACATTGCTGACGCAGCACGGCGACAACGTCAGCGCCGCCGCGCGCGCCGCCGGCGTCGACCGGGTCTACTTCCACCGCCTCTTGCGGCGCGTCGGCCTTCGCTGATCCGGGGGTATACTCGTGGAATGCCCGAGGCTCAGCGAGCCCCGGAGGGACGTACCCTCGGCCGTTACACGCTGCTCGGCCGGCTGGCCCAGGGCGGGATGGGGGAGATCCTGCTGGCGCGCCTCGATGGTGCCGCGGGCTTCGAGAAGTATGTCGTCATCAAGCGCCTGCGCTCCCACCTGGTGGACGACCAGCGATCGATCCGCGCGTTCCTCGACGAGGCGCGCATCGTGGCGCGCATCTCGCACCCGAATGTGTGTCAGGTCTACGAGCTCGGCTACGAGAACGGGCGCCACTTCCTGGCGATGGAGTACCTGGAAGGACTGTCCCTGTCGGGGATGGTCAAGCGCGCGAGCCGCGACCGGGCTCCGCTCGATCTGCGCGCGGTCTGCGGGCTCATCGAGCAGGCGTGCGAGGGACTGCACCACGTCCACACGCTGCGCAAGGTGGACGGCACGCCGGCCGGCGTCGTGCATCGCGACATCTCGCCGCAGAACCTGTTCATCACCGTCGACGGGGTGGTGAAGGTGCTCGACTTCGGCATCGCGAAGACCGGCGACTCGTCGGTGCGCACGCCGACCGGACGGGTGAAGGGAAAGTCGGCGTACATGTCGCCGGAGCAGATCCGCGGCGTGACCCTCGATTCCCGCTCCGACATCTACTCGCTCGGCGTCGTCCTTTACGAAGCCGTGACCGGGCGGCCGCTGTTCCAGCGCGGCGACATCCACGAGACCTTCCGCGCCATCCGCGAGGACACGCTGCCCTTCCTGCGCGACGTGCCGGAGGAGCTCAACCAGGTCATCCAGAAGGCGGTGTCGCGCAGCCGCGACGAGCGCTACGACAGCGCGCGTGCCCTGGGGCGCGCGGTGTCGAACGCGATGAGCGGGCGCGGCGGATCGATGACGCCGCCGGCCATCGCCGAATGGATGACCCAGCGGTTCGAGGCCGATCTCGAGGAGCGGCGCGGCCGGGTGGCGCGCGCGATCGCGAGTCGCACCGCCGAGCAGGCGGCCGACGGCTACGAGACGCGGCTCGAGCCCGGCACCGTGATCGCACCGAGCGGCACGATGACGATCGCGCCCCGCTCCGACGAGATGTTCGGCGAGCCGGTGCGCGAGGTGGCGTCGGCCGGCGCGGCGGTGGTGCCGATCGTCGTCGACCACGAGCCCTCGATGCCGGTGCGCATGAGCGAGCCGCCCGGGACGCGGCGGCGCCGGCCGCGCTGGGTCCTGCCGGTGGCGGCGGCCTCGAGCGCGCTGGTCGCGGCGATCCTGGTCTGGTGGACGCTGGGGCCGTCGTCGGCGCAGTCGGACGAGCAGGTGCGCGCCGAGGCGGAGGTGATGCCGGCGGTCGCGGAACCGCCAGCCACGGCGGTCGAGCGCGAGGTCGCCGCGCCAGCGCCGGCGGCCGAGCCGGCACGTGAACCGGAGCTCGACATCGAGCCGCAAGAGGTTGGCGAGCCGGCGCCGGATGATCAGGTCATGACCTTCGCGCCCGAGCCAGCGCCGGCCGGTGCCCCGGCGCGCCCGCGCCCGCGCGGCAAGGGCTTCTTCACGATCGACTCCATGCCGTACGCGACCATCTACGTCGATGGCGCCAAGAAGGGCGTGACGCCGCTCCTCCGCCTCTCGCTGCCGGCCGGCAAGCACGAGGTGGTGGCGGTGACCGCCGACGGCCGCAAGCAGAAGTTCCAGGTCGCCATCGCGCCCAACGAGGAAGCCAGGCGGAGGAAGCTCACGTGGTGAGATCCGATCGATTCCGCCGAAGGCGGCACCGGATCGGGACCCCCTGGGGGGTGAGACGCATGGCTGGAGCGTGCGCGCTGGCCGCCTGGCTGCTCCTGCCGGCGCCGGCGCGCGCCGAGCCGTCGCTCCTCACCCGCGCGCAGGCCGCGCTCGACGATCTCCGCTACGAGGACGCCGCCGCGCTGGCCGATCGCGCCTGGCGCTCGGGAGGCAACCACAAGGACGACCTCATCGCCATCTTCCGGCTGGCCGGCCAGGTCTCGGTGACGCTCGGCAACGGCGAGCTGGCCGAGAGCCACTTCGAGCGCTTGCTCGCGCTCGACCCGGACGCCCAGCTGCCGGACGGCATCTCGCCCAAGATCGCGGCGCGCTTCGCGGCGGCGAAGGCGAAGACCAGCGGCCGGCTGCGCGCCGGCTTCCGCGCCGACGGACTCACGGTGGCGGCCGAGGTGAGCTCCGATCCGGCGAAGATGGTCTCCTCCCTGCGCGCGAAGATCGGCAAGGAGGTGAAGGAGGCGATCGCGCCCGACCCGCTCGCGATCACGCTCGCGGTCGACCGTCCGACCGAGGTCGAGCTCGCGCTGCTCGACGAGTTCGGCAACATCCTCGTCGAGGACAAGGTCGTGGTCGAGCCGGCAGTCGCCAGCGCGCGCGGTCCGCTCCGCACCCAGGCGGCCGTCGGACAGTCGCTGGCAGAGCGCAACGCCGCCGCCGCGACCTCTCCGGCGCCCGCCTCGCAGCCGGAGGTGGAAGAGGAAGACGACGCCGGTCCGGTCGGTCCACCGGTCTACACCCGCTGGGGCGTGTGGGCCGGCGCGGCCGGTGCGGCCGGCGCGCTCGGCATCGTCTTCGGGCTGAAGGCCCGCTCCGATCAGAACGAGCTCGACGACCTCAACGATCAGAGCGGCACGCACGATTTCGGCGACGCCTCGTCGGTCGAGGCCAGCCTTCGCCGTGACGCGCTCGTCGCCGACGTCTGCTTCGTGATCGCCGCCGGCGCCGGCACCGCCGCCCTCGTCCTCTGGATGCGCGAGCGCAAGAGCCGGTGGTGCCGCCGCCCTCCGCCTCGACTTCTGAACCATGGTGCGACGCGCCCTGCTGTCCGTCCTGCTGCTCGCCGGGTGCTTTCCCGACGTCGATTACGGCGGCACCGACTACATGTGTCTCGACGGCGAGACCTGTCCGGACGGGTACGTGTGCATCGAGCAGCGCTGCATCGAGGTCGGCTCGCCCGCGGTCCGGGTCTCGATCGGCCAGGCGACCTTCCTCATGGGCTGCGACCAGGACGAATCCGGCTGCAGCGACGACGCCTACCCGGCTCACCTCGTCAGCCTGTCCGGCTTCTCGATCGATCGCACCGAGGTGACGCGCCTCGAATTCGGCCTGTGCATCGAGGACGGCGTGTGCGACGAGCCGAACGAATTCGACCTGGACGAGGATCCGGCCGCGCCGGTCGCGCGCGTCGACTGGGAGGACGCCGCCACCTACTGCGCGTGGGCCGGCGGCCGCCTGCCGACCGAGGCCGAGTGGGAGCTGGCGGCGCGCGGCAGCGCGGGCGCGACCTATCCGTGGGGCGAGGGCGAGCCGCGCTGCGACCTCGCGATGTACGACGCCTGCGGCGAGGGCCCGACCTCGGTCGACGCGCCGCCCGGTGACGAGAGTGCGCTCGGCGTCCACGGCCTGGCCGGCAACGTCGCCGAGTGGGTCGCCGACTGGTACGCGTGGGATTACTACCAGGTCAGCCCGTCCGATGACCCGACCGGCCCGGACGACGGCTACGAGCGGGTCATCCGCGGCGGCTCGTTCGACGACGACGCCTCCGATCTCTACGCCTGGAGCCGCTTCTCCGACGATCCGGACGAGCACGACTCCGACACCGGCTTCCGCTGCGCGTACTGACGTCGTCAGCGGCCGCGGCGGTGGCGCCGGAACTGGTGCCAGCGCGCCGGTGGTCGCTCGGGCAGCGGCGGCGGCGGCGGGCCGCCACCGAGCTCGAGGCCGATCTCGACGATCGGCGCCGCGCCGGCGTCGGTCTGGTTGTCGTAGGCGAGGACGCCGGCCGCGACCCGGAAGCGCGGCCCGCTGTCGTCGCCGATCTCGATGCCGCCGACCGCGCTGCCCCATCGCGTGAGCGGGAGGCGGTCGTCGCGCGACGCGCTCAGCTGGACGCGCGTCCGCACATAAGCGCCGACCAGCTCGCCGCGTCGGCCGAGACCTCCGCCGAGATACCCGCCCCAGGCGAGCGCGGTCGATCCGTCGGAGCCGTCGCCGTCGGTGGACCGGTAGACCCCGCCGCTGCCGACTCCGCCGCCGAGCTCGACGTCGGCAGCCGCACCCTTCACCGCGGTCGCCGCGCGCAGCCCGGCGTGCGCCATCTTCCAGGTGGCCTCGATGTCGCGCGAGAACCGGGCGGCGACGTCACCGCCGACCTCGGCGGCCAGGTGCTGGGTGACCGGGATGCGGCCGGACGTGCCCGGGATGACCCCGTCGACGTCGGCGACGTCGACCATGAAGGACTCGAAGGCAGGTCGCGGCTCACCGCCCTGGATCGTGTGGATCGGCGGCGCGTAGGTCGGCGAGCAGGCCGCCAGCCCCACGAGAACGGCGGCGAGCCGGGACAACCTCATTCGTCCATCAGCCGGCGCGGATCCGGAATGCTGGCCGTCTCGCGCTTGTACTCGTGGAAGCCGGCGCTCACATAGGTCTCGAGCGCGCGCGGGTGGTCGAGGCTGCAGGTGTGGACCCAGACGCGATCCGGTCCCGGCACCCAGGCGCGCTTGATCGCCCAGCGCAGGAGATAGCCGCCGAGCCCCTGTCCGATGAAGTCCGGCATGAGGCCGAAGTAGGCCAGCTCGACCTGGCCCGGAGTGCGTCGGTCGAGCTCCGCGTAGCCTGCCGGCACCCCGGCGGCGTAGAGGACGTTCACCTCGACGTCAGGATCCTGGACGATCGCAGCCAGCTGCTCGTCGCCGAGCAGGCGGCGCTCGTACCACAACCACGGCGCGCCGACGCTGTCGTAGAGGAAGCGGTAGAAGCGGACGGGCGGCTTCTCGGCGCACATCACCAGGAGGTCGTCGCGCGGCGGCGGCGGCTCCTCCTGCCCGGCGCGCGGCGGCCACATCATCTGCAGGTAGATGGTCGTCACCTCGAGCGTCTGGACCTTGAGCGTCGAGCGATTGAGGTCGGAGTCGGTCATGGTGATCGCGTCTCGCTGCGCTGGCGGCCGAACCGGAGAAGTGCGAGCTCGAGCGCCTCGGCGAGGTGGAAGAGCCCGAGCCCCGCCTGGCCTCCGCCGACCAGCTTGAGCGCGGCGCGCTCGGGGTGGCTGAGCGGGGCGGCGACGGTGTCGACCAGGCCGTCGAGCGTCGGCTCGGCACCGGCCAGGCGGCCGACCAGCCCGATCAGCGCGGCGACGTCTCCTGCGGGCGATGCCTCCGCCGTCGCGCGCCCGAGACCGCTGGCCAGGAGGGTGGGGCAGTCGACGTCGTCGAGCACGACCGTGCTGCCGCCGATCGCGCCGTGCGCCTCGGCGACCTCGTGGAGCGGCGCGACCGCCAGGGCCAGCCGCTTGAGGAGGCGCACCGCCCGCAGCGGCGCGAGCGGCGGATCGCCGGGCAGCTCGCCGAGCGGCATCCCGGCCGGCGCCTCGTACACCACCACCTGGGCGGCGCGATCACACGCCAGAACCCACTGCAGGTAGGAGTTGCCCGCCTTGGCGAGCGCGTAGATGCGCCGCTCGGTGAGCGGGTCGAGCTGGCCGTCGTCGAAACGCTCGAGGATGACCGAGCGGTCGAGGGCGGCGTCCACCGCCCGGCTCAGCGAGGAGATGTCGCTGCGCCCGAGCGGGGTCTCGAAGCGGTAGCGCGGCTCGTCGCCGGTGACCGCGCTGATGGCCGGCATCGAGCGGCTCGACTCGGCGGCGGTGGCCGGCCTGTGAAACACCGCGCGCGGCAGCTCGAGGGCGCGCGCCTCGCCGCCGGCGTCGACTGCGCTCATCGCGCGGCGCAGCTCCTCCACCGTCGGGTAGCGCTCGCCCGGGTCCTTGGCCAGCATCCTGGCCAGGACAGGATCCCAGCCAGGGGCGAGGTCGTCCACCACCTCGCTCGGTGGCGGCGGCGTATCGCCGAGGTGCTGTGCGACGAAGTCCGGCCCGAGGAACGGAAGGCGCCCGGTGAGGCACTCGTAGAGCGTGACGCCGAACGAGTAGAGATCGGCGGCGACGGTGAGCGGCGCACCCGTGATCTGCTCGGGAGACATGTAGGCCAGCGTGCCGATGAGCCCGCCGGTCTGGGTCTGTCCGAGGTCGAGCAGGTGAGCCACGCCGAAGTCGCCGATCTTCCCGGTGCCGCGAGCGTCGTAGAAGATGTTGTGCGGCTTGATGTCGCGGTGGATGACGCCGCGCCGGTGCGCGGCCTCCAGTCCTGCCAGCACGTCGCTCACCAGCCGGCGGACCGCCCCCGGCCCCATGCGCCGCTCCATGCGGCGGTCGAGCGAGCCGCCGACCATGTACTCCATCACGAGGTAACCGAAGTCGGCGGAGAAGTCGTGCACCTCGACCACGTTCTGGTGCCGGAGCGAGCTCGCGATGCCCGCCTCGCGGACGAAGCGCTCGTAGGGCGGGCTGCCGCGCGCGTGGCCGCCGGCCAGCATCTTGAGCGCGACCTGTCGGCCGCTCACCTCGTCGGTCGCGCGGTACACGCGGCCGGTGGCGCCGTAGCCGAGGAGCTTGTCGAGCCGGTAGCGCCCGGCCACCAGGTCGGACTGGGTCGCGGCGCTCTTCGGCTGCGCGGCGGCCACCAGGCGCAGGTACTCGTCGAGCGTCACCGGCAGCGAGGGGTCGTCTGCCCGCGCCGCGAGCAGGACGTCGCGCGCCGCTTCTCTCAGGCCGAGCGCCGCCAGCTCGGAGACCAGCGCCCGCCGTGCCGCCGCGCGCGTGGCGACCTGCCGGGTCGCCTCCTGCAGGTGACGGACCGCCGCCTCGTGCTGCAGCCGGTGCGCGAGCAGGATGCCGAGCGCCAGGTTGGCGGACGCCACCTCGTCCGGCGCCGCGCTCTGCTCGATCACGCGCTCGTAGAGCTGGCCGGCGTCGCGATCGCGTCCGATCTCGCCGTAGAGGCGCGCGGCGTCGAGGTCGCGGTGCGCGCTCAGGTAGAGATCCGCCGCCCGCTCGCGCAGCCCGAGCGCCTCGGCCAGCTCGGCGGCCTCGGCGTGCCGCCGCCGCCCGGCGAACACCTCGAGCGCGGCGCGCCGGCCGTCGTCACCGGTCGCCGTGAGCGCCGACGTCGCTTCGGCCACCAGCGCCTCGTCGTGAGCGTCGATCGCGTTCTTCAGCGCGCGGGCCAGATCGCCGGCGTCGCGCGCGCAGCGAGCCGCGGCCGCGAAGTCCCAGATGCGCTCGTAGAGCTGCACCGCGCGCGTCATGTCACCGGCGGCCTGCGCGGCGCGAGCGGCGTCGGCGTATTTCCCGGCGGCGACGAGCTCTTCCACCGTCGGGTTCGAATTGATCGACACCGCCAGAAATGGTACACCGCGCACTCGTCACGGATTCGGCCTGCCATGGGAAATCGCGTCATCGGGGTCATCGGAGGCAGCGGAATCTACGATCTCGACGGGCTGCGCGATCTCGAGGAGGTCGCGGTCGACACGCCGTTCGGCGCCCCGTCCGATCGCCTGCTGCGCGGCAAGCTCGGCGACGCGGTGGTGGTCTTCCTGTCGCGCCATGGCCGCGGCCACCGCATGCACCCGCACGAGGTGAACTATCGCGCCAACCTGTTCGCGCTGAAGACGCTCGGCGTCGAGTGGGTCCTCTCGCTCAGCGCGGTCGGCTCGATGCGGGTCGACATCCGGCCCGGCGACCTGGTGGTGGTCGACCAGTACATCGATCGCACCTGGGGCCGGCCCTCCACGTTCTTCGGCGACGGCATCGTCGCGCACGTGAGCTTCGGCGACCCGGTCAGTCCGATCCTGTCGGACATCCTGTACCAGGCGGCGGTCGAGCGCAGCCGGGCGGGCGGCGGCGGCGAGCGCGTCCATCGCGGCGGCACCTACGTGTGCATCAACGGGCCGCAGTTCTCCACCCGCGCCGAGTCGCACATGTACCGGAAGTTCGGTGTCGACGTCATCGGCATGACGGCGATGCCGGAGGCCAAGCTCGCCCGCGAGGCGGAGATGAGCTACGCGACGCTCGCCCTCAGCACCGACTACGACTGCTGGCACGAGAGCGAGGAGGAGGTCTCGGTCGAGGCGGTGGTGGCGATCATGAAGAAGAACGCCCGCCTCGCGCGCGAGGTGGTTGCGCTGGCGGTCGAGCGCATCCCGGAACGCCACGAGTGCATCGCGGCCAACGCGCTCCGCGGGGCCATCATGACCGACCCGGCGCAGGTGCCGGCGGAGGCCCGGCGGCGACTGCAGGCGCTCATCGGGAGATATCTCAGTTGAGCGAGCGAAGCGAGCGAGTCAGCGAGGCCCGGAGGGCCCGCGGATCGACCGTTCGGTCCCGGCCCATCTTTCCCCGAAGGGGGGGCCGGTGACCCCGCGTTCACTCCTGGTGGTCGGGTCGGTGGCGGTGGACGACATCGACGGACCGTACGGCTGGCAGCGCGATCAGCTGGGCGGATCGGCGTCATTCATCGGCGTGGCCGCGTCGTACTTCACGCCGCGCACCTCGATCGTGGCCGTGGTCGGCGAGGACTTCGCGCAGGAGCACATCGAGATGTTCCGCGCGCGCGGCATCGACGCGAGCGGCATCGAACGGCGGTCGGGGCAGACCTTCCGCTGGGTGGGACGCTACGCGCCCGACCTCGCCACCCGGGAGACGCTGGACACCCAGCTCGGGGTCTTTGCCCAGTTTCAACCGAAGCTGACCGACGCCCACCGGGCGGCCGAGCTGGTCTTCCTCGGCAACATCGACCCGGTGCTGCAGCTCCAGGTGGTCGACCAGGTGCGAAAGCCGCTCCTCATCGCGGCCGACACCATGAACTTCTGGATCACCGGACACCGCGACGCGCTCCTCACCACCTTGCACCGCGTCCACCTCCTCATCATCAACGACGAGGAAGCGCGCCAGCTGGCCGGCGAGCACAACCTGGTGCGGGCGGCGGCCGTCATCCGGCGCATGGGGCCGCACTCGGTGGTGGTCAAGCGCGGCGACGCCGGCGCGCTGCTCTTCCACGAGGGAGGCGTGTTCGCCGCGCCCGCGCTGCCGCTGGCCGAGGTGCGCGATCCGACCGGGGCGGGCGACGCGTTCGCCGGCGGTTTCATCGGCTACCTGGCGCACGCGGGTCGCTTCGATGCCGCCAGCGTGCGCACCGCGATGATCTACGGCAGCGTCATGGGATCCTTCTCGGTCGAGCAGTTCTCTCTCGACGGCCTCAGGAACCTGACGCCCGCGCTCATCCAGGACCGGTTCGACGCCTTCTTCGAGCTCAGTCGCTTCGAGCGGATCTCTCTCGCCTAGCCAGGATCGCCAGGCCGCCGATCGCGACCCACAGCGAGTAGCCGGCGCCGAGCGCCGCCAGCTTGGCGCGCGCCACCATCGTCGTCTTGACCACGTTCGCGTAGCTCGCGACCCATTCGCCGATCTGCACGTAGCCGGCGTTCTCCATTCCGAGCTGGTGGAAGGCGAACACGAGGTAGGCGAACGGCAGGTAAAGGACCACCAGCCAGCCGACCGCGCGCAGGAGCTTGCCGCGGGTGTCCCACACGCCGCGCGTCGCCGGCCAGGCGAGCGCCGCTGCGACCGCCACGAGCACGAGCGGCAGCCAGGTGGCGACGAACAGGACCAGGAACAGCGGCGCGTTGCTGTCGATGCCGCTGAACTCCGCGAAGATGGAGCGCGTCCCCTGGGGGACGAGGCCGAACCATTGCATCTCGACCGGGACCAGGCGCTCGGCGCCGGGCACCGGGAGGAACAGAGAGACGACGACCAGGACTGCGGCGCCGATCACCGCCACCCGCGCCGCCCGGCTGAGCGGCGCCCACAACCGGAACGCGATCGCCGCGCCGGCCAGCGGCATCGTGAAGAGGAACGGGGTCAGCGCGGCCCACGGACCGCCGCTGTAGCGACCGTGGAACGACAGCGTTGCGATGCCGGCCAGGCCGAACGCGACCAGCGCCGCCGAGCGCGCACGACCGGGCAGCGGCAGCAGCGCGACCGCGACCGCCGCTGCGATCGCGACAAGCGGGAACAGGAGCGCCGCCGCCGGCCCGCCGTCGAGCAGCTTCCAGACCGGCACCAGGTGGGCGTGGTCGACGGTGAGCGGGGCGAGGAAGCCGACGGCCAGCAGCGCGCAGCCCACCGCCGCCAGCCGCCGTGAGGCCGTGCCATCGGCCGCGCCGTCGAGCGAGAACCCCAGGAACCGGCTCGCGCGCAGCGCGCCCGCCTCTTCAAGTGGCGGCGACCCGGCAACCGCGGAATCGCCCCCGAGCGCCTGCACATCCGGATCGTCGAAGGCGGCGCCGCACGAGCTGCAGCGCACCGCCCCACCCGGGTTGCGCGTGCGGCAGAGCGGGCAAGCAACCCACGCCATTCGCCGTTTGTCCCACACTCGCCGCCCGCGATCGACGCGTTTCGCCAGTCCCCCCTCGACCCGACTCCGACCCGGATCCCGAGCCCGACCCGGATCCCGAGCCCGACCCGGATCCCGAGCCCGACCCGGATCCCGACTCCGAGCCGGATCCCGACCCCGAGCCCGAGCCCGACCCGGATCCCGAGCCCGACCCGGATCCCGAGCCCGACCCGGATCCCGAGCCCGACCCGGATCCCGAGCCCGACCCGGATCCCGACTCCGAGCCGGATCCCGACCCCGACTTGGATCCTGAGCCGGATCCCGACCCCGAGCCGGATCCCGACCCTGATCGCGACCGGATCCCCGGCGCGACGCGCGGCGTGTCCGTGCGCTTGCGTCTGGCGGCGGGTCCACCCTCTGTCATGTCACCGGCGCGTGGCGGCACCTCCGAGCTCGTCGAACGCCAGCGGTCCCCAGCGTTTCCAGCCAGTCGTCATCAACCAGACCGTGGCCGACGCCGTCGGACACGGCACGTCGAGTAGCTCTCGCTGGCGCCGTTCGCGCAGCCTGACCGGATCGCGCCAGCCGTCGAACCAGTAAGCGCTCGAGAAGGGATCGATCCAGTCGCGCGCGAGCCGCTCACCGCGCTCCGCCTCGTGCTGTCGGAAGTTGCTGAGGACGTAGCGGAGAGCGTTCCGCACCTCGCGCGGAGTCCGGAGGATGCGCGAATGGTACCGGTCGGCGAAGAACGTGCCCCGGCGCTCGAAGTACCTGTTCAGCCGCCGGGCCAGGCTCACCTCGAATCGGTGCATCCCGCGCGCCAGCGCCTCCGCGTCCGAGGCCTCGACGATCAGGTGGACATGGTTGCCGATGACCGAGTATTCGATGATGCGGAAGTCGGAGCGGTGGCCGAATCGCTCGACGGCGCGCTGGACGATCCGCAGCGGCCCGTGTCGTCTGAGCGACGGCACGTCGGCCAGCACTCGCAACGTCACGTGAAGCGGGAAACGCGCCGCGAACCGCAGCCGCCGGCCGTGCGCAACCTTGCACCCGCGCGGCCGTCCCGCACCCGGACGCCACCCGCCCCGGCCGGTCGGTCGCCGGAGCAGGTCGAGCTGCATCGCATGTCCTCGTCGTACACCCATCTCTCACCTGCACGCGAAACCATAGCAGGACCGTCTGACAGGTCACCGACGGACTGTATGATATACGGCAGAGTAATCGAGACGGCGCCGGCCTCGTCGGACCCCGGCGAGATGAAACAGGGGAGCCACGCGGGCGGACTGAAACCGGCAGCCTTCGCGGCGAGGGCGAGCAGCGGGAGGGGACTGAAACCGGCGGCCTTCGCGGCGAGGGCGAGCAGCAGGAGGGGACTGAAACCGGCGGCCTTCGCGGCGAGGGCGAGCAGCGGCGGGGGACTGAAACCGGCAGCCTTCGCGGCGGCGGCGGGGGACGGCGGGGAGGGGCCGAGGACTGAAATCGGCAGGTTTCGCCGTGCGGGGCGCGGCTTCGGCGCGGGGTCAGTAGCCGTGGGCGGCGAGGCTGGCGCGCACGGCGTCGGGCCGGCCTGCGATCCAGGAGACCAGCGACTGGTGGGCTGCCGCGCTCTGCTCGGCGGTCACTTCCTTGCGCGGGTCGCTCATGATGTCGGGCCAGATGAGGGTGTGCACGCGCTCCGCCTCGCTGCCGAGGTCGAGTCGCTCGAGGAGATCGGCGGCGTCGTGGACCCTGGCGGCGAAGGCGGCGGCGCAGTCCTCCTCGGCCAGACAGCGCTGCGCGAGGACGGCCGTCACCGGCCAGAAGTCGAAGGCCGGCTGCGAGTCGAAGCTGTTGTCGATGCCGGACTGGATGAGCGCCCAGCGGTCGTTCGACGGGTCGTGATAGACCCGGTAGTTGTTGACGTTGCCGTACTCGTAGCCGTCCCAGTCGGCGATGACGGCGGTGACCGCGAAGGAGGCGAGGAACTCGTCGGTGTCGAGGAAGTCGCCTGCGTACGGGTAGAAGCTGCCGTCGGGCAGCGCCGCGATCTTGCCGGCCAGCTCACCGAGCAAGGTCCAGTCGGTCGGGTCCTCGCCGGCCGCCGGTTGGTCACATTCGGCGGCCTGGAACTCCTGGTCGAAGCACTCCTCGCCGCCGGCCGGCGGCACCTGCTCCGGCACCAGGTCGCAGAACGGTCCGCCCTCGTACATCATGCCGTCCTTCGACGCGAACCAGCGCGACAGGAAGCGGCGGTCGAAGCTCTCGACGTGGACGTAGAGACCCCAGTCCTCGCCGTTCACCTTCAGCCGCACCCAGGCGGTGCGCGGCGCCGGCACCCCGAACGCGCGGTAGAGCGTGTAGCCGAGGTACTCGCGCTCGAAGCTCGGGTCCTGGACCGCGTTGTTGAGGGTCAGGTGCTTCTGACCGTAGAGCCGGCGATCGT
>Ga0310810_10004723_pt1 | contig 15120 bp, 15 predicted proteins | sample NCmetagenome_FD_207641 | JGI IMG/M metagenome (GOLD analysis project Ga0310810, IMG submission 207641) | Soil microbial communities from experimental microcosm in Duke University, North Carolina, United States - NC | ecosystem: Engineered > Artificial ecosystem > Soil microcosm > Unclassified ...
CCGGCGGCGGATCGTTGCTGCCCACGTCTCCCATCTTGCGAACCCACGACACCATGTGCAGCGCCGTCCATCCGCGCGGCGCCGCGTTCGGATTGGCGCCGCGATCGAGAAAGAACGACGCCAACTCGAAGTGCGCGTTGCTCGCGGCCAGCAGGAACGCATTGAGACCGGCCTCCGCCTGACCCTGCGCCACGCCGCCCGCGGTCTCTCGTGAATTGACCGAGAGCGATTCGTCGAGCGACGCACCCGCGTCGATGAGCGCCCGCGCGGCTTCGATGCGTCCTTCGCGCGCCGCGAACAACAGCGGCGTGAACCCGCTCTGCGTCTTTGCCTTCACGCTGGCGCCGGCTTCGACCAGCGCCCGGACCACGTCGGCGTGGCCTTCGGCGGCCGCCCACATCAACGCGGTCTGATGCCGCGACGGTTCGGTGGCGTTCGCGTTGGCGCCTTTCGCGATCAGCGCCTTGACCGCATCGACAGCGCCGGCCCGCGCGGCGGTCATGAGCGCGGTCTCGCCGTCAGGCTTGGCGGTGTTGGGATCGGCTCCGGCCTTCAGCAGCAGTTCGACGAGCGCGGCATTGCCGGTGACCGACGCCAGCGACAGCGGGCGGACGCCGTATCGATTAGCCGCCGACGCATCGGCGCCAGCATCGATGAGCATTCGGGCAATGCCGAGGTCGCTCCGGTACGAAGCCCAGTGGAGCGCCGTGGTTCCGTCGGCGTCGGTGGCGCGGACCGTGGCGCCTCGGCCAATCTCGGCACGGACCGTATCGGCGTTTCCCCGCCGCGCCGCATCGAGGAGACTGCTTGCCGACGATTCGGCGCGGACGCCGACCGCGAGCAGCCACGCCATCGCGGCGCAAACCATCGCTCCGCCAACGACGATGTAGGGGACGGCCTTCAGGCTGTCCCGGATGCCAAGGAGGATGTAGGGGACGGCCTTCAGGCCGTCCCGCATGGTGGCACGGGCTTTCATCACAATGACAACGGTTCGGCGATCTGCCCCGCGCGTCCGGTGCTGTCGACGAATCGCTCGAGCCGGACTCCCATGCTGTCGAGCAGCGTGAGGTGGAGATTCGCCAGCGGCGTCTGATCCGGATATCTCACGTGGTACCCGCCCTTGATGTCGCCGATGCCGCCGCGCGCGAGCACGATCGGCAGGTTCCGGTGGTCATGGATGTCGGGATTGCCCATGCCGCTGCCCAGCAAGTACGTCGTGTGATCGAGCAGCGTGCCGTCGCCATCAGGCGTCGCCTGCAACTTCTCCAGCAGGTACGCGAAGAGGTTGACGTGATACGCGTTGATCTTCGCGAGCTTCGCCAGCTTCACCGGATCGTTCGTGTGGTGCGAGACCGGGTGATGCGGCTCCGGCACACCGATCTGTGGATACGTTCGCGTGCTGCCCTCGCGAGCCAGCTGGAATGTGATGACGCGTGTCATGTCCGACTGCAGCGCGAGCACCTGCAGGTCGAACATCAGCTTGACGTGGTCTTCCCACTCGGCCGGCACGCTGGTCGGGCGCTGGAGCGCCGGGAGCGGTGAATCGGCAGCCTGCTGTTCCGCGCGCTGAATCCGCCGCTCGACCTCGCGCACCGAATCCAGATACGTGCCCATCCTCGTTCGATCGCCGGCGCCAAGCCTCGCCTGCAGGCGCGACATGTCGTCCATCACCCAGTCGAGGATGCTGGCGTTTTTGCGCAGCTCGGCGCGGCGGCGGTCGGGCGTGCCGCCGTCTCCAAACAGGCGTTCGAAAACCAGCCGCGGATCCGCCTCGCTCGGCAGCGGCGTGGTCGCCGACGACCACGACAGGTTGTTCTGATACACGCAGGCAAACCCGTTGTCGCAGTTGCCGACCTGCGCAATCAGATCGGTGCCGAGCTCGAGCGACGGAATCGGCGTCGCCTTGCCGACATGCTCGGCTGCTACCTGGTCGATCGTGATCCCGAGCTCGTAATCGCTGCCCTCGGTGCGCTTCGCGCGGGCGCAGCTGAGAAACGCCGATCCAGCGGTGGCGTGATTCCCGCCGGCCACCGCGGAATTCCTGACCTCGAGATTGGTGACCACCGTCAGGTGATCGAGGTACGGTTTCAGCGCCGCCAGCGAGGGCGACAACTCGGTGATCCGTCCGTCCTGTGACGGAATCCACGGTGCCGGATTCATCCCCATCGGGATGTAGACGAATCCCAGCCGACGGACGGGATTGGCCGGTGTTTCGGCCATCGCCGACAGCGCCGGCACCATCGCGTCGAGGAGCGGCAGCGAAATCGCTGCGCCGATGCCGCGAAGAAACGTCCGGCGGGGCAGCGACATCTTCGTAATCGTCATGTCAATGATCTCCTGCGACTCGCATCTGAAATGGCGTGCTGCGGGCAATCGCCAGCATCAACGTCGAAATCCGATAGTGGTCCGTTTCAGCATCACGACGAATCTGACGCACCGCCGGTGCGTCCCTGTAGTCCACGCCGCGCCCGAGCGCGTAGGTCAACAGCTTCTCGGTCAGCGTGCCGACGAACACGTCGGGGCGTCCGAGCAGCGCGTTCCTCAAGCCGCTGACGCCATTGAAGGCGGTCCCGCCGGGCAGGCTGCCCGACGCGTCGATCGCGAGGCGGCCCTCACCCACCGTCCGCCAGCGGCCGATCGCGTCGAAGTTTTCGAGGGCGAATCCCAGCGGATCGATGCTCGCATGGCAGGTCGCGCAGGCCGGATTGGCCCGATGCTCCGCCATCAGCTGTCTCATCGTCTGCGCCTGGCTTCCCGATCCGTTTTCCTTCAGCGGTGGAACGTTGACGGGCGGCGCCGGCGGTGGCATGCCGAGGATGTTGTCGAGGATCCACTTGCCGCGGCGCACCGGAGAGGTCCGGGTCGCGTGCGACGTGACCGTCAGAATGCTGCCTTGCCCCAGCAGTCCGCGCCGTTCGCTGTCTTTCGGCAATGACACGCGCCGGAACCGATCGCCGTAGACGTGGTCGATGCCGTAGTGGCGTGCCACGCGTTCGTTGACGAACGTGTAGTCGGCGTCGAGCAGATCCAGCACGCTGCGGTCTTCCTCAACGATGCTGTGGAAGAAGAGCTCGGTCTCGCGCCGGAATCCCTGACGCAGGTTGTCATCGAAATCGGGAAACAGCCGCAGGTTGGGCTCAACCGCTGCGAGATTGCGCAAATACAACCACTGGCTTGCGAAATTCGTCGTGAGCGACTCGGCGCGGCTGTCGGCCAGCATCCGCTTCACCTGCGCCTCGAGCACCGCCGGTTCGTGCAGGCGGCCCCGCTCGGCTGCCGCGAGCAGATCCTCGTCGGGAATGCTGCTCCACAGGAAGAACGACAGTCGCGACGCCAGCTCCACGTCGCTGATTCGATACGACACGCCTCGTGCGAGCCCTTCCGGCTCCCGTTCGACGCGGAACAGAAATTCAGGGCTGGTGAGCAGCGCCCGCAGCGCCATCTCGATCCCGGCTTCGAATCCGTCGCTCGCGCGTGCGTTGGCAAAGAACTGCAGCGGCGCCGCGACATCGCCGTTGGTGACCGGACGACGATAGGCGCGTCGCGCGAACGCGGTGACGATTCGGCTCGCGCAATCCGTTTCAGCGGCGCGGCTGGCGGGATGGCAGACGAAGATGCGATTCCGGCTTGGTGTCTCTCCAACGCCGCCGGTCTCGAACGGACCGGTGATCGAGACCGAACGGACCGCCGGCTGAAGCCGCGGATGCCGGTTCATGTTGAAGTGCGCGACGTACGGCTGCCGTTCGGTTTCGACGAGCGCCGCATGCTTTTCCAGGAAGGTCGCGCCGACGATGTGCGGACCGGCGGTGACGTGGGTGCGCAGCTGGAGGTGCTTATCGACGCCCTCGTCGGCGTAGTAGTCGCCGAAGCGATTGCGATTCGGCGTCACCGTGAAGACCTGCAGCCGCTGTCCGTCCAATGTGATCTCGATCTCGTGCGGTTCGCTGAGTCCTTCGACGTTCTCGTTCCGGTTGCGCATCAGCCGCACCTGAAGCTCGTACTGGCCGTCGCGGGGAAATGTGTGCGCCACGGCGGTGCCGCCGCGTGTGCCGAAGGGCAGACCGTCGAGGTGATCTTCCTGTGTGAGATCAACCGGCAGCACGACAACGCGGCTGCCCGGTGCCGGCACCGGCGCGCCGACGGCCAGCGTCGTCACCTTCTGTGCGACGGCAAGATACCGCTCGAGCAGCGTCGGCGACAGTCCGACGGCGCCCACGTTGTCGAACCCATAGCTCGCGTCGTCTTTCGGCAGAAGTTCGGTGACGTCCACGTCGAGGGCGAGCAGATCGCGAATCGCGTTCTGATATTCGAGGCGCGTGAGCCGGCGGAAGGTGTCGGTGCGCCCTGGATCAGGATGCGCGGCGGCCCACTTGTCGAGCCCGGTCTCGAGGTACGAAATCAGCCGCTCGTAGCTCGGCTCGTCAGGCCGGCGCGCGCCCGCAGGCGGCATCGCGCGGGCGCGAAGCTTGCGGACCGCCGCTTCCCACACCTGGGGGTTCGCGCCGAGGTTGCCGAGATCTGCCGACGCGAGCGACAGGCCCCCTGACTTGGCGCGGTCGTTATGACAGCTCACGCAGTACTGATCGAGGAGCGCTCGTTCGGGCGGCGCGGGAGTCCGTTGCTGAATGGCGCCGAGACGGTTGCCGGCGACGAGCGTCGCGACGACGACACCACAGATCAGCCAGCGCTTGACGGGCATTCAGAGACCTCCCGATCGGTCGAACCGGCCAATTCTACGGCAGGCGTTGAGTGGTTCTTTACGAAAAAAGACCCGTCTGATGCATGTCAAAAAGCTCCCACCACAGAGGACACGGAGGACGCGGAGAAGTGCCCTCAGGAGCGAGCGACCGGCGGCCGGTGAGCCGGCCGCATGCGCATCGAATCAAGCCCCGACTCGCAAAACAGGCACTTTCGCGATTCGTTTTGCGATCGGGGCTTGTTTCGATGCGCTGTCCGCTACGCGGACCGGTCGCGTACCTCTGCGTGCTCCGCGTGTTCTGCGTTTTCGTACGTGGTCAGGCTCTTGAGTGCGGTGATTCCACAGTTGAGCATGGAGCATCAACCTCCGTGTCCTCTGCGTCCTCCGTGGTGATCTCTTTGGACGCGCGGCGCGTTACCGTTGTTGACGGGCAGAACACCCGACGTCGCTACCCAAGCCTGCCAGCGCCGTCACATTGAGCCGATGCTCGGGTCCATCGACGAGTAGCCCCTTCACTTCGACCCGCCGCCCCTCGAACGGCTCGGGACTCGGGAACACATACAGCAGCTCGAAGCTGCCGCTGCCGAGAGCAAACCCGGCGAGGCGCTCGCGTTCGATGCCCGACGATGAATCGGGATTCCGCGTGCGGAGAGGGCCGGTGGCGCTGGTCAGCGCCCACGTTCCGCCGGGCCCGCGACTCAGGCATCCCAAGACCTGAACGATCGAAGAGTTGACCGGTTGGGCATCGGTCAGCGGCATTGAGAGGCCGCTGGCGGCGACGGCGCGCAGCGGCTGGTCGCCGGCGGGAAAGCCGTTGGTCTGGAGCAGGAATGCGACGAGATCCACGTACGACTCGTCGTCGAGGACTCGCGGCTGCGACGGTGGCATCGTCCGCACACGGTCGAGCAGATCGCCGAGCGTGAGGCCGCTCCAGTCCGCCATGAATGCGTCACCGACGAGCGCGCGAACGCCGGTGCTGGACCGGAGGTCGCCGTGGCAGGCGCGGCAGCGCTCTTCGAATGTCGCTTTCCCGCGCTGCGCTTGTTCCGGTGTGTAGACGCCGTCGGAGAGGCTTTGCTGGGGCGCGGCCACCAGCGAGGTCGTCAACAGCACCACGATCGACGACCAGAACGCAGACATCACGGTTACACGGTGAGTGGCGCCCCTCGCCGCATCAGTCGGCCGATGACCGCGCCGACCGTTCCCAACGCCAGTGCCAATGGCAACGTGAGGAAGGGCAGAAGGAAGATTTCGTCGACACCGCCGGGATAGTACTTCGCCTGGCCCAGAAGCGCGAGAATGGCGGCCGTCGCCCATGAACCGCTCCACCCGATCAGGCAGGTGCAGCCGGCGGTCAGAATTCCCGCGCGGATGCGACCGACGCGCCAGCCGGCCCACACGCCGGCTGTGAAGTAGGCGCCGATCATTGAGTAGCTGAGGATGTACGACCGCATGAAGTAGCTGTCGGTGTAGACCAGTTCGTCGATGGCTTCCCGCCATCCGTGCAGGGCGATCGTAAACAGACAGAAGATCGCCGCCAGCCGCCAGACGGCGCTCGCGGCCTGCCGCACGTACCACCAATCGGCGCCGCCGCGGCCGAGCGCCGGCAGTTTCGCCTCGCGATACTCTTCGAGCAGGTCGCCGAGGACGTCTGCCTTCTGCGAGCGCGGGACAACCAGTCCAATCACGAGCTCGGCCCAGTGGGGCGGACGACGGGTCTCAGTGCTGTTCATTGTCAGCCTCGAATCTTGAGCGGCCGGTCGAAGCCGCGCCACAGATTGTTCATGACCGTTCGTGCGTTGTTCAGCGCCCGCACGCCCTCGGCCTCGAGGGTGTAGTAGCGCCGCGCCCGGCCGTCGCGGATCGGCGTGCCGCCGCCAAGCCGCGACGTGACGAGCGCCTTGCTTTCCAGTCGATCGAGGGTCGCGTGCACGGCCCCGGGCGCGACGTCGCGATCGAGTCGGGCTTCGACGTCTTTGAGAATGGCCCGGCCGTAGGCATCGCGTCCGAGCCGTACGACGGCCAGCAGCACGGCCTGCTCGAAGGCGCCCAGGACATCAGCCATCTGTAACTACATTGTAGGCATATGAAGCGCGGTGTCAAGGACGCGCCTTCCGATTGCACTGCGGCATGCGAAAGCGTAATGTGAACCCCCAGCATGTTGGCCCTGTCACCGGATAAGCGACGCGCCGCGCTGTGGGGCCTGCTGACAACCGCGGCGCTCACGACGCTCATCGTGATCGGCTCACGCAATCTGAACCACTTCGACGCGGCGCTGGTCGGCTATACCTTCGCCACCTTGTTCGCGACTTTCGGGATCACCTATCGCTATGCGATGTGGCTGCAGCGGCCGCCGACGCGGATGTATTGGCGACGCGGCTGGTCGGTGTTCCTGACGCCGCGATTTCTCGGCGCGAATCTGCTCGAAGGCCTGCGCCGTTTCGTCCTCGCCTTCGCGGCCAATCGATTCATCTTTCGCCGCAATCGTCTTCGCGGCGCCGCGCATTGGCTGATCATGTGGGGCTGCGTGCTGGCCGCGGCCATTACCTTTCCGCTGGTCTGGGGCTGGATTCATTTCGAGACGGTTCCGGGCCGGTTCGATCTCTATCGAGCCTACGTCTTTGGTTTTCCGCTCACCACGTTCCCGGTCGAATCGCTGGTGGGATTCGTCGTTTTTCATGGCCTGGTCTGGTCGGCGCTTCTTGTCATCGCCGGCGTCATGCTGGCGTTCCGCCGCCGCATGGTCGACCATGCCGCCGTCGCGCTCCAGCTGTTCGCTGAAGACGTGCTGCCGCTCGTCCTGCTGTTCGCGATCAGCGTCAGCGGCCTGATGCTGACCGCCAGCTACACCTGGATGAAAGGGTATGGGTACGACTTCCTGGCGATCCTGCATGCCATCACGGTGATCGTGACGCTGCTCTATTTGCCGTTCGGCAAACTGTTTCACATCTTTCAACGCCCGGCACAGATTGGCGTGTCCTTCTACAAAGAGGCCGGCACCCGCGGCGAGCCGGCCACCTGCCGGCGGTGCGGTCAGCCATACGCTTCCGCGATGATGGTGAAAGACTTAATCACCGTCGAACGCGAGCTGGGGTTTGCCTACGAAATGGAGCAGGGCGCCGAACACTATCAGCAGGTCTGCCCGCGGTGTCGCCGCGCGCTCTTCGGTCTGGCGCAGGGCAAGGCGTGGAACGACCAGCTGATCTCGTCCGAGCGATGACACCGTGGCCACCATTCCTGTCGATCCGCTGAAAATCATCGAGCAATTCGGTCCGCATCGCTCGGCGCCGTCCGGCCTTCGCCTTTCGACCAGCACCGAACCCGAGCGGCTGGTCAAGACCCACTGCTGTTTCTGCGGTCAGCAGTGTGGCCTGCAGTTGAAGGTGCGCGACAACCAGGTGATTGGTTTCGAGCCGTGGGAAGACTTTCCGTTCAATCGCGGCATGCTCTGCCCCAAGGGCGTGAAGCGCTATCTGCAAGGCGCCCATCCGGATCGATTGACGATGGCGCTGCGGCGTGATCAAACGTCGCCGCACGGCTTCAGCTCAATGCCCTACGACGACGCCATTGCCAGAGTGTCGTCGGAGATCGCGCGCATCCAGCAGACTTACGGTCACAGCGCGATGGGTGTGCTGAGTGGCGCCAGTCTCACGACCGAAAAGACCTACTTGATGGGGAAGTTCGCGCGCGTGTGCCTGCGCACCCCGTACATCGATTACAACGGCCGGCTGTGCATGGTCAGCGCCGGCGCGGCTAACAAAAAGGCGTTCGGGATCGATCGCACGACCAACCCATGGTCGGACATGGTCGGCACCGACGTCATCTGGATCGCCGGCTCGAATGTCGCGGAATGCTCGCCGATCACGACCAACTATGTGTGGCAGGCCCGCGAACTGGGCGCCAGGATCATCGTCCAGGATCCGCGCATTACTCCGGTGGCGCGAACGTGCGATCTCTACCTCCCGGTCAAGCCTGGACGGGACGCCGCACTCTTCGCCGGCGTCCTTCAGGTGATGATCGAGCACGACTGGCTCGATCACGATTTCATCGACACCTGGACGGTCGGCTTCGAGGACGTGGCGGCGTACTGCCGCCAATGGCCGGTCGCCCGAACGGCGGAAGTGACCGGCGTGCCCGAACGGTCGATCCGCCAGGCCGCCGAATGGTGGGGCACTGCGAAAACGAGTTTCCTGTTTCACGCGCGCGGGATCGAACATCACTCGAACGGCGTTCAGAATGCGCTCGGGACCATTAATCTCGTCCTGGCCACCGGTCGGATCGGGAAACCCAAAAGCGGCTACGGCACCATCACCGGCCAGGCCAACGGCCAGGGCGGACGCGAGCACGGACAGAAATGCGATCAGCTGCCAGGCTGGCGCGACATCAGCAATCCCGACCATCGTCGGCACATCGCGGCGATCTGGGACATCGACGAAAAGGATCTGCCTGGTCCGGGCGTCGACGCCTATGAACTGTTCCGGAAGATCGATGCCGGCGAGATCAAGGGCCTGTTGTCGATCTGCTTCAACCCGAAAGTCTCGCTGCCGGACAACACCTTCATCACTCGTGCGCTCGAGAAGCTCGAGTTCTACACCGCCATTGATTTCTTCTTGAACGACACCGCGCGCCATGCCGACATCGTTCTGCAGGGCCGCGTGATCAAAATCAACAAGGCCGTCGATCCTCCCGGCGAGGCCCGGCAGGACTGGCGGATCATCCAGGACATCGCCCGTACCCTGGGGCGGCCGCACGGATTCACGTTCACCAGTCCTCGCGAGGTGTTCGAGGAACTGCGGCGGGCGAGCAAAGGCGGCGTCGCCGACTATTCCGGAATCACCTACGAAAAGATCGAACAGCAGATGGGGGTGTTCTGGCCGTGTTACAGCGACGATCCCCAAACCGGCCAGCCCGTCGATCACGCCGGGACGCCGCGCCTGTTCGAACGCGGCAGCTACAACCCGGTCGCCAGGGGAAGCGGTCCGTTTTACTTTGCCGACGGCAAGGCGCGTTTCAACGTCGCCGACCACCGGCCGGCGGTTGACGATGTGAGCGAGGAGTATCCGCTGTTTCTGACGACCGGCCGGGTCGTCAGCCAGTTCCTGTCGGGCACTCAAACGCGCCGGATCGGCCCGCTGGTTCAGCAGTACCCGGAGCCGCGCATCGAAATGCACCCGCGCCTCGCCGAGAAGCTCGGCATCGGCGACGGCGACTGGGCGACGGCCGAAACACGCCGTGGCGCGATCACGCTGCGGGCCATGGTGGTGACGACGATCCGGCCCGACACCATCTTCATCCCGTATCATTGGCCGGGCGACAAAAGCGCGAACCGCTTGACGGTGGCGGCGCAGGATCCGATCAGCAAGATCCCGCAATACAAAGTCTGCGGCTGCCGTGTCGGGAAGGCTGACCGGGCGCCTGGCTACGCGGCCATGCTGGAACCGCAGCAATAGCGTCATGCCGAAGCCAGAAGACCTTCACTTCTTCATCGACCCGAATCGCTGCATCGGGTGTCAGGCGTGCGTGCAGGCCTGTACCGAATGCGATACCCATCGCGGCGACTCGATGATCCATCTCGAATTCATCGATCGCGCGCGGAGCACCCAGACCGTGCCGGTGGTGTGCATGCACTGCGAACAGCCGACGTGTGCGGAAGTGTGTCCGGCCGATGCCATCAAGCGCTCCGGCGACGGTATCGTGCAGTCGGCCCGTAAGCCGCGCTGCATCGCGTGTGGCAACTGCGTCGTCGCGTGCCCGTTCGGCGTTCCCGAGGTCTATGAAGACCGGCAGATCATGATGAAGTGCGACATGTGTTACGACCGGACCAGCGTCGGCAAGAAACCGATGTGCGCGACCGTTTGTCCGAGCCAGGCGCTGTTCTTCGGTACGCGCGATCAGATCGCGCAACTGCGACCGCGATCCGCGCCCGTCAATCAATTTCAGTTTGGCCGCCAGACGATCTCGACCCGGGTGTTCATGATGATGCCAGCCGATACGGTGACGTCACGCCCATACGTTGACGTGACCGCCGCGATGGCCGAACAGCCGCGCCAGCGTGCGATCCGCCTCGAACCCGTGAGTGCCGATCCCTTCGCGGAAGTGGAGGTCTAGCGTCGTGCCCGATTCGAGCCGCGAACCGCTCGACGTGAGGATCGACTTCGAGGAACGCGAGGGACTGACCGGCACGACGCCGGCCAGCATCTATGGTCCGCTGCACGACGCCGAGCAAGCGACGCTGGCACCGGACGGGCGGCCGGCCGAATTCCAGCCAGCGTGGCGGACCGACTTTCCCATCGACTGGCCGGAGGATCAATACGTAGAGCGCCGCGAGTTCATGAAATTCATGGTGCTCACGAGCCTCGCTTTCACGGTCGGCCAGTTCTGGATCGCCGCCGAGCGCTGGTGGCGCCGCCGCGACACCGAGTCGGAGAAAGTGCGCCTCGCGGCGATCGGCGACATACCGGTCGGCGCCGCTCGCACCTTCGCCTATCCGACAGAGGAAGATCCGTGCCTCCTGGTGCGCACGTCCGAGCGCTCTGTCGTCGCCTATAGCCAGAAGTGCACGCATCTTTCCTGCGCGGTGATTCCTGATGTCGCCGCCGGCGTCATCCGCTGCCCGTGTCATGAAGGGATCTTCGACCTGGCGACCGGCCGGCCGATGGCGGGGCCGCCACGTCGGCCATTGGCGCTCGTCACGCTCGAGATTCGCGACAGCGAAATCTTCGCGACCGGCATCGAGACCAGGAACGTATGAGCGTCGTCAACCGCCCGTTCACGCGCGGACAGCGGACCACGATCGTCAACGGCATGCTCGCGTTCGTGATCGTGCTCGTCATCCTGCAGCTGTGGCTGCTGACGGCAACGATGAGTGCGTATCTCGGCGGCGACGTGTCCGCGATCTGGCCGGCGGCAGCCGTGAGCGTCGCCTGCCTGCTGCTCAACGCCGGTTTGCTGCGCTACCTGTATCGGATCGAGCGCACGCGCCGATGAACGATCGCATCGCGGCGCTGCATCCTGCCTACTTTGCGCTGGTGATGGCGACCGGTATCGTCTCGATTGCGTGCGCCCTGCTCCAATTGCGGCCGATCGCGGTCGTCCTGCTCTGGGCGAACAGCGGATTCTTCGTTCTGCTCTGGGTGCTGACGGCGATTCGCCTCGCGCGCTTTCCGAGCCGCGTCCTCGCCGACTTGATGAATCACAACCGGGCGGTCGGCTTTTTTACGATGGTGGCGGCGACGTGCGTGCTCGGCAGCCAATGGCTCGTCGTCGTAGGAGCGTGGACGCTGGCGGCGTGGTGCTGGGCGGCGGGCATTCTGCTGTGGGCCGCGATCACCTACGGCGTGTTCACGCTGTTGACGGTCAAGGCCGACAAACCGTCACTGGCCGATGGAATCAATGGCGGGTGGCTGGTGTCGGTGGTGGCCGCCCAATCGGTCTCGGTTCTGGGTACACAACTCGCGCCTGGTTTCGACACGCGCGCGCCGCTGGTCTTGTTCGGTGCGCTCGTAATGTGGCTGGGCGGCGGCATGCTGTATATCTGGATCATCTCGCTGATTTTTTATCGCTACACGTTCTTCACGTTGAGCCCATCGGACCTCGCGCCGCCGTACTGGATCAACATGGGCGCGGTCGCGATTTCGACGCTCGCCGGGTCGCTGCTGGTGCTGGCGGCGCCGAACTCGGTGGTGCTCCAGAGCGTGTTGCCCTTCGTCAAAGGACTGACGCTGATGTTCTGGGCGACCGCGACCTGGTGGATCCCGATGCTGGTGATCCTCGGCGCCTGGCGTCACGTCTACAGCCGCTTTCCGCTTCGTTACGATCCCCTGTACTGGGGCGCGGTGTTTCCGCTCGGCATGTACACCGTCTGCACGTTCCGATTGGCCCAGGCCATCGAGGCCCCGTTCCTCTTCGCCATTCCGCGCGGCTTCGTGTTCGTCGCACTGTTCGCGTGGACCGTGACGATGGCTGGCCTGGTCCGCGATCTGGCGCGCCGCAACCGGCCTCTCTAATGCGGGCAAACGATGCCGCTGGTTCCGCGGACCAGGACGGTCGCGTCGCATACGTACGTGCCGAACACCAACGTCCGCAGGTCGGCGCGGCTCCCAAATGTCAGCTGAAGATCCTTACTCAGGTTTGCCGTCAGTGAGCTGTTCGCGACCCAGAGACTGACGCCGTCGTCGGCCACGACTCCGGTGGTATTGCCGTGTGCCGACACATTGTCAAGAACACCGCTGGAGGCGGTCTGAAGCAGCATCCCGTAACTCGAGTTGTCGTAAACGTTCACACCGGCCAGGCTGACGTGCGCGCCGTTCCGGGCGACGATGCCGATGCCGCCGTTGGTGACGTCGAGATCGACGAGAGAGACGCGAGCGGTCCCTGACACTGTCACGACATCGTGGCCCCCACCGTCGATGATGGCGGTGCCGATGCCCTGCAAGGTGAGGCCATCGATCTGGATGACGATCGGTCCGGCGCAGACGCCGGTAAAACTGATGACGGCATTCTTGGTGCTGACGTCCCGCACGGCGTCAGCCAGCGATTTTTTGCTGCAATCAATGACGTCGCCCGCGTGTGCGGCTGTCGCACCCGCCAGCACGCCGAAGAGGACGAACCAGATTCTCAGTGTCCGCATGTCGATGCCTCCGTTGTCGGACAAGACAATAGTCCAAAGGCTGCGGCTGAGCTCGACGCGCGACGCGACCGAGATTGCCTGTGGCCCGGTCTTTGAAAACGTTAGAGTGATCCGCGCGAATCTTTGAAAGGGAGAAGACGAGATGGCGTCTACGACCGGAACGAACGAGACAACTCAGCCAGGGCGCGCTGGAAAGGATCAGTTCGTGCGAGGAGTGCACGGTGTCCGCTATCAAGTCACTGACGTGGCTCGCTCAGTCGCCTTCTATACAACACATCTGGGCTTCACGCTCGTGCATCAGCAGCTTCCCGCGTTCGCGAGCGTGTCGCTCGGTGATGCCCAGATTCTCCTCAGCGGCCCGGGCGCATCAGGTTCGCGGCCGATGCCGGACGGACACCGCCAGGAGCCGGGCGGATGGAACCGTGTGGTGCTTCGCGTGAGCGATCTCCCCGCGTTCATCGAGGTGCTGAAGAAAGCGGGCCTCGATTTTCGGAACAACATGGAAACCGGCCCGGGCGGCCGTCAAATTCAGGTGGAGGATCCCGACGGCAATCCGGTCGAATTGTTCGAGCCGGCGCGCCAGTCGTAGTGTCCGGCCCGCCTTCGCCCCGGGCTTCGGCGAGGCCACGCCAAAGCGCGCGCTTTGCGCGCGACGGCAGCCGGACCTCCTCTACTCCAGCGCCTTTGTGAGGACATGGGTGTACTCACGGAACCCTTGCCTCGCGTAGAACGCGCGGGCGGGCTCGTTGCGATCCAACACTCCGAGGCGCATGACCCGGGCCCCCTGGTTGCGCGCGAAGCGTTCTGCTTCGGCCATGAGCATGCCCGCCACCCCGCGTCGTCGGTGTTCCGGCCTGACGAAGATGTCGTGGACCCACGCGAACGGAGCCGGATCGTCGGGCGACTCGCCGCATGTCGAGGCCACGACGCACACGAATCCTGCGGCCTGTTCGCCGTATTCGGCCATGAAGATCGCCCCATTGTGGCTGGCACATGCGGTCTCGAGGTACGTCAGGTACTCCGTGACGATCGCCTCGCCGCTCGGCCACGTCGGCTCGATGTGGCGATGAAAATTCTGCTGGTCGACGACCAGGTTCCGGAGCGACTCGGCGTCCCGAGCCGGTTCGAAGCGCCTGACGAGTAATCGAGTCTTCACGTCAATCAAGGTCCCAGGAAGAAAGGGCCATTCACGTGGTGGGTGACGGCCAGGTACCGTGCCGCTGAATGGACAGCCATTCCGCCGGTGCATGATCGACCTGCAGCGTCGTGTGCGCGATTTTGAAACGTTCGTTCAGCATCCGCTCGAGCGCGCGACGGACCGCATGGCAGTCTGCATCACGCGCGACCAGAACATGCGCCGTCAAAATGGGATGGCCCGGTGCGAGTTCCCACACGTGCAGGTCGTGTACCTCCTTGACGTGCTCGCCTCGCGCCATCGCCACGCCGACCTCGGCAGGCAGCATCCCTTCCGGCGCCCCTTCGAGGAGGACGCGGATGGCTTTGCGCTGGAGGTCGACACCCGATCGGAGCATCAGAACCGCCACGACGATCGAGGCAATGGCGTCCGCCCGATCAAACCCGGTCACCATGATCACGATTCCAGCGATGAGCGTGCCGATGAAGGCATACAAGTCCGTCAGGATGTGCTGAAAGCTGCCCTCGATGTTGAGACTCTGGCGGTTGGCCTTCGCCATGACCCATGCCGCGACAAGGTTCACGACCACGCCCGCCGCCGCCACCATCGTCACCGCCAGACCGGCGACGTCGGGCGGAGCGATCAACCGCGAAATCG
>Ga0310810_10004724_pt1 | contig 15119 bp, 13 predicted proteins | sample NCmetagenome_FD_207641 | JGI IMG/M metagenome (GOLD analysis project Ga0310810, IMG submission 207641) | Soil microbial communities from experimental microcosm in Duke University, North Carolina, United States - NC | ecosystem: Engineered > Artificial ecosystem > Soil microcosm > Unclassified ...
ATGAGCCGGCATGTCGGCTTGAGCGATCTTTCCGCGCAGCGGCACGTGGCGCGCCGGGCACGCGAGACGGGCGCCGACATCCTGCACGGCCATGGCGCCAAGGGCGGCGCATATGCGCGGCTGTGCAACGGCGCAGTCCGGGTCTACACGCCGCACGGCGGCAGTCTACATTACGGCCGCGGTTCTCCTGTCGGCCTTCTCTATCTCACGCTCGAGCAGGTGCTGATGCGCCGCACCGAGCTGTTTCTGTTCGAGAGCCGATACGGACGCGATGTCTTCACTGCAAAGATCGGCGTACCAGGCGGACTTGTCCGCGTGGTGCACAACGGCGTGACCGCGGACGAGTTTGCTGAAATCGCCCCGCAGGCTGACGCCACCGACATCGTATTCGTCGGCGAACTACGCATGCTCAAAGGGATCGACGTGCTGCTCGATGCGCTCGCGCAGCTTACGCGCGAGCGCGCGGTTACCGCGACAATCGTCGGCGACGGGCCGGACGCCGCGCAGTTTCGCGCCCAGACGGAGCGGCTCGGCCTATCCGGCGCGGTTCGCTTCCTCTCACCGATGCCGGCGCGCGACGCCTTCAAGCTCGGCCGCCTGTTCGTGGCGCCGTCTCGCGCCGAGTCGCTCCCCTACATTGTGCTCGAAGCTGCTGCTGCTGCTGTTCCGATCATCACGACAAATGTCGGCGGGATTCCCGAAATTTTCGAGGCGCAGGCGGCAAGCCTCGTCCCGCCGGACGATGCGCGTGCGCTCGCGCGCGCCATCGCCGCCGCGCTCGGCGATCCGGCACGCCTTGGTAACGAAGCATTAACCCTGCGCGCCCGCGTGCAGGCTGAATTTTCTGCTGAGGCGATGGCAGAGCATGTGCTCGCCGCCTACGGCGCGGCGCTTGACCAGTTCCGCGCGCAAACAAATTGAACAAACACCTAAGCCTTTCTTGAAACTTTTGCCTTAGACCACCTGCGTTTGTGGGGCGTATCGTCGGGTGGTTCGCGATGTCGATGATGAATTTTGACGCCAGCGGAATCGCGCAAGCCGCGGCCTCGATAGCGCCGACGCGCGCAAAGCCCCAGCTCTCCCCGCTCGCCCAGCTCGTCGCCGCCCAGCACATCATGCCGGCGTTCTCGCCCATCGTGGTTGCCGGAATCGTGCGCGCGTTCGAATTCCTGCTCATCGGGGCGATCGGCGTCGCGACGTATTTCGGTTATGTCTACAACGCTTACGGCCACGTCTTCGACTGGTACTATATCGCGACCGCCTTCGCGGTTGCGGGCCTTGCGATGATCGCGTTCCAGGCCGCGGACATCTACCAGATCCAGGCCTTCCGCAATCCGGTCAGCCAGTGCGCGCGCCTCACCGTCGCATGGTCGATCGTGTTTCTGGTGCTCGTCGCGATCGTGTTCTTCGCGCAGTTGGGCGGCATGTATTCGCGCCTGTGGCTCACGAGCTACTACGGCATCGGTCTGTTCGCGCTCTACGGTGCGCGCCTCTTTCTCTTCGGCATCGTGCGCCGCTGGACCCGCGAGGGCCGGCTCGACCGCCGCGCCGTCGTGGTCGGCGGCGGCAATCCCGGCGAGCATCTCGTGACCGCACTGGAGCGCCAGCGCGACTCCGACGTACGCCTCGTCGGCGTGTTCGACGACCGCGGCGACGATCGCGCGCCGACCGCCTGCGCTAGCTTGCAGAAGCTCGGAACGGTCGACGACCTTGTCGAATTCGCGCGCCGCACCCGCGTCGATCTGGTGATCTTCTCGCTGCCGATCTCTGCCGAGAGCCGCATCCTGCAGATGCTCAAGAAGCTGTGGGTGCTCCCCGTCGACATCCGCCTTTCGGCGCACACCAACAAGCTCCAGTTCCGTCCGCGCTCCTACTCCTACATCGGCTCGGTACCGGTGCTCGACGTGTTCGACCGGCCGATCGCCGACTGGGACGTCGTGATGAAATGGCTGTTCGACAAGATCGTCGGCGGTCTCGCATTGCTCGCCGCACTGCCGGTGATGGCAATCGTCGCGCTCGCGGTGCGGCTCGACAGCCGCGGGCCCGCTTTGTTCAAGCAGAAGCGCTACGGCTTCAACAACGAGCTGATCGAGGTGTTCAAATTCCGCTCGATGTATGTCGAAGCGACCGACGCCACCGCCGCAAAGCTCGTCACCAAGGGCGACCCGCGCGTCACCCGCGTCGGCCGCTTCATCCGCAAGACCTCGCTCGACGAGCTGCCGCAGCTTCTCAACGTCGTGCTCAAGGGCAACCTGTCGCTGGTTGGCCCGCGCCCGCATGCGGTGCACGCGAAGGCGGTCGACCGGCTCTATGACGAGGCGGTCGACGGCTATTTCGCGCGCCATCGCGTCAAGCCCGGTATCACCGGCTGGGCGCAGATCAATGGCTGGCGCGGCGAAACCGACAACGACGAGAAGATCCAGCGCCGCGTCGAGCACGACCTCTACTACATCGAAAACTGGTCAGTGCTGTTCGATCTCTACATCCTGGCGATGACGCCGTTCTCGCTGCTGAAGACCGAGAACGCGTACTAATGAGCACCGCCGCTCCGACATACGGGGCTGTCGCACAGGCCCCGCAGCTCACCCGCTCGGTTGAGCGGCTGCGCGGCGCGCTCCTCTGGCTCACCGGATTTTCCGGCGCCATCGTATTCATGGAGCCGAGCCCCTATGAGGTGACCGCGCTCCTTACCATCGTGGTGTTCGCGCTGACCGGGCTGACGCTGCGGCCGGCATTGATGCCGCTGATCGTGATGCTGCTCCTCTACAACACAGGCTTCTCGCTGTCGGTCATTCAGGTGATCGATCAGGGCAAGGCCGTCACGTGGGTGGCGATTTCCTGGTTCCTTTCGGCCACCGCGATCTTCTTTGCCGCAATGCTCGGCATGAACACCACCGAGCGGCTCTCCTTGCTGATGCGCGGGACGGTCGCCGCCGCGGCCGTATCGTCCGTCATCGCGATCCTCTCCTATTTTCATCTGCTCGGTTCGCTCTCCGACCTTTTCCTGCTCTATGGCCGCGCGCATGCGGCCTTCAACGATCCGAACGTGCTCGGCGCGTTCCTGATCCTGCCCGCGATGCTCACATTGCAGCGCGTGCTGAACAGCCGTTTCGCAGACGCTGCGCGCGCATCGCTTCTGCTCGGCTTGATCGCGATCGCCGTGCTGCTCACCTTCTCGCGCGCGGCCTGGGGCCAGTTTGCGTTCACGGCGGCGCTCCTGTTGTTCTTCACCTTCGTGACCAGCCGCTCGCCGCACGAACGCCTGCGCATCGTCCTGATCGCGGTCGCGGCCTTGATCGCGATGGCGCTCGTGCTGATCGCGCTGCTGTCAACCGAGCGCGTCGCAGAGCTCTTCAAGGAGCGCGCGAGCCTCGATCAATCCTACGACGTCGGCCATCTCGGCCGCTTCGGTCGCCATATTCTCGGTGCGGAGCTTTCGCTCGACCGGCCGTTCGGCATCGGCCCGCTCCAATTCCACACCATCTTTCCAGAGGATCCGCACAACAGCTATCTCAACGCCTTCCTCTCCGGCGGGTGGCTCTCCGGGTTTGTCTATCTCACGATGGTGTTGACCACGTCGGCGCTCGGCCTGCGGCATGTGTTCCTGCGCACGCCATGGCAGACGACCTATATCGCGGTCTACTGCGCTTTCATCGGAACCGTGGTCGAAAGTGCAATCATCGACAGCGATCACTGGCGCCACTATTTCCTGATGCTCGGCGTGATCTGGGGTCTGATGGCCGTGGGGCGCGTCGTGCCGCGCATTCCGGCGGCGGCGAGCGCCCTTGCGCCAGCGCACCGGGCAGCGTAGCTATCGGCGCGGCGGAGCGTAGCGCAGCCCGGTTAGCGCACCAGTCTGGGGGACTGGGGGTCCCGAGTTCAAATCTCGGCGCTCCGACCAATCCCCTCTCGTCGCGTCCCCTATTTCGTGCTCGCCGCCTTCTCGTGCGCGTGTACCATCCGCGTCGGCTTCTCCAGGATCGCCTGCGCGTAACCCTTGCAGTTCACCTTCGGGTTGGTCGCCTCGAACATGCCGAGCGGGTTGTCCTTGAACAGCCAGGCGTGCAGGTCGTAGTGCACGAACTCCTTGGGGATGAGCGGCTCGTGCCCCTCCATCGGCCCCATGAACTTCTGGCCGAACAGCGTGGGCACCTCCTTGGTGTCCGGCGTCAGCGGCACCAGCCACTCGACCGCGACCAGCTTCAGGTTCTTGCCGACGGGCTCGTAGATCAGCACGTTGGGCTTCATCGGGTCCGGCGGGCCCTTGACCGTCAGGTTGACGAAGTGCACGCCCATCGCGCCCTTGGCGTACACCATGTGGTCCGGGATTTTCTCGCCCGAGTAATGAATGCAGCCGACCGTCGAAAGATAGAGGTCGCGCACCGCGACTTTGTAGTCCTGATATTTCTCCATCGCCTTGCGCAGCGCATCGATCTGCTCCTTTTGGTCCTGCGCCGCGGCAGGCCTGAAGGCCGTGATCGAAGCGAGAGCGAATACGGCAGCGAACGCACACGCGGATTTTGCGAACTTCATCACTTCCCCCCGTATGGTGAGGACGCTGGATTTCGCGCCGGCGCGAATACTTGCGCGTTCGAGGCACTGCCGCAAGGTTAGCCCGCGCGGCTTATGCCCGCTCCAGCCGGTACCGCCCCTGAACCACCAGGTTCGCGACCATCGTGAGGATGAGCGTGGCGGTCATCAGGATGAACGCGATCGCGCCGCCGAACGGCCAATTGTTCTGCTGGATGAACTGGTTGTAGACGAGCGGCCCCATCATCTGGAAGCGCGGCCCCCCGAGCAGAACGGGTGTCGCGTAAGCGTTCATCGACAGGATGAACGTGAGGATCGTGCCGGCGAGCACGCCCGGCATCGCGAGCGGAAACAGCACGCGCCGCGCCATCTGCAGCGGCGTGGCACCGAGATTGAACGCCGCCTCCTCGACCGAACGGTCGATCCCCTCGATCACGCTCTGCAGCGTGAGCACCATGAACGGCAGGTTCACCGCCGTGATGCCGATGATGACCGCGACTTCGGTAAACATGATCTCGAGCGGTTGCGAAATCGCGCCAACACCTATCAGGCTCGCATTGATCAGCCCCTTGTTGCCGAACGCCACCATCCAGCCGGCTGCGCGCACCGCGTTGCCGACGAACAGCGGCAGCACGACAAGCATGATCAAAAGGTTCTTGAAACGCACCTGCGTGCGCGCCAGCACATAGGCGAGCGGAAAGCCCATCACGAGACAGATCGCGGTGGTGATCAGCGCGATGCGCACCGTGCGCGTAAGCACCGAGTAGTAATAGATGTCGGTGAAGAACTTGACATAGTTCTCGGCCGTCAAGGCATCGACCATGAACTTGCCGGGGACGAACGCATTGAGGCTGTAGCGGAACAGGATCGCGAGCGGCAGCAGGATGCCGATGCCGACGTAGATCGTCGCAGGCCCGGCGAGCGAGGCGGCGGTGAGTGTTCCGGAGCGTGCAGATGAACTCACGACTCCGTCTCCGCTCGTCCCCGCGAAAGCGGGGACCCAGTGCTTTGGCTCTGGATTCCCGCTTGGGCGGGCATGAGCGGAGAGCGTCGCAACGGCCTAAGCCTTGAACACCTTGTTCCACCACTCCTGCATCGCGGCGTCGTTCTTGGCGAGATAGTCATAATCGAGATCGACGAGCCGCGACTCTTCTTCATTGGTGAAGCCGATGCGCTGCTTCAGATCAGGCGCGACCGCCGCGTTGGTAACGGTCGGGTTGTAGCCCATGTCGACCGCGAAATTCTCCTGCGCGCTCTTCTCCAGCATCGCGTTCATGTAGGCGTAGCCGCCCTCCTTGTTGGGCGCGTTCTTCGGGATCACGAAGCCCGACACATACATCGGCACGCCTTCGCTCGGCGCGACGGACTGCACGCTGATGCCGGCGTTCTGCCATTGCACCACGCGCGCCTTCCACATGATGCCGATGCCGATCTCCTCGGTCTTGAGCGCCTGCGCGAAAGCCTCGTTGGTGGGATAGACGCGCGCGCCGGCCTTCTTGGCTTCCAGGAGCACCGGCTTACCCTTGTCGAGCTCGTTGACCTTGCCGCCCGCCGCGAGCGCAGCCGCCACCATCACGTATTGATACTGGATGTCGATGATGCCCATCTTGCTGCCGTGCTTCGGATCGAAGGCGTCCTTGAAGCCCTTCGGCGCATTCGGAACGATCTTTGGATTGTAGACGGCGACCTTGCCCGAATAGATGTGCCCGACACCGTACGGATATTTCATCGCAGGAATGACGTTCTTGGCGTTGGAAAGCTTCGAATAGTCGATGGTCTCCGCCACGCCTCCCTCGTTCATCGCGAACATCTCGGCCGCCGAGAGGCCCTGGATGTCGGTGGTGCCGCGCGGCAGGCGCTTTTCCGCCAACATCTTGCTGCGGCGCGGAGCGCTGTTCTCCTGATCCTGCGCCACCTCGAAGCCTTTCGGCTTGAGGATCGGGTCCTCGATATTCTTGGTGAGTAGCCGCGCGTAGTCACCGCCCCAGGTGCCGACCACGACGCGCCCGCCTTCCGCGCGAGCGACTCGCAGGATTGCAGGCGTTGCCAAAGCACCAAGACCGACACCAAGCGCCCTGCGGCGTGAGAGTTTCTTCATCATGTTCCGTCCTCCAGTCAGCTTCTTTGTTCAAACACCATGCCGGCATCGCGATGCCAGCCTACCGTCACTTCGTCACCGATCGCCGGCGCGGCGTCCCCGCGGTTCGGCAATTGCACGACCACGCGGTCAGCCGGCGACAGGCGCACATGCAGTTCAAGCACCGCGCCGAGGTACGAGACGAATTCCACCCTGCCCGGCATGGCATTGTCCATCCCGTTTGCGGCACCCAGATGCAGCCGCTCCGGCCGCAGCAGCAGCGCGGCTGATCCGGCCACACCGTCCCGGCACTTCAGGTTGAGTCCCCCCGCGGTCTCGAACCGGCCCGGCGCGGTCACACGACCATCGAGAAAGGTGCTCCGACCGACGAAGCCCGCGACGAAGCGATCTGCGGGGCGCTCGTAGAGGTCGCGCTGCGTGCCGATCTGACGGATTTCGCCCTCGGCCATGACGACGAGGCGGTCCGCGACAGTCAGCGCTTCCTCCTGGTCGTGTGTCACCATGATGGTGGTCAGCCCGAGCTGGCGCTGCAACTCGCGAATCTCGATGCGCACCTCCTCGCGCAGCTTGGCATCGAGATTGGACAAGGGCTCGTCGAGCAACAGCACATCCGGACGGATGGCAAGCGCGCGTGCGAGCGCGACGCGCTGCTGCTGCCCGCCGGAGAGCTGGCGCGGCAGCCTGCTCGCGTATGTTTCGAGCCGCACGAGCCGCAGCGCCTCGCGCGCGCGCGTCTCGATGTCCGGCTTCCCGAGCTTGCGCATCTCCAGCCCGAAGGCGACGTTCTCGGCGACCGTCATGTGCGGAAACAGCGCGTAGCTCTGGAACACCATGCCGGTGTTGCGCCGCCACGGCGGGAGATACGTCACGTCCGCGCTGCCGATGCGCGTCGCCCCGCCGCTCGGCTCGATCAGTCCCGCAATCATGCGCAAGGTCGTGGTCTTGCCGCAGCCGGATGGCCCGAGCAGAACGAGAAACTCTCCGTCCGCAATGTCGAGCGTGACGCCGGCGACCGCCGCGTGGTCGCCGTAGCGCTTCGACAGATCGATCAGCTCAACTCGCGCCATTCACAGACCATGCGCTAGACGACATTCGCGATCTTCACGAAACGGTCGGTCACGAGCATCGCGGCGCCGATCAGCAGGATCTGCAGCACCGATACCGCCGCAACGGTCGGATCGATCTTCCATTCGAGATATTGCAGGATCGCGATCGGCAGCGTCGTGCGCCCCGCGCCCACCAGAAACAGGCTCATTTCGAGATTGCCGAACGAGGTCACGAAGCCGAACAACGCGCCCGCCACGATCCCGGGACGGATCGCCGGAAGCGTCACGCGGCGGAATGTCGTCCAGGGCGTTGCGCCGAGGTTCTTCGCGGCCTCCTCGATCACCGGGTCGAACCCCGCGAGGCTTGCGGTGACGAGGCGCGATGCCCAGGGAATGACGATCAGAGCGTGCGCGGCGATCAACCCAAGCGTCGTGCCGAGCAGCGGCAGACCGGTCGCGATCTCGGCCTCGATCTGGAAGACGTAAATCGAAGCGCCGAGCACCACGCCCGGCACAATCAGCGGCATCAGCAGCAACGAACTCGCCACGCCGCGGCCACGGAAGCGACGCCGGGCGATCGCAAGGCTCGCCGGGACCGAAAGCGCGAGACCGACGATCGTTGCGGTGACGCCAACCTGGAAGCTGAGGATGAAGCCGTTGACGAACGGCTTGTTGATGGGCACCGCGGCGAACCAATGCAGCGAATAGCCTTCGGGCGGAAATGACGGAATTTCCTGGCGAAAGAATGCAAGCCACGTGACCAGAACGAGCGGCAGCAGAATGAAGCCGAGCGCCAGTCCGGCCGCACCGTTCAGTGCCCAGCGTCCGAGGCGAATGGGGCGTGAAGGCTTCGCGTGCGCCGCAGTTCGAGCGTGCGCGACTGCGGACGTCATGACTTTAGTTCAGCCGGTTCTTGTGGAACTTGCCGCCCTTCATGATCGCGCTGAGGTGCTTGCCCTGCTCCTGGAACAGGCCGAGGTTCTTGAGCGGGTCGCCGTCGACAACAATCATATCCGCAAAGGCGCCCGCCTTTAGCGTTCCGATCTTTCCTTCCATGCGCACGATGCGCGCGCCGACCGTTGTCGCCTGCCGGATAATCTCGATCGGTGAGAGGACCTCGGAGCGAAGAATGAACTCACGGCTTTCCTCCACCTGCAGCGCACCGAGCAGATCGGTGCCGTAGCCGACAGGGATCCCTGCCCGCTTGCAGATCTCAAGCGAGCGCAAGCCGCCATCGATGACGAGATCGTTCTTCGCCAGCATGTCCGAGGTCATTCCGTATTCGGCCGCGCGCTCTTTCATCGCGTAGTAGGTGACGAGATTCGCGACCATGAACATGCCCTTCTCGGCCATCAGCTTGGCAGTCTTGTCGTCGATCAGATTGCCGTGCTCGATCACACGGACGCCACCTTGCGCTGCGCGCGTCATTGTTTCGGGCGTATAGGCATGCGCGCATACATAACGGCCGAAGGCGTGCGCTTCCTGCACGGCGGCGGCGACCTCGGCCGGCGAGAACTGCAGGCTGTCGAGCGGATCGTAGGGAGAGGCGACGCCGCCGGACATCATGATCTTGATGTGATCGGCGCCCTGCCGCATCTGCTCGCGCACAGACTTGAGCACCTCGGGCACCCCGTCCGACTGGCGCATGCCGAAGCGCATCGCATTGCAGCAGTGGCAGCGTACGCCGAAGTCGGTCCGGCGGCGCGGATCGCTGTGCCCGCCCGTCGGCCCGATTGCTGCGCCCGCGATGAATAGGCGCGGCCCGGGGATGTCGCCCTGATCGACTGCGGTCTTGAGGCCCCAGTCGGCGCCGCCGGTATCGCGCACGCTGGTGAAACCACGGTTGAGCATACCCAGCATCAGGCGCGCGGCTCGCGCCGTCATCAGCGTCAACGGGATTTGCTCCAGAAAGCGGATATTCACTTCGCTCAGGGTCACATGCACATGGCTGTCGATCAGCCCAGGCATGACCGTACGCCCGCCGCAATCGACCACGTCGGCGCCCTGCGCCTTGATCGGCTTGTCGGAGACTTCCCGGACAGTTTCGCCCTCGACCAGCAGTTCATGACCGCCATGAAGCTCACCGACTTCGGGCTCGAGCAGTTGGAAATTCCGGAACAAGAGTTGCGCCATGGGGTCCCCCGTGAGGGCGCAATAGGACAACGTCATGGGGATGCGCACAAGGCGTATCCGCGCCGAACTCTGTACAGATGCAGCAGGGATGAACGCGGGCTAGCAGCCGCCGCAGATGTGCATCCGGCGGCGCAGTTTGTCGTCGAGCGCATCTTCACGCGCCGCCCATTCCGGGCTGAAGGGTTTTACCTCGGACGAAGCGCTCTGCGGGCCGACATAGGACACGGATGCGGTCTGGTCGGGTGTCCCACGCCGCGTCGCGGTCCGCCTTCCGACGACCCGCTGATGTGGGGGCGGAGCTTCCCCGGCCTGGGGCTGCATCGCCCACTCAGGCAGCGGTTTTGGCGGAATCGTGACGCCGAGACACCCTGCCAGCGGCAGTGCCGCCAGCATCCCCACCGCGATCCAAACACCCCGCATCGCCTACGCTCCCGCTACCGGAAGTCGGTACCGCCCGTCACCCTGCATGCCTGCAACAGCATACACGCCCGCCGTCCGCCGGATGCTACCCGCCGGGCAACACTTCGAATTTATTGCGAGAGGGTGTCTTCAATGTCGGCGAGAGCGCGCCGCAATTCGACCGCCAGCGGTCCAAGCCCATCGCGGCACCGCCCGCGATCCCCCGCCCGGCCGGCCTGCTCCAATGTGATGGCCGCCGCGCCAACGCCCTTTGCGCCAACCGCCTGGGCGGCGCCCTTGAGCTTGTGCGAGGCAGCAGCAACAGCAGCAAGATCGCCAAGCCGCGAGGCGACACCGATTTCGCGCTCGGCGTCGATTGCGGTGTCGCGAAATTTCTCCAGAAGCGAGGCGATCGCCGCCTGGTCGTCGCCCAGCCAGCTTGCCAGCACACTGCGGTCGATCGCCCCGGAGGACCCGCCACCCCCATCGTGGTGCTCGGCGGTTTCATCGATCGCCAGCCAGCGCACAAGCGTCGCGCGCAACAGGTCGATATTGACCGGCTTGACCAGGTACGCGTCCATGCCGGCCGCGAGGCAGCGTTCTTCCTCGCCCTTCATGGCATTGGCCGTGACGGCGACGACCGGTGTCCGCGCATGGCTGTGCTGCTCCGCCTCTACCGCGCGCAGCCGGCGCGTGAGCTCATAGCCATCCATGTGCGGCATGTGGATGTCCGCGAGCACCGCCGCGTATGGCTTGTCCGTCCACGCCTTGAGCGCTTCGTTCCCGTCCGCCGCAGTATCGGCCGAGACGCCGAGCAGTTCGAGCTGGCGCACCAGAACTTCCTGGTTCACCGGATGGTCGTCCACGACCAGCACCAGCGGCTGCTCGCCGGTCTTGGCGAGCGGGAGGGCACGCCCTCCAAACCCGGCGGTTGAGTGCTGCGTCGCCGTGAACAAGGCATCCTTCGGTGCGGCGTCGAACACAAGGCGCACATAGAAGATCGAACCCTTGCCGGGCGCGCTTTCGGCCGAGATGTCGCCATCCATGAGATTGGCGAGACGACGAACGATCGAGAGTCCCAGACCTGTCCCGCCGAAACGGCGGGTCGTGGACGAGTCGGCCTGGGCGAAGGGCTGGAACAGCCTGCGCCGCTGTTCTTCGTCGATGCCGATGCCGGTGTCTTCCACGGTGAGCGTGACGCGCGTGCGGCCGCCCCCGAGTGGGTTGGTGCGCGCGTTCACAGCGACGCGACCGCGTTCGGTGAATTTCAGCGCGTTGCCGAGCAGGTTGAACAGGATTTGCCGCACGCGGGTCGCATCGCCGATCAGCGTGTCGTCGGAGCCGGGCTCGACCGATCCGGTCAGCATCAGCCCCTTGGCATTGGCCTGCCCCTGGAATGTGCTCAGCACACCGTCGATGAGGCCTGAGAGGGAGAACGGTGCGGCTTCGAGCTCGAGCCGTCCGGCTTCGATTTTCGAGAAATCGAGCACGTCATCGATGATCCGCAAGAGTGCCTGCGCAGAGTCGCGCATGGTCGCCACCGTGCGCTGCTGACCAGCATTCAATCCCTGCCGGTCGAGCACTTCCATCATGCCAAGCACGCCATTCATCGGCGTCCGGATTTCGTGGCTCATCGTGGCAAGAAATGTCGATTTCGCCTGATTGGCCGCCTCCGCTTCGGCGCGCTCTCGTTCGGCCTCGGATAGCGCCATTTCGGCAGCGTCGCGGGCGTCGGCCTGCTCGCTCTCGCGCCGCTTCAATTCGGTGATGTCGCGATAAACCCCGAGGAAAGTACCGTCGGCGAGCGGGGTATGTGTGAACTCGATATAGCGTCCGCTTCGCGTCAGTCGCTCATAGCGGCAGCCGCCGGGCGTGCGCATCAGCGCGGCACGCTCCTGTACGACCTTTTCCAGATCGGTTGTCTCGCCGAAGTCGCCGCGCAGCGCCTGGTAGCGGATCACGTCATAGCACGAGACGCCGGCCCTGGTGATGTCCGGCGGCACGTCGAGAAATGTGCTGAATTGTTCGTTGCTGAATTTCCAATTGAAGTTCTGGTCGATCAGCGTGATGCCGTCGCTCATATTGTCCAGCACCGTACGCATGTCTTCACGCGTCGATTCGATCTCCGCGCGGGCAGCAGCGAGATCGCGCTCCCGCTGCTTCACATCGGTGATGTCGCTGGTGGCGCCGACGAGGCGGATGGCGCGTCCGTCGGCGTCGCGCGTGACCATGCCGCTCTGGCGTGCCCACCGCCACGTGTTGTCGTTGGCGAGGTAACGATACTCGACGAGCAAGCGGGGCGTGGCGCCCTTGAGGTGGTCGACGATGGCCTTGCGATAGTGCGCGAGGTCGTCGCGATGAATGCGGCTGCCGGATTCCTCCGGCGTCAGCACCATGTCGTCCGACATGCCGAAGATCGCGCGCAGCAGCGGCGAGTAATAGACCGTGCCCTTGAGGATGTCCCAGTCATAGACACCGTGACTGATGGATTCCAGAGCGCGCGCGTACCGTTCCTCGTCGGCAGCATGCTGCTGCGACGGCTGCGCGCGCACCTCGGTGCGGGCGCCAGTTTCAGACTCGGATGATTGCGTCGCCCGTGCGTCCGGTTTCTTTGACGTTGTCATTCGTTCCCCACGGCATTGTGGGGCCTAGCTGTATCGTCCGCGTATCGCGGCACTGCCAATTTGTATCGTATGTATCGTCCGCTTCGCGACGGTCGTGCGGACGCGTGTTCCGGTCAGGCCGACGCCTCTTGGAACGCCGTTTCGAGGACGCGGCGGCACTCCTGCAGCTCGCGGAGCGTGTCCTGCAGCTTGCGCACGCTTTCAGGCGGCAAGGCCGCCGGATCGCTGATGCGGGGCGCGAGCGGCGACGGCAGGATCATCGTATCCGTTTCGACACGACGGCTCTCGGCGAGGCGCTCCTCGTCCGGCTCGCTGCTGAGCAGCGAAGGCAAGAGGCCGAACAGCCGCCGGTGCGCCGATTCGGTATCCCCGCGGCGCACGCTTGGCGGTTGTGGGCGCAGCGGCGGCGCCTCGGGGATTTCGGGTTCGGCTCCTTGGGACCCGCGCGCGGGTTGGGGCGCGCCCGTCCGCCAGACGTTCTGCACGAACTTGATGCCGTGATCCTTGAGGATCCGCTGTGCGCCGCGAATTGTGTAGCCTTCGCTGTAGAGAAGATGGCGGATGCCGCGCAGCAGATCGACGTCGTCGGGCCGGTAATAGCGGCGGCCGCCGCCGCGCTTCAATGGCTTGATCTGCTGGAAGCGCGTCTCCCAGAAACGCAGGACGTGCTGCGGCAGGTCGAGGTCACTCGCGACTTCGCTGATTGTCCGAAATGCGTCGGGTGCCTTTTCCGCCACGGAGCTACCTCTCGACTACGCAGTTTACAGATGAGGCTATGGCTCGCTCCCGTCTCCGGAGTTGATCCGTTGCTTCAGGATCGCCGAAGGCTTGAACACCATGACGCGGCGCGGCGAGATCGGCACTTCCTTGCCGGTCTTGGGATTGCGGCCGATGCGCTGGCCCTTCTTGCGCACCACAAACGAACCGAACGACGAAAGCTTCACGGTCTCGCCCCGCTCGAGGCAATCCGTGATTTCCTTCAATACCATTTCCACGAGAGTCGCCGATTCGGTTCGCGACAGCCCGACTTTTTGGTACACGGCCTCACACAGGTCCGCCCGCGTCACCGTCTTGCCCGCCATCGCCTCAACCCCGCTTTCGGCGACCATCTTATCAACTTGAATAATCAACGATATTCACATTGCCCGGCAGTGGTCAACGGTCCTGCTTCGCAATTTCCGCAGCGTGTCTCACCAGCGCACCAGTGAGGCGCCCCAGGTAAACCCGCCACCCATCGCCTCGAGGAGGACCAGATCGCCGCGCTTGATGCGGCCGTCCTTGATCGCGACGTCGAGTGCGAGCGGGATCGATGCGGCGGACGTGTTGCCGTGACGGTCAACGGTCGTGACGACCTTCTCGGGTGCGATGCCGAGCTTGTGCGCCGAGCCGTCGATGATGCGCTTGTTGGCCTGGTGCGGCACGAACCAGTCGAGATTCTCGGCCGTGTAGCCGGTGTCGCGGAACACATCCTTGATCACATCGGTGATTGCGCCGACCGCAAAGCGGAAAACGTCTTTGCCCTCCATGCGTAGATGTCCGACCGTCTGCGTCGAAGAGGGCCCGCCATCGACATAGAGCTTGGTCTTGTGCCGCCCATCGGACCGCAGATGGGATGTCAGTATGCCGCGGTCCTCGCGTGTGCCCGGCTGCTGCTGGGCTTCCATCACCACGGCGCCTGCCCCATCGCCGAACAGTACGCAGGTTCCCCGGTCGTTCCAGTCGAGGATGCGGGAGAAGGTTTCTGCTCCGATCACGAGCGCTCGCTTGTGCGCGCCGGAGCGCAGCAAGCCATCCGCAGTCGCCATCGCGTAAACAAAGCCCGAGCAGACCGCCTGAAGATCAAATGCGGCCCCCTGCGTGATGCCGAGGCCCGCCTGCACCGACACTGCGGTTGCCGGGAACGTGTTGTCCGGCGTCGAGGTTGCCAGCACGATCAAGTCGATCGATTGCGCATCGGCCTTAGCATCGGCGAGCGCGGCCCGCGCGGCGGCGAGGCCAAGATCGGACGTAAGCTCGCCGTCGGCCGCGATATGCCGCTCGCGAATGCCGGTGCGCTGCTGGATCCATTCGTCGGATGTGTCGACCATCCGCGACAAGTCCTCATTGCTGAGGCAGCGCGCGGGCAGGTAGCTGCCGCAGCCGAGAACGACAGAACGTGTGATGGTCACGAAGCGGCCCCGCCAACCTTTATTCCGGCCTCTTCGCGGGCGTGGCGAAGGAGCGTATCGCGGATCTTGTTGAGCAATTCGTAGCGGACCATGTCGTAGCCGACATCGACCGCCGCCGCAA
>Ga0310810_10004725_pt1 | contig 15118 bp, 13 predicted proteins | sample NCmetagenome_FD_207641 | JGI IMG/M metagenome (GOLD analysis project Ga0310810, IMG submission 207641) | Soil microbial communities from experimental microcosm in Duke University, North Carolina, United States - NC | ecosystem: Engineered > Artificial ecosystem > Soil microcosm > Unclassified ...
CCCCTTCCAGTGTACAGGTAAAACTTGTTGCCTTTCTCATATTCTGTCAAAATCCTGTCTAAATCCCTATGACTGAAAAAGTAACCAAGCTTTAGCATTGGATGTACTTCACCGGTTATTTTTTCAACACGTGCCTCTAATTCTGGAGAAATCTTTTCTGTGCCAAACTTCTGCATGAGTTTATCATAGTCAATATCTCCTTCTACACTCCAAGGAGTTACTGTAAACTCTTCAGATGACATTCATGGTTTAGTTAGGTTAAGGTTTAAAAAGTCTTTTTGGCTTTTTGTGATAATGTCACAAGTTCTGCATCCAATTGAGCAAAAAATTCTCAAGACCTTGATTGATAAGAAGAATCTAACACCTGGAGAACTTGCTACTGTGACAAAACTTTCACTAGACCAGATACGACGAGGTATAGAATGGCTCAAGTTCAAGGATCTTGCTAGTGTTGTGGAATCGGAGAAAAATCTAGTAACACTTGGCAAAAGAGGTACTGAAGCATTTGAAAAGGGATTTCCTGAAAGACAGTTGATCAACCATCTACGATTACTGGATGGATACTCGTGTGAAATGAATGACGTAAAAAATTTACTGAAAAATGAATTTGGTCCAGCTATTGCAAATGCAAAGAAGAATGGATGGGTTGAGATTCATGAAAATAGAATCATGTTAAAGGGGTATCATGATGCTACATCTGAAGAAAAAATTATCAAAACTATATCAAAGAATCCTACTGGAACTTTTCTAGAGGAATTTGAAGACAAAGATGCAGTAGAGTCACTGAAAAAAAGACCAGAGTTTATTGTTGTTATCTCAAAAAAATCTACCTTGGTAACTCTAACCGAAAAAGGCATGGAAACTGCCAAGACTGTACCAGATAACATTGATTTTGAAAGTGTATCTGAGACATCAACTAGAATAGAACCGGAAGCCAAAGTTGTAAGAGCAATAGACGTCGAAGCAACTGCTCCAATAATATTTGCAGCAAAGAGCCATCCGTTAAGAGATGTAATAGATGAAGTACGAGAAATATTTGTCAGTCTTGGATTTTCTGAGATAATTGGAAATAATGTACAATCTAGCTTTTGGAACTTTGATGCTCTCTTTACACCGCAAGACCATCCTGCAAGAGAGATGCAAGATACATTTTACCTCAAGGATGTAAAAGCAAATAATATCGCAAAACCTGATCAGATAAAAAAAGTATCTGACGCACACAAGAAGGGTTGGAACTATCAATGGCAAACTGAAGAAGCAAGAAGACTTGTCCTGAGAACACATACTACATGTGTAACTATTCGAGCACTTGCGGATCAAAAACACGATGAGGCACGATTATTTTCGATAGGCAAAGTGTTTAGAAATGAAAAATTAAGCTACAAACATCTTGCAGAGTTTCATCAAGTAGAAGGAGTTGTAGTTGGCAAAAATGTCACACTACGAGACCTGATGGGATTACAGACTGAATTTTATCACAAGATGGGAATAAAGAAAATAAAATTCTGGCCAACATTCTTTCCATATACCGAACCGTCATTACAGTCCATGATATACAATGAAAAACTTGGCAAGTGGGTAGAGTTGTTTGGTATGGGAATTTTTAGACCAGAGGTAACAAAACCACTTGGAATCAAAAATCCAGTTCTAGCATGGGGTGGAGGAATAGAAAGAATTGCCATGTTACGATATGGTCTAGAAGATGTCAGAGAGTTGTATGAAAACAAATTTGGTTGGTTAAGGAGTGTACCAAAATGCCAGTAGTCACATTATACTTTGACAGGATAAAAAAAATCCTTGGAAGGAGTATTCCAAAGGGAAAAATTATTGACACTTTGCCGTTCATTGGACTGGATATCGAAGATGAGACAGCTGATCACATCAACGTAGAATACAGCCCAAACAGGCCAGATTATTCCACTGATTATGGAATAATTACAGGTCTTCAGGGATTACTTGGAATAAAACTTGGTATGCCTGTATTGAAAATTAAAAATGGAAAATATTCCATAAAAGCAGATCCTTCTGTCTCCAAAATACGACCATATGTCACAGCAATAGAGGCAAGAAATGGCAAGTTAGATGATGAAACAATCAGGCAAATAATTACAATGCAAGAGGATCTCCATAATGGATTAGGTAGACGACGAAAGAAGGCATCTATTGGAATACATGATCTTGAAAAAATAAAATTCCCGTTATACTACAAAACTGTAACTCGAGAACACAGCTTTATTCCTCTTGAATCTGATGTATCCATGATTGTAAAAGATATACTAGAAAAAACAGAGACAGGAAAAAAATACAAGAACATCTTGGAAGGACATACCAAGGTTCCTGTCATTGTGGATTCAGAAGGAAAAACTATATCACTTCCTCCTATTGTTAATGCGAAACTTACAGAAATGAATACAAAGACACGCAATTTACTTGTAGAGGTTACTGCAACTGACAAGAATGCTGCAGAGGGAGTGCTTGCAGTTGTTGCAAATACTTTACAGATTGCAGGATTTGAACTATATTCAGTAAAAATAACTGGAGCCGGAAACTGTACCCCTGTTCTAAAATCTAGAGATCTTGTACTAGAGCCTGAACTTGTAAACAAGACACTTGGAATTGAGATATCAAACCAACTCATAGTAAAGTCTCTTAAAAAAAGTAGGCTGGATGCAAAGTTGCGAGGCAAGAAAATTGTATGTACAATTCCAAGATATAGAACTGATATCTTTGGAGTGATGGACCTCGTAGAGGAAGTTGCTCTTGGATATGGAATTCAAAATCTTGTACCTACTATGCCTGAGTCTGTCTCAGCCGGTGAGAGAAATCACACCACAAAGACACTTGAGACTGTTCGCTCGATTATGATTGGGCTGGGATATCTTGAAGTGATGAACTTTGAACTTACAAGCAAAGAAATTCTATATGACAAAACTGGTAGAGAATCGTCCAAGATAATATCTGTTGCAGATTCAAAAAGCCAAGAACACATTATCTTGCGTGACATGTTGCTTCCTGGTATGATGGAAGTGTTGTCAAGAAATATTCATGAATCGTATCCTCAAAAAATATTTGAGATTGGAACTATATTTGAAAAAGATTCCCCAATTAAGGAAGGAATTCATTTGTCCTGTCTTAGTGCTCATAAAGATGTCAACTTTACAGAAGTAAAATCTGTTTTACAATCTCTTCTTAAAACTGGTTTTAATTTATCCTGTAACACTGTACCACAAAAGGGGCCCATGTTTGTTGATGGAAGAACTGGCAGTATTGTGGTTAACGGTAAGAAACTTGGTTCACTGGGGGAAATGGATGCAAAAGTTGCTGACAATTTCAAGCTTAGAACTCCAGTAGCTGGATTTGAGATAAAACTCACTGATCTCTTATCTTGATGGTTTGTTTTAATTTTGAGAATCATTTTGGAAACAGCTGCAACGCTTAGACATATGCCTGTTACAACCAATTAGCTTGTGGTCTTTGCAACCGCAGAGTAGACACTTTCTTTCCAATTTGATGTTTTTCTATGGGATCTGCACATATTACAATATTGTTTCTGAAAAAGAATGCCCAGACTTGCAAAACACGCTCAAATTCATCATGTACTAATCAATCACAATAAATTACTGACTGAAAAATAATCAATCGCCCCAATAAAGCACGCAGACGGACTGGGATGATGAAATATGATTTTTGGTCCACCCAGCCGTGCTACAGGGCACCCCGGTAATAGAACAAGATGAGGATTAAGGCTAATGTACCAATGACTCTCTGTGAGTCAGAACCGGGGAACATTCTTTTTTCCTAAATTTTCCAAAAATGCCAAAAACCAAAAGAACCTCCAAAATTCATCCAAAAAAACTAGTTCTCAATTTTCAACTATGATATAATCTTTGATTTGAAAAGAGAAAACAGATCTATTGATATATTTGCGTTGTATAGGTATACTATGGCAACTGCATATGTGCTAATAAATTGTGAACTTGGCTCTGAGGAATCTATAATCTCTCAGCTAAAAGCAATCAACGGAGTCAAGGAAGTTCACGGTACCTTCGGGGCCTACGATATTCTCGCAAAGATCGAATCTCCAACAGTGGAAGCATTAAGAGAAATAATCACTTGGAAAATTCGTAAAATCGAGAAGATTCGCTCAACTCTGACCCTGATGGGAATAGAAGGTCAAAGTTAAGTCTCTGTGGAAAAATTTTACCCATCTTTTTGAACACTACACCATAGAGTACTCTAATTTTTTATTCAAAGAACTTTTAATTGTGTTATAATCTTTTCATCACATGTTACTTCACTTTATTTTCTTGGTAAAAGAGGAAGATCTAGACAATAAGAAATGGGAATTTGATTACGTTACAAAGATGGCACAGTTCTACAAGGTTTGGATTGAAAAGACTTTTTCACAAAAAGTCGAGGTTCAGGCAGACGAGATGATAGTCAGATCTAGAAGTAAATTCAGGATAGTAGATACGCCTGCTTTGCTTGATGATCATGCTGATAGGGGAAGGGATATCTTTCATTTCTATTTGACATACTTTAGGCCTATCTGGACTGACTGTACATGTGAAGGATATTTTGCAGATAACTTTGGCATGGTTTTGTGGAGCAAGAGTCCACAAACAGATGACTTGAAATTTCTGATGGAAACTAATTGCCCAAAGGTTTCACATGAACTTGCTCATGAATTTCTAAGACAAGCTGGATACAAAAATTACAAGGAACTAGTCCATGATATATGGGACAAGCATCTCTTTGCATCATTGTCCTATGAACACTATGATGCTAATAACAAACAAACAGACAAAGATGCTCTGTTTGCAACTATAGATACTTCCAGTTTACGGTTATAGTAGAATGATACATTTTGATATTTTTAATGTCCTAAAAGACTATAAGTAAGTGGTTTGGAGTTTTTTTATGCCAGAATTTATTTGTCCAGATTGTGGTAAGAAACTATTTCATGAAAATGAAACTACGTTGACTGTTGAAAAACAAGTCCACTTAAAATTCTGCCCTGCTAAAAAGAAGCACTAGCACTTTGTGACAGAATATATTCTGTCTTGAAAACTAGCTGTCTTGAAATCTATCTTATTTTGTGGATCTTTCTTTCGAGTTGTACTTAGTTTTTCTAATGTAACAAGTGCCTCTCCGTCAAATCCCACTGAAGATCCGAAAACTCCTTCGGAGAGCTGATTTCCATGTTCTCCTTTCTTGATATCGTCAACCATTTCATAAAACTTGATGGCTTCTCTTTTTGTTGTTGGACCACCTGAAGATTTGTTAAAACCAACTGCAATGTACATTCCATTATTTTTGACTGCGATGGGTACCTTGTAGACTTTGCCAGAATGACCTGGGATTTTTTCGTTTAACAAAATTTCACACTTGTGGAACATGCTTGAGATGTATGCAAAAAATCGATAGTTGGCGTATACTCCGGAGGAATCTTCATGACAATCAACAAAAACCTTGTGTAAAAGTTCAAGAGCAGAATCATTCATGCTTTGCAGACGTTCTTCAATTCTGCCTTTTCTGACCAGATCTGATTTACAATCTGCAGCAATTTTTTCTAAAATGAAAGGAGGCAGGTTATAATTTTTCAGTGTAGAAACAAAAGTTCCAGTTTTAGAGGCTCCAAATGTTGGGAAATTACCTCTGCTCAATTCAATCTACCTCGATGTATTTTTGATATTGTAAAACTCAAATCCTATCTCCCCTAGCAGAAGTACTAGGTGCCTTTTTCCTTATAACTGTTATCTAGTGGAGAGAGATCGGATGGTGGGGCCGACCGGAATTGAACCGGCGACACACGGGTCACTACAGCTCCAAACTGTACATCATCCTTGCGTCAGTGAAGCTTGTGAAACCACTGGAGCCCTTAGCGGTGATCATGTGATCTAAACTGTCGCCATACCAGGCTAGGCTACGACCCCACGTAATGACCATAAATGCACTTGAATTTTAATTTACTTGACTTCTGAAGATTTATTGGTACCATCATAACTCTTTTTGAGCGTTGGATTGTTACAAGAAAATTGCATGTCGTGATTTCTATATCTTGATAAATTACATGCCTAAATCAGACTCTGATAACTTGGAGAGCAAAATTTGGTTAGACCTATAATCATAATATTGGGGGCAATTCCGGTGCTTGCTGCTCTTTTCATTGTGGTACCAACACTTCTTAGACCTGAAATTCCAAATGTTGCAGTTAATGCTGATGATGTTATATCGATAGAATATAGTAAACAACACCTCAAAAAAATATCATTTGGCCTTACACAGAACATTGGCGCTGACACAACCGAAGTTTTAACAATATCAAATGATGGTCAGACTACCTATAGTCTCACAAAGAATGGCTATTCTGAACCTGATAAAAAATATCAGCTGTCAAAAGATGAGGTCAAGAGACTGACTGCTTTGATAAAAGAGACAGGATTTATGCAAATTCCAACAACAACCTATCCAGTAAAAAGTGATCTAGACGAGTATGACAAATATGGATTACAAGTTACACTAAACGACAAATCTATCAATGTCCAGTGGCCTGACCAGAATTCTACTCAGGAATTCATTCCTCCATTGATAAACGAGGTCCACGACAGCTTGGACGCTGTAATTGCAGAAATAATAAAATAAATAGCGTAAGACTCGATCAAATCTCATGATTCCACTTTCTGGCGATTTGGGTGATACTAAAGGGGTAGTAAAGGAAAAGATAGGATCATTTGGTACTACTCGAGGTACTTCCACACTAAAACGCGGTTTTGCTCATATGCTCAAAAATGGAGTTGTCATGGATGTTACAACTGTTGAGCAAGCTCAAATTGCAGAAGATGCTGGTGCAGTTGCAGTAATGGTTCTGGATAAACTTCCATCTGATGTAAGAAAAGCTGGTGGTGTTGCAAGAACTGCAAGTATTAGAATTATTCAAGAGATTATGGACTCTGTAACAATTCCAGTTATGGCAAAATGCAGAATAGGTCATGTATACGAGGCAATGGTTTTACAAGAAACAAATGTGGACATGATTGATGAATCTGAAGTTTTAACTCCTGCTGATGAAAATAGACACATTTGGAAATGGGATTTCACTAGTCCATTTGTAAATGGTGCACGAAATCTTGGTGAAGCTCTCAGAAGAATAGAAGAGGGTGCAGCAATGATTCGAACAAAAGGAGAGCCAGGAACTGGCAATGTTGCTGAAGCAGTTATTCATATTAAAAATGTAAACACCGAACTACGACGCATAAAATCAATCTACGATGCAGGCGATGAGCAAGACCTGATAAGTGTTGCAAGAGAGTTGAAAGTTTCCTATTCTGTTGTAGAACAGACCGCAAGTTTGGGTAGATTACCAGTTGTCAACTTTGCAGCGGGTGGAATCTCAACTCCTGCAGATGCTGCATACTTGATGACTCTGGGTTGTGATGGAGTGTTTGTAGGATCTGGAATATTCAAGGCTGATGACGCAAAAGAAAGAGCACAAGCAATAGTTTTAGCAACAACATTCTGGGAAGATCCAGACAAGGTAAAAGAAGCACAAAAAATGATTGATGAAAGACAGTCAATGTTAGGATTGGATACGAAGAATCTTGAGCTTAGAATGCAAGAACGTGGTAGCACAGCATGAGCGGAATTAAAATAGGAATTTTAGCAGTTCAAGGCGATGTTGCAGAAAACATACTCGCAACAAAGATGGCAATTGAAGACCTAGGTATGGAAGGTATTGTAACTGAGGTTAAAACTCCTGAGCAAATCTCTGATCTTGATGGGCTAGTAATACCTGGTGGAGAAAGCACTGTGATAGGTACTCTCTCTCTGGTCAATGGTTCATTAAAGAAAATTAAAGAAAAGATTGCAAATGGAATGCCTGTATTTGGAATATGTGCTGGCATGATAATGCTCTCAAAAAAGGCAAAAGATAGAGTGGTTGGTGAAATGGACCAGCCATTGTTAGACTTTCTTGATGTGAAAATAGAGCGAAATGCCTTTGGCAGACAAAAGGACTCCTTTGAATCTGAAATCTCAATGGATAAAATTGGAATTTCAAAGTTTCCAGGGGTGTTCATCCGTGCACCTTCAATCATAGAAACCGGTAAGGATGTGGAAGTGTTGTCCAAGTTTAATGAAAAAATAATTGCAGTAAAACAAGGCAACATCCTCGGTACTTCATTTCATCCTGAGCTTACAGGGGATATCTCACTTCACAAATACTTTGTAAGCATGATTACAAAGAAAAACTAGATCTACAGACTAAATTACTGGAATACCGTTTATATTAAATTCAAATTGATTGTATACTGTTATTGTAATGGAAATAGAGACAACTCCAGAACTAGTTTCAAAGGTTTACAAAAAAATTGAAGAGAACATTTCAAAATATAGAAAACTAATCAACAGGCCACTTACTCTGACTGAAAAGATCCTGGTTGGTCATCTTGATGATATAGAAAGTGCAAAAGATCTAGAACCAGGAAAAAGCTATTCATTTCTTAGACCAGATAGAGTTGCACTACAAGATGTCACCGGACAAATGGTAATTTTACAATTCATGCAATCAGGTCTTAAACGAAGTACACTTCCAACAACTGTTCACTGTGATCATCTTATTCGTGCCAAAGTTAGTGGAGATGTAGATATCAAAGTTGCACTAGATGAAAACAGCGAGGTCTACAAATTTCTAGAATCATCCTCGCGAAAATATGGGATAGGATTCTGGAAGCCTGGTGCAGGAATTATTCATCAGGTTGTATTGGAACATTATGCTTTTCCTGGTGGATTGATGATTGGAACTGACTCTCACACTCCAAATGCAGGTGGTCTAGGTATGTTAGCTATTGGAGTGGGAGGACTGGATGCAACTGAGGTGATGGCAGGATTTCCATGGGAACTCTTGTATCCTAAACGAATTGGTATACATCTAAAAGGGGAGCTAAACGGCTGGGTTTCTCCAAAAGACATCATATTGTACGTAGCATGGAAGCTTACTGTATCAGGCGGGACAAATGCCATCGTAGAATACTTTGGACCTGGTACCAAGTCAATTAGTTGTACTGGCAAAGCTACCATAACAAATATGGGTGCAGAAATTGGTGCAACATGTTCTGTATTTCCATATGATGACAGAATGGAAATTTATCTCAAATCAACTAATCGCGAACAAATTGCAGAGCTTGCAAATAAACACAAAGATATTCTTGTGGCAGATCCTGAAGTTGAACAAAATCCCGAAAAATATTTTGATAAAGTAATAGATATTGATCTATCTACACTAGAGCCATACATTGCAGGCCCGCACACACCAGACCTTTCAAGGCCAATATCTGCACTTGCAGAAGATGTAAAACAAAACAAGTATCTTGACACTATCTCTGTTGCTCTCATTGGAAGCTGTACCAATTCATCTTATGAGGATATGACAAGAGCTGCATCTGTTGCAGAACAAGCAAAATCTCACGGAATGAATGTGAAAATTCCTCTTCTTGTAACTCCGGGCTCCGAACAAATTAGAGCAACAATTGAACGCGATGGACAGATGCATACGTTAAATGAAATTGGAGCAACCGTACTAGCCAATGCTTGTGGTCCGTGCATAGGACAATGGAACAGACCTGAGATAAAACCCGGCGAGCCAAATACTATTGTTACATCATTTAACCGAAATTTCCCTGGAAGGAATGATGGCAGAAGAGAGACAATGGCCTTTATGGGTAGTCCTGAATTAATTGTGGCACTTGCTCTTGGCGGTAGATTGTCATTTAATCCATTAAAAGATACCTTGAAAGGTTCAGACGGAAAAGAGTTCAAACTAGAACCACCGAAAAAGGCAGCAGAGGTGCCATCCAAAGGGTTTTCAAATGTGGGGCAAATCTATGTTCCGCCAGCCGAAAATCCTGATGAGATTCAAGTCATTATCAATCCTGCAAGTGGAAGACTACAAAAACTAGAACCATTTCTGAAATGGGATGGCAAAGATTTTGTCGAAATGCCGCTTTTACTAAAGGCAAAAGGTAAATGCACAACAGATCACATTTCTCCAGCAGGTGCGTGGTTGTCATTGCGTGGTCATATAGACAAAATTAGTGACAACATATTCCTTGGTGCAGTTAATGCGTTTACGAGTGATGTTGGAAAGGGAAAGAACCAACTAAATGGAAACACAGAATCATTTCCAGTCATAGCACGACAATACAAAGAGAAGGGACTAAAATGGATTGTAATTGGTGATAATAATTATGGTGAAGGTAGTAGCAGAGAACATGCAGCCATGTCTCCAAGATATCTTGGATGCGCCGCAGTTATTGCACGAAGTTTTGCACGTATACATGAAACTAATCTAAAGAAACAAGGAGTACTGGCACTCACATTTGTCAATCCGTCTGATTATGATAAAGTTCAAGAGTCTGATAACCTAAGCATTCTTGATCTATCACAGATGCAGCCTGGAAAAAATATCCGATGCATACTAAATCACAAAGACGGAACAAAAGATGAGATTGCACTCAAGCATTCATACAATGACTTTCAGATAAAGTGGTTCAAAGCAGGTTCCGCCTTGAACATAATGCGTGAAAGAGAAGCACAAGCCAACTAAAGAACTAATAGTTTGAATGACGTTATTTTCTATCAGTGTGAGTCATACATTTGATCCCAATGAACTCTATAATCGCGTAGTACATTACTACATTGACAAAAAGGGATATTCAAAAGAACAGGCAAATCAAATAGCCCGAAAGGTTGTAGAACGAGAAAAAAGTAGGCACACATGTAAGAATGTAAGTTGTGGCCATGGCCTAGATGACCACATACGACACAGCGAAACTTGCCTTGTTATTGACTGTGATTGTAGAAAGTTTGTCAGTTAGATACCTGTAACAATATCTTCCCTGACTGGTTGCTTTTTTCCATCTTTTGATGCGCAATTTTGGCATCCTTTAGATCAAATATGCTATCTATTACTGGCTTGATCTTCTTTAATTTCATAAATTTGTGTAGTGCAACAAGTTGTGATTTTGATCCAAGATATGCTCCAATTATCTGGGCCTCTTTACTGTAAAACGATCTGATGTTTATCATTGCCTCTCCTCCAGTTGTGGTACCACACGCAACCATTCTTCCTTTTACCTTGAGAACTTCAAGGCTTACAGGCCATGTCTTTGCTCCTACATGATCAATTACTGCATCAACTCCCATCTGGTTTGTAAATCTAAGTACCTCTGATTCTACATCTTTGGTATTTCTGTCTATTACAAAATCTGCTCCAAGTTTTTTTGCAAATGCTGCCTTGTTATTATCTGATGCAACTGTAATCACCTTCAAGCCTTTTGCTTTTGCAAGCAATATTGCAGCAGATCCTACTCCACTATTTGCACCCCAGATTAGAATGGTATCACCTTTTTTGCATTTTGATTTTTCTAACATATTCCACGACGTGAGATATGACACATTGATTGAAGCAGCCTCTTGATCTGAAAACCAATCTGGTTTTTTTATTATGTTCTTCTTTGGAACTTGAATTAATTCCGCATAGCCTCCTTTGTATTTTCCAAACCCGCCTATGATTCCAAAAGATACTCGAGAATTATTGCTGTCTATTGCGGGGTACGCAACCACCTTTTCTCCCTTTTTGAAATTTGCAAATCCTTCTTCTAGTGTACCACTGATATCGCAACCTAGGATATGCGGAAATGATACTGTCTTGCCTGGAATTCCGTTTCTTACCCATATATCCAAGTGATTTACTGCACAATATCTTACTCTGACAAGAACATGTCCTTTTTGGACAAGAGGGTCTGGAACTTGTTCATACGACAATACATTCGATCCTCCATGTTTTCTAATGATTACAGCTTTCAACTATTTGTGGAAGATAAAATTATTATTTAAAGAAAGTCACACGCATGAATCCATCCATGACGGGGAAAACTTGTTAAACTATGATCGCGTCATATCATGAATGGCAAAACCGAAAATTCTTGCATTTGCAGGAAGTACTCGCACTGACTCGTTCAATAAAAAATTAGTAAAGATTGCAGCAGCAGGTGCAATGGAGGGTGGTACAGATGTTACTGTAATTGATCTTCGAGATTTTGTCATGCCTCTTTATGATGGGGACTTGGAGCAACAACAAGGACTTCCATCTACTGCCCAAAAATTGAAGGGCTTGATGTTGTCACATCAGGGATTCTTAATTTCCGCACCAGAGTATAACAGCTCAATATCGGGAGTTCTGAAAAATACCATTGATTGGGTATCAAGACCAGCTGCAGGTGAAGAGTCTTTGGCTTGTTTCAAGGGTAAAGTTGCAGGAATAATGAGTACATCTCCTGGAGGTCTTGGCGGTCTTCGTGGATTGGTTCACGTGCGTGCAATTCTTGAAAATATCGGTGTACTTGTGATTCCAGATCAGGTTGCTGTAGGCAAGGCACATGAAGTATTCAATGCTGACGGAACTCTAAAAGACAAAAAACAAGAGGATCAAGTGAAAAGAATTGGTTCAAACGTTGCGAAATTATTACTAAAAATATCTTCCTGAAATAATTATCATATTGATAGAAATTTTGTTCAAATTATGTTGCGCTGTACGTATGTTGAATTTTTATTTTGCATTTTGATCCATTTGGATCATTCCAAAAATGTTTCCTTCTGTGTCCATGCATGTTGCATACTGTCCTACTCCTGGAATTGGTGTCTTTGGCATCAACACTTGACCTCCACTTGACTGGACCTTGCTTATGTATTCATCAATGGATGGAACCTCGATAGTATTTGTCATGCCTATCTGGCCTGGCATTCTTCTTGCCATGCCTCCATTAATTCCAGGTTTACTGTCATCTCCAGTTCTTATCATCCAATATTCCATGGGACCGTCCCACTTGTCAAACTTCCATCCAAATGTATTCTGGTAGAATTTCTGTGCTCTCTCTGGGTTGTCAGAAGGAATGTCAAAATGCGTAATTCGTGGCATTGTACAAAATATGTGCAGTATATTATTTAAGCTCTGAGTATATTTGTTCCCTAAACTATGTTGTGCATAGCTTTGAGGTCTTTTGCAAATGGTTCCAAGCTAGCAGGAATTGAAATCTCTATTGTATCCTTTAGTGATAAGTTCATACTCTTTTTCTTGTTCCACACTTCAGAATTGAATTCAGTTATCTCCTTTGTGTGACTTGTCCAGTCTTCATGGCCTTCCGGCTCTACAAATTTTTCGTGATGCACAGTATTTTTAGAATAAAGATTCTGCCATAGGTAATCTGTGATAAAAGGCGTAATTGGTGCAAGCAGTATCAAAACTGATGATAACACCTTGTGAAGTGTAAATATTGCTCCGTCTCGTTCTTCTTCTGTAAATCCAGAACTGTATGCTCTTCCCTTTACCATCTCGATATAGTGTGCAGCAAAAAGATTCCAGGTAAATTCTCTTAGTGCAGTAGCTGGAACAAAAAAGTTGTATTCGCTGTATCCTTTCTTGCATTCTGTAATCACCTTGTCAAGCTCAGAGAGTATCCACTTGTCAGAAGGACTGGGCTTTCCAGATTTTATTACTGCAAATCCGGAAAGAAATCTTGAAACATTCCAAAGTTTGCTTAGGAACTTTTTAGTTGTCTCTATTTTTTGCTCAGAGCATCTAAAATCATATCCTAGATTTATCTCGCTTGCACTCCAAAATCGGAACGTATCTGCTCCAAATTTTTGTATGATTGGTAAAGGATCAATCACATTTCCCTTGCTTTTGCTCATCTTTGCACCATGTTCGTCCACTCCATATCCCATTATCCATGCATCACTCCACGGGGTCTTGCCAGTGAGTTGTTCGCATCGTAATATGGTATAGTATAGCCATGTGCGGACGATGTCTTTTGACTGGGGTCTTATGGTGGTAGGATATGTTTTTTTGAAGAATTCTTCGTCTTGCTTGTATTTGGTGATATAAAGTGGTGATACACTAGAGTCCATCCAGGTGTCAAAAGTGCGCTGTTCTCCTACAAATTCTGTTGAATCACACTTGTTACACTTTGATATTGGACTTGGGTCCTTCCAAGGTCTATAGTATTTTCCAGGTTCTGGCACGTGTGGCTCGTTGCACTTTTTACAGTACCAGATGGGTATCTCGGTTCCATAAAACCTCCTTCTTGAGATTGGCCAATCAATTGAGATTGATTCTAACCAGTTCATCAAAATCTGCTTGTGCATTGGAGGGTGAAAGTCTATTTTGGTGCCAAGTTCCTTTATTTTATCTACGGCGTCTTTTTGTTTCAAATAATATTCTTCCATGGAAATAATTTCAATTGCAGTCTTGCTTCTTTCAGATATTGGAGTTCGGTGGTTGATGTTTTCTATTTTTTCTACAAGACCTTGATTTTGTAAATCTTCTATGATTTTCTCTCTTGCTTGTTTCACCTTTAGACCTACATAGGCCCCTGCAACATCTTTCATTCTACCGTTCATTCCTACTGCTGCAATCTCTTCTAGTTTGAGTTCTCTGAATAACGCCACATCGTTTTGATCACCATAACTACAAACCATGACTGCACCAGAACCAAATTCTTTTTCAGCAGAAGGATGTACCTTGATCTCTACGTCTCTGTTTATTAGTGGAATTGTTACCTTTTTACCAATGACATCTGTATATCGCCCATCTTCTGGATTTACGATCACTGTCTGGCATGCACATAACAATTCTGGTCTAGTACTTGCAATGATTATAGTTTTTTCAGATTCCTTTACCTTGAATTTCATGTGAACTAATTTAGTAGGAATATCTTCATAGATTATCTCAGCATCTGCTATGGTAGTTCCTGTTACCCAGTCATAGTTGTTGGGTCTGTTTGCAAGATAGATCTGTTCCTTTTTCCACATCTCAATGAATGTAGATTGTGTAAGTGTGCGATATTTCTCAGAGTCTGTTCTGTAATATTCTGCAAAGTTTCCACTGAGACCAAGACTTTTCATAATTTGTATCATCTCTGCCTCCAAATCGTCTAGTGCTGTAGCACAAAGCTTGAGAAATTCTCCCCTTTCTGTCTCATGCATCCTGATTCCATGTTTTTTTTCTGTGTACATCTCTACAGGAAGACCGTTTCTATCAATTCCTATTGGAAATAGGACT
>Ga0310810_10004726_pt1 | contig 15118 bp, 17 predicted proteins | sample NCmetagenome_FD_207641 | JGI IMG/M metagenome (GOLD analysis project Ga0310810, IMG submission 207641) | Soil microbial communities from experimental microcosm in Duke University, North Carolina, United States - NC | ecosystem: Engineered > Artificial ecosystem > Soil microcosm > Unclassified ...
TTGAGCGCCTTCGGCTTTGTAATGCGAGACGAGGCCCGAATAACCGGAGATTCCGGCATTATTGACGAGAATCGCGGTGTCCTGCGCCCGCTCCGCAGCCTTGAGGATCTGCGCTTCGGACGTGATATCCAGCTCCAGCGCGATCACGCGGCCCTTGCCCTTCTCCACGAGCTCCTTCAAAGTTTCCGGCCGTCGTGCGCCGGCATAAATTTTCGCCGCACCCTGCTCGAGCGCGGTTTCAACCAGCGCTTTGCCGATGCCGCGGTTGGCGCCGGTTACAAAGATCACGGAATTTTTAATCGGGATGGAATTCATCTTTCCTCCGGGAGAAAGGCGGCGGGCAGGACCGGCCGGTTATTTGTAGCAGTACCTTACTTCTTTGACCCAAAAATCGCAAAAGGTTTTGACCAGACTCACAAGTTCGGAAAAACGCATGGGCTTGTTGATGTAACAGTTCGCACTCAGGCCGTACGCGTCGCAGATGTCCTTTTGGAAAGCGGAGCTCGTCAGGACGATGACGGGAATGTTCCTGGTCGCGGGATCGCCTTTGACCCGGCGCAGCACTTCCATGCCGTGGGTCCCGGGAAGATTGAGGTCGAGAAGGATGAGGTCCGGTGTCTCGGCGGCAGCGTACTCCCCCTGATGAAAAATATACTGCAGGGCCTTGTCGCCGTCTTCGACGATCGTCAATGCGGTGGAACAGCCATTGGCAAGAAATGCCTCCTGAATGGCCCTGCGGTCTGCGTCATTATCCTCGACTAAAAGAATTCTCATAGCGCTCCTATTTTTCGCCGTCCGCTTTGGGCAGCGTGAATTTGAATGTCGAACCTTTTCCGGCCTCGGATTCGACCCAGATCATTCCTCCATGCCCTTCGACGATTTTCTGGCATATCGCGAGGCCGATCCCCGTTCCCGGATATTTGTGCTTGGCGTGCAGTCTCTGAAAAAGTCCAAAAATTTTCTTGTGATGTTCGGGAGCAATCCCGATGCCATTGTCCTCCACGGAAAAAACCCAGCTGTCCGGTGTTTCCTCGGAGGAAACTTTAATTTTCAACGGCCGTTCGCTCCTGTACTTAAGGGCGTTGGAGATCAAATTTTGAAACAGCTGAAGGATCCGCGCGCCGTCGGCCGGCACGATGGGCATGGGGCCCGCTTCGATTTCCGCCTGGTTGGATTCCAGCGAGGCCCTCAGGTTGGCCAGGACCTGCTTCAGGATGGAGCCAAAGTCGGCGGGCCTGATGCTGTTGATCTTCGCGCCGGTCTGGGAGAATTCGAGAAGGTCGCGGATCAGCTCCCGCGCCCGCTCCGCGGCGTCGATGGCAAAGTTCATGTATTCGCGGCTGGCCGAATCGAGTTTTTCCCCGCAGCGCGCATTCAAAAGGTCGATGTAGGTCGCGACCGTCCTCAAAGGCTCCTGAAGGTCGTGAGACGCGACGTAGGCGAATTGCTCGAGCTCCCGGTTGCTCTGGCGAAGCTCGCGCGTCCGCTCCTGCACTTCTTTTTCCAGTTTGTCTTCGGCCTGCTTGCGCTCGCTCATGTCGCGCGTAACCTTGACGAAGCCCGTCAGCACGCCTTCTTTATTCCGGAGGGGCGTGATCACGATCGACGCCCAGTACACGGTGCCGTCTTTGCGCACGCGCCAGCCTTCATCCACGCAATGCCCTTCGCGCACGGCGATCTCCAGGTTCCTTTGCGGGAGCTTGTTTTTGAGATCCGGGTCCGTGTAGAAAACGGAAAAATGCTTCCCCAGAATTTCGGCCGCCTTATACCCCTTGTTGCGTTCGGCCCCGACGTTCCAGCTGGCGATGTTGCCCTCGGGGTCCAGCATGTAGATGGCATAATCCTGAACGCTCTCGATCATCAGGCGCAGGCGCTCATCGCTCAGCCGCATCTTATCTTCAGCGGCCTTCTGCTCGGTCATGTCCCGGGTTACTTTGCAGAACCCGCGCGTTGTACCGTCCTCGCCATGCAGCGCCGTGAGCGTGACGTCCGCCCAAAACCGGCTGCCGTCCTTGCGGAGCCGCCAGCCTTGATCCCTAACGCTCCCGCGTTTCAGAGCCTCTCTCAGTTCAAGATCCGGCTTCCCTTTCTGAATGTCGTCAGGCTCGTACAGGAGGGAAAAATGACGCCCGATGATTTCATCCGCCTTGTAGCCGTTGATGCGTTCCGCGCCTTTGTTCCAAGTTTGAATAAGTCCAGCGGGATCGAGCAGGAAAATAGCATAGTCCTGAACGCTGGCCACCATGAGGCGGTAGGCATCGTCCGCGGGCCGCAGAGGTTCGTGAATTTGAGCATTAATCGGCTGAGTGGCCATGTGAGGATATTTTATCCGAAACGGAAACAACTGAGATTGATTTTCTTTGGTTTCACGGAAAAAAAACGCTCTCGTAAGGAATTCACTTACAAACTTTTAAAAATACGGGAAAAACCTTACGGGCCGATTTAGTGAAGCCCCTGAAGATAAGCCACCACGGCTTCCGCGTCTTCGGAATTCAATCGGTATTGCGGCATGGGCGGCCGCGCGTGCGTCCCGTTGGGCCGCTCGCCGGTCTGGAGAAAATGCACGGCCTGCTCGTGAGTGTAACCGGGCCAGCCCGTGAGATTCGGGGCGCGGAGCGCCCACGCAGTGGCGAATTCCGGCTGGAGCACCGGCACGGGTGCGCCATGAAAAAGCTTTGACTCGAGGAGATTTCCCTTCGCGTCTCGCGGTGTATGGCATTCTACGCACATGGACGCGCGGCGCGTCAGATATTCTCCGCGAGCTGCGGCCTCCTCCGCAAAACCAGGAAGCGGTCCTAAAAATATCGCGGCAAGCAGGACTCCGATAAAAAGGCGCATGCGATCTTTCAACCTCCCCGGGGTCCTTCGTCGGATTGCGTTTCGCCGACGGATTCCGCGCCGGCGCCGCGGTCAGAAGGCGCGCGCTCCGCCGTTGCGTAGCCTTCGGTGATTTGCGTGGGCGAAGAGATGCTCTGCAGGATCCATCCGTCGCTTTCCGTCTCGACAATGGCCGTGACCGGTTCGCCAAGCTGGATTTTGCGGAGGACCGGTCCGTCCGAACCTTTCCAGCGGATAAGGGTGATTTGTTCTCCCCCCGCATTGTCGGCTTTGACCATGAACGTATTGCTTTGAGGATCGATCTGCACGACGCGCCCCGTGATGGCTTCGGCCCACGCCGGGACCGCCGCAACTCCCATGAGCGCCCAAACTAAAATAAATGTTTTCATAAAACCTCCAGAGGGTTACTGTCGTACTTTGCAATAAAAGGCGGCTTCCCGCTATCGGCAGGACGTGCATCTTTGAGCCGGGTTAGGAGGAGGCGGGGCTGAGGCTTTGGCTCACCGAAAATCAGGCAAAACCTTCTCGATAAGAGTTTTTACTGAAATTTACGGTCGATTTGTATATAATGCCGTCCTTTCCAGCTCTTCTGCTCTTCATCGGGATGTAGCACAGCTTGGCTAGTGCGCTTGCTTCGGGAGCAAGAGGTCGCAGGTTCAAATCCTGCCATCCCGACCATCTTAAAAGCGTCAAGGCGTCCGCCTTGGCGCTTTTTTATTTTATGGCAGGATTTGAAGCGAAGGAGAGCCGAAGGAAAAGGCGTAAGTCGAAGACCGCCGGAAGCGACTGAGGGGAGGCTACACAGCGAGGCTCCGTCCGAGCGCAGGAGCCAATCCTGCCATCCCGACCCTCTTAAAAGCGTCAAGGCATCCGCCTTGGCGCTTTTTTATTTTATGGCAGGATTTGAAGCGAAGGAGCGCCGAAGGAAACTCAAATGCGAAGGTAGGCCAGCATTTGCCGGATATCGCCCTGCCATTCGTTGTTCCATTTTTCCAGCAGGGTTTCGGCCGGGGATTTGCCGGGATCGGTGATGGCTTTCTGGATGCGCTTGAGGAAAACGCATTCGGAGCGGCCTTCTTCCTCGGTGGTTTGAGTCCCGAGACTGGCGCAGGAAAGCGCGACAAGCTCCCTTGCGATTTCCAGGATCGGCGTCTTTCCGAGAGAGGCCTGCAGCCCCTTGCGGGGGACTTCTTCCACGAGCCTTTGCCGTTCTTCGCGCGTCGCGGACGCCACAAGCTGCCAGGCCTTGTCGCGGGTCTTCTCGTCGTAAAGGATTCCCTTCCAGAAAGCGGCGACCGAAGGAATGAGCTCCGCGCTTTGTCCGTCGATGCCGCGGATTTCGAGGTATTGTTTGAGCCGCGCCTCGGGAAATGCCGTGCTCAAATGCAGCTCGAAATCGTTGAGCGTGGCCTGCGCGCCCTGATAACCATTCTTGAGAAACTCGCGGAAGGAAATCCCGCCCAGCGGAATCCAGTCGCCGCCGCGCACGATGAACATGACCGGCATTTTCAAAACGTATTCCAGGTAATCGCGGAAACGGCGCCGTTCGTCGAGAAGCTCCCACAGGATGCCCGAGCGTTCCGGATCGGTATAACGCCAGATTTCCTGGCGGAAAGAATGAAAACCGTTGGGCTTGCCTTCGGAAATGGGAGAATTGGCGAACATGGCGCTGACAATGGGCGTGATGCCAAAGACCGTGCGCAAGCAGCCCATGGCGTGCGACTCGCTCCAGTAGTCGAAGTTGACCTGGTTCGTGGCTGTCAGCTTCATCATGTAAGGCGCGAGTTTGCCGCGCGCGCCCAGGTATTCGGCCATGAGGTCGTAGCGTTTTTTAGGGACGCGGACGATTTCTTCCGGCTTGCTCAAAGGCTGGATGCCGTAGGCAAGCCACATGACCGAGGGATAAAGCTCGTGCAGGCAGCGTAATTCTTCCAGGAAATGTTCGACCTGGGCCTCGACCTCGAAGATGTTTTTGACCGGCGGCGCGCTCAGCTCCATCTGTCCGCCCGGCTCGAGCGTGATGTAGGTGACGGCTTTTTTGAGCGCGATGATGTTGCCGTTTTCGTAAAACGGCTCGTATTCGTACTGTTCGGCCAGCGCTCGCATCATGGCATGGACGCTGACCGATCCCTGATAAGGAAGGGCCTTCCCGCTCGCGCGGTCCACGGTCAAAAACTCGGCCTCCAGGCCTACGCGGACTTCGTCATGCGGCTTGCAGAATTTTTGAAAATAGCCCTCGAGGTCCGCTTCCGATCTCAGCGGGACCTGGGGATGCTGCTCCAAAAGTGTGCTCAAAAGGACTGACTCCCCGTTTTTTTTGGATTAGAATACCTTTTTTAAATAACGAACACAATCAGGCAAAATCCGTCATGAAAACCCTATTCGTTCTTGATCCCCTGAGCAAGCTGATGCCCGAATATGACAGCTCCCTGCACCTGCTCGCGGAATTGGGGCGCCGGGGCCATAAGACTTGGGCCGCGGACGTTCCGGACCTGTGGGAAAATACCGGAGATGTCTTTGCCCGCTGCCGGCCGGTAAGGCAGGTTTCCCCGCTCCATTACCGCCAGGGGCCTGCCGCGGCGCGCCGCCTCCGCGATTTCGATCTGGTGCTCGTGCGCAAAGAACCGCCCTTCGACAGCCGCTACCTCGCCATGACCTACCTGCTCGAGCGCGCGGCCCGCCATGTTTTCATTTCCAATGACCCGCGGGGCATCCGCAACAACAACGAAAAGCTGTGCTGCTTCCAATTCCCCCGGTGGATGCCGCGCACCCTTGTGGCGAGCGATGCCGGAACAATCCTCGCCTTCCGCCGGCAGCTGCGCAAAGACGTGGTCATCAAGCCGCTCGATTTAAAAGGCGGCGAAGGCATTTTCATTCTGCCCGGCGCGGCCCGGCAGGCCTCACGCGCGCTGGAAAAGGCCACGAAAAAAGGATCGCGGGTTATCCTGGCCCAGGAGTTTCTCGAAACCAAAACGCCGGGCGACAAAAGGATTTTTATTCTGGAAGGAAAATTTCTCGCGGCTTATGAGCGGCGTCCCAAGCCGGGCGAATTCCGCTCCAACCTGGGACAAGGCGGCTCCTTTCATGCCGTGGAATTAACGGCCCGCGAAAAACAAATGGTTCGCGAGATGGGACCTTTTCTGCGCAAAGAGGGATTGCATTTCGTCGGCATCGACGTGATGCAGGAAAAATTGCTGGAGATCAACGTGACGTGCCCCGGCGGCTATCCGGAAGCTATTCGGCTCTACCCGAAGAAGTTACTGCTTGAGGCTTGGGCGGATTGGCTGGAGCGGCGGGCGCGGAACCATCGGCGTTGAGTTTTTCCGCATTGCTGGGAACATACCCCATATAAAGAAGCCCCGCTTCGATCACTTCCTTGAAAACAGGCGCCGCGACGCTGCCGCCGTAATAGCTGGGTTTAGGATCGTCGAGCACGACGGCCATGACCAGCTGAGGGTCCTCAGCCGGAGCGAATCCGATAAACGACGCGATGAAGCTGTTGTGCGAATAGCCCCGCCCGCCGGGCAGGACTTTTTGCGCGGTTCCCGTCTTGCCGCCCACCGAGATCCCGTCGATGATGGCTTTTTTGCCCGTTCCTTCCTGAACCACGCGCACCAAGATGTCGTTCATCTTTTTCGCCACTTCGGGCTTGATGATCTGATGAACAACTTCCGGCTTTTTCTCCCTTAAAACGACGCCGTACTGGTCTTCCACGCGGGCGATGATGTAAGGCTTCACAAGATAGCCGCCGTTGGCGATAACCGAGTAAGCGTTGGCCATCTGCAGGGCCGTGACCATGACTTCATGGCCCATCGGGATATTGTATGGCGAAGTATTGGACCAGTCCTTGGGCTTGCGCGTAAAACCCGGCGCTTCGCCCGGCATGTCGATGCCTGTCGCTTTGCCGAAGCCGAAACCATCGATGTATTTTTGAAATGTCTCGTGTTGCAGCGTCGCGGCGATTTTGACCGCGCCGATGTTGCTGGATTTGATGAGCACTTCCTCGAAGGTCAGCGTCCCGTAAGGATGCACGTCGCGCAGCACGCGCGTGCCGTAGCGGTACTGCCCGTTTTCGCAGAAGAAGACGTCCTCCGGCGAGGCCGTGCCTTCGTTCAACGCGGCCGAAGTGGCCACGATCTTGAAAACCGAGCCGGGCTCGTACATGTCGGTCAGCACGCGGTTGCGGTGGCTTTCTTTGGAAGATTTTTCGAATTCATTGGGATCAAAACCCGGGCGGTTGGCCATCGCGAGAATCTCGCCGGTCTTGGGATTCATGATGATGGCGCTGGCGCCTTTGGCTTTCCACTGGACGTAGGCATTTTCGAGGGAACGCTCGGTCAGATATTGAAGGTACTGGTCGATGGTGAGCACCACACGGCTGCCGTTCACGGCAGGAACGGTCTTCAGTTCGAAGGCGCGGATCTCACGGCCGAGCGCATCGCGGCGCGTGTAGCGCACGCCCTCCTGACCACGGAGCTCCTTATTAAAAAAAAGCTCCACGCCTTCCAGTCCCTCATTGTCGATGTTCGTGAAACCCAGTACCTGGGACAGAAGGTCGCCCTGCGGATAAAAACGGCGGTATTCTTCGATCGTACCGAGCGCGGGATGGCGCAGCGCCTGAATCTTGGCCGCTTCTTCTTCGGAGATCTTGCGCTTGATCCAGACAAAGGCCTTGTTGCGGGAAAGACGCTCGTCGAGATAGTCGCGCGGCAGCTTGAGGATGACGCCCAGATCGCGGACAAGATCTTCTTTCTCCCCGTCGCCGAGCATGCGCGGGACGGCATAGACCGAAGGGAGCTTCAGATTGCTGGCGAGTTCCCGTCCGCGCCGGTCCACGATGGGGCCGCGCAGGGGCGGGATCTTGATCGTCAGCTGATGCTGCTTTTCCGCAGCTTCCATCAAGGAGGGCTGACGGATCACGGTGAGCTGGACGAGCTGATACGTCAAGAGAAGGAAAATCAGAACTACGCCGGCATTAACGGACCAAAACCGTTTTGCCGAAACCGATTGGGACATCAGGATTCCATTTTAGCCTGGGCCACCGCGACCTTGACCCAGCGCCCGAGGAAATCAAGCGGAGACTGGGTGAAACTCTGCGGGTTTACGTTCCTCATGGCAGCGTCCGCGACGGAGGGAAGCTCGGGGATGCGGACGACTTTGACCTGCCTGGGAAGCGTCAACTCCAAATTCATCTGGTTCATCTTCTCTTCCAGAAGGCGCGGCGCTTTGAGCTGCTCGACTTCGAATTTGATGCGACGGTATTCTTCGCTTCTTTCTTTCAGAAGACGGGCGTGCGCGTCCAGAGAATATGAAACCTGGAAAATCGCGACTTCCCCGTGCACGTATAGTACGACACAGGACGTCACGATTGCAACCGTAAGAATGACTTTAAGAGCGAATTTCATTTTTTTCCACCACGCGCAGTTTCGCGCTTCTTGCCCGGGAATTGTCCCGGATCTCTGCTTCCGAAGGAACTACCGGCTTTTTAACGATCAGCGTCCCTTCCTTCCGGAGCGCCCAATCCTTAAACTGATGTTTGACGATCCGGTCTTCGAGTGAATGAAACGAAATCACAGCCATTCTTCCGCCCGGCCTCACCCTTGCCCACAACACCGGCAACGCTCCGGCCAGGGAACCCAGCTCGTCATTGACCGAGATCCGCAGGGCCTGAAAAACTTTCGTAGCCGGATTGTGCCTCGCCCAGGGAGGCCTGTGCCCTTTTTTGAATCTCATCGAGACAGGCATTGCGCTTTCGATCACGCCTGCCAGGTCGAGCGTCGTCTCGATAGGCTTTTCCCGGCGCGCCTCGCAAATGCGTTCGGCAAATCTTCGGGCCCACCGTTCTTCGCCGTATCTCCGGAACAGGTCTTCCAAATCCGATTTTGAAAGATCGTAGATCAGGTCTTTCGCGGTCTTTTCGATTCCGGGATCCATCCTCATATCCAGAGGGCCTTCCCGTTCGAAACTGAATCCCCTCGCCGCGTCTTCCAGCTGGTCCGAGGAGAATCCTGCGTCAAGTATTACGGCATCCACAAAATCGATATTTAATGAATCCAGGACTTCGCTGGCCTTGCTGTAGTTCGCGTGATGCAGCGAAACGTCCCCACCTTCCAAAATCTTCCGGCATCGGTCGAGCGCGGCCGGATCGCGGTCGATCCCGATGAGCCGCCCCCCGGGCCGGATGCGCTTTAAGATCTCCGCGGCGTGGCCTCCGCCGCCAAGGGTCGCATCCAAGACGCTCAAACCCGGTTTCAACCGGAGGCTTTCAACCGCCTCCGCCAGCAAAACGGGCTTATGCGACAAAGCTGCGGATGGCCTCTTCCTCGTTCGAGAACGATTCCATCAACTCGCCCACGCCGATCATGTTCAGCGCGGTCTTCACTTCGGGCCGCAGGTTGCAGAGCTTGATGTCGCCCTTGGCCGCGCGGACCTTCATGAGCCGGTCGACAAGGATGCCGAGCCCCGCGAGTTCGATGCGTTTCGTGCGCCCCAAATCCAGAAGCAACTTTTTGTGGTTTTTTTTGAGAAGACGGCTCAGGCGGTTTTTCATCCTGACCATTTCCAAAACGTCGAGATCGCCCTGGAAACGAAGCACGTCGACTCCCATCTTGCTCCTCGAACGATAGGCCATAATTCCCCCTTTATTTATTTTCATTGGACGAATCCATTAACTTTTCTGCCAAGTCTTCGAAGCTATCTTTGTTCTGACCAAAAAAATCATTCCACTTGTCCTGCGCCCAGATTTCGATCCTGTCCGAAACACCGATGATCATGACCTGTTCCTTGATGCTCGCATATGACTTCAAGTATTCGGGAATCAAGATCCTGCCCTGCTTGTCGCAAACGACCTCACTGGCTCCTGAAAAATAAAGACGATTGAATTTCCTGGATTCCGAATTGGTAAAAGGCAACTCGCGGAATTTTTTTTCCTGGCTCTTCCATACTTCTTCGGTAAACACGAAAAGGCACTGGTCCAAGCCGCGCGTGATGTAGAACTTTTCAACATAACGCTCCTTGAAAATTTCCCGGAACTTCGCGGGAATGATCACGCGTCCTTTGTTGTCGAGGCTATGTTCGTATTCCCCGTAAAACATGCGCTTTAAACTCCTCGCTTACTCGCCACTTTCTACCACTTTTCACCACTCAATTATCGGCCGCAGTCTACTCTTGGCTTAACAATGAGTCAATATTTAATTTCTTATAGCAACTCTATACAATATATGGGGGTCATAGAGGAATGGATCAACAATATGTAGGTTTTTCTCTTAGGGGAGTAAAGTGGAGGAAAAAAACGCTGAAGCGGGGTTTATGAGGCTCTTTAGGAGGAGGCGAAACAAAGAAGGCTGCCTAGGAAGCCGGGGCAACCTCTTCAATATAGAGAAAGCGCAGGCAGTTTTCGCAGGCTACGAGGCTTTGGCCGCCCATGACTTCATTCAAAATTTGAGCGCGCAATTTAATTTTGCAGACGCCGCAGGTTTCGCCGACCACTTTGGCGAGCGCAATCCCCTGGCGTTTCTGGACCACAGCGTCGTACATCGTGCGGATCTCGGGATCGACCTGCGTGAGGATTTCCTGGCGCTGCTTCCGCAGCGTCTCGACGCTTTCTTTGAATTTTTTTTCTTTTTCTTTCAGCTCGCTTTCGAGCGTGCCGTAATCTTTTTCGCGCTGCTTCAGATGATCTCTTTCCTTGCGGACTTCTTCGTTCGCGGCCTCCACTTCATCCATGGCCTTGAGAATGCCTTCTTCGAGAAGGGAATTGTCGGCTTTGAGCGAAGCGATTTCCTGTTGGAGAGCGCTGTATTCTTTGTTGGTCTTCACCTGGGAAAGCTGGCCGTCCAGCTTCTTGACCTGGCCTTCTTTCTGGCCCAGCTCGCCTTCTTTTTCTTTTTGCTTGAGCTGGCAGCTTTTCAGCGCGGCTTCGAGTTCCTTGAGGCGGTTCTTCTCCCCTTCCAGCTTTTGCTTGAGGGCGGAAACTTCTTCGGGGATTTCGTTCAACCGCTCGGTGGCGAGATAAAGGTCGCGGTCCAGTTCCTGGACCTTTTTGAGAATTTCGATTTCGCTTTTAACTTTGCTCATAGAGAGGGACATTATAGCACAAGTTGGCGGCTTGGAAAGAGCCGGGATGAGAAGCGCTTGGGCGCGGGCATACCCGGTCCTCAGGCGCCCGGGGCAAGCTTGATCCCCCTGATTTCGAGCCCAAGCTCGAAGAATTCCCGCAGTTCTTCCTGGGAGAGCCTCGATTTGCGGTAAAAAGAGTAGGGTTCGTCTTCGCTCCTCAAAGGCCTTTCAACCGCGACAAGGGGCATTTCGGGAAGCATGCTTTCAAAATCCGTGTCTTGCGAAAAGATCTCCCGGAAGCTGACGGCTTTCTCGTCCCCCATGGCAAGGAAGTGATACTGAACCGCGCGAACGGAACGGCAGGCCTTCCATAGAAACTCATGGGCCGAGAGATCGCTTCCGGCTTGCGGCTGGTTTTCCATCCACGGGAAAAACAGAAAAATGTTTCTCGGGCCGGCCGCGTCCGTCACCCTTCGGATTTCCTCCAGGGCATTTTTTAAATCACCGGTTTCCGGGAATGCCGTGAAAATTTTGATGAGAAAGGCGGTGGCGCCTCTGCCGCCCGCCGTCCTCTCGGCCTCGGACTCGCCAAGCGCGCTCAAAGCCTCGGGAGTCAGCCACTGCGGGTAAAATTCCGCGGCCGCCTTGAGCACCGCCTTGCGTATTTCGGACGGCTCCATTTCGGTCCAGGAAATCGGCTTGCACACCCGGATCGGATTCATGATGCGGTCTCTGACGCAAGCTGCATCCACTGCAAAGTCATGAGCTCGAGCAGCGCGATTTTTTCCGGAATTTCGCCGGAAGAAATATCTTTCAGAAAAAGATGCTCCAATTCGAGTTCGTCGCCCCGTCGTCCGGCGTCGCGGTATGGATCGAGATAGCCCAGCCACACGAGCCCGACCCCCAGGCGCCTTGCCAGAAGCGAAGAAAATTTTTCGAAGAGAAAACAGCCGCTCTCTCCCTGCGAAGCGCCCTCGAAAATAAGAAAGTACTGCAAGCGGGGGTTCAGGCTCTGGACGCCCTTCACGAACTTATACGCTTCCATGAGGCTTTCGAGGTCGGGGCGGACAAGAAGCAGGCATTTGTCCAGCAGCGGCACGACCCGCGGAAGCCGCGCGGTCTGAGAAAAATCAGCATTGATAAACATAACGTGACGGGGCGACGATCCCGAATAATGGCGGTGGATGGGGCTTTCGCGGATCTTGTCGAATTCATCCCACGGCAGTCCCAGATGCGGCGTAGCGGACGGCAAAGGCCGGGCCGCCGTCTTCGGTTCGGCCTCGGCGCGTTCCCCCACGGTCAGGATGGAGCTGGGATAATGCGTTGAAACGAGCGCGGCAAGAATCCCGTTGAGAAAGAGAGCGTCTCCCGGATCTCCCGGATTGTAAATGCCGACCATTTTGATAAACATCTCGTTTTCCCGCGTTTCCAGGACGCCCGGGGACGGCCCGTTAAAAAGCTGCGAAACATCTTTCAGGCCTCGTTTGAGCTTTTTTTCGTCCGCAGGAACCATGTCACACAACCTTTAAGTAGGAATCCAATGTGCCGTAGGTGTTTTCTTTGACCTGCGGGTGTCCGGGGTCGACTTGCCATTCCCCGTCTACGATAAATTTATAACGGAATTCTCCATGCGGGATGGGAATGATCTTCTGCCATATCCCGCTGCTTCCGACCGGCTTGGCCATGGCTTCCGGCACCCAGTTGTTAAAATCGCCGGCGATCTCGACGGTCTTCGCGTCCGGGTTGAGGCATTGAAAAAGCACGCCGCCAATCGCCCGTCTCGGACCGAATTTGTTCCGCATGAAATTCCCCCAGCCCAGTTCTTCCATGGGAAACAGGAGATCCCATTCGCGTCCGAGATATTCGAGCGCGAGATTGAAATAATCGCGGAAGGCCTGCGATTCCGGGGCGTAATCCACGACGCTGCGTCCGGCGCTGGCCGCTTCTTTGAGCACCACGCTTTCGTGAATAATCGAGCGGAAAAGTTTTTCCTGAAAATGGCTTTTCACTTCTTCGTAGACTTCCTTGGCGAATTTCGTGCGCGAATCGAAAATCGTAAGCAGCGCATGAAGATGAAGGGGCGCCCTTCTCTTCTTGTTGAAGCGCTGGACCGTCTCCGTGATTTTGGCGAGTCCGTGAAGTGAAAAAAACGAGGGTTCGATCGGAATCAAAATTTCATCCGCGGTCTCGAGCGCGTTATAGGTCAGCACACCCAGGTTCGGCGGGCAATCGAGAATGATGTAATCGTAAGCCTGTTCGATTTTCAGCTTCGAAACGATCTGCTGGGTCAGCCTTCTCTCGCGGTCGGAGCAATGCGCAAGGTCTTCTTCCAGGCAGGAAAGGGACGTCGTAGCGGGAAGCACGTCGAAGTACGGATTCAACTGCTGGATGACTTCGGTGAGAGGCGGAGCCTGCTCAACGCCGACGCGGAGTAAATCGTAAACCGTAAAAGGCAGCATTTCCGAACGGATTCCGAGGCCGCAGGAGGAATGTCCCTGCGGGTCTAGATCAATCAAGAGAACTCTTTTTTTCAGGTGGGCAAGGCAGGCGGCAAGATTGATGCATGTTGTCGTTTTTCCACATCCCCCTTTTTGATTAGCGACCGCTAAAACTCTCACGCATCCCTCTTCGCGGAAATGAAAGCAAACAATAAGAAGAATTCCGTGCTCTAATTAACGGCCTCCCTTAGTAAAGCTTTATAGTAAGTTGTGTGTAATATTTTCGCCTACGTTCATTTCGGGCATCATCGGACAAGAAGGATCAGGCGTGCTGGGCGGCGCGGGCGGCTTCGATGCTGGTCAGGATGCGGTGGAAATATTCCCGCGCCAATTCGTAGTCATCGCGGGCACTCGACAACTTCCGCCACGGAGCAAAAGCGGCCGAGTCAATGGGACGGTAGCGGGGATCGATTTCGATTTTGATGACGGCATAGCGGGGCCACGGCGTCAGGGTGACTTTGACGCGGTAGCGCCGCGCGAATTTTTTTTGGGTCCGGATAATATAACGCTTTTGTTTTCTTTCGACGCTGTCCTCGATCCAGTTGCTTTCCACGACAAACTTCTCGGGATCCTGCTTGTCGATACCGTAGGGCGTGAGGACACTCAGGGCGGCCTGATAGACTTCCGGAGGCGGAGCCCCCACCTCTTCCTGGACGCTGACCGCGCTCGCAGACGGAACCGCGGCGGCAAATATGAGAATAGCAGCGGCAATGCCTTTCATTTTTCTCAGCATAAATCTCCTTTAGAAGGCCAGAAGCCTTTCGATGCCGACAACGCCCACGACATCATGACGGGAATCCATTACGGCGCAATAGGACTGGCGCTTTTGCTGCAGCGTGAAAAAAGCCTTTTCATTCGAAGTGCTCTCCGGAATAAAGATCGGCGAGCGCAGAAACGGACGCAGCCCCTTCTCGTCGTCGTCTTCGAAAAGCAGGTCGAAGACGTAGACCATGCCGACCACGATGGAAGGATCTTCTTCGTAAATCAGGATCATGCGCGCGCCGATTTCCCGCGCCAGCTTCTTCGCGTCCTTGACCTTGCCCTGGATCTCCAGCTTCGGGGCTTCCGAGATCGGCAGCATCACGTCTTTGACTTTGACTTTCTCGAAATCCAGGATCGTATCGATGATTTTCTTTTCGTGGGCGCTCACCACTCCCGACTTTGTGATTTCCTCGATGAGCGAACGGAATTCCTTTTCATTGACGAAGATGCTTTTGGTCTCCGTCGGCCCCAGCGGAGCGAGCAGCGAATCCACCCATTTCAAGATGAGCTTGGTGAAAATCTTGAAAATCCTGCGGATGAACTTCAAAAGGCCGGCATAAAACAGCAGGAAGCGCTGGCCGTGCAGGCGGCCGTAATCCTTGGGCAGGACTTCCCCGCCCAGCAGGAAGACCGGCGTCATGATCAGGGTGACGACCCATTCATTCTTAATGCCGAGCCCCGTGCTCAAGAAATAAGTCAGGATGGAGGTGGCCGCAATGTTCACAATGCTGTTGCCGATGAGAAGCGTCGTCAGAAAGTGCTGCGGCTTATCATAGAGGTCCATGACTTTTTTTGCGGCCGCGTTCTTCTCGTCCGCCATCTGACGGATTTTCATTTTGTCGGCAGACAGAAAGGCCAGCTCGGACGCCGAAAAGAAGGCGTAAAGCAGAAGGCAGAGCAAAAACCAGAAAAACAGCCCGGTCATTTCATCCTCCTGACGATGACGGTCAGGATCCGCTGCC
>Ga0310810_10004727_pt1 | contig 15116 bp, 16 predicted proteins | sample NCmetagenome_FD_207641 | JGI IMG/M metagenome (GOLD analysis project Ga0310810, IMG submission 207641) | Soil microbial communities from experimental microcosm in Duke University, North Carolina, United States - NC | ecosystem: Engineered > Artificial ecosystem > Soil microcosm > Unclassified ...
GCGTCACGGCGACGTTGTCCTCGAAGTCCAGCGGCGTCTTGCCGTCCTCGGCGAGCGAGCCGTCCATCATGACGCTCGTGAAGCCGAGCTCGATCGCGCTGATGCACGTCTCGGGCGAGTTGCCGTGGTCCTGGTGCAGGGCGACGGGGATCTCGGGGTACGTCTCCGCGGCGGCCAGCATGAGGTGGTAGAGGAAGCGGTCGCCGGCGTAGGAGCGCGCGCCGCGCGAGGCCTGGATGATCACCGGAGACTGGGTCTCCTGGGCGGCCTCCATGATCCCCTGGATCTGCTCCATGTTGTTGACGTTGAACGCGGCGACGCCGTAGTTGCCGGCAGCGGCCTCGTCCAGTAGCTGACGCATGGTCACGAGCGGCATCTGGTCATCTCCTTGAGTTGGGATCGGGAACGGGCGTGCTCTCGACGATCCGGCGGTAGGAACCGGGCCGGACGATGAGCGACTGGGTCGAGACCCAGCCGGCCTGATAGCGCGGGGCACTGAGCATCGTGCCTCCGGTGATGCCACAGGCGGCGAAGAGGGCGGGGCCGCGGACGAGGTCCTCGGCGTCGAGGATCTCGTCCGTCGACAGGCCGGCGGCGGCGATCGCGGCGGCCTCGTCGTCGCGCTGCGGCGCGAGGCGGGTCTGCATGTCGCCGCCGATGACCTTCACGGCGCACGCGGCCATGATGCCCTCGGGCGTTCCGCCGATGCCCATGAGCATGTCGATACCCGTCCCGGGCAGGAGCGCGAACATCGCGCCCGCGACGTCGCCGGCGCTCGGCATGATCACGCAGACGCCCAGGGCCCGCAGACGGGCGGCGAGCTCGACGTGGCGGGGCTTGTCGAGGAGCAGGACGCGCAGCTCGGTGATGGGCTTGCCGAGCTTGCGGGCGACCTGCTCGCAGTTCCACTCCGCCGGCTCGCGCAGGTCGATGGCCCCGCGGGCGGCGGGGCCGACGACGAGCTTGTCCTGGTAGTGGCCGGGACCGGGCGACCAGAGGCAGCCCTCGCCGGCGAAGGCGATCGTCGTCAGCGAGCCGGGCAGGCCCTGCGCGCAGAGATCGGTGCACTCGACGGGGTCGACGGCGATGTCGAAGCGCGGGCCGTCGCCGTCGCCGAGCTCCTCGCCGTTGAAGAGCATCGGGGCGTTGTCCTTCTCGCCCTCGCCGATGATGACCGTGCCGAGGCCCTTCGTCTCGCCGAGCACGCGGCGCATCGCCTCGGTCGCGGCGCCGTCGGCGGCCTTGCCGTCGCCGAAGCCGGCGTGCTTGGCGGCCGCGAGCGCCGCGGCGCGGCAGGCGGCCAGCGCGAGCGACTCCAGGCTCGCCGACAGATCCTCTGGGGCCAGGCGCGCTGCGGCGCCGGGCGTGTCCTCCTCGACCAAGGTCATGGGACGATCCTGTCGTGCTCTGACTTTGGCTTCAAGCGAAATGTTAGGCGCTTCTCAATGTAAATCGTCTATGACTCCTGCTCGGCGCAGCGTCGTTGTGCACGTCAATGGTGGCACTACCCCGCTTCCGGGGCGGTCACCCCTGGTGCTCCACTAGCCGCGGAGGCGCTCGAGATCTGCGGGCGTGTCGATGTCGATCGCGTCGCAGAGCTGCGAGCACTCGATCTTGTGCACGCCGATGCTGCGCAGCAGCTCGCGCGCGCCGATGTCGCCCTCGATGTCGGCGACCGCGTCGAAGTGCGCGCTGCCGAGGGCGACCGGGTGACCCGGCACGCCGTCGTAGACCGCCCGCGCCCGGGCGTCGGCGCCGTGCTCGGCGGCGAGGCCGGCGAAGCGGGCGATGACCTGCGGCGTCACGCGCGGCATGTCGCCGAGCGTGATGACGGCGGCCTCGGCGGTATCCGCGATCGCGGCGATGCCGGTCTTCAGCGAGGCGGACTGGCCGCTGGCCCAGTCCTCGCAGACGACGACCTCCGCGGCGCCGAAGTCGACGCCCGCGCGGACCTCGTCCGCGCGGGCCCCGAGGACGACGACGACCCGCTCGATCGCCGGCACGGCCTCGATCGAGCGGATCGCGTGCTCCAGCAGCGGGAGGCCGTCGAGCTCGGCGAGCTGCTTGGCCCCGCCGAACCGTGACGCGCCTCCCGCCGCAAGGACGACGCCTGCGATCACGCGCCGCTCGCCGTCGTCAGCGCGCGCCTCGTCAGCACGCGCGCGAGGTGGCGCTTGTAGTCGGGCGTCGCGTTGAGGTCGCCGAGCGGCTCGGTGCCCTCGGCCGCGAGCTCGGCGGCCGCCGCGATGTGCTCGGCATCCAGCGGCTGCCCGCGCAGCGCCTCCTCCGCGGCGGTCGCCCGCAGCGGGGTCGAGGCCATGTGCGTCAGCCCGATGCGGACGTCCTCGCAGACGCCGTCGGACGCCTTGACGAGCGCGCAGACGCCGACCATCGCCCAGTCCTCGCTGCGGCGGTTGAACTTCTCGTAGCCGTGGCCGTAGCCCGCGAGCGCCGGGACGCGGACCGCCGTGAGCATCTCGCCCTGGCGGATCGAGGTCGTGAGGTAGCCCTCGAAGAGGTCCGCCGCCGCGATCTCGCGCTCGCCGTCGGGGCCCTTGACGACGACCGAGCCCTCGAGCGCCAGCAGCACCGCCGGCAGGTCCGCCGCCGAGTCGCCGTTGGCGAGCGAGCCGCCGATCGTGCCGCGGTTGCGCACCTGCTGGTCGGCGATCTCGCCCGCCGCCGTGGCGAGCAGGCCGAGGTCGTCGCGAGCCTGCAGGTCGGCGTGGCGCGTCAGCGCCCCGATGACGTGCGTGTCGTCGCCGGTCTGGATGCCGCGCAGGCCGTCGATCCGGGCGATGTCGACGAGCAGCGCCGGCGACGTGAAGCGCAGCTTCATCAGCGGCAGCAGCGAGTGGCCGCCGGCGAGGAGCCTCGCGCCCGCGCCGCCCTCGGCGAGCAGCGCGATCGCGTCGTCGACCGAGGACGCGACCTTGTAGTCGAACTCGGCGGAGATCATGACCCACCCCCCTCCGGGGTCGTCGGTCCGGAGCCGGCCGAGCCCTCGCCCTGGTCGGGCAGCTCGACGCCCTGCTCGCTGGCCCGCGGGCCGTCGCCGCGGCCGCGCGCCTCCTCGAGCGCCTGCCATACGCGCAGCGGCGTCAGCGGCATGTCGAGGTACGTCACGCCCTCGTGGCGCAGCGCGTCGATGACGGCGTTGACGATCGCCGGCGTCGCGGCGATCGTGCCGGCCTCCCCGATGCCCTTGACGCCGAGCGAGTTCGACGGCGACTTCGTCTCCGTGCGATCGAGCTCGAAGTTCGGGATCTCGGCGGCGGTCGGCAGCGCGTAGTCCATGAACGTGCCCGTCACGAGGTTGCCCTGCGCGTCGTAGACGACCTGCTCGTAGAGCGCCTGGCCGATCCCGTGCGTCACGCCGCCGTGCAGCTGCCCGTCGATGAGCATCGGGTTGATCGCCGGCCCGCAGTCGTCGACCGCGACCCAGCGGATGACCTTGACCTTGCCGGTGTCGGCCTCGACGTCGACGACGCAGACGTGCGTCCCGAACGGGAACACGAAGTTCGACGGGTCGTAGATCAGCGTCTGCTCGAGGCCCATCTCCATGCCCTCCGGCATCTTCGTCGCGTCGATGTACGCGCAGCCGGCGACCTCCGCGAGCGTCATGCCCTGCTCGGGATCGCCCGCGAGCTGGAAGCGGCCGTCGCGGACCTCGATGTCCGAGGCGTTGGCCTCGAGGTTGTGCGCGACGATCTCCTTGCACTTCGCGGCGATCTTCTCCGCGGCGTGCGCGGCGGCGACGCCGCCGATCGACAGCGAGCGCGAGCCGTAGGTCCCGAGGCCCATCGGCCCCGTCGCGGTGTCGCCGTGGACGACCTCGACGACGGCGGGATCGGCGCCGATGATGTCGCCGACGATCTGGGCGAAGCCCGTCTCGTGGCCCTGGCCGTGCGGCGACGCCCCGGTGAAGACCGTCACCGAGCCCGTCGGGTGCACGCGGACGAGCGCCGACTCGTAGAGGCCGATCCCGAGCCCGAAGCCGCTCGGGCCGACGGCCCGTGACGGTGCGAGGCCGCAGATCTCCGTGTACGTCGAGAAGCCGATCCCGCGCAGGATGCCCTGCGATCGCAGGTCGGCCTGCTCGGCGCGGAAGGCGTCGAGGTCGACGATCTCCAGCGCCCGGTCCAGCGCCGTCTCGTAGGCGCCCGAGTCGTACGTGATGCCGTACGGCGTCGTGTACGGGAACTCGTCCTCGGGGATGAAGTTCTTGCGCCGCACCTCGAGCGGATCGAGCCCGAGCTCCGTGGCGAGCTGGTCGATCGTCACCTCGAGCATGTGCGTCATCTCGGGGCGGCCCGCACCGCGGATCGCGTCCGTGAAGAACTTGTTCGTGAAGACGCCCGTGATGTCCGTCTGGACGACCGGGATCTTGTAGCAGCCGGTCATGACGAAGGCCCCGAGCTCGGGGATCATCGGCGTCAGCAGCCCGAAGTAGGCGCCGAGGTCCTGGATGATGTCGGCGTGGAAGGCGGTGATCGTGCCGTCCGACGTCGCCCCCATCCGCACGTGGTCGACCTGGTCGCGCCCGTGATGGGACACGAGCATGGCCTCCGAGCGCGTCTCGATCCACTTCACCGGACGGCCGAGCGCCTTGGAGGCCCATGCGCAGAGCGTCTCCTCCGCGCAGACCTGCAGCTTGCCGCCGAAGCCGCCGCCGACCTCGGGCGCGATCACGCGGACCTTGTCCTCGCTGATGCCCATCTGCACGGCGTAGAAGAGCCGCAGCAGGTGCGGCACCTGCGTCGAGGACCAGACCGTGAGCTGGCCCGCGCGGTACTCCGCGATGCAGCCGCGCGGCTCGATCGACGCGCCGGCCGTGCGGTGGTTGACGATCCGCCGCTCGACGACGACGTCGGAGGCCGCGAGCGCCGCCTCGATGTCGCCGCCGCCCATCGACCACTTGTGCGCGGTGTTCGTGCCGAGCGACGCGTGGACGAGGACCTCGTCCTTCAGCGCCTCCTCGACGTCGACGACGACCGGCAGCGACTCGTACTCGACGCTGACCTTCGCCACGCCGTCGACGACGACGTGCTTGTTGTCGCCGACGACCATCGCGACGGCGTCGCCGACGTGGCAGACGCGGCCGCGGACGAGCGGCCAGCGCTCGGGCGTCTTGATCTCGACGCCGGGCGGGCCCCAGGCCATCGGCAGCGGGGCGAGCAGGTCGGAGAGGTCCTCGCCGGTGTAGACGGCCCTGATGCCGGGGATCGCGAGCGCCGCGGACGTGTCGATCGAGACGACGTTCGCGTGCGCCTCGGGGGAGCGCACGATCGCGGCCCAGAGCTGGCCGGGCAGCGTGATGTCGTCGACGTACGTCGCGCGGCCGGTGATGAGGCGCGGGTCCTCCTTGCGGCGCAGCGACTGCCCGACCCACTTCGCGGGTGCCTTCTCGACGGTACTCATGCGGGCACTCCGCGTCCGGCCTCGGCGGCCGCGAGCACGGCCTTGACGATGTTCTCGTAGCCGGTGCAGCGGCAGAGGTTGCCCTCCAGGCCCTTGCGGACGTCGGCCTCGGTGAGCGGACCGTCGCCGTGGCGGGCGAGGAGGTCGGCCGCGGCCATGATCATCCCCGGCGTGCAGTAGCCGCACTGCAGGCCGTGCGCGTCCCAGAAGCCCTGCTGGAGCGGGTGATAGGCGCCGTCCGCGCCGGTCATCCCCTCGATCGTCGTGATCTGCGCGCCGTCGCACTGGACGGCGAGGACGGTGCAGCTCTTGACCGACTCGCCGTCGACGTGGCACGTGCAGGCGCCGCAGTTGGACGTGTCGCAGCCGACGTGCGTGCCGGTCAGCCCGAGATCGTCGCGCAGGTAGTGCACGAGCAAAAGGCGCGGCTGCACCTCCGAGCTGTGCGACTCCCCGTTGACGGTCACCTGCAACGGAACGTTCTGCGCCATGCTCTCCTCCTCATTCCCGGTGTGCCTGGCCGCGCACGCCCGCGTGAGCCCCGTGATCTGGCCCGCAGTCGCGCCACGTGAGTCAAGTGGTGGGTGCCCGATCCATCTTCGTCTTGATCCTTACGCACGGATAAGCGCTGCGGTTGCCGTCCGCCGGTGCGCGAGCGGTCGCGCGCCGGGTCAGCGGGCGGCGTCGAGCGCCTGGTTGACGAGCGCGTCGGCGGCGGCGTTGTCGGCGCGCGGGACCGACCGGATCGTCCAGCGCTCGAAGCCGGCGAGCGCCGCCAGCGCGGCGGCGTGCAGCGGCTTCATGTCCTTGTGCTTGACCTTGTAGACGCCGTTGACCTGCTTGGCGACGAGCTCGGAGTCGTTGACGACCTCGACCTCGTCGGCGCCGAGCGCGCGGGCGCGCGCGAGGCCGAGGAGCAGCCCGCGGTACTCGGCGACGTTGTTCGTCGCGACGCCGATCGTCTCGGCGGCCTCGTCGAGGACGTCGCCGTCGGGCGTGGAGAGCACCGCCGCGGCGGCGGCCGGGCCCGGGTTGCCGCGTGCGCCGCCGTCGACGTGGACGACGACCTTCACGGGCGGCGGGGTCCTACTCCGGGTCGAGGCGCGGGAACTCGCCGGCGACGCGCGAGCGGCGGCGGTCGCGCGTCTCGCGCTGCTGCGCCTCGGGCGGGTCCTCGCCCCGGCCCCGGCGCTCGGACTTGCGCCGGTCGACGATGACCGTGACGTTCGGGTCGTCGGCGTAGTACTCGGTGAGCTTCTCGAAGAGCTCGGCCTCGAGCGCCTCGGGAACGACGCAGTAGATCATCCGGTGACCGCGCGCGAGAAGATGTGCACCGCAGAAGGATTCATCAGCCGGTCGCCACCCTAGTACACGCGGCCAGTGGATCGCTCACGCCGCGAGCACGAGCCGGCCGCGCTCGTCGGCGGCGGCGTTGGGCACCTGCTCGGCGGGCGTCAGCTCCGAGAGCTCGGCGCCCTGGGCGGTCACGCGCACGCCGGAGGCCTCGTCGGCGAGGTCGACCTCGTAGCGGTACCAGCACAGCTCCCAGCCGACGACGATCGACACGATCGCGCCCTCGGTCTCCGAGGGCAGGACGCTGACGGCCGGCACGCCGAGCGAGCGCGACACGCCCGCGATCCGCCGCGGGTGCGCGCTGAGGTTGAAGACGTCGAGCGCGCGGGCCATCTTGAGGTCGGCGTTCGTCGGCACGGCGTGGACGTGGCGCGGCTCGCGCGGGCCCGCCGCCTCGCCCGCGACGGTGGCGGGCTCGACGAGCTCGGGCGTCTCGGGCTCGGGCGCGGCGGGCTCGTCGTCGCGCCGGCTGCGGCTGCCGTTCTCGATGCGCGCGACGTTCGTCGACGGGGCGCGCCGGGCCGGGACGACGGGAGGCGCGGCGCCGTTGCGGCGCGGGATCAGGCGCTCCAGCAGCGAGCGGCCGCCGCGCGGGCCCGTGCGCCGGACGCCGAGCGTGTTGTCGGCGCCCTCGCGGATCCAGCCCTCGTTCGCGGCGCGCGCCGTGCACAGCTCGCAGACCATCCGGCGCGAGCCGTTGGCGATGAAGGGGTCGGCGTGCTCGCCGCGCAGGAGCGTCCGGCCGCAGACGTCGCACGGCACCGTCTCGCGGCTGGTCGTGATCGATTTGCGCTCCACCATCGGCGCCCAGCGTACCGCCAGTGCGCCGACGGGATCACCCCGGGCGCGGGCGGGCGGCCGCGGGGCCGACGTGCTTGGCGAGCCAGGCGACGAGCGGGCGGGCGGCCTCGAGCTGCGCGCGCACGATGTCCGCGCAGCGCGGCTCGTGCAGCCACGCCTGGAGGGCGTGGCGCCGGGAGACCGTGAACGCCTTGCGCCGCAGCAGGTCGGCGCGCGGGTGGTCGGGCGGATAGCCGCGCGGCGCGCGCTTGAGCGCCGGCGCCGTGAGCTCGAGGCCGGCCGCGTCCGCCTCGGCGACCGCGCGCTCGAACGCCTTCGCGCGGCGCCCGTCGTCGATCGCCGCCCGGAAGCGCTCGATCTGGTCGGCGGCCGGGCGGTGCAGGCCGGCCGCGACGAGCAGGCCGTCGAGCGACAGCTCGACGTAGTAGCCGCCCGCGGCGCCGTAGCCGATCGCGACGCCGAGCTGCTCCTTGAGCGGCGGGCGCGCGTGGAAGCGCGTGTCGTTGTACGGGCGGAAGAAGTGCGGCTCGCCGAGCGCGGCGAGCGGGCCGGCGACGAGCGCCTTCGCGGGCGCGAGCAGGTCGTTGTCGTAGCGGGCGCGGTTTGCCCGAAACCAGTCGCGGTCGTTGTTGTCCTCGAGCTCGCGCAGGAACGCGAGCGCCTCGGGGGGCCACATGACGCTAGGAGAAGATCGCGCCGACGGCCAGGCTGAAGCCCGGCAGCAGCGGCGAGGTCAGGGCGTCGTCGCGCGTGAGCTCGAGCGCAACGTCGAACTCGGGCGCGCCGGGCCGCGAGCGGCGGAAGACGAGGACCGTGTCGGAGGCGGTGTCGACGAGCCAGAGCTCCGCGAGGCCGGCGTGCTCGTAGCCGGCCTTCTTCGCGCCGATGTCGTAGCGCCACGTGCCCGGCGAGCGGACCTCGACGGCGAGGTCGGGGACGACGTACGGCGGCCTCGTGTCAGGGGCGGGTACCCGGTCGGCCCGATAGAAGACGATGTCCGGCTGGTACACGTCGTGCTCGCTGATCCCGATGGCGAGCGGGATCGACACGACACCACGCCCCGGCTCAGCGCGTATCCACAGCTCGAGCTCGACGATGAGCTGCGTGCAGACGAGCTGATGGGGCATCTTCGGCGGGTCCATGATCAGCTCACCGCCGACGAGCTGCGCCCATCGGTACTCGCCCTCGTCCCACAGGTCGAGGTACTGCGCCGCCGTCATCGGCTCCGCCACCGGCATCGAGCTCATGGTACTGCGCCTCCTTCGGGTCGTTCATACCCTCCAGAGGCGCGGCGGCGTGCGAATTCGCCCCCCTCTATGCGCTGACCGCTTCCTCCTCGGTCGCCTGCGCGACGACCTTCTGCTGCAGGTGCGCCGGGACCTCCTCGTAGCGCTCGAACTCCATCGTGTAGTCGCCCTGGCCGCCGGTGAGCGAGCGCAGGTCGGGCGCGTAGGTCAGCATCTCGGCCATCGGCACCTCGGCCTTGACCTCGGTCAGGCCGCCGCCGACGGAGTCCATCCCCTGCGGGCGCCCGCGGCGCGAGTTCAGGTCGCCGATGACGTCGCCGACGGAGTCCTCCGGGATCGTGAGCGTGACGAGCATGATCGGCTCGAGCAGGACCGGCCCGGCGTTGGCCATCGCCTCGCGCATCGCGATCGCGCCCGCGAGCTTGAACGCCATCTCCGACGAGTCGACGGTGTGGTAGCTGCCGTCGAAGACGGTGACGCTCACGTCCTTGACCGGGCAGCCGGCGATCGGCCCGCTCTGCATCGCGTCGATGACGCCCTTCTCGACGGCCGGGATGAACGATGTCGGGATGACGCCGCCCTTGATGTGGTTGATGAACTCGAAGCCCGCGCCGGGCTCGCGCGGCTCGATCGAGATGTGGCAGTCACCGAACTGGCCGCGCCCGCCGGACTGCTTCTTGTGGCGCCCGTGGGCCTTGGCCGGCTTGCGGATCGTCTCCTGGTAGGGCACCCGCGGCGGCTTGAGCGTCACCTCGGCGCCGAAGCGCTCCTTCAGGCGGTCGACGATGACCTCGACGTGCATCTGCGACAGGCCGGCGATGATCTGGTCGCCCGTCTGCGGGTCGCGGTGCAGGTCGATCGTCGGGTCCTCCTCCTGCAGGCGGCGCAGCGACGTGAAGACCTTGTCCTCGTCGCCCTGGGCCTCCATCGCGAACGCCATGACGGGGGCCGGGAGGGCGATCTGCGGCATCGAGATCGGCTCGTCGCGCTCGGCGAGCCAGTCGCCCGCGCGCGACTCCTTGAGCTTGGCGACGGCGCCGATGTCGCCGGGGCCGAACTCCTCGGCGTGGCCGGACTCCTTGCCGCTGAAGACGAGCAGCTGCCCGATGCGCTCCTTGTGATGCGTGCGGGTGTTCATGACGTGCGTGTCGTGGGCCATGAGCCCCTGGTAGACGCGGAAGAGGTTGATGCGGCCGGCGAACGGGTCGGCGCGCGTCTTGAAGACGTAGGCGTAGAGCGGGGCGTCGTCGCGCGACTCCAGCGTGATCTCCGGCAGCTCGAGGCTGCCGTGCTTCACCGGCGACGGGAGGTCCTCGACGATCGCGTCGAGCAGGCGGTTGGTCCCGAGGTTGCGCGTGGCCACGCCGCAGACGACGGGGAAGAGCGAGCCGTGGTTCGTGCCGTCCTTGAGCGTCGTGACGATCTCGTCGTGGGCGATCTCCTCGCCCTCGAGGTAGCGCTCCATGAGCGCGTCGGAGACCTCGCAGATCTCGTCCATGAGCTTCTCGCGGTACTCCTCGGCGAGGTCCTGCAGGTCGTCGGGGATCGGGATCTCCGTGCAGTTGTCGCGGGCGGCGCCGTCGTAGCGGTAGGCCTTCATGTCGACGAGGTCGATGACGCCCGAGACGTCGTGCTCGCTGCCGATCGGGATCTCCGTCGCGACGACGTGCGCGCCGAAGGCCTCCTTCAGCGACTCCAGCGCGCGGAAGAAGTCGGCGCGCTCGCGGTCGAGCATGTTCACGAAGACCATCCGGGCGAGGTCGAGCTCCTCGGCGCGCGCCCAGAGGCGGCGCGTGGAGACCTCGACGCCCATGACGCCGTTGATGACGAACACCGCCGACTCGCACACGCGCATCGCGCTGAGGGCGTCGGCGACGAAGCTCGGCTCGCCGGGGGTGTCGAGCAGGTTGATCTTGCGGTCGTCCCAGTCGAAGGAGCTGAGCGTCGCGGAGATCGACATCTTGCGCGACTGCTCGTCGGGCTCGGAGTCGGAGATCGTCGTGCCGTCGAGGACCGAGCCGAGGCGGTTCGTCGCACCGGCCTCGAAGAGCAGCGCCTCGTGCAGTGACGTCTTCCCGCTGCCGCGGTGACCGATCAGGGCTACGTTGCGAATGCGGTCGGCAGGCTTGTGCATACCGCGGCTCCTCTCCTCGGGGAAGTCGCGATGCTAATGCGGCGTCACCGCAATTGCGACCATCGCCGCAAGCGGGGGCGGGCGGGGATCGGTTTACGCGGTGAGGCTGTCGTCCGACATCCGGCCGCGCAGCCGCAGGACGGCCTTCGTGTGCAGCTGGGAGACGCGCGACTCGGTCACGCCGAGGACCTCGCCGATCTCGCGGAGCGTCAGGTTCTCGTAGTAGTAGAGCGCGACGACGAGCTTCTCGCGCTCGGGCAGGCGGGCGATCGCGTCGGCGATCCGGTCCTTGAGGTCGGTCTGGTCCATGACCGCCGCGGGGTCGGGCGCGCCCGGGTCCTGGAGCGTGTCCAGGAGCGAGACCTGGTCGCCGGAGGCGTCGGAGACCGTCCACAGCTCGTCGAGCGCGGCGATCGTCGAGTTGGAGATCTGCAGCAGCGCGTCCTGGAAGTCGCTGACCGACATCTCGAGCTCGTGCGCCATCTCCTCGTCGGTCGGCGCGCGCTGGAGCTTGTGCTCGAGCTTCGTGTTGGCGCGCTCGATCGCCCGGGCGCGGGCGCGGACGGAGCGCGGCACCCAGTCCAGCGAGCGCAGCTCGTCGATGATCGCGCCCTTGATGCGGGTGATCGCGTAGGTCTCGAACTTGATCTCGCGCTCGAGCTCGAAGCGCTCGATCGCGGAGATCAGCCCGCCGAGGCCGTAGGAGATGAGATCGGCCTCCTCGACGTGCGCCGGCAGCCCCGACGCCATCCGGCCCGAGACGTACTTCACGAGCGGGGAGTACGCGACGACGAGGCGCTCGCGCGCGCGCTCGTCACCCTCGCGCTTGTAGCGCCGCCACAGATCCTTCAGCTCGATCGATTTGACGTTCGTTTCCATCCCCGTCCTTACGCCCTCGGATGGGCCCGTGCGTACGCGACCTTCAGGCGGGCCGACTCTACCCGAGTGTACGTCTGGGTCGTGGAGACTGAAGCGTGCCCGAGCAGCTCCTGGATCGAGCGCAGGTCGGCGCCGCCCTCCAGGAGGTGGGTCGCGAAGGAGTGGCGCAGCGCGTGCGGATGCACCGCGCCCTGCGCCGAGGCGTGCCGCGCCCAGACGCTCAGGCGGCGGCGGATGTCCGACGTCGAGAGCCGGCGACCGGACTTCGAGAGAAACAGCGCGACCTCGCCGTCGCCGCGCGCGAGCGCCCCGCGGGCGCGTTCGAGGTAGCGCGCGAGCGCCCGCAGCGCGGGCTCGCCGGCCGGGACGAAGCGCGTCTTGCGGCCCTTGCCCTCGACGCGCAGCTCCTCGGCGTCGAAGTCGACCGAGCTGACGTCGAGGTTGACGAGCTCCTCCGCGCGCAACCCGCTCGCGTAGGCGATCTCGAAGAGCGCGCGGTCGCGCAGCTCCAGCGGCGTGGAGGCCGGGATGCGGTCCAGCAGCGCGCTGACGGCGTCGGGCGCGAGGACCGTCGGGAGCTTCTGCGCGCGCTTGGGGGCCGAGAGCAGGTCGGCCGGGTTGGCGCCGATCTCGCCGTGCTCGCGCAGGGTCCCGAAGAACGAGCGCAGCGCCGCGAGCTTGCGTGCGACGGTCGCGGGCGCCGCGCGGCGCTCGGACAGCGCGGCGGCGTAGCGGCGCAGCACGCGGTGCGTGACGGCCGTCGGCTCGACGCCCTGGATGCTCGCCCAGCCGGCGAACTGGCGCAGGTCGGCGGCGTACGCGTGGCGCGTCTTCTCCGCCGAGCCGCGGCGACGCAGGTCCTCGTCGAAGCGCACGAGGGCGGCGCGCCACGCGGCGCTAGCCTCGAGATCGATGGGCGTCTTCTTCATCGACACGGCTCAGGGCACCGTCGCGACGCTGCACCAGCTCGTCGCCTCCGGCGTCGTCGTGGGCGCGGACCTGCCGCCGCGGCCGTGGCTGCGCATCCAGGGCACCGGCGATGCGTCGACGATGTGGTACGCGGTCATGCGCAAGCGAGAGCGGGGTGTGTTCATCGGCACGCTGGTCCTTCGACACTCCCCGCACCATGCCCTGCTCATGCAGCAGGGCTGGGAGGAGATCGAGCCGGCGACGATCGGGCCGACGTCGCCGAGCCCGCTCGACGACCTCGTCAGTGGATGAAGATCGGGGTCCCGACCGGGACCTCGTCGTAGAGTTTCTCGACGTCCTCGATGAGCATGCGGATGCAGCCGTGCGAGGCGTTGGTCCCGATCGAGGCGCGGTCGCTCGTGCCGTGGACGCCGACGCCGTCGTAGACGCCGAGCCAGCGGGCCTTGATCGGGTTGTTCGGCGCGCCGCCGGGGATGACCTGGCCGGCGAGGCTCCCGGCCCAGGGGGAGTTCGGGACGTGCCAGGCCGGGTTGGTCTCCTTGTTGGCGATCTTGTAGAGCCCCGCCGGGGTCTCGAGGCCGGCCTGCCCCACCGCGATCGGGTACGCCTGCACCCGCTTGAGGTGCTTGAAGAGGCTGATCCTGAAGCCGGCCCGGTCGACGGTGAGAACGACGGGGTACTTCTTGGCGAGCTTGGCACCACTGACCTTGGGCTTGATCGTCTTCACCGGCACCTGGATCGTGCGGTCGTGCGTCGCGGAGACGAGCGCGGTCCGGACCTTCTCGCGCAGCGCGAGCGCGTCGATCGAGCGTCCCGTCTGCGACTGGCGGATCGCGACGGTGTCGGGGTGAAAGTCGACGCGCGCGTCGACGGCATCGCGGCTGACGGCGACGCGCACGCGGTCGACGATGCGCTGCACGGCCGGGCGCGAGTACGCGACCTGTGGGGCGACGACGGCATCGACCTTGCTGCCGGTGAGGCCGCGCCAGGTGCGCCCGAGGACGCCGCCCTCGCGGCCGCGCTGCAGCGCGGCGTCGACCATCGCCTCGACGTTCGCGCTGATGTGCGCCTCGCGCGCCGACAGCGGGAACGTCTTGCCCGCCGCGGTGAGGACGAGCGGCGTCTGCAGCGGCGTGACGAGCTCGCGCATGATCTTCGCCCGCGCCGCTGAGGTGGTCAGGCCGCCGACGTCGACGTCAGCGACGCGGACGCCGTTGCCGATGACGTCGCTGCGGCTGGAGTCATAGGCGAAGACGCCGCCGACCGCCGCGGCGAGGACGGCGACGAACGAGGCCAGGATGATGATCGGGGTGCGGGGCATGCTTCCCTAGCCTTCGCGGCGGCGTCAGGCGCAGATCACTGTACGCCACATTGTGCCCGGAAAGGCACGATTGCAGCAGTTCTCTTACCGTCAGCTCGCGAGGCGGGTCCGGCGCAGAATCGGATCGAGTTTCGACGCCAGCTCGGTCCAGTCCTTCCCGCAGATCACGTCCTCGGTCTCACACAGGTCACGGTTCCACGGGTGGCTGATCGTGGCGACGGCGATGCCCTCGTCGATCGCCCGGCTGAGGTTCTCCGGGCTGTCGTCGATCAGCAGGTCGACGCCGCGTGCCACGCAGTGGCCGACCTTGTCGTGCGCGCAGTACAGCTCGTCGTAGGGCAGGCCGATCTGCGCCAGCCAGCGGGCGGTCGCGTCGTAGGCGTCCGGGTCGCGGTGGCTCGTGACGTGGATGGCGTGGCGCGACTCGCGCCAGCGGCGGACGGTCTCGACGGCGTCGGGGTACGGCTCGCCCGCAAGGATCGCCGCCTCGCAGTGCGTCTCCTTGATGCAGAGGTGCAGCTGATCGGGGCGCAGGCGGGTGATCCCCCAGTCCAGCTGCTCCTCGTACGGGAGGTCGATCCCGAAGCGCCGCATCGCGGCGTGCGACAGGACGTCCCAGTAGTGGTGCAGCGTGGAGTCGATGTCGATCGCGATGCGCATGTGTGTAGCTTGTCGGCAGCCTGTGGCGACCTCCTCAAGCGTAGAACAGCGCAGGTGCATGGATGGGTACGGTCCGACGGGGCGCTCGCGCTGGCTCGACGTCGACTGGGGCGCGCACCGCCGCTTCGTCGAGATCGAGGGGCGGCGCGTGAACGTCGTCGAGCTCGGCAGCGGCCCGCCGCTCGTCTTCGTGCACGGCCTCGGGGGCTCCTGGACGAACTGGCTGGAGAACCTCTGCGAGTTCGCGCGCGACCATCGCGTCATCGCGTTCGACCTGCCCGGCTTCGGGGCCTCTGAGAGCCCGGACGGGCCGGTCTCGATCGCCGGCTACGCCCGGGTGCTCGCCGGGCTGTTCGAGGCGCTCGGCGTC
>Ga0310810_10004728_pt1 | contig 15115 bp, 7 predicted proteins | sample NCmetagenome_FD_207641 | JGI IMG/M metagenome (GOLD analysis project Ga0310810, IMG submission 207641) | Soil microbial communities from experimental microcosm in Duke University, North Carolina, United States - NC | ecosystem: Engineered > Artificial ecosystem > Soil microcosm > Unclassified ...
AGCGCAAATTCGGCCGCATCGTCAACATCACCTCGGGGTCGGTGAAATCGCCGATCCCCAATCTCGGTATGTCGAACGGCGCCCGCGCCGGGCTGACTGCGTTCTGTGCCGGCCTCGCGCGCCAGGTCGCAAAGTACAACGTCACGATAAACGGGCTTCTCCCCGGCCCCTTCCTGACGGACCGGCTGCGCTCCGGGATCGAATACGAGGCACGTCGCCAGAATATCTCGTTCGAGGAGATGCTGGGAAAGCGGGGGGCGACGAACCCGACCGGCCGGGTTGGCGATCCCAAGGAGTTCGGCGATGCCTGCGCTTTTTTGTGCGCCGCTTCGTCCGGCTTTATCGTCGGGCAGAACCTGCTGCTCGACGGCGGCGCCTTCAACTCGACGATGGGCTGATACCGGGTGTCCCTCTCCCGCAATGCGGGAGAGGTTTTTCTGTTCGGCGTTGGTGCTCGCGTTCTAGGCCGCTTTCTCGGGCGGCGAACTCGCCGGTTCGTACAGTTCGCGAATGACCTCGGGGAGCGCCTCGCGCCACGGCCGCGGCACGATCCCGAATACCTCGCGGATAAGGCGGCAATCGAGCACCGAATTGGCGGGCCGTTGTGCCGGGGTCGGGTATTCGGCGGTCGTAATCGCTTCGACCTTCGGCGCGGCGCCGCGCCAAGGCGAGGCCAACTCGAAGATCACCTCGGCAAAGCCGTGCCAGCTGACCGAGCCGGCGCCGGCAAAATTGTACGTGCCCCAACTCTGATTGCCGGCCGCGAGCCGCTGCACGATCGTGGCGATTGCGGCCGCCGCATCGGCGGCGCTCGTAGGTGAGCCGATCTGGTCGGAGACGACGCGCAATACCGGGCGATCAGCGGCAAGCCGCAACATCGTCCTGACAAAATTGTGGCCATGCGCGCTGTAGACCCATGCCGTACGCAAGATGACGTGTTCCGGCAGTCCTTCCCGAACGGCGCGGTCTCCCGCTTCCTTGCTGCGGCCGTAAACGCCAAGCGGGTTCACCGCATCGTCCTCGCGATAGGGGCTCTGTTTGCAGCCGTCGAACACGTAATCGGTCGAGATGTGGATGAGCGGAATGCCGGCCGTCTTGCAGCCGATAGCCAAATGGCCAGGTCCGGCGGCGTTGACCGTCCAGGCAGCGTCCGGCTCGCTCTCGGCGCGATCGACCGCGGTGTACGCGGCCGCATTGATGACGATATCTGGCCGCTCCTGCCGCAGCGCGTCGGCGACCGCTTCCAGCCGTGCGATGTCCACCTCGGCGCGATCGACGCCCGCAATCCGGTAATCCGCCGGCCAAACGCGCCGGCATAGCTCATGACCGATCTGGCCGGCGGCGCCGAGCACGAGAAGTTTCATTGCGAGACGAGCCGCTCAATAACCGAAATGGCGCGGCAATTCCGCGAGCATCGGCTGCCGGCGATCCTTGTCCGATAGCAACGCCTCTCCCTCCTCGACCGGCCAGGCGATGGCAAGGGCGGGGTCGTCCCACCGAAGCCCCCGGTCATGCTCCGGCGAATAGTAGCGGTTCACCTTGTAGACGACCTCGGTATTGGGCTCGAGCGTGCAGAACCCGTGGGCAAATCCCTCGGGAATAAAGAGCTGGTTACCTTCCTTGGCGCTGAGCATGAGCCCGACATGATGCCCGTAGCTTGGCGAGCCGTGCCGGAGATCGACCGCGACATCGAAGATCGAACCGGACGCGACGCGCACCAGCTTCGCCTGTGGCTGCGGTGGGATCTGAAAATGCAAACCGCGTACAACGCCGCGTTCAGCTGACAGCGAGAGGTTTTCCTGGACGAAAGGACCAGCGATCCCGTGTTGCCGCAACAAATCCTCCCGGAAGATTTCGGAGAAAAACCCGCGCGGGTCAAACCGGCGAACGGGCTTTATCTCGTTCACGTCAGGAATCGCGGTAGCGAGGACTTGCATCAGGTGATTTCTTTCAAGTGGGCGAGCAAAGCGCAGCCATCAAAGGCTCGATCCTTTTACAATCCGCCGGCTGCGCAAGCGCGATCTTACTGACCACGGGTAAATGTTAAAAGGTCTCGAGGCTGCGATGCCGGCCTAAATCCTTCGCGGTCCGGCTTGCCCCCGTCTGACGCGCTGTGCCAGTCTTTGGCGATGCGAGCGCCGAATTACTATGCTCATCCCGGTTTCGAGCGGGCCGGACTGCGCCGACGCGAACCCGACTGGATTCGCGAGCGCGTGCTTGACCCGGCGAGCGTCTTTATCCCGGTGTGGCGCAACCAGAACCTGGTCATCGAGCTCGACCGCAGCGAGCCGCGCGCCGCGTCGATCACGGTCGAGGGCGTCACCGCCGTGTTCGGTGAGATCGGCGATATCGACGAACGGCTGGCGCACGGCCATTTTGTCTTTCTCGGCATCATCGACGAGCGGGCGCATTTCGCGCTCGACGTGTCGACGCTGGAAGCGCCGCTCGAGATGGTGCGCTCGCCGGCCTTGGCGGCGGCCGGCATCGCCGAGGCGGGCGTGCGGTTTGCCGATCTGCGCCAATTGGCCGGCCGGCTCGACCGTCGCGAGGGCTCGCTCCTGGCCTTTGCGCGGGCCATGCTGTTCTGGCATTCGCGGCATCGCTTCTGTGGCTTGTGTGGCAACCCTACCCGCAGTGAAGAGGCCGGCCATATGCGGCGCTGCACCGATCCGGCATGCCACACGATGCATTTCCCGCGGACCGACCCGGCGGTCATCATGCTGGTGACCGACGGCGACCGCGCCCTCCTCGGCCGCAACAAGAATTTTCCGCTGCCCGGCATGTATTCGACGCTGGCCGGGTTTGTCGAGCCGGGAGAAAGCCTCGAAGGCGCCGTGGCCCGCGAGGTGCGGGAAGAGACCGCGATCGAGGTCGCCGGGGTGCATTACCATTCGTCGCAACCCTGGCCCTTCCCGGCCAATATCATGCTCGGTTTCTACGCCGAGGCGGCGACGACCGAGATCAGCGTCGATTACGGCGAACTCGAAGACGCCCGCTGGTTCGAGCGCGGCTGGCTGCTGAACCATACTGATGACGACGAGTTCCGGCTGCCGCGCCGCGACTCGATTGCCCGCCGCATGATCGAGGATTGGCTCGCCGAGCGCTCCGCCTGACCTGAGCTCCAGGTTACTTAAGGCTCCGACTGATTCAGATTGTCCCGAAAGCCTCGGAAAACCCTGCCGTTTTCGGGCCTTCTCGGCTTGCGTTAAGAATAACGCCGCCTTAAACCCCTGCCCTTGCTTCTCGCGGGATCGCCATGAGCGGAGCGGAAACCTTGCTGGCCTTTGCGACGACGTGGATCGCCGCGCTGATGCTGCCGACCTCGGTGCGCGGCCGCGGCATGGTGCTGCTGCTATTGACCGGTATCAGCGTCCTGCTCAGCGTTGGCTGGAGCCTCGGCAGCGTCGGCGGCCTGTTCCACTAGTTCTCAACTCTTCCGCGGTTGTCATTCCGGGATTGCCCGAAGGACCGGGCCCGGAATGAAGACAGGTAATTCCGAGTATCCAACCTCGTCGCGCTTTGACCAACGAGCCGGCAGACGGAGCCGGCGATCGGCGATAGAATTGCCGGATCAGAACGTTAGAACGAGGCAAGGGTGGCAAGCGCCGAGGAGACATCGCCGACCCCGGCCGGATGGGCAGGGCTCGGCGAGGCTGCGCCAGCGGTGCCGCGCCGCCGCCTCTTCCGCAAATATGCCCTGATCTTTGTCGCGCTGGTTGGCGCGGCGCTCTTGATCAATAGCGGCTTCGATTTCTGGTTCTCCTATCAAGAGAACAAGACCGCTCTCGTCCGGGTACAGCAGGAGAAGGCCGAGTCGGCGGCGCAGCGCATCGCCGAATTCGTCGAGGAGATCAAGAGCCAAATCGGCTGGACCACGCATGCGCAATGGGCGGCGGGACCGCTCGACCAGCGCCGCCAGGATTATGTGCGCCTCTTGCGGCAGGTGCCGGCGATCACCGAACTCTCGCAGCTCGATGGCGAGGGGAAGGAGCAGCTCAAAGTCTCGCGGCTCGCGATGGACGTCATCGGCAGCGAGGCGGATTTCTCGCAAAGCCCGGCCTTCACCGAAGCCAAGGCGCGCCGCGTCTGGTTCAGCCCAGTGTATTTCCGCAAGGAATCCGAGCCGTATATGACGCTGGCGATGGCGCGCGACGGCCGCAACGCCGGCGTCACGGTCGCCGAAATCAATCTGAAGCTGATCTGGGACGTCATTACCGCCCTGAAGATCGGCCAGGGCGGCTATGCCTATGTCGTCGACGGGCGCGGCCGCCTGATCGCGCATCCCGATATCAGCCTCGTCTTGCGCGACACCGATCTGTCAAAACTGCCGCAGGTTGCCGCCGCGCTCAACCCGCAGCCCGGCCAAGCGGCGGTGAGCACGGCCGACAATCTGGCGGGCCATGCGGTATTGACCGCGCATGCCTTGATCCCGCAGCTCGGCTGGCGGGTTTTTGTCGAGGTGCCGCTCACCGAAGCTTTCGCGCCGCTCTACGGCGCCGCGTTGCGCACGGTCGCGCTGCTCGTGCTGGGTCTCATCGCGGCGACATTGGTGGCGCTCGTCATTGCCCGCCGCATGACCGGGCCGATCCGCGCGATCGCGGAAGGCGCCGAGCGGATCGGCGCCGGCGATCTCGGGCGACGCATCGAGCTCCACACCGGCGATGAACTCGAAGGGCTGGCGCAGCAGTTCAACCGCATGGCGTCCGACCTGCAGAAATCCTACGCCGAATTGGAGCAGCGGGTCGCCGACCGCACCGCCGAACTCTCCGAAGCGCTCGACCAGCAGACCGCGACCGCCGAAGTTCTCGGCATCATCTCGTCCTCGCCTGGGCAATTGCAGCCGGTATTCGAGGCGGTGCTGGCCAACGCCGTGCGTATCTGCGGCGGCCGGTTCGGCCTGCTCGCGCTGCGCGAGCGCGACGGGTTCCGCGGCGCCGCGGTCCACGGCGTTGGCGCCGACGTGTTCCCGCTATCGCGGCTGCACAATCCGCCACCCGGCACCGGACTCGCGACGCTGCAAGCGACGAAGCAGACGACCCAAGTGGCGGATTGCGCGACCGATCCCGCCTATGAGGCGGTGCGCGCGGCGAGCTCCGCCTTCGCCGGCATGCGGACCGCGCTGCACGTCGCAATGCTCAAGGAAGGCGAGCTGATCGGCGCCATCATCATTTATCGGGGCGAGGTCCTGCCGTTCGGCGACAAGGAGACCGAGCTCGTCGAGAATTTCGCGAAGCAGGCGGTCATCGCGATCGAGAACGTGCGGCTCATCACCGAGACGCGCGAAGCCTTGGAGCAACAGACCGCGACCGCCGAGGTGCTCGGCGTCATCAACTCATCGCCCGGCGACCTCGCGCCCGTGTTTGACGCGATGCTGGAAAAAGCGCTGCGCCTGTGCGAGGCCGCCTTTGGGTTCTTGTGGACCTGGGATGGCGAACAGATGCACCGGCAGGCCTTCCGCGGCGTTCCGGACGAACTATTAGGGGAGTTCCGAGAGCCGCTCAAACCGCCGCCCGGATCGATTCCTGAACGCATTATTAACGGCGAGAGAGTGGTCTCCGATCTAGACGTGCTGGAGGGGCCCCGCCGCTCGGCGATATTGGCCCGCTTGGGTGCGCGAAGCTGTGTTGGCGTTGCGCTTCGCAAGGACAATAAGCTGCTCGGCGGAATCACGATCTATCGCGGCGATGTCCGCCCCTTCGCAGAGAAGCAGCTTGCGCTGTTGCAGAACTTCGCGGTGCAGGCGGTCATCGCCATGGAAAATGCGCGCCTTATTACCGAGACGCGCGAAGCCTTGGAGCAGCAGACCGCGACCGCCGAGGTGCTCGGCGTCATCAATTCGTCTCCGGGCGATCTCGCCCCTGTCTTCGATGCCGTCTTGGAAAAAGCGCTGCGCATTTGCGATGCGGCGTTTGGGACTCTCGCGAGCTTCGATGGAGAGGGTTTCCCTTTGTTGGCGGCGCATGGCGTGTCCGAGGCATATCTGCCGTTGGCGCGTTACCGCCGGCCAAATCCTGGGATGGCGCTCCACCGCCTCGCACTCGGTGAAACGCTGGTACATGTGGCGGACGTTTCTGGCGACGACATGTACCGGTCTGGTGAACCCGGACGGGTAAGTTTCGTCGAACAGGCTGGCGCACGCACGACGATTTGGGTGGCGCTGCGCAAGGACGATGCTCTTCTTGGCGCCTTGACTATCTACCGTACCGAGGTGCGTACGTTCACCGAGAAACAGATAGCGCTGCTGCAGAGTTTCGCGGCGCAGGCGGTCATCGCGATGGAGAATGCGCGCCTGATCACCGAGACGCGCGAGGCCTTGGACCAGCAAACGGCAACGGCCGAGGTCTTGGGGGTTATCAACTCCTCGCCCGGCGATCTCACGCCAGTATTCGACGCAATGCTCGAAAGGGCAGTGCGCTTGTGCGAGGCCGATTCAGGGCACCTTGCATTGCCGGATGGTGACGATTATCGCACGGCAGCTGCATTTGCGATGTCGCCTGAAATGGAATCGCTCGTGCGAGCCCAGTCATATGCGCCAGGCCGAGGCACTGCCGTTGGGCGGGCACTGCTCGAACGGTGCGTCGTGCAGATCGAGGATGTCGGCGCGGATAACGAGCACGCCGCTCGCCAGGTAGCCAGCAAAGGACTTATTCGCACGGTTGTCGGAGTACCATTGCTGCGCGACGGAGAACCGATCGGCGCATTCGGTCTTACCCGCTCTCGCGTTCAGCCGTTTACTGAGCGCCAGATCGCCCTGTTGCAGAATTTCGCGGCGCAGGCGGTCATCGCGATGGAGAACGCGCGTCTCATTACCGAGACGCGCGAGGCGCTTGAACAGCAGACCGCGACCGCCGAGGTGCTCGGCGTCATCAACTCATCGCCCGGCGATCTCGCTCCTGTCTTCGATGCGATGCTCGAAAAGGCACTTCGACTATGTGGTGCGGCGTTCGGCATGATGAACACCTTCGATGGTGGCCGCTTTCACCACGCAGCGGATCACGGGGTGCCTTCGGCCTATGCCGAGTACCGAAGGAACAATGCGATGGAATTCGCGCCGGGCACCGGCCCGGCTCGCATTCTCGCGGGTGAGAATGTCATCCAAAACGCCGACCTGAAGGCAGAGGAGGTCTATGAGCGCGGCGACCCGAACCGGCGCGCTCTCGTCGATCTCGGCGGAGCGCGCAGTCATTTAGCGGTAGCTTTGCGCAAGGACGGCCGCCTCCTCGGGCATATCGCGATCTACCGCCAGGAGGTGCGGCCGTTCTCGGACAAGCAGATCGCGCTCTTGCAGAACTTCGCGGCGCAGGCGGTCATTGCGATGGAAAACGCGCGCCTCATTACCGAGACCCGCGAGGCCTTGGAGCAGCAGACCGCGACCGCCGAAGTTCTCGGCGTCATCAATTCCTCGCCCGGCGATCTCGCGCCCGTGTTCGATTCGATTCTGGAGAAAGCGCACAGCCTCTGCGGCGCGGCTCACGGTCATCTGTCGATTTACGATGGCCACCAGTTCCGGGCCGCGGCGACACACGGTGTCCCCGAGGCGTTTGCCGAGCTGTTGCGCCAGCCGTTCCAGCCCGGCCTCGATGTCGGGCGGCGACTGCTCGCGGGCGAGGCGCTGATCCACATCCCGGATATGGCGGCCCTGACATACGCTCCGGATGACCGGATCGGCCGGGCCGCCGTCGAGCTGGCCCGCGCCCGGACAATACTGATCATCCCGCTGCGCAAGGATGGCGCTCTGCTCGGCTATATCACTGCGCATCGAACCGAGGTGCGCCCGTTTTCAGAGAAGCAGATCGCGTTGTTGCAGAATTTTGCGGCGCAGGCGGTCATCGCGATGGAGAATGCGCGGCTCATCACCGAGACGCGCGAAGCGCTCGAACAGCAGACCGCCACGGCTGAGGTCTTGGGCGTAATCAATTCCTCGCCGGGCGACCTCGCGCCCGTGTTCGACGCGATGCTCGAAAAGGCCATGCGCCTCTGCGAGGCGGCGTTCGGGACGCTCTCAACCTTCGACGGCCATAGCCTTCGGACAGCGGCCACCCGAGGCGTACCGGCCGAGTTCGCAAAATATCGCATGGCCAATCCGCCTGTTTACGGACCGGGCACGGGACCTGCCCGCTTGGTCGCTGGGGAAGACATCGTCCATAACATCGATCTTAAAGACGAGGCCTCCTACCGAGACGGTGAACCCAACCGCCGGGCCCTTGTCGATATCGGCGGCGCCCGGACGGCTTTGCAGGTGGCCTTGCGCAAGGACGATATGCTGCTCGGCGCCATCGTCATTTACCGTCAAGAAGTTCGGCCGTTTTCCGAGAAGCAGATCGCGCTATTGCAGAATTTCGCGGCGCAGGCGGTCATCGCGATGGAGAACGCGCGGCTGATCACCGAGACGCGCGAAGCCTTGGAACAGCAGACCGCGACTGCCGAGGTGCTGGGGGTCATCAATTCCTCGCCCGGCGACCTCGCGCCCGTGTTCGATGCGATCCTCGAAAAGGCGCACAGCCTTTGCGGAATCGACGCCGGCAGCTTGCAACTTTACGAGGGCGGGCAATTCCACGCCGCCACAATCCGCGGCATGCCCGAAGCTTTTGCGGAGGTGCAGCGTCGTCCCTATCAGCCGGCCGCGGGTTCGCCGCCGGCGCGCCTCCTGGCCGGCGAACGGGTGGTGCATATCGCTGACATGAGCGAGGCAGCCAAGCAACGACCCGGCGATCCGCGGGCGCACGCCACGCTCGAACAAGGTTTGCGCACGGTGCTGTTCGTGCCCTTGCGCAAGGACACCGAATTGCTCGGTTACATCTCCGCGTTCCGTCAGGAGGTGCGGCCGTTTTCCGACAAACAGATCGCGTTGTTGCAGAATTTTGCGGCGCAGGCGGTCATCGCGATGGAGAATGCGCGGCTCATCACCGAGACACAGGAGGCCTTGGAGCAGCAGACCGCCACCGCCGAGGTCTTGGGCGTCATCAATTCGTCGCCCGGCGACCTCGCGCCGGTATTCGACGCGATGCTCGAAAAGGCAACGCGGCTTTGCGATGCGGCGTTCGGTACGATGCTCACCTATGACGGCGAGCATTTCGAGAACGTCGCCGTGCGAAACGTACCGGAAGCCTTCGCCGAATTTGCCAAGCCGGGCCATAAAATCGCCTTTGGGCCCGGCACTGGGCCGCACCGACTCCTGGCAGGCGAAGCTTTCGTTCACATCATCGAGGGCCAGACGGAGGAAGCCTACAAAAGAGGTGACGCCGCTCAGCGGGCGCTGATTGATCTCGCGGGCGCCCGGACCTGGCTCACGGTGCCTCTCAACAAAGACGACAAGCTGCTCGGCTCGATAACGGTGTTCCGGCAGCAGGTGCGGCCATTTTCGGACAAGCAGATCGCGCTCTTGCAGAACTTCGCGGCGCAGGCCGTCATTGCGATGGAAAACGCGCGGCTCTTGACCGAGACGCGCGAGCGCACGCGCGACCTGCAAGAATCGCTCGAATACCAGACCGCGACCAGCGATGTGCTCAGGGTCATCAGCGGCTCGGTCTTCGACCTAGAGCCGGTGTTGCAGACCGTCGTGTCGACCGCCACGCGGCTGTGCCGCGCCGATCAGGCCGTCATCTACCGCAATGTCGACGGCGAATACCGGTGGGCCGCGGGGGACTCGCTGGCGTCCGAATACGAGCGCATCGAGCGCGAAATCCGCATCCGGCCGGGTGTCGGAACCCTGGTCGGCCGCGCCGCTCTCGACGCCCGAACCGTGCATATCCTCGATGCCTGGACCGACCCGCTCTACGAGGCCAAGGAAGACGCGCGCATCGGCGGCGTGCATACGATGCTTGGCGTGCCGCTATTGCGCGATGGCATACCGATCGGGGTCATCGGTCTCGCGCGCCGACGCGTGGAGGCGTACACCGAGAAGGAAATCGAGCTGGTGCGGACCTTCGCCGATCAGGCGGTCATCGCGATGGAGAATGCGCGCTTGCTCGGCGAATTGCGCGAGCGCACTGACGAATTGGCGCGCTCGGTCGAGGAATTGAAGGCGCTCGCTGAGGTCGGGCAGGAGGTCAGCTCGACCTTGGATGTCGGCGAGGTGCTGTCGACAATCCTGAACCGCTCGGTCGGGCTGACCGGAGCGGATGCCGGCGTCATCTTCCGCTACAGCCAGGCGCGGCATGCCTTCCGGCTTGTCGAGGCGGTCGGCTGGGATGCCACCCTCGTCGCGCAGGTCCGGGGCATGCGCATCGAGGAAAACATGACCTTGATGGGCGAGGCCGTCACGCACCGCGCGCCGGCGCAGATCGCCGATCTCGGCGAGCGCCCGAGCAACGTCCTGCGCGACGCGACCTTGGCGGCTGGATACCGCTCGGTGCTGATCGTGCCGCTGGTCGGCGCCGACCAGATTTTTGGGGCCTTGCTGTTGCAGCGGCGGCGGCCGGGCGAGTTCCCCGAAGCCGCCGTGCGCCTCGTGCAGACCTTGGCGGCGCAATCGGTGTTGGCGATCCAGAACGCGCGATTGTTCGCGGAAATCGCCGATAAGAGCCAGCAATTGGCGCTGGCGAGCCAGCACAAATCGCAGTTCCTCGCCAATATGAGCCACGAACTGCGCACGCCGCTGAACGCGATCCTGGGATACGCCGAGCTGCTCGTCGACGGCATCTATGGCGAGGTCCCGGAGAAGGCGATGGCGGTGCTCGAGCGCGTGCAGAATAATGGCAAGCACCTGCTCGCGCTGATCAACGATGTGCTCGATCTGTCGAAGATCGAGGCCGGCCAGCTGGTCTTGACTTTCGAGGATTACGCGTTGCCGGACGTCGTGCAGTCGGTGGTCACCGCGACCGAGGCGCTCGCCAGCACGAAGGGCCTCAAGATGAGCGCGACCGTCGCGCCTGGCCTGCCGACCGGGCATGGCGATGCGCGGCGGCTGTCGCAGGTGCTGATGAACCTGGTCGGCAACGCTCTCAAATTCACCGATGAGGGCGAAGTCGCGATCGGCGCTCGGGCCGAGAACGGGCAGTTCGTCTTGACCGTGCGCGATACCGGCCCCGGCATCGCGGCCGAAGATCAGGACAAGATCTTTGGCGAATTTCAGCAGGTCGATAATTCGAACACGCGCAAGAAGGGCGGCACCGGGCTGGGCCTCGCGATCTCCAAGCGCATGGTCGAGATGCAGGGCGGCTCGATCGCGGTCGAATCGGAGCTGGGGCATGGCGCGACATTTCGGGTCATGCTGCCGATCCGTGTCGAGCACGCGGCCGACGAACTGACCGGTGAATTGATGGGGGCGGCATGACACAGCGCATTCTCGTCATCGAGGACACCGAGGATAACCGGCAGATCATCCGCGACCTGCTGACAAGCGCCGGCTACGAGCTGATCGAGGCGGTGGACGGCATCGAGGGGGTCGCGACGGCAGAGCGCGAGAAGCCCGACGAAGGTGCCGATCATCGCGGTTACGTCCTACGCGTTATCGGGTGACGAGGCCAAGACGCGCGCCGCGGGCTGCGACGGGTACGTCGCAAAGCCGTTCAGCCCGCGCCAGCTGCTCGCCAAGGTGCGCGAATTCCTCCCGTGAGCTTGTGGTAAAGCCCTGTGCGTGAGCCGCCGCTGATCCTCGTCGTCGACGACGTGCCGGATAATGTCGACATCCTGCAGATGCGGCTCGAAAGCCAGGGCTACGAGGTGATCACCGCCGGCGACGGCGAAATGGCGCTGGCGATCATCCGCGACAAGCTGCCCGATCTCGTGCTCCTCGACATCATGATGCCAAAGCTCGATGGCATCGCGACCGTCAAACAACTGAAAGCCGATACCGCGCTACCCTTCACGCCGGTCATCCTCGTCACGGCGCGGGCGGACGCGAAGGACGTCATCGCCGGGCTCGAAGCCGGCGGCGACGATTATCTGACGAAGCCGGTCGATCAGGCGGCGCTGATGGCACGGGTACGCGCGATGCTGCGCATCAAGGCATTGCACGACACGGTCCAGGAGCAGGCGCGCCGGCTCGAAGACCAGGCGGGCGAACTCGCGCTATGGAACACGGAGCTGGAGGCCCGGGTGCAAGGCCAGCTCGGACAAATCGAGCGCATGGGGGCGCTCAAGCGCTTTCTCGCGCCGCAGCTTGCTGAATTGATCATCGCGCGCGGCGAGGACAGCGTGCTGCAAAGCCATCGCCGCGACATTGTCGTTGTATTCGGGGATCTGCGCGGCTACACGGCCTTTGCTGAAACCGCTGAGCCCGAAGAGCTGCTCGACCTGTTGAACGCATACCATGCCGCGGTCGGGCCCATCGTCACGCGCTCGGAAGGCACGCTCGACCATTTCTCGGGCGACGGCATCATGGTGTTCTTCAACGACCCCCTGCCCTGCCCCGATCCCGCCGAGCGCGCCGTGCGCATGGCAGTCGAAATGCGCGAAGCGCTGCTGCAATTGCAGACGGACTGGAAAAAGCGCGGCCGCCAGATCGGCTTTGGCCTGGGCATCGCGCAGGGATACGCGACGCTAGGCCAGATCGGGTTCGCCGAGCGGATCGGCTATACCGCGATCGGGACGGTCTGCAATCTCGCGGCACGGCTCTGCGCCGAAGCCAAGGATGGTCAGATCCTGATCAGTCAGCGGATCGCCGCCGCTGCCGATAGCATCGCGCCGCTCGAAGAGATCGGCGATCTCGCCCTGAAAGGGCTCAGCCAAGCCGTCGCGGTCTACAATATTGCCCGGAATTAGCCATCAGCCGCGCAGGGTGCCGCCGGTCGCTTTTTCGACCGCCGCGACGAGGCGCTGCGAGAAGGCATCGATCTCGGCATCGGTCAGGGTCGCTTCCTGCGGCTGCAGGGTCACGGAGATCGCCAGTGATTTCTTTCCGTCCGGCAAACCCTTGCCTTCGTAGACATCGAACAGACGGATCTCCGAGACAAGCTTGCGGTCGACGCCGCGCGCGGCGCGCAACAGGGTCTCCGCCGGCAGATCGCGATCGACAATAAACGCGAAATCGCGCTCGATCGGCTGAAATACCGATAGTCTCAGCGGCGGCTTCCCCCGCCCAGCTCGCGGCAGCGGCACGGCGTCGAGAAACACCTCAAACGCAGAGACCGGCCCCTTGACCTCGAACGCGTCGAGAATGTCGGGGTGCAACTCGCCGAAATGGGCGAGAAGGCTCGGGCCGAGGCGCAAAACGCCGGCGCGGCCGGGGTGGAACCAGGCGGGCGGATCGGCCGCAGTCTGGATATTGTCGATCGGCGCGCCCATCGCGCCGAGCGCCGCCAGCGCGTCGGCCTTCGCGGTGTAGAGATCGGGTTCTCGCGGCGGCTCGCGCCAATCGCGCGGCCCAAGCCGGCCGGCGCGCAATCCGGCCGCGACCGCCAGTTGCCCCTCGGGCGTGTCGTCGCGGTAGGCGGGCCCCAACTCGAACAGCGCCACATCGGGGAAGCCGCGATCGGCATTGCGCCGCGCCGCCTCCACGAGACCCGGCAGGACGGACGGGCGCATCGCGTCGAGATCGGCGCTGATCGGGTTGACGAGGCGCAATTCCGGGTTCCCGCCGCCGAATAATCCGGCAACGCGCGACGAGATGAACGAGAAGGTCACCGCCTCGGTGAGGCCGCGGCCGGCGAGTGTACGGCGCACGAGTTCGGCGCGGCGGCGGCGCGCATCGATGGCGGGACGCGAGATCACGGTCTCGCGCGGCAACGGCACCGCCGGGATCTCGTCATAGCCTTTGACCCGCAACACCTCCTCGACAAGGTCGGCCTCCCCGACGATATCGCCGCGCCAGGATGGGGGCTCGACCCGCAGGCTCCCGTCACGCTCGGCGGCCTCAGAAATCGAGCAGCCCAGGGCCTCGAGGATTTGACGGCTCTCGTCCGGGGGGACATGCAATCCGCCGAGTCCCGCGAGACGTTCGGGCGACAGCCGGTATTCGCGATGCCAATCCGGCTCGGCGCCGGCGACAACGATATCGGACGCTTCGCCGCCGCAAAGTTCGAGGATCAGCCTCGTGGCGATTTCGAGCCCAGGGCCGACAAAGGCCGGATCGACGCCGCGCTCGAAACGGTAGCGCGCATCGCTGATGATCTCCAGCCGGCGCCCGGTCGCGGCGGTGCGGATCGGGTCGAACAGCGCAGCCTCGACGAACACCTCGGTCGTCGCCTCTGTGCAGCCGGTCGGCTCGCCGCCAATGACGCCGCCAAGGCTCTGAACTCCGTTCTCATCGGCGATCGCTGTGATCTCCGGATCGAGTTCGTATTCGCGGCCGTTGAGCGCCAGCAGCTTTTCGCCTGGACGCGCGAAGCGCACGGTCAGATCGCCCCTCAGCTTCGCGGCATCGAACACATGCAAGGGGCGGTTCACGTCGAACGTCAGGAAGTTCGTGATATCGACCAATGCGGAGATCGGGCGCAGCCCGATCGCCTCGAGACGGTCGCGCAGCCAGCGCGGGCTCGGACCGTTGTTGAGACCACGGATATGCCGGCCGAGAAACAGCGGGCAGGCTTTGCGGTCCTCGATATGGATCGCGATCGGCGAGCGGAACCGGCCTTCGACCGGTGTCGCATCGAGCGGCTTCAGCTGCCCCATGGCGGCCGCGGCGAGATCGCGGGCGATGCCGCGCACACCGAGGCAATCGGCGCGGTTCGGCGTCACCTTGATGTCGAGAACCGGATCGTCGAGACCGATAAGGCTCGCATAAGTGGTGCCGAGCGGCGCGTCGGCCGGCAATTCGATAATGCCGGAATGATCCTCGCCGAGCGCCAGTTCGGCCGCCGACATCAGCATGCCGCGCGAGGCAACGCCGCGGATCGTCGATTCCTGAAGCTGCGTCCCGGTCTTCGGGATCACGACACCCGCTGGGCCGAACACGCCCTTCATACCGGTGCGCGCGTTAGGCGCGCCGCACACCACTTGCACCTCGCCCTTCCCAGCATCGACACGGCAGACGCGCAGACGATCGGCATTGGGATGCGGCTCGGCCGAAATCACGCGGGCGACGACAAATCCCGCCAGCGATGCGGCGCGGTCTTCCATGCTTTCGACCTCATGGCCGAGCATGGTCAGCCGATCGACCAGCGCCGAGAGCGGCGCCTCGGTCACGAGGTGCGATTTGAGCCAGGACAGCGTCGTCTTCATGCCGCGCCCCCGG
>Ga0310810_10004729_pt1 | contig 15111 bp, 17 predicted proteins | sample NCmetagenome_FD_207641 | JGI IMG/M metagenome (GOLD analysis project Ga0310810, IMG submission 207641) | Soil microbial communities from experimental microcosm in Duke University, North Carolina, United States - NC | ecosystem: Engineered > Artificial ecosystem > Soil microcosm > Unclassified ...
CGCATGCTGGTGTATGTGTTGCTGATTGCACATGTTCGACTTATAAAACAGTCGTTCAGATGCGGCTTACAGGATCCAATAATTCAATCACATTATTTTTAGGTATGGATTTATTGTGGACGATTACGCATCAAAAATGGGTTGGCGGCCAAGCTGATCTAAAACGGTTGTTAAAGCATTGTCATATTATTTTTACCAACAGGAAAGGGTATCATAAGCCTTCTGACGAGCAGATAAATGAATTATTTGGTGAAGCAGTTATCAATGATATTGATAAATTGCGAAATTCAAAATCCGGATGTGTGATTATTGAAGATCATCAATATGGACGTAAATTATCATCTACTGATGTGCGTAATTTAGTAAGCGGTGCTGAGAGCTGTGATGGCTGCAAACAATTATTTGAAATGGTTCCGCGTGAAGTTGCCAGAATTATTCAGGAATCAGGTTTATATGGTTTGAGGATACCACGTCATCAATCCTTGGTAGGTGTATCTGATACCTTATTTAGTCATGCCAGGAGACAGCTTGCATTAAGTCTGGTAGTAAAAGCGGAGCAGAGTACAAGCAAGGCATTAGTTAAACTCAAATTATAATTCACAAGATTTATTTTAACGGTTTAACTTCCAGTAGATAAATTCTGCGGCTATCACTTTGCAAAACCTTGAAGCGGTGATCATGTAATTTAATACGCTCACCGCGTTTCGGGAAATGACCAAACTTGTTGAGAATAACGCCGCCGATTGTATCAAATTCTTCATTGCTGAAATTTGTGTTAAAGTTTTCATTAAATTCTTCCACTGTCGTCCTTGCTTTTACAATGAAGGTATTGGCATCGATTTTTTTAATCAAATCTTCATCATCATCCTCGATGTCGTATTCATCTTCAATTTCACCGACAATTTGTTCCAGCACGTCTTCGATAGTGACTAAACCAGCGACGTGCCCGTATTCATCAAGCACAATTGCAATATGATTGCGGTTGGCGCGAAATTCACGCAGCAAAATATCCAGACGTTTACTTTGAGAGGTGAAAATAGCAGGTCGGATAACATCTTTCATATTAAACGGTTTTTTTTCTGCCGAGAAAAAATATTGCAAAATATCTTTTGCCAGCAGAATTCCTTTCACTTCTTTACTGTCATCATCTACAACAGGAAAACGGGAGTGACCAGAATTAATCAGAATTGGTACAAGCGCTTCTAGTGAACTTTTTTTATTAATTGCTACCATTTGTGCTTTTGGTACCATGACTTCGCGCACTTGCATTTCAGAAACCTGTAAAATGCGCTCAATCATGGCCAGCATTTCAGTGCTGAGGATGTCGTGTGACTGCGCATCACGCAGGATTTCCATTAGTTGATCGCGGTTTTTTGGCTCCCCGCCAAACATTCCTGTTAATCGCTCCATCCATGAACGTGGTTTGGAGTGTTTGTCATCCTGTGAATGATTACTCATGGTGTTTAATATGTTCCCCGTCTTCATAAGGATTAGCAAATCCAAGTTTACGCATTACTGCAATCTCCATCGCTTCCATTTTATCAGCTTCGTCATCTTTTTCATGATCGTAACCAAGCAAATGAAAGATTCCGTGTACTACCATATGTGCCCAATGAGATTGCTGTGACTTATGTTGTTCGGCTGCTTCACGGTTAACAACTTCTGCGCATATGACAATGTCACCCAGAAATGGACATGTGCTTAGAACTTCATCCGGCAAATCTATCGGGAACGATAATACATTTGTCGGTCCTGATTTTTTGCGGTATGTGCTGTTTAGAGTTGCCATTTCATTACTGTCGACGATGCGGATTGTTACATCTGTTTTGTCGGTATGTCCAGCGAGCGCCTGCTCTGCCCATTTACATATCTGGGTTTTCGCAGGCGCCAGCTTTTTGTCAGCGGCATATTGAACCGTAATCATCATGTCAGCTTATTTGTTTTTATTGTTTTTGCTCTCGAATTTTTCGTAAGCTTCAACAATGGTTTGTACCAGAGGATGACGAACAACATCGGCAATCTGGAATTGGGTGAAGCCAATGCCTTTCGTATCTCTCAGTACTTCACTTGCGTGAATCAGGCCAGAATCGCGGCGGTTCAACAAGTCGATCTGTGTAATATCACCAGTGATGACCGCTTTGGAATTAAAGCCGATGCGAGTTAAAAACATTTTCATTTGCTCAATCGTTGTGTTTTGGCCTTCATCGAGAATGATGAAAGAATCATTCAGCGATCGGCCGCGCATAAACGCGAGCGGGAGTAATTCAATCACATCTTTTTCGATGAGTTGATTGACCTTCTCAAATCCCATCATTTCATACAGTGCGTCATAGAGCGGGCGCAAGTATGGATGAACTTTTTGTGCGATGTCACCGGGCAAGAATCCAAGCTTTTCGCCGGCTTCAACGATCGGGCGCACGAGGATAATGCGGCCGACGCGCTCTTCTTCAAGTGCCTGCACCGCACATGCTACTGCCAGATATGTTTTACCTGTTCCGGCAGGACCAATGCCGAAATTGATATCATGGCGAAGAATGTTGCGGATGTAATGCACCTGATTCTCACCGCGTGCGGTGATAGCGCCTTTACGAATACGGATTTCCATCTGCTCTTCCTGCTGTTCGTGCGCAGATTTTCTTCCAATTGTCTGCAAATAGTTATGCACTTCCCTGGGTTCTAGTGTCTGCACTTTTTCAGTCTCGTGATAAAGGTTGTTGATGGTATCACACGCCTGTTTAACAGAGTCGGCCTCTCCGATCACAGAAAATGTATGGCCGCGCTGACGAATCAGTACGCCAAGGCATTGTTCGATAAGCTTGATGTGTTCGTTGAGTTTTCCGCAGAGATTAAATAGCCGGTGATTGTCTTCTGGAGCCAAGGTAAAGATTTCAGAATGGAGGAGTGTATTCAATGGTTCTATTTATCCTCTTGTTAGTCCTGACACTTTAAGTATAGCCCAAAATCACAAAAAATATAGAACCTTAATTAAATTGGTGTTTTAATTAGCCACAATTTGGCTAAATTATGAGAAATTGGCCATGCCTATGCCACTTTTCCGATCATTGAATTTGTAGCTGATTGAGTTATCTCCACCTCAATAAGTTGGCCGATCAGCTCAGACGGCCCTTCAATGTATACCACGCGATTATTTTCGGTTCGGCCTACTACCTGGGCCGGGTTTTTGGGGGCGTGGCCAGTCACTAAAACCAGCTGTTTAGTGCCTATCATAGCGTCGCTGATGCGATGGGCGTGCTGCTGCAGGCGTTCCTGCAGGATGGCCAGGCGCATTTTCTTGGTTTCCATGGAGACATCATCTGGCAGCGATGCAGCTGGCGTACCCGGGCGCGGGCTATATATAAAGCTATATGAAAAATCAAAGCCAATCTCGTGAACCAGGTTTAAGGTGTCTTCAAAATCGGCATCTGTTTCACCCGGGAATCCCACGATAAAGTCCGATGAGACGCAGATAGAAGGCCTGATTTTACGTATTTTTCTTATCTTGGCCTTGTACTCCAGGGCCGTGTAGCCTCGCTTCATGGCTGCCAGAATGCGGTCAGAGCCGCTTTGGACGGGCAAATGTAAATGATTGACTAATTGTGGTATTTCCGCATAGGCATCAATCAGGCGCTGGGAAAAGGCAACGGGATGGGAAGTGGTATAGCGAATACGTTCAATACCGTCAATTGCACTCATATAACTCATTAAATCGGCTAGATCGGCTATGCCGCCTTCATGTGTCGGGCCGCGGTAGTCGTTGACGTTTTGACCGAGCAGATTAATTTCTTTCACGCCTTGCGCGGCAAGCGCAGCAATTTCAGCTAATACATCATCCAGCGGGCGGCTGATTTCAGTGCCGCGAGTGTAGGGGACAACACAGAAACTGCAGTATTTGCTGCATCCTTCCATGATGGTGACAAATGCGGTAACGCCGTCTGCACGCGGCTCAGGCAGCCGGTCAAATTTTTCGATTTCTGGAAAACTGATGTCGACTACTGATTTGCGTCGGCGGTTACGTTCATTGAGCATGTCACCCAGACGGTGGATGGTTTGCGGCCCAAATACCAAATCAACAAACGGGGCGCGTTTCAAAATTGCTTCCCCTTCCTGACTGGCTACACAGCCACCCACGCCGATAATCAGGTCGGGTTTTTTCTGCTTCAGTTGACGCCAGCGGCCCAGATGCGAGAAGACTTTTTCTTGCGCTTTTTCTCTGATAGAACAGGTATTTAGTAACAACACATCCGCTTCATCCGGGTTTTCAGTTTTTTCCAGCTGATGAGATGACAGGAGGACATCCGCCATTTTAGTGGAGTCATATTCATTCATTTGGCAGCCGTGGGTTTCGATAAACAATTTTTGCATGATTATTCTTATTGTCTGTGATGAGCTACAATACCAGCCCGGTATAATAAGTAATTCAAATGATAATGGCTAGGTCTAATAATATGATTGATGATTTTCTCAAAAAACGTATTGATGATTTGCAGCTTGCCAAGGTGAAGAAGCATATCTTTTTATGCTGTGACCAGACGGTGCCGCGCTGCTGTACGAAAGCGGCCGGGCTGGAGTCATGGGAATTCCTGAAAAAGCGGTTGGAAGAATTGCATCTGACGGGTCAGGGCGGTATTTACCGTTCGAAGGCAAATTGTTTTCGTGTGTGTCAACGCGGACCAATCGCTGTCGTTTATCCTGATGCTGTGTGGTATCACTCTTGTTCACCGGAAGTGTTAGAACGGATTATTCAGGAACACATCATTGGCGGCGTACCTGTTGAAGAATATCGATTGAATCAGGAAGAGGCGGAGACTGTTTAATGGCGGTTCGCATTTATCAGGCACAGCCGCTCGCGACAGGCATGATCAAGCTGGATGAAAACGGCAGTCATCATTTATCACGCGTACTGCGTGCTGTAATCGGCGATGAAATTATTTTATTTAACGGCGAAGGCGGTGAATATCACGCAGTGATTCGTCACATTGCTAAAAAAAATGTTGAAGCTGAAATCATCAAATTTGTTGATAGTAATGTTGAATCGCCGGTTAAAATTATTCTGGCGCAAGGTATTGCGCGCGGCGAGAAAATGGATTTCGTGATTCAAAAAGCAGTGGAAATGGGCGTGAGTGAAATTGTTCCCATCATCAGCGAGCGCTGCAATGTCAGGCTTGATAAAGAACGGGAACAAAAGCGTTTGCAGCATTGGCAGGCAGTTGTGATCAGTGCCTGCGAACAATCAGGACGCAACTCAATTCCAAAATTACACCCGCAAATTGAATTAAATCAGTGGCTGCAAAATGTAAAAGCAGATTTGAAATTAGTGTTGTCGCCGCATGCCGACACTAAACTTGAATCAGTTAGGCACGCATCCTCGGCAGTGATATTGATTGGACCTGAGGGCGGATTAAGTGACGCGGAGATTGCGGAGTCGCAAAAAAACGGGTTTGCTGCTTTGCAGCTGGGGCCGCGGGTTTTGCGCACGGAGACGGCAGCACTGGCGGCTCTTGCTGTCTTGCAATTTGCTGTTGGAGATTTTCTCTGAGAGTAGATTTGATTTTCCAATCTGAAAGTTCAATATCATCATTATCATTTGGGGACGATAATATTTTATTAACCTGCTTGCGCTCCCAGGTTTGATGCCCCTTGTTTGCGACATAAACTGCAATATTCAGAATAGCGCCAACGCCCAAAAGTATGCCCCCAATTGGTGCAGTAAACGGATTGAATATGAGAACAACTCCAGCAATAAATGCTCCTGCTAATAATAAATAAGTAATGTTGATTGCCGGGCGCACGATGGATTTTGATTTATAAATTTCACCTTTAAGTATTAACTCGGCATTTCGTGCTTTTTTGAGCTGTTTGCGATTTTTATCGGTACTTTCTTCAATTGTAATCATCTTGTCCTTGAAAGCATCAAGGATTTTGATATCTACATTTTCTCTCTTGGAAAGTGTTTCATACTGCTGATGCAAGTTTTTAGCTTTTACTACGTCATCTTGCAGTTTGACTTTCAGATTCTTAATAGTAAGTTTGTTGTCTTGAATGCTGCGACTGAGCTGCACACGGTCATAAATATATTTGCCAAGATAATATAAACTATAGCAAGTAATAAATCCTGCATATATGGAAAGAATGATGGGAGTTGCAGGCGGGACAAGTAATCCAAGTATGGATACACCAAGTGATATTGTTGAAAATGCCCATTTGAGATTGTTGTGGATATTAAAAGGAACAGGAACGCCGCGCAGATAGCAAGTTAAATAATATCCAGGTATGAAGATGGCGTTTAAGGCAGAAAGAATTAATGCTGCAATTACAAATCCATTAGTGGGGGGTGTGGCATCAGTTGTTGTTGCTCGAAACGTGTCCTGAACTGTGTCGTGAATGGGTGTATCATGAGGCGTAGTACTTTTAGCAACAGAGACGATGCTTCTTGTTACTTGGAAGAGAAATTCCAGAATAATACGAAATCTTTCAAACTGTCTTGGCTTTGCATCAGCAGTAACATTGACTGGAGTAATTATTTTCTGAAAGATTTGATTGAATTCAACAGTACTTCGCAGTTCCTGCTGAATCGCAAGTTTAATATCTCGCACTCTTTCGCCGGCAGCAAATTTAAGCTTAGTGTCAGTCAGGTTAAAATATGAAATCAGATCATAACGCCATTTGCACGCATTATTTACTAAACGCTGATATACACGGTGTGAAAAACGGCTGACAAGTTGTTCTTCAGATAAATTTGGAAATGCTGCAGCCATGATTTGCAGATAGGTAATGACATCAGGATGTTCACTGATTTGATGTGCAAGTAAGTCGTCATAGCCGGAATCTTCCCCAAGGGAAAAATCAGCTGACTTTCTGAATTGCGAGAAAGTTGAAGTGACCGTTCTTTTTATAGTTTTAGTGTTCACTGCAAGCTCACAGATGGCCAACATGACCATCAATGGCGCATATTGTATTACTAGAAAGCTTAATGAAATCTTAAGAGATTTGAGCGTTCTGACAATGGCAGCATAACTTCTTCATTTATATGAGATTCCCCATAAAAATCGGCAACTTGCTCTAGCATATTCCTATCATTTTGACTGGTAAGCATTGGAGGTTTGGGTTGTTCTTGCTGTAAAACCGCAGGGGCAGAGTAAAATTGTTTCATCAGTATGGAGGTGGTAAGCGGTATTTCAATTCTTCGATTTCGCTTGCTCTCATTCTCTCGCTCAATACGCTTATTAATAATTTGAACGGTCTTTTTTACGATGATTGTTAGCAAGCTGGCGACAGCTGCAGATGCCATCAACCCAATTCCGATTGGTAATGTTGCTGGATTAAGCGATAACACAGTGCCTGCGAGTACAATACCTGCAAGCAGGAATTTGATACTGTTAGCAACAATTTCGATGGGTGATTTTTGGCGAATGTATTGTCGTTCAAGATGATTTTTAAGTTGATACGTTTGTTTCAGCTGAGCGCAATGCTCATGATAACTCTGATATGTTTGTGCCAGATTTATCATGAGAGGGTTAAGCAGAGATTCATATTGTGGATCTTTAAAATTAATTTTTCTTATTAGATCCTGATATTGATTGATAGTCTCCATATTCTTGTTAATTTGCCATGTAAGCTTTTCTACATCTTGAACGGCTTTCTGAAATGCTTTTGCTGATTTTCGATAATCATAAAAATATTTACAAATTGAAATGATACCGACAACGATATTAAAACCTGCAGTAATAAAGGAAATGATACGCGAGGTAACTGCTGCAGCAGCACTGATAATTGCAAGTAATAACGTGATGCCAGCCAAAAACCATTTGAGATTATTTTCCGTGTTGAATGGTACCGGTTCTTTTTTGTAAAATTTATAAAGATAACCAAGCGGAGTCAGAAGAAAATCTAATACACTGGCGCCTAATGACATTCCCCAGAAAATATTATTAGCAACTTGCTGGTCATCAGTTGCTTGACCGCCAGTGTAGATCATGGTGCCTGCTGTGATTTTACCGCCAACAGTGATCGCGTTGCTGGAAACACCAGTTACGACTTCGATGATATCCTTCCAGAGTCCGTGATCAATGGGTGGATCAAGTTCGATCTCGGTGCTTTCCAGATTTTTAATTGTTGGAGTAGGATTTAGTCTATCTGAGATCATTCCCTAACCCTGATTCTTCCTAGCTTTGTCAGAAGGGTATGTTAGTAATCATGAGAGGTTTTTACAACCTTTACAGATAGTTGCAAATATTTGACAACACCCTGTTTTCAAGTAGAATACCCGCCTTTTTTAAAGAAGTATTAAAAAGTATATAGGGGTGATAAAAATGGCTGATGATATTGATTTAGCTAATGATTTAATTGACATTGAAAGGTCCCGTGCCCTTAGCAAAATCAGGCAGAGTACTGCTTCTGCAGAGGCATCTGGCAGCAAATTTTGCGTTGAATGCGGTGATAATATGCCAGTTGGCCGTACCAAGCTGGGATATAAGCTTTGCGTGCCATGCGCGGAATATGCCGAACGCAAAAAGTCCATGTATTTCGAAGACTAATCAATAAGATAGATGCTTTCTTCCACATCTCTTCCTGATTTTTTTATATAATGTATTAATAATCAGGAAAAGGATGCATTTTCACAATGGCTGATAGTGAAGTGCTTGGGGAGTATGAGCAGGCGATACATGAGTTGTCCCAACAAGTTGTGACGGCTCAGAAACCAATACGAATTCTTGATGCCCTTAAGTGGGGTGCTGATGTAGAAGAATATTTCTTCCAGCATAAATGTAAAAAACTCCCACAGATTGATGCCGATTATTATCAGAAAAATAACCCTCTATCATTTGATCCACAAAAAAAGATAGAAGAATTTCATGAAATTGACCGCAACATTCGCCGCAAATTGGGGCAATATAGCGGCGTCGGGAGCATCATGCAGCGCATGTGTTATGAATATTGTCGTGTCGTTGAAATGTTGATGGCTCGCGGCACACCAAAATTTACCGAAATTTCACAAGAATTGTATGGCAGCTCCAAAGATGCGTTTCATATTGGTGCACCAACACTGAAAGATTTTGGATTGCTTGCAAGTCAGGCGCTGGAGAACATAAGCGATCAAGTGGAAACGAAAAAAGATATTGAACGTTACACAAGTGAAGATGCGGTAAAAATACTCAGCGAAAAATTATCTAGTTATTTTGAAGGATATGATCAAATCAGCGTTGAAATCAGCGATGGCATTATTGCTGACGCCGCAGCCGGTGCGGATAAAATTAAAATACGCGCGGGCGCAAAATTCAGTAGACGCGAATTACGATCGCTTGAAGTGCATGAAGGTTGGGTGCATGTTGGTACGACTCTAAATGGTATGTCACAGCCAATCTGCACTTTTCTCAGTAAGGGTCCGCCGTCATCGACAGTAACTCAGGAAGGACTTGCAATTATCACTGAAATATTTTCATTTTCATCTTTTCCTGGACGAGTACGCCGCTTAACAAATCGCGTGAATGTTGTGAATATGGCGGAAGAAGGTGCGAATTTTTTTGATGTTTATGAATTCTATCGCGCAACTGGAATGGATGAAGAAGATAGTTATCAATCATCAGTGAGAGTATTTCGTGGCAGTACATTTGACGGTGGACCTTTCACAAAAGATTTATCTTACAGTAAAGGATTTATTCTTATTTATAATTACATGCGTCTTGCCGTGCAGCGCGGATTGGTAACACGAATTCCACTCTTGTTTGTCGGTAAAACAACGTTGGATGATTTGCATATCCTGGCTGATCTTGAGCAGGAAGGAATTATTACTCCGCCAAAATATTTACCGCCTCAGTTTAATGATCTTTCTGCAGTGAGTGCATGGATGGTGTATTCGCTGTTTCTTAATCGACTTGATTTGCAGAGAATGGCGACGGATTTTAAGGGGATATTGCAATAATTGTCATCCCCGCGTAAGGTCGTCATCCCCGCGAAAGCGGGGATCTCTTTAATGTAACCGTGTAATTAAGCGAAGGAGATTCCCGCTTTCGCGGGAATGACAATCTTTTCGCGTGAATGAAAAAATTTTATCGCGGGAATGACATCAGTGCTGCTCTTCCGCAAGACTTTCTTCTATAAATTGAATGATAGAACCAGCAACATCCACGCCAGTTGTTTTTTCTATTCCTTCCAAACCTGGCGATGCGTTAACTTCCATAATGAGAGGGCCGCGGTTGGAGCGGATCATGTCGATACCAGCGACATTTAAACCAATAATATGCGCGGCACGGACAGCCATTTTTCGTTCTTCATCTGATAACTCAACAGGAACAGCCGAGCCGCCGCGATGTAAATTAGAGCGGAACTCTTCAGGCGATTTAGCTTTACGCTGCATCGCTGCAACTACTTTACCGCCGACAACGAAGCAGCGAAGATCGCTGCCGTTAGCTTCGCGAATAAATTCCTGTACCATGATATTCACTTTCAAACCTAAAAATGCTTCGAGTACACTGCGTGCAGCGTTTGTCGTTTCTACTAAAATGACACCTATACCTTGAGTACCTTCGAGAAATTTAATAACAAGCGGTGGTCCGCCTACCATCCGGATCAAGTCTTCAATTTCTGCCATAGAATGTGCAAAACCAGTAACAGGCATGCCAATACCTTTTTTAGAAAGTATCTGCAGTGAACGTAATTTATCGCGTGCACGTGTGATGGCAACAGAATCATTCACACAAAAAACGCCCATCATTTCCAATTGGCGAATGACAGCAGCACCATAAAATGTAACAGATGCGCCGATACGCGGAATGACTGCATCATATGATTTTAAAACTTCACCTTTATAATGTACGCCCGGCGCGGCTGAAGAAATATTCATATAACAGCGAAGCGTATCAATGATATCTGCAGAATGGCCACGGCTGCGAGCTGCTTCCGCCAGGCGCTGCGTGGAATAAAGTGATTGCTTTCTCGATAAGATGGCAATTTTCATTTTTCTTTTATTTTCCTCGTTGTCACAAATGAGCGAGCGGGATTAACTATATATCGTTTACGTAATGCGCTGCGCCCGAGCAGCATACGAAATAACATGGTTTCTCGTTCGGTGAGCGTAATCTCGATAGGCCAGGTTTGTCCAGCGATTGTGAGCGGGGTCATAATGACATAACGCTCTTCGGTATGCCCACCGGAGTCTGTGACCGGCCGCTTATCAGTGATATCTGCGGTGCAGGTAATGAGCTTGGTGGTATCGTGCTGGAATGGATGGATTTCAAAGGTGATTTTATGTTTACCATCTTTATCAACAAATGGTTTTAATGAAAATGCATGCAGGGCTGATGTGCGGGCACCCGTATCGATTTTGGCTTTAATTTTTTCAATACCGAGTTCAGGCAGTCCGACCCACTCCCGCCATCCAATCACCGGGTGTTTTAATATCGGTTTGATTAATTTCATATTATTGTCACGCATGCCGCGACGAATCCATGCTTTTGTCAGAGAATTATTTTATCACATAAACCTTTCGCAAGATGAAGGCGAAAGATAAAAGAGCGCCCAGTGGGAACAGCCATAAAAGATAAGTCATTGGGTTAAAACGGGGTTTTAGCAAAATGACTTCACCATAGCGCTTAACAAGAAACGTTTTAATTTCATCGTCAGATTTCTTTTCATTGATTAACTGAAATATTTTGTCGCGCATACTGACGGCGATTGGTGCATTAGATTCTGCAAGATTTTGAAATTGACAAACGATGCAGCGTGTTTCATTAGTGAGTGTCGTAAAGCGCCTAGCATCATAGGTTGAAGAAAAAGTATAAGCGGATGCTGCCGCATTAACTGATTTTGCTGCACCCGCATTTGTATAAATAAAAAGTAACAATATTACTGTTATTATTTTTATTAAAACGTTTTTATTCACTTCTATTGGTATCTCTTGATAATCGGGTAAATTTCATTGTCCCAGGTTTCCTGGTCTATCACGCCGATTTGTTTATAAATAATTTTTCCTTCAGGACTTAACACATACGTTTCTGGAGTTGCATAGATTCCAAAATCAACGCCAGTAATACCATCTTCATCAGAACCGATAGCGACATATGGATTACCGCGTTCGCTGAGATAGCTTTTGGCATCAGATGGATCATCTTTGAAGACAATGCCGTAAATTGGAATGTGATACTTGTTTTTGATTTTCATTAGCATGGAATGTTCGGAGCGGCAGGCTGAACACCAGCTAGCCCAGAAATTTAAGATGACAACACGCCCGCCCAAATCTTTATTTGTGACATTACCCGAACCGTATAATGACGGTAAGCTGAATTTAGGAATGGTTTCACCACTTAAACCGGAAGAAAAAGCATATGATCTTGTTGAAGATAATTCGGCCCAAAGCAACGCGAGCAGAATAAATAATATTGTAAAAGGGATGATATATTTAATGTTCCGTATAGTTGTCATGATCTGCGTCCATTGTTATAGCCAATAATTGAGAGTATACCACCGAATATCATAATGACACTGCCCGCCCATATCCATCTAATAAATGGTTTGTAATAGATGCGAACAGACCATGCGTTATCGTCGAGCGGTTCGCCGAGTGAGATATAAAGGTCACGGAAAATACTTGGATGTATATCGACTTTTGACATGACCATATCGCGAACAAAATAGATTCGTTTTTCAGGCTGCAAGACGGCAACTTTGCGCTTTTCTTTCATAACATCAAATGTTGTGCGAACGCCGCGGTAATTTGATCCGTTTGCGATTGATAAATCGACGAAGAAAAATTGATATGGACCGAGATGGGCAGATGTTCCTGGTTTCAGTTTAACCTCGAGTTCCTGATTGAGAAGGCTGGACAAAAGTATACCGATGATGAGAACAGCAAATCCAAGATGAGCGAAAAACATACCGGGCTTGATACGGAATGAACCGTATAAACTCATGATGATGAAGATGCTTAAGGTGAGACTGATCACTGCGGATATGGATAAGGAATTTGTTACGCCAAACAATAATGCAATAGCTGCGATGATACTGATGGCCGCATTTTTCAGCAGTTTTTTTAATAAAATATTGATGCTTTGCTGTTGCCATTTGCAAAGCGGTCCAATGCCCATCACAGTCATCAGGATAAATAACAGCGGTGTCATTACCATGTTGAAATAAGGTGCGCCGACGGAAATCGGTTCCATCTGCAGTGCGTCAATGATCAGAGGATAAATAGTACCGAGCAAAATTGTGAGCATGGCGATAATCAATAATCCGCTGTTAATCAGCAAGCCGGATTCCCGTGAGATGATGCCAAATGCAGCTGACTTGGGTGCTTGTAATGATTGCAGATGTGATAAAAAGAGTGCGAGCGAAATAGTAAATATGATTGCGAGTAGAATTAATAAAAATACGCCGCGTGACGGATCGCTAGCAAATGTGTGAGCGGATATCAGAACACCTGAACGTACTAAAAAAGTACCTAACAAACTGAGTGCGAATGAAATTATTGCGAGTAACACTGCCCAGCTTTTAACTGCACCGCGTTTTTCAGTAATTAACAATACATGAATCAATGCTGTTCCTGCGAGCCATGGCAGTAATGATGCGTTTTCTACCGGATCCCAAAACCAGAAGCCACCCCAGCCAAGCACACGATAAGCCCACCAGCTGCCAAGCATGATGCCAAAAGTTAAAAAACACCACGCTGCAAGTGCATAACGTCTCGTGACAAATGCCCACGCTTGATTCACTTCATTGCGAAGTAAGGCTGCTTGAGTGATCGCAAATGCGACTGCAAAACCAACATATCCGGTATACAACATAGGCGGATGAATGACGAAACCGGGATCTTGCAGCAGCGGATTTAAATCGCTGCCAGTGAGCAGGCGATCAGCAGGAAGAAATGGATTGGATGTAAAAATAAGAAATAACAAAAAGCAAAAATTAACGACACCAAGTATGGCAGTTGTCAGTGGCAGCAGCGCGTTGTTACGTTCAAACAGCGTGAAGATTACCGTCCATATATTTACTAACAATATCCATAATAAAATTGAACCTTCATGTCCGCCCCATACAGCTGTAAGCCGATACATAAATGGCAGCAGTGGATGAGAATTCATGCCAACATAAGCAATGGAAAAGTCACTGGTTATGAATGCTGTCGTTAATAAAATATATGCACACAAAACGGAAAAGAATTGCCCGTAAGCAGCCGGTCTTGCAGCGGCAAGCAAACGTTTACTGTTGCGGAAGTGGCCGATGATCGGAGGTATGCTTTGTATAACAGAGAAAGCAAGTGCGCACCAGAGTGCTATTGTTCCAAAAAAATTAAGCATTATTTTTTCGCATCTCTTGATAAACGTTTTTTGGCATGTAGTTTTCATCGTGTTTCGCAAGAATCTGCGATGCGGCGAATGTTCCATGGGCATTCATTTTACCTTGGGCGATCACGCCTTTTTCTTCATGAAACAAATCCGGCAAGATGCCGTTATAAGTTACAGTAATATCTTTTTTCAAATCCGTGACAATGAATTCAACCTGCAAGCTGTCTGGATTGCGTTTAATGCTGCCTTTTTTTACCATACCGCCGAGGCGGATTTGATAATCTTTATTAATATTACGTTCAGCAAGCTGGCTGGGTGTGACAAATGCATTTAAATTTTGATTGAGTGCGTAAAAAATCAGACTGGCTGCGGCGCCCAGACCAACAAGGAAAAAGATGACATACGTTAAGCGGCGTTTTTGCACCTTATTCATTGATGTATCTCTGCCAGCGGCGCCACGGCATCAGCCACATTAAAAATAATAGTGCAATGACGCTGCCATAAGCAGTCCATACATAAAATGCATAACCACCCATATTAAGAAAATTCATGATGACATTCATGCGGATCTTCCTTTCAGCCAATGATGATTAGCAGCAAGTGCAGTTAATTCATAGCGCATGCGTATGAATAACACCATGACATAGTAAAGTGAAAATGCGGTTATCATGGATAACAATGGGTAAAGCATGGAATTATCAATTGCAGACGGGCTGAATAAGCGAATCGTACTGCCTTGATGCAGAGTATTCCACCAGTACACAGAATAATGAATGATTGGTAAATCGACGAAGCCGATTAAGATTAATATTGCAACTGCGCGGCTGCCATTTTG
>Ga0310810_10004730_pt1 | contig 15111 bp, 13 predicted proteins | sample NCmetagenome_FD_207641 | JGI IMG/M metagenome (GOLD analysis project Ga0310810, IMG submission 207641) | Soil microbial communities from experimental microcosm in Duke University, North Carolina, United States - NC | ecosystem: Engineered > Artificial ecosystem > Soil microcosm > Unclassified ...
GAGGATTTGAACCTCCGGCCCCTGCCTCCCGAAAGCAGTGCTCTACCAGGCTGAGCTACACTCCGCCGACCGGCGGCGATATATAGGGCCGAAGCGCAAAGGGCGCAACCGCGCGGCATGCCGGCGCGATGCCGATGGCCTGCAACCCGGTTGTACGATGCCGTCAGTCCGGGACGACGCCAAAGGCGGCGGGCCCGGAATCTATTTTCCAGAGGCTTGTGTTCATGGATTCCGGGCTCTCGGCTTCGCCGATCCCCGGAATGACAGTTGTTGTGGAAAGCCCCCAGCCGGAAGCGCGTCGGGTGAGGGGGACGGGTCAGAACCCGCGTTCGGTGGCAAAGGCCGCGGCTTCGGCGAGCGCGCGGCGCAGAGGGCTGGCCGGAAACGGCGACAAGGCCTCGATTGCGGCGGCGGCATAGGCGCGGGCGCGGGCCAGGGTTTCGGCCAGGGCGCCGTGCCGCTCGACAAGCCGCAGAGCGCGTTCGAGATCGCCCGGGCCTTGCTCGCCCTGTTCCAGGGTGCGGCGCCAGAAGGCGCGCTCCTCGCCGTCGCCGCGCGCATAAGCGAGGACGATCGGCAAGGTGATCTTGCCGTCGCGGAAATCGTCGCCGACCGATTTGCCGAATTCGCTGGGATGCGCCGAGAAATCGAGCATGTCGTCGATCAGCTGATAGGCGATCCCGAGATTGCGCCCGAAGCGCCCCAGCGCTTCTTCCTCCTCGACCGGCCGATCGGCCAAAACCGCGCCGATCCGGCTCGCCGCGGCAAACAACGCCGCGGTCTTCGCCTCGATGACTTCGAGATAGGCTGCCTCGGTCGTGGCGGTATCGTTGGCCGTGATCAGCTGATGCACCTCGCCCTCGGCGATGATCGCCGCGGTGCGCGACAGGATGTCGAGAACCCGCAGCGAGCCGTCCTCCACCATCAGTTGGAAAGCGCGGGCGAACAGGAAATCGCCGACCAACACCGCCGGCTTGTTGCCCCAGACGGCATTCGCCGTGTCGCGGCCGCGACGCAGATCGCTGGCATCGACGACATCGTCATGCAACAGCGTCGCGGTGTGGATGAATTCGACGGCGGCGGCGAGCGCGACATGCCGCTCGCCGCGATAGCCGCACAGCCGCGCGCAGCCCAAGGTCAGCATCGGGCGCAGCCGCTTGCCGCCGGCCGACACGATGTGGCCGGCGAGCTGCGGGATCAGCGCGACGGGGCTGTCCATGCGCTCGACGATCAGCGCGTTGACGCGGTCGAGATCGCCCGAGAGCAGCCGGAACAACGGCTCGAGAGACGGAGGCGCGCCTTCGCGGTCGCGATCGACAATCGGCACCGGCGCCACCGGGTTCTCCTCGCTGGGGGCCGCGCAGGGCCGGGCGGGGGCGAAGTTGATGCGCCCGGCGGCGAGCGAGCATAGAATGTCGCACCGAGTCAAGTGGCGCACCCTCGGCCGCAAGTCACGCCGCCGGTGCCCGGCCGCGCTAATCCGCCGCATCCGATGCGGCATCACCCGATGCCGGCTCCGACGCCGGTTTCCGATGTCGGCTTCCGACGTCGGCTTTCAGGGGCCCGATGAAAGAGCTGCTGCGCACCAACGATGTCGTCCGCCTGTCCTGGGCCCAGGCGCTGTTGCGCGATGCCGGGATCGAGAGCGTCGTGCTCGACCAGCATACGAGCCTGGTCGAGGGCAGCATCGGCGCCATCCCGCGGCGGCTGATGGTCGCCGAGCGCGACCACGGACGCGCCCGTACCCTGATTGCAGGGGAGGAGGCGGGGCTCCGGTGAATTCGCCCGGCCCGCCACCGGGGGGGCGGTCGGATGCCGGCGCCGCGGTTACCGAGGACCGCCTGCTCGGCGGGCGCGTCTGCCTGCGCCAGCCCGCGGAGGGGGCGCGCGCCGCGATCGACCCGGTGTTTCTTGCCGCCGCAATCCCGGCGGAACCCCACCAGCAGATCCTCGACGCGGGCTGCGGCGTCGGCGCGGCGATGCTGTGTCTTGCGGCGCGGGTGCCGGGGTGCCGGATCGTCGGCATCGAATTGCAGCGCGATCTCGTGCGCCTCGCCGGGGACAATGTATTGCTGAACGGGATGGCCGACCGCCTCTCCGCGATGGTCGGCGATCTGTTGCAGCCGCCGCCGCGATTGAGCCCCGGCAGCTTCGATCACGTCATGGCGAACCCGCCCTTTATCGAGCGCGGCCGCGGCAGCCCGGTCGCCGACCCGGCAAAAGCCGCCGCTACGGTCGAGGGCGACGCCGCGCTTGGCGATTGGGTGCGGTTCGCGCTCGGCATGGTGCGGGCAAAGGGAACCATCACCTTTATCCATCGCGCCGACCGCATCGACGTGCTGCTCGCGCAACTCGCGGGCCGGGCCGGCGGGATTGTCGTTTTTCCGCTGTGGCCGCGGGCAGGGCAAGCGGCGAACCGGGTCATTGTGCAGGCTAGAAAGCAGGTGGCCGCGCCAGCCCGGCTGGCGGCCGGCCTTGTGCTGCACGAAGCCGACGGCCGCTTCACCGCGGCGGCCGATGCCGTCCTGCGCGCCGGCGATCCCCTGATCCTGTAGACGCACTACACCGCAGCCGGAACAATCCCCATGTTGCAGGGGTGATGACCCCGCGCGAGCTTCTGAAATTCCTCCCGATCGAGCGGTTCCGCAACCCGGCTGCGACTGTGGCGGTCATTCGCCTCGATGGCGTCATCGGGCCGCGGCAGTGGCGCACCGCTCTGTCGTTGGGCAGCCATGCCAATGCGCTCGATCGCGCTTTTGCGCTGTCGGGACTTTCGGGGGTCGCGCTCGCGATCAACTCGCCGGGCGGCTCGCCGGTGCAGTCGGCGCTCCTGTTCCGCCGCATTCGCCAGCTCGCCGAGGTGAAAGGGGTGCCGGTCTTCGCTTTTGCCGAGGATGTCGCGGCCTCGGGCGGCTATTGGCTCGCATTGGCCGGCGACGAGATTTATGCCGAGGAAGCCTCGCTCCTCGGCTCGATCGGCGTCGTCTCGGCCGGGTTTGGCGTCAACCGCCTGATCGAGCGGTTTGGCATCGAGCGGCGGCTTCATACCGCGGGTGAGCGCAAATCGCTGCTCGATCCGTTTCTGCCGGAGGATCCGGCCGATGTCGCCCGCCTCACGGCGTTGCAGCAGGACATCCACGAAACCTTCAAGGAGCAGGTGCGACGCCGCCGGGAAGGCAAGATCGACGCGGCCGACGAGACCTTGTTCAGCGGCGAGGTGTTGACCGGCCGCATGGCCTTGGCGCGCGGCCTGATCGACGGCATCGGCGATCTGCGCTCGGTCATGCGCGCCCGCTTTGGCGACAATGTCCGGCTCGTGCCAATCGCGACCGAGCGGCGGCGCCGCTGGTGGCTGCCGCGGCGGCAGCGCTTTGTCGAGCGCGAGCTGTGGACTCCGATCGCCGATCTGATCGGCTGGCTGGAAGCCCGCGCGCTCTGGGCCCGCTTTGGCCTGTAGCCGGTGTGACCGGCTTGCTTGACCCTAGGCTTGCTTGACCCTGGGCCTCCTCGACCCTAAACCTCGGCGATGTTCGGCGGTTTGTCTCGTCTTCTCCTTCTCGCGCTGGTGGTCATCGCGGTGCTCTACGCGATCCGCCAGTTCAACAAGCTGCGTCAAGAGGTGCGGCCTGAAATGCCGCGGCGACGGCCAGCCACCCAGCGCTCCTCGGCGCGACCGGGGCGGCCACAAGCTGCGGTCCAGGATCTGATCGCCTGCCCGGCCTGCGGCGCCTATGTCGCGGCAAACGCGCGCGGCTGCGGCAAGGCCGGCTGTCCGCGCCCGGCGTGAATTAAATGCCCTCCCGGTCGGACACCAGCTTTCAGGGCCTGATCCTGGCGCTGCAGCGCTACTGGGCGGAGCAGGGCTGCGTCATTCTGCAGCCCTATGACATCGAGGTCGGCGCCGGCACGTTTCATCCGGCGACCGCGTTGCGCGCCTTGGGACCGGAACCGTGGCGCGCCGCCTATGTGCAGCCCTCGCGCCGCCCGACCGATGGCCGCTATGGCGAAAACCCAAACCGGCTGCAGCATTATTACCAGCTGCAGGTGATCCTGAAGCCGGCGCCGGCGAACAGCCAGGAATTGTATCTGAACAGCCTCGCCGCGCTCGGCATCGATGCGTCGCAGCACGACATCCGCTTTGTCGAGGATGATTGGGAAAGCCCAACCTTGGGCGCCTGGGGGCTCGGCTGGGAGGTTTGGCTCGACGGCATGGAAGTCAGCCAGTTCACCTATTTCCAGCAGGTCGGCGGCATCGAATGCGATCCCGTTTCGACCGAGCTGACCTACGGCCTCGAACGCCTCGCGATGTATGTGCAGGGCGTCGAGAGCATCTTCGATCTCGATTTCAACGGCGCGCCCGGCACCGGCCGGATTACCTACGGCGATGTGTTCAAGCGGGCGGAGCGCGAATTCTCCGCCTACAATTTCGAGCGCGCCAACACCGAGATGTTGTTCCGCCATTTCGCCGATGCCGAAAAGGAATGCACGGCATTGCTGAACGTCGATGAGGGTTCGGCGAACCGGCCGGCCCTGCCGTTGCCGGCTTATGACCAGTGCTTGAAGGCGAGCCATTTGTTCAATCTGCTCGATGCGCGCGGCGTCATCAGCGTCACCGAGCGCGCCGCCTATATCGGCCGCGTGCGCGCGCTCGCGAAGGGATGCTGCGAGGCTTGGCTCGCCGGCGCGAGCGGCTGAATGGGCGAATTGCTGCTCGAACTGTTGTCTGAAGAAATCCCGGCGCGCATGCAGCGCCGCGCGATCGACGATCTCGCCGGCCTCGTTCGCGACAAGCTCGCCGCCGCCGAAATGCCCGCGGCGGGAGTGCGCGGGTATGTGACGCCGCGCCGGCTGACCGTTATGGCAAAGGGCATCCCGGAGCGTCAGCCCGACCGCAGCGAGGAGCGGCGCGGGCCGAGGGTCGGCGCGCCGCAACAAGCGCTCGACGGTTTTCTGCGCGCCGCGGGGCTCGCCTCGATCGAGCAATGCGAGCTGCGCGACACCGGCCGCGGCGAATTCTATTTCGCCATCGTGCAGCACGCCGGCCGCCCCGCCGCCGAAGTCCTCCCAGAATTATTACAGGCGGCGATCGCCGAACTGCCGTGGCCGAAATCGATGCGCTTCCCGGCGGCGGCGCTGCGATGGGTGCGGCCGCTGACTTCGGTGTTGTGCCTCTTCGATGGCGCGGTGTTGCCGCTATCGCTGGGCGAGGTGCCGGTCGGCCGCATGACGCGCGGACATCGCTTTCTGTCGGCGGGCGAGATCGCGGTCGACAACGCCGCCGATTACATCGCAAAGCTCGAAGCGGCGCATGTGATCCTCGACCATCGCCGCCGCGACATCATCGCCGCCGGTCTCAACCGGCTCGCGCAGGAAGAAGGCGTTCAGGTCAAACCCGATCGCGACTTGCTCGATGAGGTCACGGGGCTCGTCGAGTTTCCGGTCGTGCTGATGGGGAGGATTGACGAGGCGAGCATGGCATTGCCGCCCGAGGTGCTCGCGACGGCGATGCGCACGCATCAGAAATACTTTTCGTGCCTGAGGCCCGACGGCTCGCCGGCGCCGCGCTTTCTGTTTGTCGCGAATAACAAGCCTCCGGACGATGGCAAGACGATTGTCGCCGGCAATGAGCGCGTGTTGAAAGCGCGCCTCGCCGATGCGCGCTTCTTCTGGGACCAAGATCGCAAGATTCCGCTCGCTTCACGCCTAGAAGCGCTCAAGGATCGCGTCTATTACGAAAAGCTCGGCAGCGTTTACGACAAGGTCCGGCGCATGGAAGCGCTCGCCGAGTTTCTCGTGCCGCATGTTCCGAGTGCCGATACCGAACGCGCTCGGCGTGCGGCGCTTCTCTCGAAGGCCGATTTGTCGACCGGGATGGTCGGCGAGTTTCCCGAGTTGCAGGGCGTCATGGGGCGCTATTACGCGCTGCATGATGGCGAGGACGCACGCATCGCCGATGCGATTGCCGACCACTACAAACCGCTCGGGCCGAACGACACCTGCCCGACTTCACCCGACAGCATCGTCGTCGCGCTCGCCGACAAGCTGGACTCCTTAATTGCTTTCTATGGAATAGACGAAAAACCGACGGGTTCGCGGGATCCGTTTGCCCTCCGCCGTGCGGCGCTTGGCGTTTCTCGTATCATTCTAGAGAATGAAATTCGCCTTCCTCTCCGGAACGCTCTGCGGTTTGCTTACGACCAGTTTTCGGGTTTATCAGTGCAACGTGGTTTGGTTGTGGTCAATGTATTAACGTTCATGGTTGATCGACTAAAAATCCATCTTCGCGAACGAGGTGTTCGCCCAGACTTGATTGCCGCGACGGTGTATCGGGGGCCGCTTGACCACGACGACGATCTCGTTCGTATCCTTCTGCGGCAAACGGCTTTGGCGAGTTTCCTCGATACCGAAGATGGCGCAAATCTGCTTATCGCGTACCGCCGGGCTGCGAACATCGTCGAGATCGAGGAGAAACGAGACGGGCTCCATTATGATGGCCCGATCGATCCGACCCTTTTGCCCGAATCAGGCGAGCAGCGGCTCTACGACGCGCTGAACGGTCTAAACGTCACACTCGAAACATTCCTGGCCCGCGACCGCTTCGAACGCGTCATGGAACGGCTCGCGACGCTTCGCGGGCCGATTGATGAATTTTTCGACAAGGTGACCGTTAATGTGGACGACAAGGCGTTGCGGGAAAATCGGCTGCGCCTGTTGTCGCGCATTCGCGCGGTGATGAACCAGGTCGCCGATTTCTCCCAGATCGAGGGGTGACGAGCCCATGACGGGTGACAAGCCCATGCCGGCGAGCGGCGCGAAATGGGTCTATCGCTTTGGCCGCGGCGCCGCCGAGGGCAAGGGCGAGATGCGCAACCTCTTGGGCGGCAAGGGCGCGGGCCTCGCCGAGATGGCCAATCTCGGCTTGCCGGTGCCGCCCGGCTTTACGATCACGACCGAGGTCTGCACCTATTTCTACGCGCATGACCAGAGCTATCCGCCCGATCTGAGGGAACAGGTCGCCGCCGCGCTCGCCGAAGTCGAAAAGGCGATCGGCGCCAAATTCGGCGACCCGAAAAAACCGCTGCTCGTCTCGGTGCGCTCGGGCGCGCGCGCCTCGATGCCCGGCATGATGGACACGGTTCTCAATCTCGGCCTCAACGACGATACCGTCGAGGGGCTCGCGACAAACAGCGGCGACGAGCGCTTTGCTTATGACAGCTATCGCCGCTTTCTGCAGATGTACGGGCAGGTCGTGCTCGGCATCGAGCACCACCATTTCGAGGAATTGATCGAGAACCACAAGATCGAGACAGGCGCGGTGCTGGATACCGAGCTCGGCGCCGATGACTGGAAGACGATCGCCGCCAATTTCAAGGAGGTTGTGCAGAGCGAAACCGGCAGGCCGTTTCCGCAGGACGCGCATGAGCAGCTGTGGGGCGCGATCGCCGCCGTGTTCGGCTCGTGGAACAATCAGCGCGCCGTCACCTATCGCCGATTGCACAACATCCCCGCCGAGTGGGGCACCGCGGTCAATGTGCAGGCGATGGTGTTCGGCAATATGGGCGAGGATTGCGCGACCGGCGTCGCCTTTACGCGCAACCCCTCGACCGGCGCCAACGAGTTCTACGGCGAGTATCTCGCCAACGCGCAGGGCGAGGACGTCGTCGCCGGCATCCGCACGCCGCAGCATTTGACGATTGCCGGGAAGCAGGCGAGCCACTCCGAATTGCCGGCGATGGAAGAGGTCATGCCGGAGGTGTTCCGTGAACTCCTCAAAGTGCGCGGCATCCTCGAAGACAAATACCGCGACATGCAAGACATCGAGTTCACGGTCGAGCGCGGCAAATTGTGGATGCTGCAGACCCGGACGGGGAAGCGCACGGCGCAGGCTGCCTTGAAAATCGCGGTGTCGTTTGTCGAGGAAGGCGTGATCGGCCGCGACGAGGCGATCCGCCGCATCGAGCCGAATTCCTTGGATCAGTTGCTGCATCCGATGCTCGACCCGAGCGCCAAGACGACGGTCTTGGCGCATGGCCTCCCGGCCTCGCCCGGCGCCGCCTCGGGCAAAATCGTGTTCTCGGCCGACGAAGCCGAGTCGCTCGCGAGCCGCGGCGAAAGCGTCATCCTTGTGCGCATCGAGACGAGCCCCGAGGACATTCACGGCATGCACGCCGCGAAAGGCATTCTGACGACCCGCGGCGGCATGACATCGCACGCCGCGGTTGTCGCGCGCGGCATGGGGCGGCCTTGCGTCTCGGGGGCCGGCGATCTCAGGATCGATTACGCCGCCCGCACGATGGCGGTGCGCAACCATCTCGTCCATGCCGGCGATTTGATCACGGTCAACGGCTCGACGGGCGAGGTCATCCTCGGCGAAGTACCGACGATCGAGCCGCAATTGTCGGGCGATTTCGCGACCCTGATGGGCTGGGCCGACGCGCTGCGCACCTTGCGCGTGCGCGCCAATGCCGAGACACCAGCCGATGCCCGCGCGGCGCGCAATTTCGGCGCCGAGGGGATCGGCCTGTCGCGCACCGAGCACATGTTCTTCGAGGCCGACCGCATCGGCGCGATGCGCGAGATGATCATGGCCGATCAGGAACGTGGCCGGCGCGCCGCCCTCGCCAAACTGTTGCCGATGCAGCGCGCCGATTTCGCGGAGATCTTCCGCATTATGAGCGGCCTGCCGGTGACGATCCGCCTGCTCGACCCGCCATTGCACGAATTCCTGCCGAAGACCGACGCCGAATTCGACGAATTGGCCGAGCTCTCCGGCAAGAGCGTCACCGAAGTGCGTCAGCGCACGCACGCGCTCTACGAGGCGAACCCGATGCTTGGTCATCGCGGCTGCCGGCTCGGCATCACCTATCCCGAAATATACGAGATGCAGGCCGTTGCGATCTTCGAGGCGGCCGCCGCGGTCATGCAGGAAACCGGCGAGACCGTCGAGCCCGAGATCATGATGCCGCTGATCGCGACAAGGCGGGAGCTCGACATCCTGAAGGAGATCGTCGACCGCGTCGCGCGCGAGACGATGGAAAAATCCGGCACCACGATCCCGTACTCGGTGGGGACGATGATCGAATTGCCGCGCGCCGCGCTGCTTGCCGGCGAGATCGCCGAGAGCGCCGCTTTCTTCAGCTTTGGCACCAACGATCTGACGCAGACCGTCTACGGCATCTCGCGCGACGATTCGGCGAGCTTTAGCAGCGCCTATCAGAAGCTCGGCATTTTCGAGCACGATCCGTTTGTGACGCTCGACAGGGCGGGGGTCGGCGAGATGGTCAAGATCGCCGCCGAGCGCGGCCGCAAGACCCGCCCCGACATCAAGCTCGGGATTTGCGGCGAGCATGGCGGCGACCCGGCCTCGATCCAGTTCTGCCGCGAAGTCGGGCTCGATTACGTGTCGTGCTCGCCCTACCGCGTGCCGATCGCGCGCCTCGCCGCGGCGCAGGCCGAGCTGACTGGCGATGCGGGGGGATCGACCGCATGAAACGGGCGCTCGCATTGGCGGCAATCCTCGCAGTGTCGGTCGCCGACATTGCGGCAGTGCGGGCTCAGACCACGGCGATGCCGGTGCCGCCGCCGGTCAGTCCGGCTATGCCGCAGATACCCGGCTCGGCGCCGTCGCCCATCCTGACGCAGCCCTGGCTATTGCATCAGCCGTTCGGACGCGCTGCCGCGCCCGTCTCGCGGCCGGCAACAACGGCGCCGATTGATCAGCAGAAGATGCAATCCTACCGCAGCGATCTCTTAAGCCAGCAGCGCGCGCTGGATCGGCAAGGGGTCAGCCCCGGATCGCCGCAATATCGCGACATCCAGCAGCAGCTCCAGCAACCGACCCGATAAACCTTCTCCCGCTATGCGGGAGGGCTTTCCTGAGCGACCTGCATCCAATCCGGCTGCATCGGGGTGAGCGTTGCACGGCCCGCCGAAAGCGGCTGGCCTGCGGCAACCGCATCCAGCCGCAGCAGAGCGAGCCCTAAACCGTCCCGGCTCGACCGCATTTCCCCCGCATCCTTTCCACCGAACGTCACTTCCGTATCCGGCGGCGCCGGACCGTCGATCCGCACCGGGAAGAGGCGCTTCTTGATGAGGCCGCGGTATTTTGTGCGGGCCGTCAGCTCCTGGCCGATGTAGCAGCCCTTCTGCCAATCGACGCCGTTCAATTCGTCGAAACCGGATTCGAGCAGGATGGATTTTTCGAGCACGAGATCGCGGCTGCCGTCGGGAATGCCGAGCGCGAGGCGGTGCCGGTCATAAGCCGCGAAATCGGCTTCGGCCAAACCCGCCTCCGCCAACGCGCCGCGAATCCGGTCGCGCGGCAGGATCACCCGCGCGCCGAGCGCCGTCAGCCGGGGATCGACAAAAGCCAGGCCCTCACCGAACGCTCGCGCCGCACCGGCCGTTTCGGGCAGGCCCAGCGCCGCTGGAGCACCATCGCCGAAGACCGCAGCCACCGCCAGATCCGGCAAGTCGTCGATTGCCACCTTGGCGCGCAGCCGGTACATCGATAGGCGCCGTTTCAGATCGGCGAGCCGCGCCGCCTCGGCGTCGAGCCAGATCGCGTCGCCCGTTCCGGCCATGATGAAATCGTGAAGATATTTCCCTTGCGCGGTCAGCAGGGCCGCGTAGACGGCGCGGTCGGGCGAGACCTTCTCGACATCGTTCGAGACGAGGCCTTGCAGGAAAGCGCGGCTATCCGGGCCCGACACGGCAAGGATGCCGCGATCCTCCAAAACGACAAAGCTGGCCTGTGGCATCGCGCCCGATCCATTACAGTCCTGCGATGAATTTAGGAACCTGGGCAGCCCGGCGCTACCTCTGGCCGGCCGCACGCACGGCGGAGCGCGAGCCGGCCGATCTCGCCGAGAGCTCGCTCTTCGTGGCAAACCGCGCATCGCGCGACGCCTCGGTGACGCTCGGCGTCGTCCTGCCGGGCGATACGGTCCTTTATCTCTTGCTGCCGCTGCATGCCGCGGTGTTCGGCGTGACCTTGCCGGAGGCGGGTCTGCTGCTCGCCGCGAACCGGCTGGTACGGATCGCCGGCTATGGCTGGGTCGCGCGCGGCTATCACCGCTTTGGCCCGCGTGCCGCCTGCCTCGCCGCGACGCTCGGGGCCACCGCCGCGACGCTCGGCTACGCGCTGACGACAGGCCTCATTCCGCTGTTGCTGGCGCGGTTGCTCTGGGGGCTGTCTTTTGCCGCGCTGAACATCGCGACGCAGGCCCTGGCGACCGCTGAAGCGGTGGGCGCGGGCCGGCGCAGCGGCCGCTCGCGCGCGATCATCTCGACCGGGCCGATGCTGGGGCTGCTGTTTGCCGCGGTCTTCGCCGAAATGATCGGGCCCCGCGCGGTGTTCCTGGTGCTTGGGGTCATCGCTCTGTTGGCGCTACCGGTTGCGCTGCGGCTGCCATCCGGCCCGGGCCAGAGATTGCGGGCACCGGGCCGCCGGCTAACCTGGCCGTCGCCGCTCGATCTGTGGGCGTTTGTACAGGGTCTGACGCTCGACGGCGTCTTTGTTGTCGGCTTGTCGGTGCTCGCCGCCGCCGTGATGCCCGAGGGCGCGACTTTGGCGGCAGGCGTCTCGCTGGCTCTGCGCTATGTCGCCGAGATCGTGCTGGGGCCACCCGGCGGAATCGTCGCCGAGCGCTGGGGCGCCAAGCGGGCGCTCGTCGCGATCTCCCTGGCCTCGGCGGTCGGTTATGCCGCGATCGGCGGCGAGGCGATATGGACCGGGGTCATCGCGGTCGTCCTGCTGCGCGGCCTCGCCTCGCCTTTGCCGGCGCTCGTCGCCGCCGTTGCGAATCCCGGCGCCGCGCGGGTACCGGCGATTGCCGCGATGGCGACTTGGCGCGATCTCGGTGCCGGGATCGGGCCGCTGATCGCCGGGCTCGTACTGCCGCTCGCGCCCTTGGCGCTTTATGCCGGTGCCGCCTTGCTGTTGGCCCTGGTCACGCTGGCTTTTGCCCGATTGCAGCCGACGCGTTGGCAGTGGAGCGGCTGAACTGGCTGGAGCCGCGGCATGGCGGTTTTGCGCTGAGGAGGCTATTAAAGGGCCGAGATTGGCCATGCGCATCCTGTTCGTTACCGCGACCCGCATCGGCGACGCCGTGCTGTCGACCGGTATTCTGTCCCATCTGATCGCCCGCTTTCCCGATGCCCGGCTGACGATCGCCGTCGGCCCGGCCGCGGCGCCGCTGTTCGCGGCTGTCCCCGGCCTCGAACAGCTGATCGCGGTTCATAAGCGGCGCTGGGCCTTGCATTGGCCGGCGCTCTACGCGCGGACGGTCGGCCGCCGCTGGGATGTGGTCGTGGATTTGCGCGGCTCGGCATTGGCTTGGCTCATCTGGGCCCGCGACCGCTTTGTCATCGGCAAGGGCGACCCGGCGGAGCATTGCGTCCGCCAGCTCGGCCGGCTGCTCGGCCTCGACCCGCCGCCGAGCCCGGTCGTCTGGACCATGCCGGCGCATGACCGCGCCGCCGAGGCGCTCCTGCCGCCCGGCAGCCCCGTCCTGGCGATCGGCCCCGCCGCCAATTGGCGCGGCAAAGAGTGGCGGGCCGAGCGCTTCGCCGAGCTGGCGCAGCGCTTGACCGCGCCCGACGCGCCTTTCGCCACGGCGCGGGTCGCGGTGCTGGCGGCGGCGCATGAACGGCCGCAAACGGCGCCGCTGCTGGCCGCGCTGCCGCCGGCGCGGATCATCGATCTCGTCGGCCGGGCCGATCTGCTGACGGCTGCCGCCGTGCTGCGGCGCTGCGCTCTGTTCATCGGCAACGACACTGGCCTGATGCATCTCGCCGCGGCTTCCGGCACGCCGACCCTCGGCCTGTTCGGCCCGAGCCCGGTCGAGCGCTACGCGCCTTGGGGGCGCTGCACCGCCGTAGCCGTGACGACGCCGTCCGGGACCGCGCTCTACCCGCCCGGTTTCGATCACCGCACGACCGACACGCTGATGGACAGCCTCTCGGTCGCGGAGGTCGAGAGGGCGGCGCGCGATTTGTGGCGCCGCGCCCTTAGCCAGGCCGCATGAGCACGACCGATACCGCCATCGCCGCGCCGGTCGAGGCCGCGCCCGCCATGCCGCGCCTGTCGGCGCTCGTCGTGGCGCATAACGAGGAAGCGCAACTCGCCGACTGCCTGTCGCGCCTAAATTTCGCCGACGAGATCGTCGTCGTGCTCGACCGCTGCACCGATCGCTCGCGCGACATCGCGTGCGAGTTCACCGGCAACATCGTCGAAGGCGCGTGGGAGCGCGAAGGCCCCCGCCGCAACACCGGCATCGCCGCCTGTCATGGCGAATGGATAGTCGAGATCGACGCCGACGAGCGTGTCTCTCCGGAACTCGCGGCCGAGATCCGCGCCGCCGCCGAACATTCGCAGGCCGACTGGCATCTGATCCCGATCGACAATTACATCGGCAATCGGCTGGTGCGTTGGGGGTGGGGCGCATCGTTTGGCCGCTCCGCGCATGCCGGGCTGTTCCGCAAGGACGCCAAGCGCTGGGGCGATCAGCGCGTCCATCCGGCGGTGCGCTTGTCCGGCACGCAAGGGCCGGCGCTGGTGGCGCGTCTCGACCATCATGTCGACCGCAATATCTCCGACATGCTGCACCGGCTCGACCGCTACACCAGCCTGCGCGCACAGGATCTGCGCGACAGCGGTGACATCGGCAGCTTCGCGCAGAATGCGCGTCGCATCCTGTCGCGCTTCTGGAAATGTTATGTCGCTCGCCGCGGCTATCGCGAGGGCGCCTGGGGTTTCCTGATCGCGCTCTGCGCCGCGCTCTACCCGATCCTGTCCTATCTCAAGGCGCGCCTCGAGCCCCAGTGATGGAACAGGGGTGATGGCGCATGTGGTGATGGCGGATGACGGCATCGCCTTCGACGGCGCGACGGCCGAAGCAGGGCCCCTCGGCGGCGCCGAGACCGCCTTCGTCGCGCTCGCCGAAGCGCTGGCGGTGCGCGGCCATCGGGTTGAGGCGCGCAGCAATTGCCATGCGCCGCTCTGCCACAAGGGCGTCGCGTGGGCGCCGCTCGCGAGCGGCGTTCCGCGGCAATGCGATCTCTACATCGGCAATCGCGGCCACCGCGTCATCGGGCTTGCGCCGGAAGCCAAGCGGCGTCTGTTTTGGCTCCATAACCCAGCCGGGTATTTGAAGAAGCCGCGCTTTTTGGCGCGGCTCGTCAGAGATCGCCCGATGCTGATCGTGACGGGCGACTATCACGCGAGCACGGTCCCAAGGTGGCTGCCCTGCGAACGGCGGATCATTCCGTACGGCGTGCTCGATTGCTTCCGCCGTGCCGCGCCGCGCGAGCCGCCGCCGCCCCGCGCGATCTTCACGTCGAACCCGCTGCGCGGCCTTTACTGGCTGCTCGATTTATGGGCCGAACGGATCATTCCTGATGTGCCCGATGCCGAATTGCATATCTATTCCGGCGCGGCGGTTTACGGCGACGGCGTGCGCGAGGAGCGGGCGCGTGACATGGAACGCATCCTCGATCGCGCTGATGAGCTCGCATCAAGCCGCGTGCGGCTTCATGCGCCGGTGGACCGCGCAGCACTGGTCGAGGCTCTCGCCGGCGCGCGCGTCATGCTGTATCGCGGCGATCCCGGCGAAACATTCTGCCTCGCCCTCGCCGAGGCGCAGGCGATGAGTGTCCCGGCGGTCGTGCAGCCGCGCGGCAGCGTCGTCGAGCGCGTCATCGATGGCGTGACCGGCCATATCGCCGGCGATGAGGACAGCTTCGCCAACGCGGCGATCGCCTTACTGCGCGATGACGATCTCTGGCGGCGGTTTCATGCCGAAGCGCTCGCGCGGCAGCACGGCCAGAGCTGGGACGAGATCGCCGCGCAATTCGAAGCGCTGATTTAGCGCGATGCGGCAGATCCTCGTCATCCGCTATGGTGGCTTTGGCGACATGATCCTCAGCATGGGCGCGTTTCGCACGATCCGCGCGCATTATGCCGCCGATCATGTCACGGCGCTGACCACATCGCGTTTTGCCGGTCTGCTGGAGCACAGCGGTTATTTCGATGAGGTGCTGCTCGATGACCGGCTGAAGCCCTGGCAGGTCGGCGGCTGGCTCGCGCTCGCCAGGCGTTTGCGCAGCAAG
>Ga0310810_10004731_pt1 | contig 15109 bp, 12 predicted proteins | sample NCmetagenome_FD_207641 | JGI IMG/M metagenome (GOLD analysis project Ga0310810, IMG submission 207641) | Soil microbial communities from experimental microcosm in Duke University, North Carolina, United States - NC | ecosystem: Engineered > Artificial ecosystem > Soil microcosm > Unclassified ...
ACCACCGCGTCCTGCGTAGCGAGAGCCTGATCGAGCGCGATCACCGCCGCCGGTGCAAGGGTCAACGAATCGCCCAGCGCCAGGTAGCGTCGCTCCGGACCCGCGCGGACTTCGCCGCTCTCCGGCTGCGCCGAACCGCCTGCAAGTTTTAGTAGCTCAGCGACGCCCGACCCCTTTTCGCCGATCACGCCGATGATGACCCCGGGCGGAGCGACTACGGAAATCCCATTGAGCGGCGCCAGGACCGCATTCCGAAACTCTAGCGACATTAAGAATCAGGATACGTCACCGGGCGGGCGCGTCGTCGGCACAGGTGTTGGAAGCAATGGTGTTGGCTGCCGCGGCAACACCCGGACCGAACTTCAGGCAGCGGGATTTCATCTGGTGTCCGGATATCCGGTTGTCCCGGATCACATTCCCACGGGTCTCTTCCGTGCGGGCGACGCCGCGGCTGAGATAGATCCCGCTCTGGAGCATCTCCGGCTCCTCGGGTTTATAAATACAGCCGAATCGCTTGGCGCTTTCGTTGCAGCCGGCCAGATTCAGCCGCAGGAACTGGTTCCCTGTGATTTTGTTGCCGCTGCCCATCAGGAACAACCCTCCGAACTTAGACCCGTCGACGGTGTTCCCGCTGATCTCGATGTTGCCGGAGTGCGCGTTCGGATGCGTGTTATTCATCACGATGGCAAAACTCCCGTGCGGATACTCCGCGGCGGATTTCTTGTTCGTGCAGCGGTTGCCGCGCACTGTTCCATCGTGGAAACCATCCAGGTCGAGGCACTGGCCGTTAATTTCTGAAAATTCGTTGCGCTCATAGGTCGAAGCATCGACATCGCCGGCCGTATCGATCGCCACAGGCGTTCCCAGGTTTTCGATATCGACGACGTCCACGGGAAAGCCGATGTTGACGCCCTTGTTGCCTTCCACTTTCACGCGAGTCGCGTGGCCCACCTGAATCGCATCCCGCCCGATGGTGTCGAAATAGTTGTTGGTGAAGCTCCCATCCTTCTGCCGCGGCGCGATCGACATGGAATGCGTCCACAGCGCGTTTCCAGGAATTCGACGGAAGAGCGATTCGGTCACCTCGAAGTTCGAGGATCCTTCTTCGATCAGGATTCCTCCGCTCAGGTTGTTCCGCCCGCGCGCGTTCTTCGAGCCCGAATCTTCGATGGTCGCGCCCCACACACGAACATTGCTGGACTGGCTGACCAGGATCGGAAAATTGACGACGTGTACAACGGTCAGGCGCTCGGTTTGCAGACCCGCGACTTTATTCACCAGCAGGCCGTTATTGGGATACCAGACCCGGAAGGCGTTCTCGGGCGGAGCCATTTCCAGTGGCCTGGCGAGCTTTTCGCGATTGCCGTCGATTTCCAGATAGTGCAGGTGAATACGCTCGACGTTTTCGAGCACCAGCACTGCCCTGCCCTTGAAGTTGTCGGCTGCCTTCAGGCGGGTCTGGTTGCCGACGATTTCGAGGTCGTGCGCACCAGGGGCCAGCGTCAGCTCGGAGGAAATCTCAATCGTGCCTTGAGGAAGCCGGATGACCCCGGTGGTTTGGGACGCGAGCAGCTTTCGCAGATTGGCTTCCGGGGAACTCCCGCAACCCAGCACGAGCGTACAAAGCAGAAGCGCGGCGCGCGCCACGAAGCCCCCTACGGCGTCTTGGTCCACTGGCCGATCCAATCCACAAACTGCGAATACCACAGCACCGTGTTCTGCGGCTTCAGCACCCAATGGCCCTCGTCGGGAAACAGCAGGAGTTTGGACGGCACTTTCTGCGACTTCAACGCGGTGAACAACTGCAGAGCCTGGCTCACGGGAACCCGGTAATCCTGCTCGCCATGGATCACCAGCGTGGGCGTCTTGAAATCCTTGACGAAGTAACTGGGAGACCACTTGGAATAGATCTCGGGGTTGTCCCACGGCATTCCCTTGAACTCCCACTGGACGAACCACAGCTCCTCGGTCTCAGCGGCCATGCTGCGCAGGTCGAAGACGCCGTCATGCGTCACGAACGCCTTGAAGCGATCCGTATGTCCCAGCATCCAGTCAATCATGTACCCGCCATACGACCCGCCGGCGGCGGCCATGCGGGCAGGATCGGCATAGGGCAAGGCCGCGACGCTATCCACCACCGCCATGATGTCCTCGTAGGCTTTGCCGCCCCAGTCGCCGCTGATCTCCTCGGTGTATTTCTGGCCGTACCCGGTGGAGCCGCGCGGATTCGGCATCACCACCAGATAACCCGCGCCCGCGAATACCTGGGCATTCCAGCGGTAGGTCCAGGATTCGCCCCATGATCCCTGCGGCCCGCCGTGAATCAGGAACAGCACTGGATACTTTCTTGCCGGCGAAAAATCGGGCGGCTTCACGACGAACGCGTGCACGCGAGTCTTATCCGGACTATCGGCAAACATCTCTTCGAGCGGCGTCAACGCGGCATTCGCCAGCACCGCGTCGTTCAAGTGAGTCAGCGGCACTCCCGCTCCGCCGCTGGAGGTCGCACGATATATCTCGGTGGGATGCGAGCCGCTGACCTCGGTGTAAATCATGGTTCGTCCGTCGGAGGTGAACTGCACGTCGTCGAGCGTGGAGGCGCCCGCGATGATGTTGCGCGAGCCTCCGCCGGACGCCTGGATCATTTGCAGGCCGGTGCGGCCGCGATCCTCCACGGTGAAGAATATCCGCGTCGAATCCGGCGACCAGGTGATGCTTCCCACCCAGCGGTCCAGGTTTTCCGTCAGGCTGGTGGCCCGGCCAGTGGCGCGATCGAGCGTCATGAGACGCCAGCGATCGCTTTCGTATCCAGCCCGCGCCTGGGAGCGGAATGCGAGAAGTTTTCCGTCCGGCGAGTACAGCGGCGTATTATCCGCCCCGGGAGCGGTGGTGATTTTCTTGACGTCGCCGCCGGCGATCGGGACCACGTAGATATCCGAATTCGTGCTGGTGGCCTGGTCCGGATCGACATTCATGGCGAAGGCCACTTCGTTTGAATCCGGTGAAATCGCGTAGTCGTCCTGCCCGCCCAGGGAAAACGGTGGAACTTCGTTGGGTCCCGGGGTCAGCTCTTTGAGGTTGGCGCCGTCCGAATTGACCACCATTAGGTGCTGGCGGCGCGCACTCTGCCATTGGTTCCAGTGACGGTAGAGCAGCGTGGTGTAGATGCGGGCCTTGACCTTGTTCTTGGATTCCTCGTCGAGCTTGCGCTGGTTGCAGGCATCGTCGGCGCCGCACTCCGGGTAGACGCTCGAAAGGAATACGATCTTCTTGCCGTCGGGTGAAACCAGGATGCCTCCGGCCTCGGCCGCGAATTTGGTGATCTGATGCGCGCCTGAGCCGTCCGCATTCATAACCCAGATTTGAGAAGAGCCGCCTCGATTCGAAACAAAGAAGATCTGCTTGGAATCGGGCGACCAGCGGGGGCGTTCATTCGAGGTGCCCTCGTTACTTTCTTCATGGGTGAGCTGCCGCGGGGCGCCGCCCTGCACGGGTACTAGGTAAATCTGCGTCGGCTTCGTGTTCTTGTCGACATCCACCTTCTGCACAGTAAAGGCAACCTGCGTTCCGTCGGGAGAGAGAACCGGTTCGCCGATTCGCGCCAGCTTCAGCATCGTATCTACCGTAAACGGCTGCTTTTGGGCGAATAGCGCGCCAGTGAACAGAAAGGTTAGGACGACCCTTCGCATAGTACTAGTTTAGCCGTTCGCCGCCAGCGGCTTGCAAAAAACTGAAACAAAGCTTTCGGCGCAATCATCCGATAAGTGAGGTGAACCACATGCTACGTTATGCCAGGTTCGCTTTGCTGACGGGACTCGCAGTTGCGGTCCCCGCGATGGTGGCCCTCGATCCTCCTCGATCTCAAACCAAGCAGGAACCGAAGGAAGACAGCAAGAAAAAAGCCGAGCCGGTCAAACCGCCATCCAAAGACGGCGGAGACGATCGCATCGATCGCCGGAATACCCGCATGAAAGAGCGCGACCGGGAAATCGACCGCATGCTGAATAACAAGAAGAAGTAGCTAGACGTTCCGCTCCGCCATATAACGCTCCAGCCACTCGAACGCTTCCTCCTGAGTTGAAAATGCCCCATCCGCCTGCGCTTCATAGGCGGCCGCGGTCACTTCCCCGATGTGCTTCCCGGGCCGGTCGTCGAAATACGGCATGACATGCCGTCCCAGGATCAGGGGCGCCTGCGGGCCGTGGTCGACGGCTTGCGCTGCGGCCATCTCCCGAATCCGGACCGCGCCCTCGGGCAGACCCGTCGGAAGCGGCGGCCGGCCGGAGTGATCCGCTTCGATCAGGCGCAGCAGGTCGGTGATGGTCGCCGGCGCCAGTCGCATGGCGAGCCGCCGCACCGCACGCGGCGTCGCTTCGCGGCCGATGCTGGAACTCGCCAGATGGTTTTCGACCATCGGAACCACGCGATCCGTAATCGCGCTCTTGATACCGATGCGGTCCAGGAACGCTCGCGCCATCGGCCCGCCCTCGGCTTCATGTCCCCAGGAAGTCCAGCGCAGTTTGCCTTCGCGCTCGCGGAGCATGGTGGTGGTGGCTTTGGCGAAATCGTGCGACAGCGCTGCAAACAGTAAGACAGCCCGATCGTCGCCTCCCAGGTTTTCGCGCACGGCGATCCGCGCGGCCGCGTTGACCACCAGCATCGTATGCGTGCCGACATCGCCCTCAGGGTGCCAGTGAGGATCCTGCTGAACGCCTTCAAGCCGGGCGATTTCGGGAAAATGAACGTCCCAGCCCGAAGCGGCAAGATACTCCGCGATCCGGCCGGGGTGAGAGCTTTTCACGGCCCACTTCATGAATTCGTCCGCCACGCGCTCCCTGGCGATCGTGGGGTAGTGGTCCGATATCGACCGGCACATGGCCGCCGTTCCCGGATCCAGCGTTAGATCGAAGCGGCAGGCGAACTGCATCCCGCGCAACACCCGCAAGGGATCCTCGGCGAAGGCGTCACTGGTGGCGCGCAGCACGCGATTCTGCAAATCCTCCGCTCCGCCGAAAAAATCGAGAAGTTGATCTTCCACCGGATCATAGGCCATCGCGTTGATGGTGAAATCGCGGCGGCTGGCTGCCTCCCGAGGCAAAATGTCGTTATCAAACGTTGTCTGGAAATCGCGGTGCCCGAGCCCCATCTTGCTGTCGCGGCGGGGAACGCTGAAGTCGTACTCCCGGCCGGTCCCGGCTTGTAGCTTTACGACGCCAAAACTCTTTCCCACCAGGTCGACGCGCCCGTGCCGGGCGAGAATCCCGGCCAACTGGTCGTAGGCGATCCCATAGACCTCGATATCGAAGTCCTTCGGCTCCCCTCCCAGAAGAGCATCCCGCACCGCGCCACCCACCACCACTGCGCGATAGCCCGCTGCGCGCAGCTCGCGTACGATCTGGTCGAGCAGGGGGGGAAGCTCCAGCCTCATCCTTACCATGATGGACCCGTCCGCGACCTGGGCCAACTCACCCGCAGATTCTCGCCGTTGGCGGGGCAGATCACCCAGCTCAATGGCATCCCCGACCACTTCGGTCCGATATGGTGTATAGTGAAATTGGACTTTACCGCAGGTCTCGCTTTTGGAAAGCCAGTTGCAACTTGGTGTCCAGGCGTGCCTGTTCCAAAGGTTTGACATTGCAGTCGTCCGGAAGGATACTTGGTTCGAGATGCAAACGGCTGTCAAGAAGGCTCGGCAGGTAAAACACAACCCGGAAGCCACCAATCTCATGGAACTGAAACATGGGGAATCGGCGATTCTGGACCGTTTGGATTTACCCGAGGATGACGCGCGGCGGCTGATGGAACTCGGATTTCTCCCCGGCCATACAATCACTCCGGGCCATTCGGCTCCGGGCGGCGATCCGCGGGTATTCCGCGTGGATGGGTCCGAGGTTGCACTGCGGCGCGAGACGGCGCGACGGCTGATTTTGCGTTCCGCTACGGTGAAGTGATTTTATGAGCGATTGCCACGGTTGCTCTGTCGCAACCCTCCCACCCCCGCCGGCCATAGACACTCGCCGGCACATTGTGGCAATTGTGGGCCCCCCTAACTCCGGCAAATCGACGCTCTTTAACCGCCTCACCGGCCTGCGCCAGAAAGTAGCGAACTTCCCCGGCGTGACAGTAGAGCATCGCATGGGCAAGGTCAAAGTGGAATCGGGCCGGGAAGTCTTCGCCATCGATCTGCCGGGCGTCTATAGCCTGGAACCCCGCACCGAAGACGAGCGCGTCACGCACGACGTGCTGCTCGGCCAGATGAAGGATCTGCCCAAGCCCGACGCGGTTTTGCTGATCCTGGATTCGACCAACCTGGCTCGTCACCTGGTGTTAGCTGCGCCGGTGCTCAGCCTGGGTTTGCCGACTCTGGTGATCCTGAACATGGCCGACGACCTGAAGAGTCGCGGCGGCGGCGTGGACGTGGCCGAGCTGAGCATGCAGCTCGGATCGCCGGTGGCTCTGGTGAGCGCCTCGCGAGGCGAAGGATTCGACAAAGTTCTCCAATTCCTGGCGGGAGCGACGCATTCCGCGCCGCGCGCCGCGCCCCTGATGCAGCTTCCGGTGATCCAGGACATTCCCAAGTGCCGGGCCTGGGCCGCGAATGTCGGCTCCAAGGGGAAGTATCAGGCGCCGGCTCCGCCGCACTGGACGCGCAGGCTGGACGCCGTTTTCCTGCACCCGGTGGCCGGCCCATTGGTATTTGTGATCGTGGTCATCGCGGTGTTCCAGTCGATCTTTTTCTGGGCCAAACCGGTGATGGACCTGGTGCAGAGCGCCATCTCTTCGACGGGAGAATGGGTGGGTTCCCTGATTCCCAACCCCACCCTGCACTCGCTGGTGGTGGATGGCGTGTTTAACGGCGTCGGAAGTGTCGTGGTGTTCCTGCCGCAGATCTTATTTCTGTTTTTGTTCATCGGAATCCTGGAGGATTCCGGGTATCTCGCCCGCGCCGCACTCATCGCCGACCGCACCATGGCGCGCTTCGGTCTCCAGGGCAAGAGTTTCATCCCACTGCTTTCCGCGTATGCCTGCGCCGTGCCGGCCATCATGGCGACCCGCACCATCGAGAACAAGCGCGACCGGATCGCCACCATTCTCATTGCCCCGTTCATGACGTGCTCGGCGCGGCTGCCGGTGTACACATTGGTGATCGCTGCATTTATTCCGGACCGGCGGCTGCTCGGCCCCTTTCTCGGCTTGCGAGCCGCCGTGTTGCTGGGCTTGTATATTCTCGGGTTCCTGGCCGCGATTTTCACCGCGAGACTGCTCAAATCGACGGTCCTCAAGAGCAGCCGATCCTCGTTCATGCTGGAGATGCCACCTTACCGCTGGCCGACTCTTCAAGGGCTGGCGCTGAGGTTGCTCGATCGCTCGAAAGTCTTCCTGCGACGCGCAGGCACGGTCATCCTGGCTGTGGCGCTGGTCATCTGGGTTCTGGCGCACCTCCCGCTCACCGATGGCAAGCCTCCGGAAATCGGACAGAGCGTGGTTGGAATGATCGGACACGCGGTGGAGCCGGTTATCAAACCTCTGGGCTTCAACTGGAAGATCGGCATCGGATTGATCACGTCGCTGGCCGCGCGTGAGGTGATCGTCGGCACGCTGGGAACCATCTATGGGATTGAGAATCCTTCGGCCAAGTCTGAGGGTTTACAGCACGCGCTGCAGCAGGACTTGAGTTTGGGGGGCGCCATCGCGTTGCTGGTGTTCTTCGCCTTCGCCATGCAGTGCATGTCCACGCTGGCCGTGGTGAAGCGCGAAACCGGAGGGTGGCGCTGGCCCGCAATCCAGTTCGCTTATATGACAGCCGTGGCGTACGTGTGCGCGTTCCTGGCCAACCACGCAATCACCGCCTGGTTTTAGTTCTTTTCCAAAGCACGTACCACAGCAGCGCACCCGCGATTATTGCCGCCGAAGCGTAGACGATATAGCGGTGCACCAGCTCGGCGACCTGCCGCCAGTCTTCTCCCAGAAAATAACCCAGCGCCAAAAACGTAGCGACCCACACCGCCCCGCCGCTCCACGCATACGCGATGAACGTGGGGTAACTCACCCTCGACATGCCCGCGACGACAGCCGTGAAATGGCGCACACCGGCAATGTAGTAGCCGACCACCAGCATCCAGTGGCCGATGCGGTCGAACCAGCGGTTCACGTATGCCAGCCGGGCTTCGGTAAAGTGGATGTACTTGCCGTAGCGATGGACCGCGCCAACACCGAGCGTCCGTCCCAGTAGATAACTTCCGCTGATGCCGGTCCAGGCTCCGGCCACGGCGGCGGCGAAGGCTCCGGCAGGATTTAGCGTACCTCGGCCAATGAGATAGCCGGTGAAAACGAGTATTGTTTCATCGGGAATGGGGAGTCCCACGACGCCCAACGCCAGCAAAAGGTAGAGCGCCCCGTACCCGTGCTCAACGACCCAGGCAAAGACGCCATCCATCGTTCTACGATAGCGTCCCCGCGGTATCCTTTGAGTAGGCAATGCGCTACATATTCCTGACCGCTACCGGGGTTCTTGCCATCCTCTCCGTCACGTTCGCCTTTCAACAGGCCAGCCCGGCAACTGACCAGCGTGCCATGCTCGACAAATACTGTGTCACATGCCACAACCAGAGGCTGAAGACCGGAGGGCTGACAATCGACAACCTGAACCTCGACCGCGTGGCCGATAACGCCGAAACCTGGGAAAAAGTTCTGCGCAAACTGCACGGAGGCATGATGCCGCCGCAGGGCATGCCCCGCCCGGGCGAAGCCGCTGTGAATCAATTCACCGCCTGGCTCGAAACTTCGATCGACCGCGCCGCCGCAACGCATCCCGAGCCGGGCCGATCCGCTCTGCACCGCTTGAATCGGACCGAATACGGAAACGCCATCCACGATCTTCTTGACTTGGATATCGACGTCGCCTCGCTGCTTCCGGCCGACGACGAAGCCAACGGGTTCGACAACATCGCCGACGTGCTGCGCGTTTCGCCGTCGCTGCTCGAACAGTACCTTTCGGCGTCGGATAAAATCTCGAGCCTGGCCGTGGGCGACCCGTCCATCACTCCCATCAGCCTGGTGTTCCAGGCCCCGCCCGATCTCGATCAGGAACATCACATCGAAGGCCTGCCTCTGGGCACGCGCGGCGGCATTCAGGTCCACTACAACTTTCCGTTGGACGGCGAATACGACTTCCGTGTTTTCCTGCTGCAGAACATCGTCGGCTACGTGCCGGGTCTCGAATACGCGCATCAGCTCGAAATCAGTATTGACGGCAACCGCGTGTTTCTGGCTCAAGTAGGAGGCGAGGAAGACAACAAGATGTCGGACGCCAACCTGGGTGTTGCAAAAGACACGCTGGACGCGCGGCTGCGGACCCGCATCCAGGTCAAGGCCGGACCCCGCACCGTAGTCGCAACGTTTCTGCGGCGCAACTCCGCGCCCTCCGATGAACCGTTGCAGCCCTTCACCCGCGATCACGATCTGCAGAACATGAACGGCATCCCGCGGATTGACCGCATGCAGATCACTGGACCTTTCAATGCCACCGGCTCGGGCGATACACCCAGCCGGCACCGTATTTTTTCCTGCCGTCCAGCCAACACCGCGGCGGAGGCACCCTGCGCCCGCCAGATTCTGACCAACCTCGCTCGCCGGGCGTATCGACGCCCTGTCAACGGCGCGGATCTCGAGAACTTGCTCAGCTTCTATCAATCCGGACGCAATAAGAAAAACTTCGATGCGGGGATCGAGAACGCGCTGCGGCTGATCCTGACGAACCCGAAGTTCCTGTTCCGCATGGAAACCGATCCGGCGAATGCGGCACCCGGCTCCATGCACCCCGTCAGCGATTTGGAACTGGCCTCCCGCCTGTCGTTCTTTTTGTGGAGCACGATACCCGACGAGCAGCTCATCAACGTCGCCTCGCAAGGTAAACTGAAAGATCCTGCGATTCTGGAGCAGCAGGTCAAGCGCATGCTGGCCGACGACCGCTCCGAGGCGCTGGTGAAGAACTTCGCCGGTCAGTGGCTTTTGCTGCGCAATCTGCCCAGCGTGCTGCCGGACCCCAACGAATTTCCTAATTTCGACGACAACCTGCGGCAGGCCTTCCGCCGCGAAACCGAGATGTTCTTCGAGAGCATCATGCGCGAGGACCGCAGCGTGGTCGACCTGCTCACGGCCGATTACACCTTCGTCAATGAGCGCCTGGCCAAGCACTACGGCATCCCGGGCGTCTACGGAAGCCAGTTCCGCCGGGTGAAGCTCACCAACGAAAATCGACGCGGGCTGTTGGGGCAAGGCAGCATCCTGACGGTGACGTCCGAAGCCAACCGCACGTCGCCTGTGAAACGCGGTAAGTTCATTCTCGAAGCGATTATGGGAACGCCGCCGCCAGCCCCGCCTCCCAATGTCCCGCCGCTCAAGGAAAACGAAGGCGTCCAGGCGCTATCGGTGCGAGCGCGCCTGGAAGAGCATCGCAAGAGTCCCGCCTGCTCCGGATGTCACGCGGTGATGGATCCGCTGGGATTCTCGCTCGAGAATTTCGACGGCGTGGGCGAGTGGCGGACGAAAGAGCCGGGCGGTTCAGGGGGGAGTCCGGTGGATCCCTCCGGCCAGCTCGCGGACGGGACCAAGGTCGACGGCCCGGTCGCGCTGCGCCAGGCCATCCTGAAACATCCCGAGCAGTTCGTGCGGACGCTCACCGAAAAGATGCTGACTTACGGTCTGGGCCGCGGCTTGGAGTATTACGACATGCCGACCGTCCGCGGAATCGCCCGCGACGCCTCCCGCAACGACTACAAGTTCTCGTCGATCGTACTTGGAATCGTCAAGAGCACGCCGTTCCAGATGCGCCGGGTGCAGGATGCGCCCGTGACGGCTCGCGCACAATAACCCGAAACCTGTTAACCGGGTCATGCGTCTAGGCGGACGTGATGAAAACCCGCCGAGTAGCAGTACTCAGGTGCATCTTCGTTGCGACCCTCTCCGGAAATTTGAGTGCCCAACCCCTGGCGCGCCAGTTCGGCTTCAGCATCGGCGCCGGCGGCGCGATCCCGCGTGAAGACCTGGCGTCGTTCATGACCACTTCGCCCCTGTTGCGAATCGGAGTCGGGTACCGGCCCATCCGCTACTTTCAAGCCGACGTCGGCATGGACGCCATCTTTCAGGCCGCGGGCGTGCGCGATTTCCAGGACACGATCATCGGACGAATTAAGATTCGGGACAACGAAATCCTGGTTCCGTTGGGGGGACGCGCGATACTCCCATTAGCGGCCCAGCGGATCGAACTGTTCGGCGGAGGCGGCGCGGCCTATTTGCACTACGGCGAATCGGTCGAAGTCCCCGGCGGCGGATCCGACAGCGGCTTCAAATGCCAGACCTGCCGTTCGCGGGACGGCTGGGGTTCCTATGCGACCGCCGGCGTCAATGTCGCGCTCGAAGGGAGCCGGCGCTTCTGGCTGGGCGTCGAGACGCGCCTGTTCCACGGCAAGACCAACGGCGATCCGCTGGGCGCTGTGCCTCCGCTCGAGACCCGGGATACCTGGATGAACACCGCTGCGGTGTTCATCGTCCGCTTCCCCTGAGAGTCCGAAATCCTTGAAAACGTGAGATAATAGGGGCGCGAAGGAGATGGGTTCGTTCCCATGTTGATCACCAAGAAACACCTTCCCCGCCGCACCTTCCTCCGAGGCGTAGGCGTCACCCTGGCGCTCCCCCTGCTCGATTCCATGCTTCCGGCGCAAACCGCGATCCGGAAAACCGCAGCCGCCCCGTCGCCTCGTCTGGGATTCGTTTACGTGCCGCACGGCGCGATCATGGACAAGTGGACGCCTGCCACCGAGGGCGCCGGATTTGAGTTTTCGCCGATCCTGAAACCGCTTGAACCGTTCCGCGACCGGCTTACCATCGTCAGCGGCCTGGGACATCGCGCGGCCGATTCGACCGCCGTACATTCGCTCAGCCCGACAACCTGGTTGAGCGGCGTGCGTCCCAAGCCCACCCAGGGCACCGACGCGTTCGCCGGCGTGACCGCGGATCAAGTAGCCGCGCAGGCCATTGGCCAGGACACCATCCTGCCTTCCATGGAGCTGGCGATTGAGGACCACTCCGGCCTGATCGGCGCCTGCGACCGCGACTACGGCTGCATTTACATGAACACGCTCTCCTGGCGGACGCCCACCACGCCTCTGCCGATGGAGATCAACCCGCGCAAAGTATTCGAGCGCATGTTCGGCCAGGGCGGCAGCGCTGCCGATCGCCTGGCGCGCATCGAGGGCGACCGCAGCATCCTGGACGCCGTGACGAAGGAAGCCACCGGCCTGCAAGCCAAGCTGGGACCGCAGGATCGCGTCAAAATCAGCGAGTATCTGGAGAACATCCGCGAAATCGAACGGCGCATCCAGAAAGCCAGCCAGCAGGTGGATCCCAACATGAAGCTGCCGGAGCAGCCGGCGGGCATTCCGTTCTCCTACGACGAGCACGTCGGGATCATGTACGATCTTCTAGCCCTCGCCTATCAGGCCAACATCAGCCGCGTGTTCACCTTCATGATGGCGCGCGAGGTCAGCAACCGGACCTACCCGCAGGTGGGCGTGCATGACGGCCATCACGCCACGTCACACCACCAGAACCGCGCGGACAAGATTGAGAAGCTGGTGAAGATCCAGAATTATCACCTCACCCTGTTCACCAAGTTCCTGGAAAAACTCAACACGACCCAGGATGGCGACGGTTCGCTGCTGGATCATGCTCTGATTCTGTACGGCAGCAACATGAGCAATAGCAACGCGCACAACCACTTCCCGCTGCCGACACTGGTGCTGGGCGGCGGAGCGGGCGCAATGAAGGGCGGCCATCACATCAAGCAGCCCGATCACACGCCCATGACCAACGTCCTGCTGACCATGCTGCACAAGGCCGGGGTTCCGGTCGAGAGCCTGGGCGACAGCACCGGCGTCATCGAGACCGCGTAAGGAGCCACGATGCGCTTGCTCGGGTCACTGATTCTTCTCGCAGGCGGATGTGTTGCCGCCGACATCAACGCACCCCAAGCCGATGGGACCACTCCGCTGCATCTGGCGGTTCGCGCGGACGACTTGGCCAAGGTGAACAAGCTCCTGGACGCGGGAGCCGACGCGAAGACCGCGAATCGCTACGGCGTGACTCCGCTGTATCTGGCGTGCGAGAACGCCAACCCAGCGATCATCGAGCGGCTGCTGAAAGCCGGCGCCGATCCGAACGCCGTCTCCACCGAGGGCGAAACCGCGTTGATGACCGTCGCGCGCACGGGCGTCGTCGCAGCCGCCAAGGTTCTGCTCGATCATGGCGCCAAAGTGGACGCCCGCGAGGAATGGCACGGGCAGTCCGCGCTGATGTGGGCCGTGGATGAACAGCATCCGGCCATGGTAAAAGAACTGATCGCACACGGCGCGGACGTCAACGCGGTTTCAAACGTCAACAAATGGGAACGGCAGAACACCGCGGAGCCGCGCGAGAAATGGCTTCCCCTGGGTGGCCTGACCCCTCTGTTGTTCGCCGCACGCCAGGGATGTGTCGAGTGCGCGCAGATCCTGCTCGACGCGGGCGCCAAGATTAACACTACCGATCCGGATGGCATCAGCCCGGTGCTGATGGCGATCATCAACGGGCATTACGACGTTGCCGGTTTCCTCCTCAACCGCGGCGCGGACCCGAATCTGGCCGATGACACCGGCCGCGCCGCACTGTTCTCGGCGGTCGATTTCAACACCTTGCCGGCTTCAAATCGCCCGGCGCCGAAGGTGATCGACAATCAGATGACCAGTCTGGAATTGATCAAGCTACTCCTCGATAAGGGCGCCAACGTCAACGCGCAGCTGAAGAAGCAGCAGCCCTATCGCGCCAAGCTCGATCGCGGCGACGATACCATGCTGACCACCGGAACGACGCCGTTACTCCGTGCCGCCAAGGCTGCCGACATCGCTGCCATGCGCCTGCTGCTGGCCAAGGGAGCCGATCCGAAGCTCGCCACACGCGCGGGGATCACTCCCCTGATGGCAGCCGCCGGGCTGGGATCCAAAGAGGAAGACACCACCGGCCGCTTCAAGACCGAAGGAGAAGCGATCGAAGCGATCCAGCTGTGCCTGGATGCAGGCGTCGACATCAATGCCGCCAATGGGCAAGGGCAAACGGCTCTGCACGCGGCGGCGCTGAAGGGTTGGGATAAAGTGGTCGAGTTCCTGGCCAACCACGGCGCGAACCTCAGCGCGAAAGACCGGCAAGGCAAGACTCCGCTCGACGCTGCGCTCGGTCTTGCAGGCGGCAGCGGAGGGTTCGATGGCAGCCGGCGCGACGTGCACGAATCGACGGCAGATCTGCTCAAGAAGCTGATGGCGAAGTCTAACTAAGACTTCTTCACTTCCGACAGGACCACTGCGTCGCCTTCTTGCAAGTCTCCCGAGACCACCTCCGTGTAGAGACCGTCGGAAATTCCGATCCGGATCTTCCGCGCCTCGGGCATACCCGTGCTGTTCAACACGTACACGGTCTGTTCCATCTGCTGTACCGCCGATTGGGTCTGCGGCGGCAGTTTGACGGGCGGGCCCGCCTTGTCGTCGATCGGTTTGAAACGCAAAGCGCCACCTGGCGGGAAATCACGACGCCGTCGATGGGCGATTCGATGCGCGTGTGCGAGAGGTCCAGCCTGGCCTGTTCCAATCCGCCCTCGACTTGCCGGACCTGGGCCTCGGCGGAGGTTTCCTGGACCACGGCGGCATCCCGCGCCTCGCGCATCAGGATGGCAGCAGGACAACCAAGTATATCCAGGTTTTTACGCCACCGATTATATACACTAGAAAGCCACTATGTGGACGCGCGTCAACGATATCGTCGGCCCGATGTGGCTGGCCATCTTCATCATCTGGGCCATCAGCGGTCTCACGGTCAAGGACACCGTCCGATCCAAGTCCGACGCGCGGGCGCGCCTCCTGGTGTGGGGCGTCTGGCTTGGCTGGATCATTCTATTCAATCAAAACTTCCGGCCGGGACTGCTGGCCGAACGGTTCGTTCCGCTGGGACCCGCCGCGGCTTACACGGGCCTGGCGCTGACGGTCGTGGGGCTCGGATTCGCCGCGTGGGCGCGCTTCGCCAT
>Ga0310810_10004733_pt1 | contig 15106 bp, 14 predicted proteins | sample NCmetagenome_FD_207641 | JGI IMG/M metagenome (GOLD analysis project Ga0310810, IMG submission 207641) | Soil microbial communities from experimental microcosm in Duke University, North Carolina, United States - NC | ecosystem: Engineered > Artificial ecosystem > Soil microcosm > Unclassified ...
GATCGGCACGTTTTCGAACTCGAAGGTGACCACGTCGACCTGACGCGCGAACGCTCTGAGCGCGTCGAGATCTTCGTACTCGGCGACGACCTCGACGTCGGCGACCTGCCCGGTCGGTGTGTCGGCTTCGGGGGAAAACGTGTGGACGCGGTACCCCATGCGACGGGCGGCGATGGCGAACATGCGTCCGAGCTGCCCGCTGCCCAGAACGCCGAGGGCAGCGCCCGGCGCGATGACGCGCGTCACGGCAGCCGTTCCTGGCGAACTCTCTCTGTTTGTCCGGCGCGAAAATCGCGCAGCCGCGCGCGTAGATCCGGCCGTGAGTTCGCGAGGATCGACACTGCGAGAATACCGGCGTTGGTCGCCCCTGCCTTGCCGATGGCCAGCGTGCCGACGGGAACCCCTCCCGGCATTTGCACGATCGACAGCAGCGAATCGAGACCCTGAAGCGCGGCGCTCTGAACCGGAACCCCGAGAACGGGCACCACCGTGTGAGCGGCCACCATGCCCGGCAGGTGCGCGGCGCCCCCTGCCCCGGCAATGATGACCTCGATGCCGCGGGCCTCCGCGCCGCTCGCAAACTCCGCCATCCAGACCGGTGTCCGATGAGCCGACACAATGTGCCGCTCGTGCTCGACGCCGAATTGTTCGAGCACATCGGCGGCGTGCTTCATCGTGTCCCAGTCTGACGAGGATCCCATGATGACGGCGACCAATGGATGCGACATTAGAGAGGAGGGAACCCGAATTTTACCGCGTCCCGCCTCTCCCTGTCGTCGGGGCGGTCAATCAAGCGCGGCGAGCGCGATGAGCCACAGCACGCCAATGGCAGCCCCGGCCGAGCCGAGCGCGATGGCTGCGATTTTGCCGCCCGACAGGTTCGATGGCTGTGCGCGGGACAGCGACGCGATCGATTCGTAGCTAATCTGCTCCACGGCCACCGGAACCCTCGTCTTGCGCTGCAGGACCACGGCGTCCGGACGCGCCGCGATGAAGGTCGCCTTGAAGTGCTGTCCGTCTCGAAGCCGCACGTTGAGGGCGACGCCGCCCTCGAGTTGTTCGGCGAGTGCGCGCCAGGCGCTGTCGTCGCTCGACTGCGCCGACGCCGGGATGGACCCGAGCGACAGGATGAGCACCGCGCTCATCGTCACGCGAAGAAGCTTCATGACATATCTCCTCAAAAGTCGAACCCAATCCCCCCGCGCCACTGCCATGCGACGGGCCTCTCCGTTGACAGCGCAGTCCGGACGTCCGTTCGGACAAACGCATGTGGGCTCACATAGAACTTGAATCCGCCGCTGAGTACCGGCCTTACCGAGTAGCTGATGGTGTCGATCGCGGGAACCGCCGGCAGCGTCAGGCTCGGGACGGCTGCGGAGAACCGGATGCGCGACGGCGCGAGCGGATCGGCGAGGTGCCGCTCGCGAACCACCTCAATGCCGCCGCCGACAAACGGATGCACCCACTGGTTTTCGAAGAATTGGTACAGCGCGGTCGCGCCGACCGTCATTTCACGCAGCTTGTGATCGCGGTACCGGAGATAGGGAAAACTCTGGCCGGGAACCGCTGTCTCTTCTTCGGCGTCGATGGTTCCCTCGCCGCCGATGCCGATTTCGAATTCACTCTTGAAATGCGGCGTCCAGTAATAACCTCCGGTGCCATTGACTGCTGCCACCGAATACCAATGGTCCCAGCGCGACAGTTCAGACTTGTTTCGGTTCAGCATCGAGAGCTGACCTGACACGTCCCATCGGGTGGCCGCCGGGAGCTTCAGATGTGTCGACTGCTGAGCGTAGGCGTCAGCGCTGGATGCGAGCGCCGCCAGACAGACAAGGGTTCTGACCGTGTTCATTCCGTCCTCCTGCCCGGTAAGGTGCAGGGGGGCGGAAAACCGGCTCACACGGGGGGAATGGCGTTCCCGATCAGGAAATAGACTCGAACACCCCGGTCTCCCGATTCTTCCTCACCTTGTCCCACTCGAAGTGCCGCCCATTCATCGCGATGTAGATACCGTGCGGCAGTACTTGCACCAGTGATAGCGCGCTCCCCAGGTTGAACAGCCCATCGGAGCTGCCGAACGCGTACGGAATCATCGCGCCGGTGAGCACGATGGTCTTTCCAGAAACTCCTCCGGCGAGCGCCGCCGCAGTCTCCACCATCGTGTCGGTGCCGTGGGTGATGACAATGCAGGATACGTCGCACTGCTGGCAGTTGCGGACGATGAGGTCGCGATCGGCATCCGTCATCTCCAGGCTGTCGATCATCATCAGTGTGCGGATGCTGACGTCCACGTGCGACCGGCCGAGCCGCAGCATCTCCGCCAGGTGCGTGTCTCCGAACGAGAGCTGCCCGTGAATTTCGTCGTAGGTCTTGTCGAAGGTGCCGCCGGTCACGAAGATGCGAATCATTGCAGTTACTATCTCACCGTGGCCGACACTTCCACACGCGTTGAATCCACCGACCATCTCGTGCGCGGCATCGGGCTAGCGCACGCGACCGCGCTGAACATGATCGACATGATCGGCGTCGGGCCGTTCATCACCATTCCGCTGATGGTTGCGACGATGCACGGCCCGCAGGCGATGCTCGGGTGGGTGCTCGGCGCCGCCCTGGTGGTCTGCGATGGCATGGTCTGGGCCGAATTGGGCGCGGCGATGCCCCAGGCCGGCGGTCCGGTCCGCTATTTGCGCGCGATGTACCCGGGCCGCGCCGGACGCTGGCTGTCCTTTCTGTTTGTCTGGCAGCTCACCTTCAGCGCACCGCTCTCGATGGCATCGGGCTGCATCGGCTTCGCGCAGTATGCGGGCTATTTATGGCCTGCGTTGATGGACACCATCACGTCTACCAAAATCCCGATTCCTATTCCCGGCATCGGCACGACAACCGTAGAGTTCACCATCACCAATGGAACGTTTCTGGCCATGGGTGTCGCCGCCTTTGCGGTTCTGTTGCTCTACCGGCGCATCACCGTCATCGGCCGTCTGGCTGCGCTTCTCTGGATCGGCGTCGTCGGCACGACACTCTGGATCATCGCGTCGGGGATCACGCATTTCAATGCGGCACAGGCGTTCGCATTTCCGACGGGTGCATGGGATCTGTCGCCGGCGTTTTTTACGGGCCTTGGCGCCGCGCTGCTCATCGCGGTGTACGACTACTGGGGGTATTACAACGTCTGCTACCTCGGGGCCGAGATTCGCGACCCGGCGCGCGTCATTCCGCGCGCCATCCTGCTGTCGATCGCGGGTGTCGCCGCGATGTACCTGACGATGAACATTTCGATCCTCGGCTCGATGCCGTGGCAGGAGGTGGAGAAATCGAGCTTTATCGCGTCGGATTTCATGGCGCGCATCTGGGGGCCGCGTGCCGCTGCGATTGTGACGGTGCTGATGCTGTGGACCGCCTTCGCCTCGGTGTTCTCGCTGCTCCTCGGCTACTCGCGGGTACCGTACGCCGCAGCGCTCGATGGCGACTACTTTCGAGTGTTCGCGCGCCTCCACCCGAAATACCAGTTCCCACACGTCTCGCTGCTCGTGCTCGGGGGCGCAGCCATCATCTTCTGCCTGTTCCGTCTGGCCGATGTGGTGACGGCGCTGGTCGTCATCCGCATCATGACCCAGTTCCTCGCGCAGACCCTCGGCATCATCGTCCTACGCACACGCCGGCCGGACTTTCCCCGGCCGTTCAGAATGTGGCTGTATCCGCTCCCTGCACTGCTGGCCTTCGCCGGATATGTCTACACGATCGTCATGAGACCGAAGTCGATCGAATCCATCAGTCTGGCGCTGCTCGTCGTCGCGGTGGGCACGATTCTGTTCTGGGCGCGACAGCGGTGGGCCGAATCAGCGCCCAATGCGGCAAGCTCAATGCGCAGCGCTCAATAAAGGTCGACAGCGCACGTCATCGCATCATCACAACGCCGCTGCGCGGTCGCGCCTGCGCCTGCTCGCCTCCTCGATGTGCTTCTGCGCGACCTCGAGCCACGTGTGGTCGCGATCCAGCACCTCACGTGCGGCCTCCAGCGCGCGCGATGTCTCGGATGGCGCAGGACCGCCGGGGGTGCGGCGAGCCTCGACGAAATTGCGCGCACTGAGAATGCGCGTGAGCTCCTCGTCCGTGTACCCCAACGACGTCGGTGGGACAACGCCGGACCGCAAACCGGCGGCGATCGAGTGCGCCATCGTGAACGAAAGGTTCTGATCGCGCACAAGACGATCGGCCAGCTCCGTCAGGGTGGTGCCGCCCTCTGCGGCGTGCGATCGCATCCGGTCCACATCCAGCTCGGCACCGCGGATGGACACAGCCAGCAATGCGACGCCGCGTTGCGCGTCGCGGAACATGGCTGCCACGAGGGGCTGCAGATCGTCTTCGGTGTCGACGATGTCGCCAAAGGGCGTGTTGTGAACGACGGTGGTGACGGCCAACGCCTCGCCCAGCGCCTTGCTCGTAATCGAGCGCGCGTGTTCGAGCGCAACGGGGTTCCGCTTCTGCGGCATGATGCTGCTCCCCTGGACGAGGCCATCGGCGAGCCGCAGATACCCGAACTCCCGCGTGCACCACAGCAGCAGGTCCTGAATGACGCGTCCCAGCCCGACGAGCATCACCTGTGTGGCGCTGACGCTCTCGAGCAGGTAATCGACGGTGGCGATGCTGCCGTACGTGTTGCCGGTCGGCTCGTCGAACCCGAGCAGCTCGCTCGTCAGCTGCCGATCGATGTCAAAACTCGTGCCTGTAATCGCACACGAGCCGAGCGGGCATCTGTTCGTCGAGGAAAATGCCGCCCGCAGCCGGACGTGATCGCGTTCGAGCTGCTCGCTGACCGCCAACAGATAGTGAGCAACCGTCGTCGGCTGTGCGGCCTGGGTATGGGTGAGCGCGGCAAATATTGTCTCGCGATGCTGCAGTGCGAGATCGATCACCGCGCGGCGCAGGTCGAGTGCTGCTGCAGCCACCGCGAGAATGAACTCCCGCTGCCGCATGCGGTACATCGTCATATCGATGTCGTTGCGGCTCCGCGCGATGCGAAGCCGGCCGGCGGTCTCTTCGCCGCAGGCCGCGACGATCCGCCGCTCGACATGGAAGAAGAGATCTTCGCAGGTGTGGTCGTACTGAGCGCTGCCGAGATCGGCAGCGGCGATCGAATCAAGCGCATCGCGCAGTGCGCGGGCGTCCGCGGCGGAGATGATGCCCCGCTCGCGCAGCATCACCAGATGCGCGTCATTGATTGCGATCAGCGGTGACAGGAAGAGGGTTTTCGCGTCCTCGAAGTTCTCACGCAGGACGCAAGAAACGTATTCGGGATCAAAGGGCATCAGCCTCGCTTACCCACGCGTAGTCGATTCTCCGCGCAACCATGCATCGAGCAGCCGCCGCTGCACTTCCGTCGACGCAGGATTCACTTCCAGGCGCCAGGCCCGCTGCGGTTCGGCTCCAAACGTGGTCGGGACGCGCACGAGCTGCTCGCGACGCGCGACCAGCACCGATACTTTGTCGCCGCTCTTGTACTGCTCGAGCCGGTTTTCCAGCCGATCGGCGCGAACGCGGAAGTCGTCGATCGCCAAGATCTCGTCGTCGACGTTCAGGCCGGCCACGTCGGCCGGAGACCCGCGCTGCACCTGTGTGATCACAAGACGGCCGTTGTCATTTCGGGTCGTGATGCCCAGCCACGGTCTCGATGCGCGATCGGCGGGTTGTTGCGCAGCCGGTCTAAACCGCAGACCCAACGCATCGAGTGCTTCGGTGTAATCCAGCTCAGAGGTGCCCTCAACGGCCGATTCCCAGAATCCCTGCAGATTCCGGCCGGCGACCTGCTCGATGACGGCGCGAAATTGTTCGGGCGTATACCCTCGGGGGCCGGAGAACTTCTCATACGCCAATCGCATCACGTCGTCGAGCGACTTGGCGCCGTTGGTCGCCTTGCGGATCCTTGCGTCGAGCAGAAACGCGATGACCGTTCCCTTCGTGTAGTAGCTGACCGACGTGTTGTTCGAGTTCTCATCAGGTCGGTAGTACTTGATCCAGGCATCGAACGACGCCATCTCGGCCGACTGCACCAGGCGCCCAGGGGTGGTTTGCAGCAGCTCAATCGTGCTCGACAGGTCCTCGAGGTACTCATCTCGCGTCTGCAGCCCCGCCCGCAGCACCTGCAGGTCCGCGTAGTAATCGGTGAAGCCTTCCGCGATCCAGAGACTGCGGGTGATGTTTTCGTTCTCGTAATCAAACGGACCGAGTTCGGCCGGGCGCAACCGCTTGACGTTCCACGCGTGGAAATATTCGTGGCTGGCCAGTTCGAGCCAGCCGACATACGCACGCCGAGTCCTGGTGGACCAGCGGTTGGTCATCAACATCGTCGAGTTCTTGTGCTCGAGACCGCCACCTGATTCGGTGATCATGTTGAAGAAGACATAGCGGTCGTACGGCAGAAGTCCCCAGAGCCGGCGGTCTTCCTTGACGATGGCCTCCAGGTCGCGCGCCGCGCGGGCCCCATCGAACACGCCGCCCTCGCCTACGTTGACGAGCGAGTGCTTCTTCCCGTCCACCTCGAAGTCGTACACCGCCGGATTGCCAATGACGATTGGAGAGTCCACCACCGTGTCGTAATCAGGTGCCCGGTAGCGGTGCTCGCCACCGTTCATTGCCGGCAGAGCCGTGACGGATCGTTTCCAGCCCTCGGCGAGGTTGATCACGATCTCGTGTGGCCGCGGCGTCAGGTCGGCGAGCGTGATGAATGTCGGCGCGCCATTGAGCATCGCGAAGTCGGCTTCCACCCAGTTGGTTCGCACGGACATCTCGCGGCAGTAGACGCGATATTTCACCGTGATAGTCGCCGCACCGCCGGTCGCAATCCGCCAGTGATTCTTTTTCGACTTGTCCACGTCGAGGGGGCGGCCATCGGGTCCAGCAGCAGTCACGGCTTCGACATTTCGTGCGTACTCGCGAACCAGATACGAGCCTGGCGTCCAGACCGGCATCATCAGTTCGACGTCGGGCCGGCGGCCGGTCGGAACCGTCGCGGTGATCTCAACGTAGTGGGTTTGTGGCGCCGGGAAACTCAGCGTGTAGCGGATAGGCTCCGGCGCGCTCTGCGCGCGCGCCGCGGCGGCATGCATCATAAGAAACAGGGCGACCCAATACTTTGCGGCCATGTCGCGATTCTATAGAATCCAGCCGATGTGCTCCTCCTTTTTCAGACTTCTGGGGGAGCCCATCGGCTGTTTGCAGTGTCTCTTGGCCGCGCTCCGCGCGTCCGGGCCCGCTACGCGGCCCCAATCGTGTAGCGCGTACGAGTACTGGATTCGCATTCGAGGCCGCATAGCGGTCCAACGGTTTTGTTCCGAAAATACATCTTCTCGCTGGATCACAAAGTCATCGGCCTGCAGTACGCGCTGACCAGCCTTTGCTTTCTCCTGATTGGCTTCTCGCTCGCCGTTGTCTTCCGGTGGCAGCTCGCCTATCCCGGTCAGCCAGTACCGATCATCGGACGCTGGCTCGGTGAGCTGAATGCCCCGGGTGGCGTCGTGCTTCCCGAGTTCTACAACCAGCTGGTCGCGATGCACGGCACCATCATGGTGTTCCTCGCGGTCGTGCCGCTGTCAGTTGGCGCGTTCGGCAATTACCTCATCCCGCTACAAATCGGCGCGCCAGACATGGCATTTCCGCGGCTGAACATGGCGAGCTACTGGACCTACCTGGCAGGGGGGGTTGTGATGCTCGTCAGCTTCTTCGTGCCTGGCGGCGCCCCGAACTCCGGTTGGACGTCATATCCGCCGCTCGCCGATTTCGCGACGTTGGGTCAGACGTTCTGGCTGGTTGGAATGTTTCTGTTGATCGTCTCGGCGCTGTTTGGCTCCGTCAACACGATCACGACGATTGTGCAGCTGCGCGCGCCCGGGCTGACCTGGTTCCGGCTGCCGTTTTTCGTCTGGGCCCAGCTGGTGACGGCATTCCTGCTGCTGCTGGCGTTCCCACCACTTCAGGGCGCCGCCATCCTGCAGTTTGCGGATCGCGTGCTCGGCACCAGTTTCTTCCTGCCGTCCGGGCTCTTCTCGGGCGGCCAGGCGGTGAATCGTGCCGGCGGCGGCAATCCGCTGCTCTGGCAGCATCTTTTCTGGTTTCTGGCGCACCCCGAGGTGTATGTGCTGATCCTGCCGGCGATGGGGATTGTCGGCGAGATCATCGCCAACAACACGCGCAAGCCGCTCTGGGGCTATCGCGTCATGGTCTACGCCATCATCTTCCTCGGGTTCATGTCGTTCGCCGTCTGGGCGCATCACATGTTCCTGACGGGGATGGGCACGGTCATCAGTGCGTTCTTTCAGACAACGACGATGATCATCTCGGTGCCGTCGGTGATCATCCTGACCGCGTTGCTGCTGTCGCTCTACGGCGGATCGATCCGGTTCAACACGCCGATGCTGTTTGCGCTGGCGTTTCTGCCGATGTTCGGCATTGGCGGGCTGTCAGGGTTGCCGCTGGGACTGGCCGCGAGCGATATCCCGCTGCATGACACGATGTATGTGGTCGGCCACTTCCACTACGTTGTCGCACCGGGCACCATCTTCGCCCTGTTCGCAGGCATCTATTACTGGTATCCGAAGATCACCGGCCGAATGATGAACGAAGCGCTCGGCTGGATTCATTTCGGCGGCTCGTTCCTCTGCATGAACGGCATCCTGTTTCCGATGCTGATCCTCGGCCTCGCGGGCGTGAATCGCCGACTCTATGACGGAGGCATGCAGTATGCGCACGCGCAGCCGCTGCACAATCTGCAGGTCGGGATGTCGTACGCGGCGTGGGCGTTGGCGCTCTTCCAGTTGCCGTTCATCTGGAATGTGTTCGCCAGCCTGAAGTTCGGACGCGTTGCCAACGTGAATCCGTGGCAGGCCACGACGCTCGAATGGACGGCGGCGCCGACGCCGCCGATCGCCCACGGCAATTTCGAAACGATCCCTGCGGTATACAGACCCGCGTACGAGTACAGCGTTCCAGGCGCGGCCGATGACTTCGTACCGCAGAACAGCACGAGCGTGTGATGGAGATTCCCTACACCGCCTCCGTCCGGCCCGACACCGGTGTGACAAACCAGAAGCTGGGAATGTGGCTGTTCCTGGCCTCGGAAGTGATGCTTTTCGGATCGCTGTTCTCGTCCTACGCCCTGCTGCGAAGCGGCGCGATGTCGTGGCCGGATCAGTCGTCTATCGTGAACGTACCGTTGGCGACAGTGAATACCGCCGTCCTCATCGCCTCGAGTGTGGCGATTCTGCGTGCGGTCGCCGCGTTGCGCGGTGGAAACGTCGCGCGGTTTCGCGCGCTCATGGCGGCGACCGCAACGCTCGGCATCATCTTTCTTGCAATCAAATCGGTCGAATACCGAGGGGAGCTCGCGGAAGGTCTCCGGCCATCCACGAACAATTTCGTCGGCCTCTACTTCGTGATGACGTTTCTCCACGCCATGCACGTGACCGGTGGCGTGCTCGTCATTCTGTTTCTCTGCGGACCAGGGATGGTGATGAATCGCCATGATGCGCCGCGGTTTCTCGGTCGTGTCGAAGCTTCGGCGCTGTACTGGAACTTCATCGACGTGATTTGGATTCTCATGTTCATCGTTTTGTATTTGTTGTGATTCGGTTTTGCGACTTGGGATTTGGGATTTGGGATTTTATGAGCTGTCCAGTCTGTTTCAACGCATCGGCGGCTGACGAGAGCGTCCGCACGAGTCTGAATCTGGGGATTCTCGTCCTTCTGGGCGTGACAGGCGTCGTCCTCGCGGGTTTCCTGAGGTTCATCGTGTCGATCGCCAGGCTGTCCAAGGCGGACCTGTCCCAGGCGGACCCGAAGGTCCGCCTCTACAGCGACAACATTCGTCCTGAATCGGCGGTCATAGAGCCGGGCCTTCAGGCCCGCCTACCGGTGTAGATGCTTCGCTGGCTCGGACTGCCCGTCGAAGCCTCCGCACATGCGACGCGGATCGATCTGATCATCGCGCTCGTTCACTGGCTCATGCTCGCGATGTTCGTCGGCTGGATGATTTTTTTCATTTACGTGCTCGTCCGCTTCCGTCGCGGCGCGCACCCGAAAGCGCGGTACGAAGGCGCTTCCGGCCGACTGGCTCGCGTCGCGGAGATTGGCGTCGTCGCCGCCGAAGTCATCCTCCTGGTGTTCTTCTCCATCCCCACCTGGAGCGCCCGCGTCGACGCGTTTCCCGCGGAGCAACAGGCGACGGTCGTCCGTGTGGTCGCCGAGCAGTTCATCTGGAACATTCAGTATCCCGGCGCCGACGGCGTGTTCGGCCGCACGCGTCGTGAACTGGTCGGACCCGACAACCCGCTCGGCCTCGACACCACCGATCCAGCGGCACGCGACGACGTGTGGACACAGAATCAATTGAATCTGCCGGTCGGCCGGCCGGTGATTGTGCACCTCTCCAGCAAAGACGTGATTCACAGCTTCGCCCTGCCTCAGATGCGGGTCAAGCAGGACGCGATTCCTGGCGTCGAGCAGCGCCTCTGGTTCACGCCGACCAGAACGGGCGAGTGGGAGATCGCGTGCTCGCAGTTGTGCGGCCTCGGCCACTACCGGATGCGCGGGTTTTACACCATTCAAACGCAGGCCGATTTCAACGCGTGGCTCGCCAGCCAACCGGCCGGCCTCTGACCGCCGCGCCGATCGATTCACACGTACAAGTTTCAACCTGATGAAGCAACTTCCACACGTGTCCATGGCTGCGTTGTGCTCGCACGGATGCGCTTTCTCGACACGTCAGCGCTTCTTCAGCGCTTTCAAATATTTGCGCCGCAAACCTGCGAATGATGCTGATGCGCAAATGAGGGCCAAACGAACTGGCCCGCCACTTGCTCAATCTCGGGGATAAGGGCACCTGGCCCGCGAGAGGAGAATGAATGGCGAGGAAAGCGATCCCCGCACACCCGACGCGCGACCGGACCCGCGACAACGAGTCGCTGCTGCTCCGATCTGCGGAGTCGCTCGGTCGCATGATCGGATCGCTGCAACGGCAGCTTGACGTCGCGACCGGCCGACTCAACGCAGGCAAGCCAAATGGAAACGGCCGGAAGAGAGTGGCCGCTGCACGAAGCAGCGCGAAGGCAAAGAGCGGGATGACGGGTACGCGCGCGGTGGCGCGCAGCAAATCGTCGGCGCGGAAGAGCACGAAGAAGCGCTGACCGGGCCTCCTGCTGTCGCCGGTATAATCCGGTGCGGCAGGAGGATCGTGTCTCGACCGCGACATCGCGCAGTTGCACGCGCGGCATCTGTAGCGACCCTTCCCCCGATTTATCGCGACTCCGACCTGCTGCAATCATTCCTGAGCGATGCGGCTCATGTCCCGGGCGGCACCGCGGACGGCGTGGTGTTTCCACGCGACGTCGCCGAAATCGCAGCCGTCGTGCGCGCCGCGAAACGTGTCCTGCCGGTCGGCGCGCAGTCGTCGCTGACCGGTGGCGCGACGCCTCGAGGTGACGTCGTGCTCAGCACGCGCGCTTTGTCGGACATCGCGGAGCCAACCGGCGGCACCGTGCGCGTCGGTGCGGGGGTTCGGCTATCCGAGCTGCAACGATTTCTTGCCGCACGCGATCTCTACTATCCGCCGGTGCCCACCTTCGACGGAGCATTCGTGGGCGGCACGGTCGCCACCAATGCCGCGGGCGCCGCGACGTTCAAATACGGCGTCACGCGCGATTGGGTCAGCGGCCTGACGATCGTGCTGGCTGACGGATCGATCCTGGACATTTTGCGCGACGATGTGCACGCGTCTGATGAAGGCATCATCGAGATCGAGGTGAGCGGACGCGGAGTGATCCGCCTCAACATCCCTACCTATCACGTACCGGCGCTTCCGAAAGTATCGGCTGGCTATTTCACGCAGCCGAACCTCGACCTGGTCGATCTGTTCGTCGGCTCCGAAGGAACGCTCGGCGTCATCGCCGACGCCAGGCTGCGCGTCAAGCGCCGCCCGCTGCGGTGTGTCGCGCTGATGGTGTGCAGTTCGGAAGCGCAGGCGGTCGCCGTCACGGCGAGTGTGCGTGAGGACGCCGCGGCCGCCGCGGACCCGCTCGACGTTGCGGCAATCGAGTACATGGACGCGAGATCGCTGGGGTTTGTCGACGAATCGACATTCGCACACGCCGGCATTCGCCGGCCCGTTGACGGCTCAACGATGCTGCTCGTGCAAATTGAAACCGAAGGCAACCTCGATGCACCGCTGGCGCGGCTGCAGGATCTTCTGCAAATCAGCGGCATCGCCGACGATCCGGTCGTCGCCCTGCCCGGCGATGAGCGCACCGCAACGCGGCTGTTCGAACTGCGCGAGGCCGTGCCCGCAGCCGTCAATGCGCGCGTCGCCGCGGCCAAGGTGCAAATCGGCGAGGCAATTCAGAAAGTGGCTGGCGACTTCATCGTGCCCTTCGACGCGCTCGCCCGCGCGTTGGCACTCTACCGCGAGGCATTCGAACGACGCGGCCTCGAATACGCGATCTGGGGGCACATTTCAGACGGCAATCTGCATCCAAATGCGATTCCGCGTTCACTGCAGGATATCGAGAAGGGACGCGATGCCCTGCGCGAGATGGCGCGCGGCGTGATAGCGCTTGGCGGCGCTCCACTTGCCGAACATGGCGTCGGCCGAAATTCGCTGAAACAGCAGTTTCTCAAAGACATGTACGGCGAGAGCGGGATCGAGCAGATGCGTGCCGTCAAGCACGCGCTCGATCCGGATGGAAAGTTTGCCGTGGGGGTGTTGTTTCCGTGAGCGCCCGGGCTAGACAAGCAGACTGATGGCGGTCGCCGCGAGCCCCGCCATCAGCAGCCACAATGGCAGGACACCCGCGTCCATGTGTTCAGGTTTGTCGATGCGTTCGATGCTGACGCGGCCCTGGGCGGTGAATGCGGCGCCCAACGCGCCGAGCAACAGCAGCCATCCGACGCCGAGCACTACGCGCGACGGCACACTTGCCTGATGCATGAACAGCACCGCGATCGACGCAATCCATCCCACCAGCGCGGTTCCCGCCAGCAGACGCAGGCGCCCGATCTCGCGATCGATCGTCTGCCGACGTAGTTCCAGACGAAGCGCCTCCTCCGCTCGACGACGTTGCTCCTCGATCTGCGCGCGCTCGAGTTCAAGACGCGCGTGATCGCGATCGAAGGCCTCCTTGAGCGCGGCGACGACAACGTTGGTCAAGCGTGTTTCGATTTGGCCGGCGAGGCCCTGCGCAGCGGTCTGCGACAGCGACGTTTCCGGCTTGGAACCAGCCGACGAGTCCTTGAGACGACGCGCGGCATCGCGAAATGCAATCACCGCGTCGTAGGCCCGGAAGAGATTGGTGAGATTCATCGACGTGGTCTGTTCAAAAGGTGTTCCCCGCGCGCGAACTCAGCCAGGCGTCCCGAAAACGGCGTTGAGCCTCGGTGAGCGCTCGACCCGCCTGTTCGGCAGGAACGACGTCGAGAGCCGGATCCGCGACGGTTCGAATCGTCGTCATCAGCGGCTGCCCACGGCCGCGATGCAGGTACGCAACAGTCATGACGTTTCCAGGCGCGGTGTCGCGAATCGCCGCGTCGACCTCTTCGGCATCACGAATTGGCTTGCCGCCGATCGCCGTGATCACATCGTCGCGATCAAGGCCGGCACGATAGGCCGGTGAATCTGCCGGAACCGTCGCAGCGATACGCACGCCGGCCGGCGAATCCTGCAGGCGCAGCTGTCCGGCGAACCCTGACTGCGGCGCATGCGGCCGCACCACTAACCCCGCGACCGCGAGCAGCCGAGCGTAATCCGGCACTTCGTGTCCCTGGATGAAGCGCGCAAAGAAGTCGTCCGCGAACGCTCGGTCGCCGGCAACTGTCGCCAGTACCGCTTTCGCGTCCATCATCGTGTAAGGACGATCCACGTACCCCGGCGCGCGACCGCCAGGTTTGCCGAACTGCCGCCACATCTCGCGCATGAAATCGTCGAGCGTGATCTTGCCGTCGCTGCGCTGCCGAAGCGTCAAGTCGAGACCAAGCGCGATCGACTCACCCCACGTGTAGTAGGAGATGAACGTGTTGTCGAAGTTGGTGCGATCGATTGACGTCGCGGCGTCGACAAACGGCGCCATCTGGCTCATCTCCTCCGCCGTGTGAATCTGCCGCCCCGGACTGAACGTGACCTCGTTAATCACAGCGGCAATGGTGGAGGTGAACTCGGACAGCCGCGTCAACCCCGCGCGTTGCAGCACGAGCGGGCCATAGTAGTTGGTGAAACCTTCCGCCAGCCACAGCTCGCCGGACATGTTCGCATCGTCAAAGTTGAACGGTTCGAGCGACTTCGGACGGATTCGCTCGACGTTCCACGAATGAAAGAACTCGTGCGACAGCGTGCTGAGCATGCCCGCGCGATTGGTCCGGAGCGAGGACGAGGACACCAGGATGGTGCTGTTGCGATGCTCCATGCCGTCGCCGTTGGCCCACGGCAGATAATCGGCGATGAAGGTGTAGGTGCCGCCGTCGTACTGCGCGAACTCGCCATACACGCCGCGCGCCTCTCGAACGATCTTCTCGACGTCGCGCGCAAATCCATCGAGTTCCGCTTCGTCTCCATCGTGATGGATGGCGATCCGGAACATGGGCTGGCGGGGACCATCGGCGACCGTAAACGTGCGGAGCGCAAACGAGCTGAGCTCTGACGGGCTGTCCATCAGATATTGCAGGTTCGGCGCCGTGAACGTCTGCGCATCGGGTCCAGGAAACAGCTGCGTGGCCACACGCCAGTTCGAGCCTGCAGGCGGCTCGAATCGCACGGTCAGAGGACGTGTCTCCAGGCCACGGGCCCAAATCACGGAGGCCGGCATGTTGATGTGTGCGTGGGCGGGATCGATAGACAGGTACGTTCCGTCGGTCCGGTCGCCAAAGACGCGATACCTGACGCGCACGGTCGAAGGGTGCGTCGTCACCACCCACTGCTGGGGCGTCGTGTGTGTCGTGACGAGCGACGCCCCTCCTGAATCGGTCACCTCGAGGTCGAAAATGTTTTTCGCGAACTCGTGAAGTGCGTAGCGTCCTGGCGAAGCGCGGCTCATGTGCAGTTCGAGCGGAGCGGAAGGCAAGTCGGCGAAGG
>Ga0310810_10004734_pt1 | contig 15105 bp, 13 predicted proteins | sample NCmetagenome_FD_207641 | JGI IMG/M metagenome (GOLD analysis project Ga0310810, IMG submission 207641) | Soil microbial communities from experimental microcosm in Duke University, North Carolina, United States - NC | ecosystem: Engineered > Artificial ecosystem > Soil microcosm > Unclassified ...
TGCGGACGGTCTCGAGGGCCACGTGTTCGCGCTTCCGCTGCTTCAACCCTGCCGGCGTGAAGCGAAGGGCATCACCGAGACCATCGCGGACATCCCGGAGCCTGTCGAATGCCTCATCAACCCGGCGTGCGGTGTCGTTCGAGGGCGTGCGCCGCGTGTCGGACGCGGACGTCAACGCCGCCTGCCGATGTGCGGTCAGCGCGTCGAACAGGTCTTCGAGCGGGCGCAGGAATGCATTGCCGTCCAGCTCCAGACGGCTCGAGTGGATGCCGGCGTTGATCGTGGTGACGACCAGCGACACGGTCACGAGCAGCGGCAGGGTGAACGCCGCGCTGATGAACACGAGGCGCCGGGATACGCCGAACCTGGCGAGCAGAGTCCTTCCCACGGCAGGTCAGTAATCGACCCGGCGCGGTTGAGGCTTGAGTCGGCTGGCGATGGGACAGGAAGAAGAGGAAGAGCGCTGGCGGGACGCGAATGTCCCGCCTCGAGGGGCGCGGTCGAGCCCGGCTCCGGCTAGGCGCTGGCCGAGGTCTTGGCGCTCTTGGTCGTCTTCTTCTTGGCTGACGCCGTTGTCGCGGCCTTGGTGGCCTTGACTGCCTTTGCTGCCGTCTTACGCTGCTCGGACGTCTGCACACCGAACTTCTTGGTGAATCGCTCGACCCGGCCCTCCGTGTCGATGAGCTTCTGTCGACCCGTGAAGAACGGATGGCAGGCGGAGCAGATTTCCAGGTGCAGCTCCGGCTTGGTCGAGCGCGTCTTGAACGTGTTTCCACACGCGCAACGAACCTCGACCTCCTGATACTTCGGATGGATACCTTCCTTCACGGCCACTCCTTCTGAACAAATGGGAAACCCCGATTTTACCAGATTGGACGCTTCCAGGCGGTGTCGAGGTCGATCAGCCGAGACGGTTCTTCAGGAGCACCCAAAGCGCGACAACCCCGTCTTTCCACGTGATCTTCTTGCCCTCGTCGTAGCCCCGGCCGTCGTACGTGATGGGCACTTCGTAGACCCGGTAGCCGCGTTTGAAGATTTTCGCGGTAATTTCGGGTTCGATCCCGAAGCCGTTGGACTGCAGATCGAGTCCGTCCAGTACCTCCCGGCGCATGACCTTGTAGCAGGTTTCCATGTCCGAGAGCATCGTGTTGTACAGAACGTTGGTGATCAGCGTCAGCAGACGATTCCCCAGGTAGTGCGTAAACAGAAACACGCGGTGCCTGCCGAGAAACCGGGAGCCGTACACGACATCGGCCCGCCCGTCGATGATGACCTCGGCGAGCGTCGGGAGTTCCTCTGGCGAGTACTCGAGATCTGCGTCCTGGATGGCGACGATGTCGCCGGTCACGGCGGAGAAGCCTCTGCGCAGTGCGGCGCCCTTGCCCTGGTTGTGCGGCTGCAGCAAGAGCTTAAAACCGTGCTCCTTCTGGAGCTCCTCGAGCCGCGCGCGAGTGCCGTCGGTAGAGCAGTCCTCCACCACGACGAGTTCAACCCGCATCGGGATCGCCAGCACGCGTGAGACGATCTCATCAATCGTCTCCCGTTCGTTATAGACGGGCATGACCACGGAGAGGAGCGGCGACTCCATGGCCGTCCTCATCCCGTGCCGACGGCGTAGTGGCGGGGCCGATGCGTTCACACGTGTCGTCTGTGAACGATCGTGCTTAGGATTTACCTGACGCCATCGCTGCCAGGAACTCGCCGTTGGTCTTCGTCTTCCCCATCTTCGACAGCAGGAGCTCCATGGCCTCGCTGGGCGACAGGGGAGTCAGCACCTTGCGGAGGACCCATACGCGATTGAGTTCCTCCTTCTGGAGCAGCAGTTCCTCTTTTCGGGTTCCGCTCTTCGTGATGTCGATCGAGGGGAACACGCGGCGGTCGGTGAGCTTCCGATCGAGGTGGATTTCGGAGTTACCGGTGCCCTTGAACTCTTCGAAGATGACTTCGTCCATGCGCGAGCCGGTGTCGACGAGCGCGGTCGCGACGATCGTGAGCGACCCGCCTTCCTCGATGTTGCGCGCGGCGCCGAAGAACCGCTTGGGACGCTGGAGCGCGTTGCTGTCCACGCCGCCCGAGAGCACCTTGCCCGACGCGGGCACGATCGTGTTGTAGGCGCGCGCGAGACGGGTAATCGAGTCGAGCAGGATCACGACGTCCTTCTTGTGCTCGACGAGTCGCTTGGCTTTCTCGATGACCATCTCGGCGACCTGCACGTGACGCTGTGCCGGTTCGTCGAAGGTCGATGAGATGACTTCGCCGCGCACCGAACGCTGCATGTCGGTGACTTCTTCCGGCCGCTCGTCGATGAGCAGCACGATCAGGTACACCTCAGGGTGATTCTTCGTGATGCTGTTCGCGATGCTCTGCAGGAGCATCGTCTTGCCGGTTCGTGGCGGCGCGACGATCAGGCCGCGCTGGCCCTTGCCGAGCGGCGTCAGGAGATCCATCACGCGACCCGAGAGATTCTCGGAGTCGGTCTCGAGGGAGATCTTCTGCGCCGGGTAGAGCGGCGTCAGGTTTTCGAAGAAGATCTTTTCCTTCGTCTTCTCCGGTGGCTCGAAGTTGATGGCTTCGACCTTGATCAGCGCGAAGTAGCGCTCGCCGTCCTTCGGCGGCCGGATGACGCCGGACACGGTGTCACCGGTGTGGAGATCGAATTTGCGGATCTGCGACGGCGAGACGTAGATGTCGTCGGGACCCGGCAGGTAGTTGTAGTCGGGCGCGCGCAGGAAGCCGAACCCGTCGGGCAGCGTTTCGAGCACGCCTTCCGAGAAGACGTTGCCGCTCTTCTCGGCACGCACGCGGAGGATCTCGAAGATCAACTCCTGTTTGCGCATGCCGGTCGCGCCTGCGATCTCGAGCTCCTTGGCGATCTTGGTGAGAGCGGAGATGCTCATCTCCTTCATCGCCGAAAGCGAGATCGTCTGGGCGGGCTGAGCGGGAGGCGCGGCCGTGGCCGCCGGTGCGGGGGCGGCGGATGCCTTCTCCTTCTCTTTTTCTTTTTCGGGTGGGGGGGCGGTGGCGGTGCCTACGCCGCCGTTCTTGGTAGGCTTGCGATCATCTTCCACAGTTCGTCCAGTCCTTCGCCTGTGAGCGCTGAGACCAGCGCCACCGGCATCTCAAATACGGTTTCCATCTCCCGAGCGTGACGTACGCGTTCTGCCTTCGTCAGCTTGTCCACTTTTGTTCCCACAACTGCGCGGGCATACGACCGACTTGCCAGCCACTGCCACGCGTTCAGATCCGACGAGAGGCCCGGGTGCCGCGCATCCACGAGCAGCAGCACGGCCCGTTGCCCCGGGCGATCGAAAAAGGCGTCTGTGATCTGACTGAACTCCGCCGACCCTTCGCTGGGCCGGGCGTGCCGCGCGTATCCATATCCCGGCAGATCCACCAGGTAACAGGCCTGCATCGATCCGCGTCGCACGCGATAGATGTTGGCCAGCCTCGTCTTGCCCGGAGTGGCGCTGGTTCGCGCCAACGGCTGGCGAACGAGTGCGTTGATCAGGCTCGACTTGCCGACGTTCGATCGCCCGACCATCGCCACTTCCGGCAGCTGATCACGCGGGAAATCGCCAGCACTGGCGGCGCTCGTGACGAACTCCGCGACTATCTGCACGCTCGATGGCTCTCGGCTCCCGGCGTTTGACTCGTACGTCGCAGTGGTCGCGCCTCAGCCCCACACAAAGCTCGAACGATGCATGGAATGATCCACAGCCCGGAGTTGGGAACCAGAGTCGGTCGCTCAGTGCGGACGCGTGTCTCCTGCGGGCTCTGTCACATCGGTGACAACGGCAGCGGCGGGAATGCGCGACGGCAACGGCCCGGCCAGCGCAATCTTCAGCACCTCGTCCATCGTCGACACCATGTGCACGTCGAGCGTGTCCATGACGTTCTTGGGGATGTCGGCTAGATCCTTCTCGTTGTCGCGCGGCAGGATGATGTTCGTGACGCCCGCGCGATGTGCAGCGAGTACCTTCTCCTTGACGCCGCCGATGGGCAGCACCTTCCCGCGCAGTGTGATCTCACCGGTCATGGCGACATCGCGTCGCGTGGCGATCTTGGTGAGCGCGGACGTGAGCGCCGTGGCCATCGTGATGCCCGCAGACGGTCCGTCCTTGGGAATCGCGCCTTCGGGCACGTGCACGTGGATGTCGATCTTGGAGTGGAAGTCTTCGGCCAGATTGAGATCGGCCGCCTTCGAGCGGACGTAGCTGAGAGCGGCCTGCGCCGACTCCTGCATCACGTCACCGAGCTTACCGGTGAGCGTCAGCTTGCCCTTGCCTGCCATCAGCGTGGCTTCGCTGACGAGCAGCTCGCCGCCGACTTCGGTCCACGCCAGGCCGGTGGCCACACCCACCTCGTTGCGCTCTTCGGCGAGGCTCGGACGGAAGCGGGGCACACCAAGGTACTCGGTGACCTTCTCGGTCGAGACATCTTCCTTGAACGCCTTGCCTTCGGAGACCACCTTTCGCGCCACCTTGCGGCAGATCGAGGAGATCTCGCGCTCGAGGTTCCGCACGCCGGCCTCGCGGGTATAGCGCTGGATGATCGTCTGAATCGACTCGTCCTGGAAAATGAGGTTCTCTGAGGTCAGGCCGGCGCCTTCGACAGCCTTCTTCACGAGGAACCGCTTGGCGATCTCGACCTTCTCCTGCTCGGTGTAACCGGCCAGTTGCAGCACTTCCATGCGGTCCCGGAGGGCCTGCGGAATGGTGTGCAGCACGTTGGCGGTGCAGATGAACATCACGTTCGACAGGTCGAATTCGACGTCGAGGTAGTGATCGAGGAACGTGCTGTTCTGTTCCGGGTCGAGCACTTCGAGAAGCGCCGCCGACGGGTCACCCCGGAAGTCCATCGACATCTTGTCGATTTCGTCGAGGAGGAACACCGGGTTCTGCGTGCCGGCCTTCTTCATCATCTGGATGATCTGGCCGGGGAACGCGCCGATGTAGGTGCGGCGATGGCCGCGGATCTCGGCCTCGTCGCGGACGCCGCCGAGCGACAGGCGCACGAACTTGCGATTCATCGCGCGAGCGATCGACTTGGCGAGCGAGGTCTTGCCGACTCCGGGAGGTCCGGAGAAGGTGAGGATCGTCGCCTTCGGCTTCTTGACGAGCGAACGTACGGCGAGAAACTCGAGGATGCGGTCCTTGATCTTCTCGAGCCCGTAGTGGTCTTCGTTCAGGACCACCTCGGCGTGCTTGAGATCGCGGTTCTCGCGCGTCTTCTTGTGCCAGGGAACAGCGATGAGCCAGTCGAGATAGTTGCGCGAGACCGTGGCCTCGGCCGACATCGGTGGCATCGCTTCGAGTCGCTTCAGCTCCTGGACGGCCTTCTCCTCCACGTCCTTCGGCATCTTCGACTGTTCGATCTTCTTCTTCAGCTCGTCGATCTCCGAACCCTTCTCGTCCTTGCGACCCAGTTCCTTCTGAATCGCCTTCATCTTCTCGTTGAGGTAGTACTCCTTCTGCGCCTTCTCCATCTGCTTTTTCACGCGAGACTGGATGCGGCGATCGACCTGGAGCTTATCGACCTCGATTTCGAGGATGCCCGCGATGCGATTGAGGCGCTCGACCGGCGAGATGATCTCGAGCAGGTTCTGCTTCTCGTCGACACCGACGAGCAGGTGCGCGGCGATCGTATCGGCGAGCTTGCCGGGATCGTCAACCCGCACGGCGGCGATCATCGCGTCGTACTGCAGATTGTTCGAGAGCTTCACGTACTGCTCGAACAGCGACACGACGCGACCCATCGTCGCTTCGATTTCTCCCGAGGCTTCCTTCTGTTTTGGAAGGACCTTCACGACGACCCGATAGAAGCCCTTGTCTTCCTTCCACTCGACGGCGCGCGCGCGGTCCACGCCTTCGACGAGTACCTTGATGTTGCCATCCGGCAACTTCAGGTTCTGCACCACGTTGGCGACGCAGCCCATCGTGTAGATGTCGTCCGGGCGCGGGTCGTCAATCGAGGCGTCGTGCTGGGCGGCGAGGAAAATGCGCTTGTCCTTCATCAACGCGTGATCGAGCGCACGTGTGGAGGACGGCCGTCCGATTACGAACGGCATCATCATGTGAGGGAAAACGACGACGTCCCGCAGGGGAACGATGGGGAGTGTCTCGTAGACTTCCATTAGATCCTTGTGGTCTTCAGTGTTCAGTCCTCGGTCTTCAGTCAGAACCGGGGACCGGAGACTGCAGACCGGAGACTATCCTGCTTTTTCAATCAGAGTAATCGACTTGTCCTTCGCCTCCACGACCTCGCGTGTGACGACGACTTCGCGCAGCTTCTTCTGACCGGGCACCGAGTACATCAAATCGAGCATCAGGTCCTCGATGATCATGCGCAGGCCGCGCGCGCCGATCTTGCGCGAGAGCGCGGACTCGGCAATCGCCTCGAGTGCGTCATCGGTGAACCGCAGCTTGACGTTCTCGTATTCGAACAGCTTCTGGTACTGACGCGTGATCGCGTTGCGAGGTTGCGTCAGGATCTGGATGAGCGCCGGCTTGTCCAGCTCATGGAGCGTGCCGACGACCGGGAGACGGCCGACAAACTCGGGGATGAGGCCGTACTTGATCAGATCTTCCGGTTCCACGGCCTCGAGCGTCGCGCCGACCTCGCGCTTGGAGACGGACTTGACGTCGGCCTTGAAGCCGAGCGTCTTCTTGCCCACCCGGCGGTCGATGACCTTGTCGAGACCGACGAAGGCGCCGCCGCAGATGAACAGGATATTGGTCGTGTCGATCTGGAAGAACTCCTGGTGGGGATGCTTGCGGCCTCCCTGCGGCGGCACGTTGGCCACCGTGCCTTCCAGGATCTTCAGCAGCGCCTGCTGGACACCTTCACCCGACACGTCGCGGGTGATCGAGGGGTTCTCGTCCTTGCGGCAGATCTTGTCGACTTCGTCGATGTAGATGATGCCCTGCTGGCACTTCTCGATGTCGCCACCGGCGGCCTGCAGGAGCTTCAGGATGATGTTCTCGACGTCTTCGCCGACGTAACCCGCTTCGGTCAGCGTCGTCGCGTCCACGATCGTGAAGGGGACCGACAGCAGCTTGGCGAGCGTCTGGGCGAGCAGCGTCTTGCCCGTGCCCGTCGGCCCGATCAGCATGATGTTCGACTTGGTCAGCTCGACGTCGTTGCGGCTGCGCGGCTGCTTCTGGATCTCGATGCGCTTGTAGTGGTTATAGACCGCGACAGCCAGCTTCCGCTTGGTCCGTTCCTGGCCGATGACGTACTCGTCGAGGAACTTCTTGATCTCGGGCGGCGAGGGGAGCGAAGAGCGGACGCCCCGGTTCTCGAACCGGTTGTCGTCGGCGATGATGTCGTTGCAGACCTCCACGCACTCGTCGCAGATGAACACCGTGGGACCTGCGATGAGTTTGCGGACGTCGTTCTGATCTTTGTTACAGAACGAGCAACGGAGAATCTCAGTCTCGCCGTTCTTCTTGACCATGTGTGTATGGGCTCAGGGCTCGTGGCGTCTGACGATCGTCTCGGGTTGAATCAGGGTCTTGATGGTATTTCGGCCTCAATCCGGCTGGAGGCTAGAGGAGGCCCCCTGGACGACCAGATCTCGCGCCCAAAGCCGAGCCTATCTCGATGTTACACCCGTTTTCGGATGACGTCATCGATTATCCCGTATTCCTTCCCCTGGTCCGCCGACATGATGTAGTCCCGCTCAGTGTCGTCCTGGATCCGCTTGGCCGTCTGCCCCGTGTGGAGCACCAGGATTTCGTTGAGGCGCTCCCTCATGCGCAGGATTTCACGCGCATGGATGTCGATGTCGGTCGCCTGTCCAGCCAGCCCCTGCATGAGCGGCTGATGGATGACGATCCGGGCGTTTGGCAGGGAATAGCGCTTGCCCTTGGCCCCGCCCCCAAGCAGCACAGCTGCCATCGAGGCCGCCTGGCCGATGCAGATCGTCTGCACGTCCGGCTTGATGAACTGCATCGTGTCGTAGATGGCCAGCCCCGCCGTAATAGAGCCACCGGGACTGTTGATGTACAGCTGGATGTCCTTATCGGGATCCTCCGCCTCGAGGAAGAGCATCTGCGCGATGGCCAGGTTGGCGATCTGGTCGTCGATCGGCGTCCCGATGAAGATGATGCTGTCTTTCAGCAGCCGCGAGAAGATGTCGTAAGCGCGTTCACCGCGGTTGGTCTGTTCGACCACCATCGGTACTAGCTGTGCACGGCTCATTTGTGATTCGTAATTAGCGGTAGGCGATCGGTGGATGAAGGGCACTCGCTACGAAATCCTAGCACGCGACAGGGCCAAGTCAATCGCCTTCTCCCGACGCAGCCCGGCCACGAGGCGGCCAATCCCGCCTTCCTTTTCAAATTGTGCACGCAACGCCGCAGGCGTGCGCCCCGCCCTGGTGGCAAAACGCTCGATTTCCTGATCGACTTCCTGCTCGGTGACGGTAAGACCTTCTCGTCGTGCGATCTCGTCGAGCACGAGCGCGCTGGCCACTGAGGCGCGCGCCGGTTCCCTCTGAGCCTCACGGAATTGCGCCCAGTCGATGCCGGCCTGTCGCGGGTCGACGTTCTGCTGCATCAGCTGCCGGGCGAACTCTTCGAGCCGCCGATCGATCTCGCGCTCGGTCAGCGACGTGGGCAGGTCGAACGTGATGCGCTCGGAGAGCTGCTTGAGGATCTCGCCGCGAAGCTGTCGCGTGGAGTTCTCGTCGGCCTCGGCTTGCAGATCGGTGCGAATCTGCTCCCGTAGCGCGGCGATCGAGTCAAACGCCCCGACATCCTTCGCGAACTCGTCGTCCAGTTCGGGCAGCACACGGCGCCGAATCTCCTTGGCGGTGACCGAGTACGTGACGTCGGTGTTCGCCATCTCGGCGACGGTGTAGTCCTCGGGGAAGTGAATGGTGAAGGTCTTCTCGTCGCCCGGCGAGAGGCCGATCAGGTTCTCATCGAAACCGGGCGGATTGGCTTTCGAGCCAATCTCGATGCTCACGCCGTCGTGGCGATCGGGACCGGAGGTGTCCTGTCGTACGAGATCCACGACCACGGTGTCGCCGTCGGTTGACGGACGTCCTTCGACTGGTTCGAATTTCGCCGCCCGCTCGCGTAGCCGTTGAAACGTCTGGTCGATTGCTTCCTCGGTGATCGCCACCGGTGTACGCGTGCCTGTGAGCGTCGACAGATCACCGGGGTCGAATGCAGGGACTGTCTCGATCGCCGCCGTGAAGCGCAGCGGCTGTCCCTCCTGCAGCGCGACGTCGCGTACGTTCGGCGTGTCGATCGGCTCGATGCCGCGCTCCTGAAGCGCCTCTTCCATCGCACGCGGAATGAGGCCGTGCATCACCTCGTGGAGGATCTGCTCGCGGAACCGCTTCTTGATGATCGTTGCGGGAACTTTACCGGGCCGGAACCCTGGGACTTTCACCTTCTTGTAGCCCTGCGCGACGCGATCGATTTCCGCGTCGACGACGGAGCTGTCGATCTCGATGGTGACGGTCTTCTGGGTCTCGCTGACGTCTGTGAATTCGGTCTTCATTAGGCTACGGGCTACAGGCTTTGGGCTTCAGGCGAGGCCGGAACTCTGAACGTGGAGCTTCGAACTGAGAACGCGCACCCGGAACACGAACATGGAACCTGGAACGCGGAACCGGGAACAGCACTCTTCCAGGTTCCAGGTTCCCTGTTCCGGAATGCGAAAGCCGGGATTTGAACCCGGACACCTTTCGGTACCAGATCCTAAGTCTGGCGCGTCTGCCAGTTCCGCCACTTTCGCGTCTCTTCAGCCTATCATGCCAGCCTTCGCGCCTGAGCCCGTTTGGGTTTAAGCGGTGCCTTTGCCATCTTCGGCCGAACGGTCTGCAGCACGTTCGAGATGATCAGTTCGTCAACGGGCCCCCGTGACGAAGCCCGCGAGTTAATCGCCCGCCTCGCCGGTACCGGTTTGACCTGGAGATGCACCTTCCTCGCTTCAGGCGCCATGTAAGCGTTCAGTATTTCCGTCGCGCTCGAGTTCGACACAACCACGTGCGCCCCGCGCGCGCATGCGGCGATTACCTCTTTCTGAAGGCGGCGCTGATCGAATGAGGTGAAGCCTTCCGCGGTGTAGTTCGCGAAGCTTGACGTCGGACTCAGTGGCGCGTACGGCGGATCGCAATACACGAAATCGCCGGCGCCGGCCTGTGCCAGCGTGCGATCGAACGACTGCAGTGCGAGCGTGACGCTGGGGCTCCCGAGCGCCGACGCGACGGCGCGCAGGTGCACCTCGTCGCAAATCGTCGGATTGGTGTAGCGGCCGACCGGGACATTGAACCCGCCGCGGCGATTCAGCCGGAAGAGCCCGTTGAAGCCGGTACGGTTCAGGAAGATCAGCATCGCCGCGAGTTCGGGCGTGTACATGTCGGCGACATCCGCGGGATTCGTCGCGCGCGCCTGGAGCGCCGCACGCAGCGGATTGAAGCGCAGGTCGCGCACGTCGTAGTAACAAGCCGTGCCTCCCGCGCGGTACTGAGCCGCGAGCAACGTGAGCGATCGAATCACCGCCTCGGGACGATCGCGCAGCGTGCGGTAGCACCCGATCAGATCGGGGTTGACGTCCGCAAGGATGATCGTCCGCCGCGCGAGTCGGCCGGTGTTCAGCAGATCGAAGAACACCGCCGCGCTGCCCATGAACGGTTCGATGTAGCGGGAAAACTTCTGGGGGTAGTAGTTCGCCAGGATCGGAAGGAGCTGGCGTTTGCCGCCGGCCCACTTGAGGAGCGGGCGGACGGTCGAGTTCGATGCACGCATCTGCACGACTCAAGTATCGGTCGAAGGATCGGGTTCTGTAGAGACCTCATTTTCGGGGGGGACCCGTGGAGCTCGGCCGGCACGACGCAGCGACTCCCGAAGCAGGTACTCGATCTGGGCGTTCAGGCTGCGAAGATCGTCGTTCGCCCAGCGCTGAACGCCCTCGAGGACGCCTGCATCGATGCGGAGAAGGAAGGACTTCCTGTCTGCCACGTATTGAGCCTACTGGTGGATGGTCCCGGTGTTCAGGATCGGCTGGGCCGCCTTCTCGCCGCACAACACGACGAGCAGGTTGCTGACCATCGCCGCTTTGCGCTCCTCATCGAGGTGGACGATCCCCTTGTGCGACAACTGCTCGAGGGCCATTTCCACCATGCCAACGGCCCCTTCGACGATCAGTTTGCGCGCGGCGATGATGGCCCCGGCCTGCTGCCGTTGCAGCATCGCTGCCGCGATCTCCTGGGCGTAGGCCATGTGGCTGAAACGGGCCTCGAGGACCTCGACCCCCGCCTTCTCCAGCCGCTGCTGGACCTCCTTCTTCAAGTGGTCGGCGACGGCGCCTGTCGATCCTCGGAGGGAGACGATGTGCTCCTCGTGTGAGTCGTAGGGGTAGCTCGTCGCGGCGTTGCGAAGCGCGGCTTCGCTCTGCACTCTGACGTAGTTCTCATAGTCGTCCACTTCGAACATGGCTTCCGCGGTTTCGACGACCCGCCACACGACGACCGCGGCGATGTCGATCGGATTGCCGTCCTGATCGTTGACCTTGAGCTGGGAACTCTCGAAATTACGCACCCGGAGCGAGATCTTCTTCTTGTTGAAGAAGGGATTGGCCCAGCGCAGTCCGGCCACCTTGGCGGTACCGATGTAACTGCCGAACAACTGCAGCACCTTCGCCTCGTTGGGCGCCACCATGAAGAAACCCTTGATGATGAAGAGCCACACAAGGGGAATCAGTGGGAATGCGATCGCGAAGAGCACGGTGGCCAGCTGATCGTTCCCGGCAAGTAATTCCTGCCGTCCCGCTCTGAAAATGGGGATGCCGATCAGGGGCAGAAGGACCAGCGGAAGCAGTGGAAGCCCAGGAACCCCATGGCGTAAGCGTTCGCGAACCATCGACGTCCTCCAGGAAAGGCGGAAGCCCTTCAGTGATGTCTAAGTGATATCACTTTGAAATCAAGAATGTCAATAGCTCGGCTGGAAGCTATCCGATCCCTCCCCGCGGGCCGAAATTCAGACTGAGAAAGCTCTTGTACTGGCTCCGGATCCCCCTGCTCCTTGCCCTTGCCACGGCTACTGCGGCCACTGCCCGTGCCCAGTCGTCGGCGATGCCGCCGCTGCCGGTCACGCAGCTGGACGTCCGGCAGGCTGATCCTGATCTCGACGGGCAGCGCATCTCCCTGGCCTTCTCCTCACGCACGCCGATCCACTCCGTCCTGCTGCTGCTCGTTCGCGATACCCGGCTCAGTGTCGTTCCCGATCCGTCGCTCGATCAGACGTTCATCGGTGACCTCAAACGCGTCACCGTTCGTGAAGCGCTCGATCTGATCCTCGAGCCACTTGGTCTGGACTATGCCGTTCGCGGGCAAGTCGTACGGGTCTTTCGGCGTGAGCTGGAGACGCGCTTCTACAGCATCGATTACGTCATGCGAACCGGGAGCCGCTCAATCGGGGCGACAGAACCATCGGGCCTGTACGCCGACATCACTGAAGGTGTCCGCACGCTGCTGTCGGCGAACGGACGAATGAGTCTCGATCGAACAGCAGCCCTGCTTCAGGTCACCGACACTCAGGTGCGCCTCGCGCGTGTCGAGCAGTACCTCGAGGCCGCGATGCTGCGCGCGACACGTCAGGTGCAGCTCGAAGGAAAGATCATCGAGGTGGAGCTTCGCGACGAGTTCTCCGCTGGCATCGACTGGCGTGCGGTGCAGAACGGCCTGGCCACCTCGACGCCGGCGGCGCGAACGCTCGGCCCCACACCCCCGGAGGGCCTTGCCCTCGCCCTGATGCCGAATGGTTTCACGGCGTTGATGAATGCGCTCGCCGCTCAGGGAACGGTCAACGTCCTGTCGAGTCCACTCATCACCGCGATGAACAACGAACCGGCCGTCATGCGCGTCGGCGCCCGAGACCTGCAAACGCCGAGCGAAGGCATGACGCTTCGTGTGACTCCGCAGATCAGCGCCGACGGGATCATTCATCTCAGCATCAATCCGATCGTCAGGACTCGCGAGGCCGATACGCTCGTACGAGTCCGCCAGGGTGAGACAATCGTGATTGCCGGATGGATGCTCGATCGAGAGAGTGCGGAGACCGGGAACACGACCCGGCGGAAGACGGATCTCGTGATCCTGCTCACGCCAACGATCCTGGGATCGGGCAAGGCCCGCTGATGTACGAGCAGTACTACGGCTTTGCCGAGCAGCCATTCAGCCTCACGCCCGACCCGAAGTACTTGTTCCGCAGCGAGTCGCACGCGAACGCGTTTGAGCTCCTGCAGTACGCGATCGAACGCCGCGAAGGGTTCGTCGTGATCACCGGCGACATCGGGACGGGCAAGACGACGCTCTGTCGCGCGCTCCTCGAGAAGGTTGACCGGAAGACCTTCACCGCGCTGCTGCTGAATCCGTTCCTTTCTGAAGAGGATCTGCTGCGCGCGATCCTGCAAGACCTCGGCGTGGTCTCGCGAGGCGAGCCCTGGCAGGGGGTACGGCAGCCGAGCAAGCAGGAGCTGGTCAACACGCTGCACGACTTCCTGCTGTCGCTCGTTCCGCTTGGCGCTCGCGCCGTGCTCATCGTCGACGAAGCGCAGAACCTGCCGCTGCCGATTCTCGAACAGATTCGCATCCTCTCAAACTTCGAGACCGACAAGGAGAAGCTGCTGCAGATCTTCCTGGTCGGACAGCTCAATCTCGTGCCGCTGCTGCGATCGCCGGAGCTTCGACAGCTCGATCAGCGCGTATCGATTCGCTATCAACTCAAGCCGCTGACCGAGGAAGAAGTCGGTGCGTACATCTCGCATCGACTGGCTATCGCCAACGCCGAGCGGAGCGTCGTCTTCTCGCCGGCCGCGTTGCGTGTCGTGCATGACTACTCAGGCGGCATCCCGCGAGTGATCAACATGCTGTGCGATCGTGCGCTGCTAGGTGGCTACACCGCGCAGACGACCCGCATCGATGAGGATCTGGTCGTCACCGCGGCTGAAGGGCTGGATTTGAAGCCGCCCGTTCGCGCGCAGCGATCGATCTTCAGCCGGCTTCTTCGCAGGGCTTGACGTGTCACGGACAGGACATTAGGTGAGCGTCATCCTCGACGCGCTTCGCCGGCGCCGGCGGGAGTCATCCGCGACGGAGTCTTCGAGTCGCAGTGTCCCTGCCGGTCTCGGTCTCGCGTCCGCCGTTTCCGCGGTCTCACGTCACCGAGGTCAACGAGTCACACTCATGGTCCTCGCCGCGCTCATCGTGTTGGTGAGTGCCTGGATCGCTCTGCGGTCCAACTCCGACGTCGTCACGCAATCAACTCCGGTTCAATCAGTCGAGACGCGTGTAGCTTCGCAGCCGACTCCGGCGCCCGCGGCCGCCGCGCCGCAAGCGAACCTCGCCGCTGGTCAAAATCCCGAACCTAGAACCACGAACCCCGAATCCCGAATCCCGAATCCCGAACCCCGAGTCCCGAACCCCGCATCCCGGATCCCGGATCCCGGGCCCCGAGTCGATCACTTCGCCCTCGCGCTTCGTTACCAGAACCTTGGCGACCTCGAACGTGCCCGCGAACACTATCTCGCCGTGCTCGCCGCGAACGAATTCAACGTGGAGGCGCGCAACAATCTCGCGTTGCTGTACCACGGCCGTGGGATGACGAGTGAATCCATCGACCAGTTCCAGCGCACGATTCAGATCGACCCGCGATACACCAAGGCGCGAAACAACCTCGCCGTCGTGCTGACGGGTGCGGGTCGCCTCGCGGAAGCGCGGGCAGAGTTGCGCGCCGCGCTCGACGTCGAGCCTCGGAGCGCGGATCTACTGGTCAACATGGCGCTCGTCGAGAAAGCCGACCAGCACGCGGAGCAGGCGGTGGAGCTCCTCATCCGGGCGCTGACGACGTCACCGCGTCACGCGGCGGCGCACTACAACGTCGCCGTTCTGTACGAGGAGCGCGATTCGCTCGCCCTCGCCGTCGATCACTACAACGCCTTCCTGAAATACGCCGGCCCCGAGTACGGCACGTTGCTGAGCGACGTGCAGCGCCGGGTGCGCGCCATCGAACCCAGGCTTCAGCGCGCCACGAACTGACTGTGCGCCGATCGTGTGCGGGCGCACACCGCACAGGTGCGCCCACCGCACTT
>Ga0310810_10004735_pt1 | contig 15105 bp, 15 predicted proteins | sample NCmetagenome_FD_207641 | JGI IMG/M metagenome (GOLD analysis project Ga0310810, IMG submission 207641) | Soil microbial communities from experimental microcosm in Duke University, North Carolina, United States - NC | ecosystem: Engineered > Artificial ecosystem > Soil microcosm > Unclassified ...
CTTCCTGCCGAAGGCGTTGCTGGTCCTGGTCGGGCACGGCCCCGTGATCGAGACGCTCGCCACGCTCGGAGAGACCGCGGGCTTCGCGGTCTCGGTGCTGCCCGGCGAGACGGTGGCGGGAGCCCTGAACGGGCTCTCGCTCGACCCGAGTGCCTCGGTGGTGGTCGCCACCCACGGCGAGGCCGACGAGGAGGTCTTGACCCGGGTGCTCGCCACGCGCGCCGGCTACACGAGCCTGGTGGCGAGCCGCAAGCGCGCGGCCGCCATCGTGGAGACGCTGCGCCACCGCGGCGTGCCCCCCGGGCAGCTCGATCGGCTGAAGGCTCCCGCCGGGCTCGACATCGGCGCGGTCACTCCCGAGGAGATCGCGGTGAGCATCCTGGCCGAGATCGTCCAGAGCCGCCACCGTCGCCGGGCCGAGCCGGAGATGCCGCTCGCGGAGGCCGCGGCCGTCGCGGAGGCGACGGACCCCATCTGCGGGATGAGCGTCGAGGTGGCCACCGCGCGGCATCACTCCGACTGGGCCGGCCGCTCGGTCTACTTCTGCTGCGGACACTGTAAGGACATCTTCGACGCCGATCCCGCCCGCTACGCGCTGGCGCGCTCCGGCTGAGCGAGCTCCCGCCCGAGCGCGTCCGCTCCGTCGCGGCGGCCCACCCGGCCTGGAGTAAGATACCCGGGTGCCTCGGGCCAAGCTCATGTCCATGCGGGAGGCCGTCGCCCGCTTCGTGCCCGACGGCGCCTCGGTCTGCATGGGCACCGCGCTCGAGGCCCTCATCCCGTTCGCGGCGGGCCATGAGCTGATCCGGCAGCGACGGCGCGACCTCACGCTCATCGGGCCCATCTCGGACATCCTGTTCGATCAGCTCATCGGCGCCGGCTGCGCGCGCCGGGTGATCGCGGCCTGGGTGGGCAACGTGAGCGCCGGCCTGGGTCACAACTACCGGCGCGCGGCGGAGCAGCGGATCCCGCTCCCGCTCGAGGTCCTGGACCACTCGAACCTGACCATCGCCTTCGCGCTGCAGGCCGCTGCGCTCGGCGTGCCCTACCTGCCCACGCGCTCGCTGCTCGGCACCGACCTGCCGCGCTCCAACCCGACCTTCAAGGAGGCCGCGGATCCCTGGTCGGGCGCCCCGATCCTGCTCGTGCCCGCGATCGTCCCCGACATCGCCATCCTCCACGTGCAGCGCGCGGACGAGGAGGGCCACGCGCACGTCTGGGGCACCCTGGGCGTCACCCGTCCCGCCGCCTTCGCGGCCCGCCAGGTGATCCTCGTCGCGGAGGAGATCCGGCCGCGCGCGCGCATCCTGAGCGACCCGGGCCTCGTGCTGACGCCGGCGCTGAAAGTCGCGGCGGTCGTGCACCAGCCGTTCGGCGCGTTCCCCTCGCCGGTGCAGGGCTGCTACGGCCGGCACCACGACTTCTTCCACTGGTATCACGACGAGAGCCGCACGGTCGACGGCTTCCAGAAGTGGCTGGCGCACTGGGTGCACGAGGTTCCGGACTGGGCCGGCTTCCTCGCCCGTCTGGACGCGGGCGTCCTCGATGCCCTGCGCGTGAAGCGTCCGTTGCCATCCGAACCGCTCGACTACGGAGCCTGACCGCCATGAAGATCACCGCCATCGAGGCCGTGCCGCTCGCCATCCCCCTCAAGCCGATGACCCCGCCGTCGCCGTGGACCGGCGGCACCCGCAAGCAGATCTTCGTGCGCGTGCACACCGACGAGGGCGTCACCGGGCTCGGCGAGGCCTTCGCCTACGGCGCGCCGCTCGCGGTGGTGAGCGTCATCGAGGAGAGCCTGGCCCCGCTGGTGGTCGGCCACGACCCGCTGCGCATCGAGGCGGTGGTCGACCTGATGCACCGGGGCACCATGATCTACGGCCGGCGCGGGCTCGGCATGTTCGCGATCAGCGGCATCGAGATCGCGCTGTGGGACCTGCTCGGCAAGGTGCGCGGCGCGCCGGTCTACGAGCTGCTCGGCGGGGCCCAGCGCCCGCGCCTGCCCGCCTACGCGAGCCTCCTGCGCTACGAGACCCCGGAGGCGGTGGCGGGGGCCTGCCGGCACTTCGTCGGACAGGGCTTCCGCATGCTCAAGCTCCACCAGACCGACGTGGCCTCGGTCCGCGCGGCCCGGGAGGCGGTCGGGCCCGACGTGGAGCTGATGCTCGACACCAACTGCCCGTGGACGCCTTTCGAGGCCATCGCGATGGCGCGGGCGCTCGTCCCCTACCGCCTGTTCTGGCTCGAAGAGCCGGTGTGGCCGCCCGAGGACTACGCGGGGCTCGCGCGCGTCGCGGCCGCGACCGAGACGCCGATCGCGCTGGGCGAGAACGAGTCCACCCTCTACGGCTTCAACGAGATCGTGCGGCAGCGGGCGGGCGACATCCTGCAGCCGAGCATCACCAAGGTGGGCGGCATCTCCGAGTTCAGGAAGATCGCCGCGCTCGCCCAGGCCGCCAACCTGCCGATCGCGCCCCACTCCTTCTACTTCGGGCCCGGGCTCGCCGCCACCCTGCACGTGGCCGCGACCCTCGGCGGCCCGCTGCCCGTCGAGTTCCCCACCGGCGACCAGGAGACCCCGTTCCTCACCCGGCCCATCCAGGCCCGCGATGGCTGGCTCGAGCTGCCCTCGGGCCCCGGCCTGGGCGTGGAGATCAACGAGGAAGCGCTGCGCCGCCACCCGTTCGTCAAGAACGCGGCCCAGCCCTTCGTGCTCAGATAGCGCGGCGTGGACTTCACCGAGCGCGAGCTCATGGTCATCGCCGCGGCGCGGGAGATCCGCGACGACGATCTCGTCTTCGTCGGCATGCGGCTGCCGCTCATCGCATTCGCCTACGCCAAGCGCACCCACGCCCCCGGGGCCATCGGCCTCTTCGAGAACGGCGTCGTGCGCGATCAGCCCGCGCCCGAGACCCTGATGACGATGAGCGACACGCCCAACATCCCGGGCTCGCTCTGGTGCACCGGCACGCTCGAGATCATGGCCCTGCTCCAGCAAGGGCTGGTGGACCTGGGCTTCATCGGCGGCGCCGAGATCGACCGCTTCGGCAACCTGAACACGTCCTACATCGGCGACTGGCGCCGGCCCAAGGTGCGGCTGCCCGGCAGCGGCGGGGGCGGCGACATCGCGAGCCTGGCGCGCCGCTTCGTGGTCATCATGCCACAGGAGAAGCATCGCTTCCGCGAGCGGGTCGACTACGTCACGTCGCCCGGCTTCGGCGAGGGGCCGGGCTGGCGGGAGCGCGTCGGCCTGGCCGGCGGCGGCCCCGCCGCGGTGGTCACCACCCTCGGCGTCTTCCGCTTCGATCCCGCCACCTGCCAGATGTACCTGGCCTCGTTTCACCCGGGCCAGAGCGTGGAGAGCGTGCGCGCCGCCACCTCGTTCGAGCTGGCGGTGGCGCCGGACGTCGCGCCCACGCCCACCCCGAGCGCCCAGGAGCTCGCGATCGTGCGCGCGTGCGATCCGGCGGGCTTCTGGACGCGCTGATCCGTGTCCGACGGCGCGAGCGGGGCGGGGCGGCGATGGCTCATGTGGGGCATCCCGGCCCTGGTCTTCCTGATCGCCTTCCTGCACCGCGCGGCGCCGGGCGTCATCGCCAAGGAACTCATGCAGGCCTTCGGCATGACCGGCGCGGCGGTCGGCCTGCTCTCCGCGATGTACTTCTACTCCTACGCGGGCTTCATGGTCCCGGGCGGAGTCCTCATCGACAGCGTCGGCCCGCGCTGGGTGATCGCGGGCGGCGGCCTCGTGATGGGGCTGGGCTCGGTGGCCATGGGGCTCGCCGCCGGCCCCCTCGCCCTCTTCGGCGGGCGCCTCCTCGTCGGCCTCGGCGCCACCGTGACGTTCACCGGCGCGCTCAAGGTCGCGGCCAACTGGTTCCCTCCCTCCCAGTTCGGCATGATGTCGGCGCTGACCGCGACGGTCGGAGTGCTGGGCGCGCTCATCGGCAGCGCGCCGTTCGCCGCGCTGGTCGCGGGCCTCTCCTGGCGCGGGGCCCTGATCCTCATCGGCGCCACCACCGTCATCGGGGCCCTCCTCTGCGCGGCGCTGGTGCGCGACCGGCCCGCGCGCGGCCCCGCGCCCCCGGCCCGCGGCGGCTCGCTCCGGGAGGCGCTGCGCGGCACGATCCAGGTGCTCGGCAACCGGTACACGTGGCCGCCGTTCCTCTGCTTCTTCTTCCTGTACGCGGCGATGGGGAACTTCTTCCTCTGGAGCGTGCCGTTCCTGCGCGACGTCTACGGGCTCGCCACCACCCGGGCCGCGCTCTACGCCTCGCTGCCCTCGCTGGCGCTGCTCGCCTCCGCTCCGATGACCGGCTATCTCTCCGATCGCGTCCTGCACCGCCGGAAGCTGCCCTACACGGTGCTGGCCTCCGGGCAGTTCCTGGTCTGGCTGGCCTTCCTGCTGACGCTCGGGACCCTGCCGCTGGCCGGGGTGTGCCTGCTCTTCGTCCTCCTGGGCGTGGTGGGCGGCGCCTTCGTGCTCACCTGGCCGCTGGGAGCCGAGGTGAATCCGCCGCGCCTCGCGGGCATCGCGGTGGCGGTGACCAACCTGGGCGGCTTCGTGGGCGCGGCCCTCACCCAGGGGCCAGTCGGCGCGGTGCTCGACGCCCGCTGGACGGGCACGATGGCGGAGGGGGCGCGCGTCTACCCGGTGGCCTCCTACCGCGGCGGCTTCGCGATCTGCGCGCTCCTCGTGCTGATCGGGGCCGCCATCAGCTTCCTGCTCGAGGAGACTCGCGGGGAGAACGTGTTCCATCGGCTGGCCGCGGGAAGCGCGCCCCGAAGGGCTCGAGGGGAATCCTGAGCGCGTTGGCCATGAACGAGATCAGGTGGTAGAAGCCGGCCACGGCCACCAGCTCGACGAGCTGCTCCTCGCCGAAGTGCCCCCGCAGCGCCGCCCAGAGCACGTCGTCCACCCGCGCCTCGTCGTGGAGCGCGTCGACCAGACGCACGAGCAGGCGCTCCCGCTCCGGCAGCGCGGCCGGGTCGCCGTCCGCGATGGCGGCCACCTGCTCCGGGGTGAGCCCGACCCGCTCGGCGAAGAAGGCCACGTGCACTCCCCACTCGTACTCGCAGCCGCAGCGGGCGCAGGTCCGGTCGATCACGATCTCCCGCTCGCGAAGCGTGATCGATCCGCGGTCGAGCAGGCCGCCCGCCATCAGCCGCAGGAAGACGCGCTCGTTGCGGGCCAGGGTGCGGAACAGGGCCAGCGGCGGGACTCCCGCCGGCATGATGCGGTCCAGCGCGGCCTGAACCGGTTCCGGGTAGGGCGGCTCGAGGGGGGCGATGCGGGCGCTCATGGGGACCATCCTCCGGTCGTGCTATTGTTTCGGTAGCAACGATGCTACCGCTACTCTTTCGATAGCGCAAGGAGGGTCTCCGACCGATGGCCAGGACTCCCCGCCCGGGACGGCCGGTGCGGGGCTCGCGGACCGGGCGGCCGATCATGGCCCTGATGGACCTCCTCGGCCGGCGCTGGGCTTTGCGGGTGATCTGGGAGCTGCGGGACAGGCGGCTCACGTTCCGCGCGCTTCAGGAGGCGTGCGGCGGGGTGAGCCCCACCGTCCTGAACGAGCGGCTGCGCGAGCTACGGGAGAGCGGGCTGCTCGACTCGGCCGGCGCGATCGGCTACGGGCTCACGCCGCTCGGACGCGAGCTGATCGAGCAGGCGCTGCCGCTGGTCACGTGGTCGGCCCGGTGGGCCGCCGCGCTCACTCGCGCTCGAGAAACCCCTCGGTCATCGCGTTGACCTCCGGGATGCCGGCGCGCGCGATCGCGTTGATGCGCGCCTTCACCTCGGCGAGCGGCCGGTACGGCTTCCGGGCGAGGAGCGCCGCGTAGTCGGCCACCGCGGCGGCGAGCCCGGCGCCCGGCACCACCCGGTTCACGAGCCCCCACGCCTGCGCCTCGGCGGCCGAGTAGCGCGCGCAGCCCATGATGATCTCCTTGGCGCGCGCCGGGCCGACCATTCGGACGAAGCGAGTGGTGGTGCCCACCCCGAGCGGGACGCCCAGGTCCACCTCCGGGATCCAGAACTGGGCCTCGGCCGCCGCGATGCGGAAGTCGCAGGCCAGGGCCAGACCCCATCCCCCTCCCACCGCGTGTCCATTCACCGCTGCGATGGTGGCCTGCTCGAGGTTCTCGAGCGTGGTGTTGGCGCGCTCGAAGAGCCGCCGGAACTGGCTCTTGCGCGAGAGGAAGAGCCGGCGCCGCTCCTCGGGCGTGGCCGCCCTGGCGTGGGCGGCGTCGGCCCCCGCCGAGAAGACGGGCGGCGCGCCGGTGACGATCACGACGCGGGTGGAGGCGTCGTCGCGCAGCTCGGCGAACGCGGCGCCGAGCTCGGTGAGCATGTCGTCGCTCAGCGAGTTGCGCCGGTCGGGGCGATTGAGGGTAACGGTGGCGATGGGGCCCTCGCGGGTGAGAAGGGCGTTGGTCATCGGATCCTCAGACCCCCCCTTACCCTGCCCTCTTCTCCGAGGGGAGAGGGGGGGCGGAGGCCTTCTCGTCGGCCAAGAGGCGAAGGCGGCCGTCGCGGACGAGCTCGGTGGCGCGGGCAAAGCCCCCGCCCGCGCGACGGTCGGACTCGATGCCGGGGCGCACCGTCTCGTCGAGGAAGCGCGCGACCGCGCCGGAGAGCCGCCGCCGCACCTCGCCGTAGCCCTTGACCACGTTGCCCAGCTCCGCCACCTCGCAGGCCAGCGCCTCGTCGAGGGGAGCGGCCGCGAGCACCGCTTCCTCCCAGCGGCCCATGAGGGCGAACTCTCGCTGCCGCCGCAGCGACGAGGGCCGGAGCCCGCGCAGGCGGGCGAGGAGCCAGACGCGGAGGAAGCCGAGCACCGTGGTGGTCCGGACGTGCTGGCCGATGGTGGGACGGCCCTCCGGCCAGCGCCGCTCGGCCCAGCGGGCGATCGGCTTGCCCAGGACCGCGGGCAGGATGCCGTAGAGCTCGTCGAGGTCCGGCTTGAGGTAGTCGGTGACGACGAGGACCGAGCCGTCCGGCGCCGCGTTCTCTCGACGGATGCGGTCGAAGCGGCCGCGCCGGGTCTTGAGGTCGGCCACCCGGATCGCGTCCTCGTAGCTCATCCACACCGCGAGCCGCCGCGCGAAGACGCGGGTGAGGCGCAGGTCGGGGTCGAGCGCCCGCACGCGCCGGACGCGCTCGAGGAAGAGCTCCGCGTAGCGCCGGTCCTGGTAGTCGATCAGCCGCGCGACGGCCTCCCCCAGCACGGGATGGAGCGCGGCCGGGAACTCCGCCTCCACCCGGTCGGCGAGGGCCGCGAAGGCGGGTCCGCGATGGCCGAGCGCGGCGGTCCGCTCGGCGCGGACCTCGGCCCAGGGCCGCTCGGGCGATCCCGCGGCCTCCGCGGGCAGCCCCGCCGCCACCAGCTCCACCCCGGCCTTGAGACCGCGCACGTTGCGCTCGACCGCGACGCCGCCCTCGCGGATCGCCACCTCGAAGTCGGCCGCGGTCATGGGCACCGCCTCGCTGGCCGCGAGGGCGCCCAGCAGCAGTGCGTTGACCTCGCTCTGGTGCTGGCGCGCGAGCCCGAGCGCGTCGAAGCCGATGAAGCGCCGGGCGAGACGGCGGGCCGCGGCCTCGAGGACCTCGCGCGGGAACACCCCGTCGCCGGGCGCCGACTTCTCGGCGATCGAGAAGAGCCGGTGCGTGCTCGCGATCACGGTGGTCCGGCCCGGCGAGGCGTAGTTCATCTCGATGGTGCGGCCCGCCTCGAGCAGCTCCGAGGCGATGATCACGTCCACGTCGCCGGGGGTGGGGTACAGCGAGAAGACCGGCTCGGCGGCGCCCGGTTCCACGCGCTCCGGAAAGACCTCGACGTAGTAGGTGGTGGCGCCGGTGCGCTGGGCCACGCCCGGGATCGAAGTGGCCTGGGCCGGATAGCCCGCGTGGGCGGCGGCCCCGACGATCCATTCGGTGAGCACGCCGCCGCCCTGGCCGCCGAGGGCCGCGATCAGGATCGAGACCGGACGGCGCGCCACCATCACGCGGGCTGGAGCCAGCCGATCACCCGGCGGCGGGCCACCGCGACCCCGCGGGTCCAGGCGCCCGGGTTGTGGACGACCCGCGCCTCGTAGAACGACGGACAGAGGACCGCGGCGTGCGCCACCTCCCCGCAGAGCCCGCACCCGACGCAGCTGCTGTCCACGTGCGCCACCGGATCGTCGCGCAGCGGATCCGGGTTGTCCTTGAGGGTGAGCGACGGGCAGCCGTTGAAGCGCATGCACGACTTGTCGCCGGTGCACACGTCGGGATCGACCCCGAAGCGCGGCATCTCCACCCGTCCGCCCGCCTTGAGGCGCGCCGCCGTCTCCGGCTTCACGCGGCGCTGACGCTCCAGCTGGCACTCGGCGCGCGCGATGATCACCTTGAGCCCGCCGGTCGCGGTGGTCATCGCGTCCTTGATCACCTTCAAGGTGTCGGCGACCCGGTACGGGTTCACGGTCTTGATCCAGGACACCCCGAGGCTCCGGATGGTGTCGGCGATCGACATCTTGACCGCGTCGCCGCGCGGGTTCTTCCCCGACGAGGGGTTGGCCTGCTGGCCGGTGGCCGAGGTGTAGAAGTTCTCCAGCACCACCACGATCGAGTCCTGCTTGTTGAAGACCGCGTTGGCCACGCCCGCGGTGAGCCCCGAGTGCCAGAAGCCGCCGTCGCCCAGGATCGAGATGACGCGCTTGTCGAAGCTGGGCGCCACCGCGCTCGCGGAGGCCACGCTCATGCCATAGCCCAGGATGGTGTTGCCCTGGTTGAACGGCGGCAGGGTGGCGAAGGCGTGGCAGCCGATGTCGGCGGCCACGTGGGTCTCGCCCAGCTCGCGCTGCGCGATCTTGAGCGCGCTGAACACCGGCCGCTCGGGGCAGCCGGTGCAGAAGGCGGGCGGCCGCTTGGGCAAGGGCGTCCGGAGCACCGCCCGCCCCTGCCCGACGTGCGCGGTGAGGGCCTGGCGCCGCCCCTCCGCGTCGCCGCCCAGGAAGCGCGCGAGCGCGGCCAGCACCACCTCGGGCACGTACTCGCCCTGGGCCGCCACCACGTCCTTGCCGTGGATGCGCGGGGTGAGCCCGTGGTCGTAGGCCAGCGCCTTCAGCTCCTGCTCGATGAAGCTCGGCATGCCCTCTTCCAGCACCAGCACGCGCTCCTTGCCCTCGAGGAAGCCCAGCAGCTGGTCCGGCACGAGGGGGTGGATCACGTTGAGCATCAGCAACGGGATCCGGCTCCGCCCGTAGGCGTCGGCCGCGCCCAGCAGCTCGAGCGCCCGCAGCGCGGTCGGGGTGAGCCCGCCCTGGAGGATGATGCCGAGCCCCTTGTCCTCGCCCGGCCGCACCTCGTTGAGCCCGCGGTCCACGACGTAGCGCCGGGCCGCCGGCAGGCGCCGCTCGAACTTCTGCGCCTCCTGCGTGTAGGTCGACGGCGGATGGCTCAGGCGCGAGTAGTCGAACGAGTGGCGCTCGAGCGGAGCGTTCATGCCCACCGCGGGACGGACGTTGTCGCGGCAGACCATGCTCCCGCGCATGTGCGCAGCACGTATCCGCAAACTAATAACCGTTGGAAGGTTGGAGGCCTCGGAGATGCCGAAGCCCTCCTCCACCATGCGGGCCAGGTTCTGCAGCGTGGGCTGCGGATCCATCAGGATCAGCGACGACTTGAGCGCGAAGGAGTGGGTGCGCTCCTGGATCACGCTGGCGCCCGCCCCGTAGTCCTCCCCGACCACGATGAGCGCGCCCCCGACCACGCCGGCCGAGGCCAGGTTCGACAGCGCGTCCGCGGCCACGTTGGTGCCCACGATCGACTTCCAGGTCACCGCGCCGCGCATCGGATAGTTGATGGACGCGCCGAGCAGGGCGGCCGCCGCCGCCTCGTTGGCCGAGGCGTCGAGGTAGACGCCCATCGGCCGGAGCAGCGACTCGTTGGCGTCGGCCAGGACGTCGAGCAGGTGGGAGACCGGCGCGCCCGGGTAGCCGCCCACGTAGGAGACCCCGGACTGCAGCAGCGCCTTGGTGATGGCGAGGATTCCCTCGCCCCGGAGCACCTGCCCCTCCCCCAGCGCCAGCTGCTTGACTTCCTCCGCGAAGGACCGTTCCATAGAACCCTCTTTTACCACAACCCTCGGGGGAGGAGCCCGTGGCGCACTTCACGACGACCGACGGCGTCCGCATCTACTACGAGTCGCACGGCACCGGCGACCCGCTCTTCCTGGCCTACGGCATCGGCGGCAACGCGGGCATGTGGCAGCCCAACGTCCACGCCCTGGCCGCCCGGCACCGGCTCGTCCTCTGGGAGCCGCGCGGCCACGCCCGATCGGAGAGCCCGGCCGACCCCACCCGGGTCACCTTCGGCCACTGGGTGCTCGACCTGCGCGACCTGCTGGATCACCTGGGCATCACCCACGCGGTGGTGGGCGGCCTCTCGCTGGGCGGGGGCATCGCCACCCGGTTCGCGCTCGCGCACCCGGAGCGGGTGCGGGCCCTCGTCGTGGTGGACTCGTCCTCCGCGGTGGGGCTGCCGCTCTCGGTCGAGAACGTGGTGATGCGGGCGCGCTCGATCGAGGTCACCCTGAAGGGCGGCATGGACGCCATGGCCGAGTTCGCGATCGCGTCGAACCCGAACGTGGCCGGCCGGCTCAAGCTCGACCCGGGAGCCCGGCAGGAGATCCTCGACTACTACCGGATGCTGACCCCGATCGGCTACGCCAACGCGCTCCGCGCCCTGCTCCAGATGGACTACATCACCGAGCGGCTCCCCGAGATCTCGGCGCCCACCCTGCTGATCTGCGGGGACGAGGATCCGTCGCTGGCCCCGATGCGGGTGATGGAGAAGAAGATCAAGCAGGCACGCTTCGTGCTTCTCTCCCCCGCCGGCCACTTCGCCAACCGGGATCAGCCGGCGGCCTTCAACCGCGCGGTGCTCGAGTTCCTCGACGAGATCGGGCCCGCGTGACCGTGACGTCCGCGCCCCGCACCCCTTCCCGACAGTCCGGACAGTAGTAGCCGACCGAGACCGGGTGCCCGCACCCGGTGTGCACGAGCTTGGTCTGCTTGTGCACGTGGCGGCCGCCCCACGCGGCGAGCGCGCCCACCACCATGGCGAGCTCCCGCCCCTTGTCGGTGAGCGCGTACTGCGCGCGCGGTGGGTGCTCGGAGTAGAACTCCCGCGCGATCAGCCCGTGCTCCTCCATCAGCTTCAGGCGCGCGGACAGGATGTTGGGGGCGATGCCGGGCAGGGTGGTGAGGAGATCCTGGAAGCGCTGGGTGCCCCGCAGGAGGTCGCGCACCACCAGCAGCGTCCAGCGGTCCCCGATCACCTCCAGGGACTTGGCCACCGGGCACGGCTGGTTGTAGCGCTTCGGCATGGAGGCAGTATACCGGGCCACTTGACAAACGAGCAAGTGACTATTATTTTACAAGTCACGACAAGGAGGAGGCCCGATGCCGAAGCACATCGACAGGATCCGGCAGATCCAGCGCGGCGAGGCGCCGCCACCCCCGGTCGCCCGGCTGATCGGGTTCACCCTCGACGAGGTCGAGCCGGGGCGCGCGGTGGTCACCCTCGAGGCCGGCGCGCGGCACGCCAACCCCATGGGCACCGTCCACGGCGGGGTGCTGTGCGACATCGCGGACGCCGCGATGGGCATCGCCTACGCGGCCACGCTCGACGAGGGCGAGACCTTCACCACCCTCGAGCTCAAGATCAACTTCCTCAAGCCGGTCCGCGCCGGCCGGCTGGTCGCCACCGGCCGGATCGTGAAGGGCGGGCACATCGTGGGCCTCGTCGAGTGCGACGTGGTCGACGACAAGGAGCGCCTGGTCGCCCGCGCCTCCAGCACCTGCATGACCCTGCGCGGCGCGCAGGCGGTGGGGCGCTAGGGTGGGCCCGGCCACCGCGGCCGGCGTGGCCGTCGCCGCGGCGCCCGCGCTGTCGCCGCGGACCCGCCGGCTGCTCGAGGGCCCGGTGGCCCCGACGCTGCTGCGGCTGGCCGCGCCCAACGTGCTGGTCATGGTGCTGCAGGCCGCGGTGAGCACGCTCGACGCGGTGTTCGTGGGCTGGCTCGGCTCGGACGCGCTGGCCGGCGTGTCGCTGGTCTTCCCTCTCGTCATGCTGATGCAGACGATGTCCGCGGGCGGCATGGGCGGCGGCGTGGCCTCCTCGGTGGCGCGGGCGCTCGGCGGGGGCCGCCGCGCCGAGGCCGACGCCCTGCTGGGGCACGCCCTGGTGATCGCGGTGGTGATGGCGGCCGCCTTCACGCTGCTCCTCGGGCTGGGCGGCCCCGCGCTCTACCGCGCGATGGGCGGCGACGGCGCGGTCCTGGCCTCGGCCGTCGTCTACTCCCGCGTGCTCTTCGGCGGGGCGCTCGCCTACTGGCTCTTCAACACGCTCGGCAGCGTGATCCGCGGCACCGGCAACATGGCCCTGCCCGCGTCGGTGATGGTGGGGAGCGGGCTCCTGTACCTCGCGCTCTCCCCCGCCCTCATCCTGGGCTGGGGGCCGCTGCCCCGGCTCGGCATCGCGGGTGCCGCCGCGGCCAGCGTCACCGCGTTCAGCCTCGGGAGCCTCGCGCTGCTGGGCTTCCTGGTCTCGGGCCGGAGCCTGGTGCGGCCGACTCTGCGCGGCCTGCGCCTGCGCCGGAGCCTGTTCTGGGAGATCCTGCGCGTGGGCGCCCCCGGCTCGCTCAACACGATCCTCACAAACCTGACCGTGGTGCTGCTCACCGCGCTGGTCGGGCCCTTCGGCGCTACCGCGCTCGCCGGCTACGGGCTGGGCGCGCGGCTCGAGTACCTGCAGATCCCCATCGTGTTCGGCCTCGGCTCGGGGCTCGTCACCATGGTCGGCACCAGTGTGGGCGCGGGCCACCGGGCCCGGGCCCAGCGGGTGGCCTGGATCGGCGCGGCGCTCGCGGCCGCCGTGACCGGCACGATCGGGATGCTCGCCGCGCTGTTCCCGCACGCGTGGCTCGGCCTCTTCACGAGCGATCCGCAGGTGCTGGCCTCCGGCACGCGCTACCTGCGCATCGTCGGTCCCTGCTACGGGTTCTTCGGCGCCGGCCTCGCGCTCTACTTCGCCTCGCAGGGAGCGGGCCGACTGCTCTGGCCGCTGCTCTCCGCCGCGACCCGGCTGGCGATCGCGGCCGCGGGCGGCTGGGTCGCCACCCGCTGGCTCGGCGCGGGACTCCCCGGCCTGTTCGCCGCGATGGCGGGGGCGCTCGTGGCGATGGGACTCATCAACGTCGCGGCGATCCGCCTCGGGGCGTGGCGAGGCGTCGGGAGGAGGGGCGCATGAACGCGCAGCAGATCTTCGGACTCCAGGTGCTGCTGAGCTTCGTCTTCTACACCCTGGTGGCGCGCTGGTACGTGAGCCCGCGCCTCGCCGCGCTGCCGGTGGATCGCGCGCTCCAGCCCCTGCTGGTGCTGCACGCCACCCGCCACATGGGGCTCGTGTTCCTGGTCCCGACCGTGGTCGGCGGCGTACTGCCCGCCGCCTTCGCCGCCGCGGCGGGCTACGGCGATCTCCTCGCGGGGCTGCTGGCCCTCGGATCCCTCGTGGCGCTCCGCGCCCGCGCGCGTGTGGCCCGGCCGCTCACCTGGGTCTTCAGCATCGTGGGGCTGCTCGACCTGGTCAACGCCTTCTACCAGGGCCTCTCCCACGGCGTGCTCCTCGGCGCCGCCTACTACATCCCCACGTTCATCGTGCCGGCCCTCGTGGTCACCCACGTGATGATCCTCGGCATCCTGCTCCGGCCCCCGGGGGCCGCGGCCGGGGCCCATTTGCCCGCGTCGTCACACGTGTGAAACAATCGCGGGCGATGAGCCGCCGCGCCCGCGCGATTCTCGCCACCGCCTGCGGGGCCCACTTCGTCCACGACGGCTTCTCCGACATCCTCTACATCCTCCTGCCGGTGTGGGCCTCCGAGTTCGGCCTGTCCTTCGCGCAGGTGGGGCTGCTCAAGACGCTCTACACCGGGGGCATGGCGAGCCTCCAGGTGCCGGCGGGCCTCCTCGCCGAGCGCCGCGGCGAGGCGCGGCTGCTCGCGGCCGGCACCGCGGTCACCGCGCTCGGCTTCCTGGCCGCCGGGCTCACCGGCGGGTTCCTGGCCCTCCTGGCGTGCCTCGCGCTCGGCGGGCTCGGCTCGGGCTGCCAGCATCCGCTGTCCTCCTCGCTCGTGTCGCGGGCCTACGAGACCGGGCCGCGGCGCACCGCGCTCGGTACCTACAACTTCTCCGGCGACCTCGGCAAGGTGGCGGTGCCGGCGGCGGTGGCGCTGGCGCTGCCGTGGCTCGGCTGGCGACGGGCGGTGGAAGTCTACGCGGTGATCGGCCTGCTGGCCGCCGCGCTCATCCTGGTGCTGCTCGCTCGCCTCGGGGCCGGACGGGCGGTCGCGCCGCCTCCCCCGGAGGCCGCCGCGGCGCGGCCCAGCGGCTGGGGCATCCGCGATCCGCGCGCGTACCGGGCGCTCTCCGCCATCCACGTCATCGACAACTCCACGCGCACCGGCTTCCTCACCTTCCTGCCCTTCCTGCTGCTCGCCAAGGGCGCCACCGTGCCGTCGCTGGGATTCGCGCTGATGCTGGTCTTCATCGGCGGTGCCATCGGGAAGTTCGCGTGCGGGGCCCTCGCCGACCGCGTGGGCGTCATCCGCACCGTGGTCATCACCGAGGCCGCGACCGGCGCGGGCATCCTGCTGCTGCTGACCCTGCCGCTCGGCGCCTGCCTGCTCACGCTCCCGCTCCTCGGCATCGCGCTCAACGGCACCTCCTCGGTGCTCTACGGCACGGTGGCCGACCTGGTCTCGAGCGACCGGCGCGCGCGCAGCTACGCGATCTTCTACACGCTCGGCATCGGCGCCTCCGCCCTCTCGCCCTTCGCCTACGGCCTGCTGAGCGACTGGGGCGGGGTACGGCTCACGCTCACCGTCGTCGGGCTCGTCGTCTTCCTCACGCTGCCCTTCACGCTGCCGCTGCGCCAGCCTCTCGCGCTGCCCGCGGCACACTCCGGCGTGGCGTCGTGACACGTGGATGGGGCGGGCGGAGGGGGGTCGGCTGACCACGGCCCGCTCCCCTTCGACAACCTTTGGCAGGATTTCCCAACCCGGG
>Ga0310810_10004736_pt1 | contig 15104 bp, 6 predicted proteins | sample NCmetagenome_FD_207641 | JGI IMG/M metagenome (GOLD analysis project Ga0310810, IMG submission 207641) | Soil microbial communities from experimental microcosm in Duke University, North Carolina, United States - NC | ecosystem: Engineered > Artificial ecosystem > Soil microcosm > Unclassified ...
GGCGAGGGGAGCCTGGATGACATCGATCACCTGGGCAGCCGACGTGTGCGTACGGTGGGTGAATTGCTCGCCAACCAGTGTCGTGTTGGCCTGGCTCGTACCGAACGGCTTGTCAAAGAGCGCATGACGCTTTTTGACCAGGGCGTCGAGAGCATGTCTCCCCAGAAGCTGATCAACCCCAAGGCGCTGTCGGCGGTGATCCGAGACTTTTTCGGACGCAGCCAGCTGTCGCAGTTCATGGATCAAATCAATCCCTTGGCAGAGTTGACGCACAAACGTCGTCTCTCGGCGCTCGGACCTGGCGGCTTGTCACGTGACCGCGCCGGTTTCGAAGTCCGGGACGTGCACCCCTCGCACTACGGGCGTATCTGTCCGGTTGAAACACCGGAAGGACCGAACATCGGTTTGATCGCATCGCTGGCGACTTTCGCCCGGATCAACGATTTCGGCTTCCTGGAGACCCCCTACCGGAAGGTAGAGGGTGGCAAGGTGAGCGCACATCTGGATTATCTTACTGCCGACCGCGAAGAGTCATTCGTTATCGCCCAGGCCAATTCGCCCACAAATGATCGCGGTTCGTTCAATACCGAGCGCGTCGTTTGCCGGGGCAAGGGCGACTTTATCGACGTTGAGCCGGCGCGGGTCGATTACATGGACGTTTCGCCCAAGCAGTTGGTTTCTGTGGCCGCCAGTTTGATTCCGTTCCTGGAGCACGACGACGCGAACCGCGCGTTGATGGGCTCCAACATGCAACGCCAGGCCGTGCCTCTGCTGGTCACCGAATCGCCGCTGGTCGCTACTGGTCTGGAAGAACGCGTCGCGCGGGACTCGCGTGCGGTGATTGTTGCCGAAGAAGGGGGCAAAGTGGCTTCCGTCAGCGGCAGCCAAATCATCATTACCGAAGACGGCAAACTGCCGGAAGGCAAGAAGAGGATTAAAAGTGATACAGAAAAGGGTGTATACGTTTATCCGGTGCGCAAATTCATGCGCTCAAACGCCGCCACCTGCATCAATCAGAAAATTCTGGTGCACAAAGGTGAGACGGTAAAGAAGGGTCAGGTCATTGCCGATGGCCCCTGCACACAGGGCGGGGAGTTGGCACTGGGACGGAACGTGCTGGTCGCGTTCATGCCGTGGAACGGCTACAACTTCGAGGACGCCATCCTCATCAGCGAACGGATTGTAAAAGAGGACGTGTTTACCTCGATCCATATCGATGAATTCGAAGTAGGTGCGCGTGATACGAAGCTTGGGCCTGAGGAAATCACGCGCGACATTCCCAACCTGGGCGATGAAGCGCTGAAGAACCTTGGTCCCGACGGTGTGATTCGCGTTGGCGCTGAAGTCAAACCAGGTGACATCCTGGTCGGCAAGATTACGCCCAAGAGCGAAACCGAATTGGCGCCGGAAGAGCGTTTGTTGCGCGCGATTTTCGGTGAGAAAGCCGCGGACGTGAAGGATACGTCGCTCAAGGTTCCCTCGGGAACTTATGGGATCGTCATGGACGTCAAGGTGTCGGCCAAAAAGGAGTCTGACCGGGAGTCTCGTGTGACCGCCACCGAAGAGAAGCGGCATGCTAAAGAAGTCGAAGACGAGTACAAGAAGAAAATGGATGAACTGCGTGAGCAGCTCACCGAAGCGCTGAGCAACATCCTCTTGGGCGAAAAGATCCCGCTGGATGTGGTCAATAGCGAAACCGGTGAAATCATCATTCCGGCCAACCGGAAGATTACCAAGACGCTGTTGCGGAAACTGGCGATGGTCTACGATCGCATCGAGATCGATCCGTCGCCCATTCGTAACAAAATCAACGAGATCATCGGCAGCTTCAAAAAGAAGTTCGACGATCTCCAGATGCAGTACGATGAAGAACTGGAACGAGCCGAATCCGGAGAAGGCGTTGATAGCGGCGTGATCAAATCGGTCAAAGTCTATATCGCTTCGAAGCGGAAGCTGTCGGTCGGTGACAAGATGGCAGGGCGCCATGGCAATAAAGGTGTGGTAGCCAAGATTGTTGCCGAAGAAGACATGCCCTTCCTGGCTGACGGAACGCCGGTGGATATCGTATTGAATCCGCTGGGTGTGCCTTCGCGCATGAACGTCGGCCAGGTGCTCGAAACGCATCTTGGTTGGGCAGCCAAGCTACTGGGCTTGAAGTATGCCACCCCCGTGTTCGACGGCATTAAAGAGAAAGAGATCCGCGGCTATCTTAAAGAGGCTAGCTTGCCCGAACACGGCAAGACTCGACTCTATGACGGCCGCACTGGTGAAGCCTTCGATCAGGAAATCGTCGTCGGTTACATTTACATGATGAAACTTGGGCACCTCGTCGCGGACAAGATTCATGCCCGCGCGGTCGGCCCTTACTCGCTCGTCACGCAGCAACCGCTGGGCGGCAAAGCCCAATACGGTGGGCAGCGGTTTGGCGAAATGGAAGTGTGGGCGATGGAAGCGTACGGGGCGGCTTATACGCTGCAGGAATTGCTTACGGTCAAATCGGATGACGTTCAGGGCCGCACACGCATCTATGAAAGCATTGTCAAAGGTGACAACAGTCTGGAGGCCGGCATTCCCGAATCGTTCAACGTTCTAGTCAAAGAAATGCAGTCGTTGGGCCTGGACGTGAAGGTCGGGTATTCAAATCCCGTTGACCAGCCGCAGGAGCCGGTCACAGTTTTGGCTGCAGTTTAACCCTATTTGTCCAACTAGTCTTATTGTCATATGATCAGCACCAAAGAAAGCGCCCGCGAGTTACTCGGGCTGGACAAGGTCAATCAGGTCGAATATGTCGCCATTTCGGTGGCATCACCGGATGCCATTCGATCGTGGTCCAAGGGGGAAGTAAAAAACCCCGAAACGATTAATTATCGAACGTTTAAGCCGGAAAAGGGCGGCCTCTTCTGCGAACGCATCTTCGGCCCGGTCAAGGACTGGGAATGTTCGTGCGGGAAGTACAAGCGAATCAAACATCGGGGAGTTGTTTGTGATCGCTGCGGCGTGGAAGTGACTTTGGCCAGGGTCCGCCGTGAGCGGATGGGGCATATTGAGCTGGCTGTACCGGTCTGTCACATCTGGTTCTTCAAGTGCATGCCTTCGCGCATCGGCCTGGTGTTGGATATGACCGCCCGGAATCTCGAGCGTGTGATCTATTACGAAGATTACATGGTGATCGATCCCGGTTCAACGCCCCTAAAGCAAAACCAATTGCTGAGCGAGCATGAATACCGTGAAGCTCGCGAAACCTACGGTCCAGATGCATTCCAGGCCAAAATGGGCGCAGAGGCAGTTCGTGATGCATTGGCCAAGGTGGATCTCGCGAAACAAATCGAGCACTTGCAGCAGGCGATGACCGAGACCAAGAGCAAGCAGATCCGCAAGAAGATAGCCAAACGGATCAAATTGCTCCAGGGCCTGCAGTCTTCCAAGAGCCGACCGGAGTGGATGATCCTGACGGTTTTGCCCGTCATCCCGCCCGACTTGCGTCCGCTCGTCCCGTTGGAAGGCGGCCGTTTCGCGACTTCCGATCTCAATGACCTTTATCGCCGGGTGATTAACCGGAATAACCGGTTGAAGAACCTGCTGCAGCTCAAGACCCCGGAGGTCATTATTCGGAACGAAAAGCGAATGTTGCAGGAAGCTGTCGACGCGCTGTTCGACAACGGGCGTCATGGACGGGCGGTTACCGGCGCGGGCAATCGGGCGTTGAAATCTCTCAGCGACATGCTCAAAGGCAAGAGCGGCCGCTTCCGTCAGAACCTGTTGGGGAAACGCGTCGATTATTCAGGCCGTTCGGTAATCGTCATCGGTCCCGAACTCAAGCTGCACCAGTGTGGTTTGCCCAAGAAGATGGCCTTGGTCTTGTTCGAGCCGTTTATCATTCGTCGGTTGAAAGAACTCGGTTACGTCCATACGGTGCGCTCGGCCAAGAAGATGATTGAGCGCCAGACGACCGAGGTCTGGGACATCCTGGAAGAAGTCACGCGTGGGCATCCGGTGCTGCTAAACCGTGCCCCGACGCTTCATCGCTTGTCGGTTCAGGCGTTCGAGCCGCAGCTGATCGAAGGCGAAGCCATTCGGATTCATCCGCTGGTTTGCACGGCCTACAACGCCGATTTTGACGGCGACCAAATGGCCGTTCACGTCCCACTCTCAGTGGAAGCACAACTCGAAGCCCGTCTGCTGATGATGGCGCCGAACAACATTTTCAGCCCCTCGAGCGGACGGCCGATCATCACCCCTACCCAGGACATTACTCTGGGCTGTTTCTATTTGACGGCCGAACCCCGAAGTCCCGTACCGTCCAATCCAAACCAGCTAAAGCTGTTTGGCTCCAAAACCGAAGTCATTTTTGCCTTCAGTGATGGTGCGGTAACAACGCATGAGCGTATTCGGCTCGCCAACCCCGACTTGGGTAAGAAAACCGAGTTTGGCGACATGAATAAAAAGGTGATTGAGACCACGGTTGGTCGCGTTATCTTCAGCGAAATCTGGCCGCCGGAAATGGGTTTCCCGAATCGCTCCGTCAAAAAAAGCGAGCTCGGTGACTTGATCTGGAAGTGCTACAAGATTTGCGGTCACGAAAAAACCGTGGTCATGCTGGATAAGCTCAAAGAGCTTGGATTCCGCGAAGCTACCAAAGCGGGAGTCTCGATCGGGATTGACGATATGATTATCCCGAAGGAAAAGGATCAGGAAATCGACGCTGCGCAAAAGCAGATTCGAGAAGTCGAGAAGCAATACCGCAAAGGTGTGATCACTCCGGGCGAACGATACAACAAGATCATTGATATCTGGACGCACTGTACTGACCAGATAGCGAACGTCATGCTTCGTACGCTGGACTCCAACCAGGGCAAGAAGGAATACAATCCGGTGTCGCTGATGGTCGATTCGGGCGCTCGTGGTAATCGCCAGCAGGTGCGCCAGCTGGCCGGTGTGCGTGGCCTGATGGCCAAGCCTTCCGGCGACATCATCGAGAAACCGATTCTTTCGAATTTCCGCGAAGGGCTCACCGTGCTCGAGTACTTCATCTCCACCCACGGAGCGCGCAAAGGTTTGGCGGATACGGCTCTCAAAACTGCTGATTCGGGCTACATGACGCGCAAGCTGGTGGACGTCGCTCAGGACGTTATCATTCGTGAAGAAGACTGTGGCACCACAAATGGCATTTGGGTTCAGGCGATCTATGAGGGTGAGGACGAGGTCGTTAAACTCAGCGAACGGTTAATTGGCCGTAATTCGTGCGACGACATCCCCAATCCGGGTAATCCGAAGGAGCTCTTGGTTCGCGCCAATGAAGAGATTGACGAGGTCAAAGCGAAATTGATTGAAAACTCGCGCGTTGAGCGGGTCAAAATCCGTTCGGTCCTGACTTGCGAAAGTAAGCACGGGGTGTGCATGAATTGCTACGGCCGCAACCTGGCGACCGGTTTACGGGTCAAACTGGGTGAAGCGGTTGGAATTATCGCCGCGCAATCGATTGGCGAACCCGGCACACAGCTCACGATGCGGACTTTCCACATCGGCGGCGTCTCTCAAGGCCAATTCAAACAACCTCAGATCAAAGCCAAGTACGACGGCGCGCTACGCTACAACGACCTGCGGTTGGTGGAACTGGAAGACGGAAACAACATTGTTCTCAACAAGAATGGCAGTGTGTCAATTCTTGCAGATGACGGGCGGGAACTTGAGCAGCACAACGTTGTCATTGGTTCCGTGATCTCTGTCAAAGACGGAGGCAAGGTCAAGAAGGGCGAAACCTTCGTGCAATGGGATCCGTACAATGTCCCGATTCTCTCTGAGAAAGCCGGGCGGGTGAAGTTTGCCGACATCATCGAGGGCGTCACGATGAAACAGGAGACGGACGAAACGACCGGTCAGGAAGCGATGGTCGTTATCGAGCACAAAGAAGATCTGCACCCGCAGATTGTAATCCTCGACGAAAATGGGGAACCGACCGCCAACTACCCGATTCCTTCCGGGGCTCACATTGTCGTCGCCGAAGATGACAAGATCGTCGCCGGCACGTTGATGGCCAAAACCCCGCGTAAGAGCGCCAAGACGAAGGATATCACCGGTGGTTTGCCGCGCGTGGCGGAGTTGTTCGAAGCTCGTCGCCCGAAGGATGCTGCCGAGATCTCGAAGATTGACGGTATCGTCGATTTCGGTCCGAGCGTCCGCGGCAAGCGTTGCATCCTAATCAAGGACCAACAGACCCAGGTTGAGGAAGAGCACCTCATTCCGATCGGTAAACACGTCATTGTCTTCAAGGGTGATTACGTGAAGAAAGGCCAGCAATTGACTGAAGGTCCGATCGATCCGCATGAGATTCTCGACATCTGCGGTCCGCAGGAGTTGCAGGAACATTTGGTTAACGAGGTCCAGGAAGTTTATCGGCTTCAAGGTGTGACGATTAACGACAAGCACATCGAAATCATCGTTCGGCAGATGCTCCGAAAGGTTCGCATCACCGAGCCGGGCGATACCACCTTCCTTTGGGGTGAACAGGTGGATAAGCTGGAGTTCGAAGAAGAGAACCAGCGTGTCGAGAAGATGGGTGGCAAGCCCGCCGAAGCGCAGCCGGTTCTGCTTGGCATTACCAAAGCCTCGCTCGAAACGGAAAGTTTCCTGAGTGCTGCTTCGTTCCAGGATACTACCCGTGTCCTGACCGAAGCCGCGACACGCGCCCGGGTGGATTACCTGCGTGGGTTCAAAGAAAACGTCATCATGGGTCATATCATCCCGGCCGGGACCGGTTTTGATCACCACCGCAAGGTGCGCCTCAAGCCGTTGGTTGAGATCCAGGAAGAACCCGAGCCGGAGGAAGCTGCAGCACCAGCCGCCGCCGCCGCAGCAGAAAATCCATTGCTGAGTTAGTTAGAATCTATCTGCTTACGCAAAGGGCATCCGTATTTCGGATGCCCTTTTATTTGCCTGTTATCTACCGAGCCTGCTCTTCTGCCGATTCGCTGTGGTGTCAAGGAGAAGAATTGGGAAAAAGGCACGATGCTTGCCGCAGAACGAATCGGGTCTGTAACGCACGAGAAACCTCTCAGGCTAAAACCGATGCGGAGCGACAATCTTGGTAAATCAGCGGTAGGTCAGGAATTTCGAAGCCAACAAAGGGTTTGTTTGTGCCGGAGAGGGACTTACACCCTATTGGGAGGCGGCCCAAGAAGAAGGACGATATCGGTAGAAAGGCAAATTATGAGTCCACTTCTGTTGGTCATTCTGATTGTGCTGCTGATTGCTGCGGTTCCCGCCTGGCCTTACAGTCGGGGTTGGGGTTATGCTCCAAGCGGCGGTCTCGGTGCGATCTTGCTCGTAATACTCATACTCTGGCTCCTGGGAGTCATATGAGCCACGACCACCATTGCAGGGCACCGTTTCGTCAACGACGATTATAGAGTTATTCCTTCTGAATGATTCGATGCCTGCTAGCTAATTCCTCGCACAACCCAGGCCCCCGAATCAAGCCGGTCCGCCACGGTATGTGGTTCGTGTCATTGGTCATTGCATTCTGTTAATTCTGAGGAGGCGCTCCATTCTGCGCAAAGGGCAGTTCGTCATGGGATCCTTGAAGATTTGGTCCCATTTCGAGAAGACCAGGTTACTTGGGCGGGGAAGTTTAACTGTCTTTACACGATCGTTACTTAAAAGGCAACGCCGCCATCCATAATGCAGAATTGCAGCCTTCGTTCAGGCTTTAGCCGTTGCGGCGGTTTCAGGCAGGCTTTGCTCTTCGCCGTTTAGTTTCCACTGAAATACTTGGGTCTTGCCAAGGCCGCGGATGTCATGTGTTGCTTCCTTGAATCCTTTCGGGGAGATGCACGAAATGATTTCCTTTTTCTTGTTAAGGGGGAGGGCACTGAAGCAGACCGTGACTCCGTTGGGACGGGAAAGGCCTTCCAGACGCGCCGCTAGATTTATCGTTCCGCCGGTGTAATCGCGGTAGCGGAAAAGGGCGGGGTTATTTTTGTCGCGATACAGCAATCTTTGAAACGAACCGATGGCGATACCGATTCCGACGTGATACTTTTCCGGGGCAAAATCAGCGGACACTTCAAAGAAACGATTAACAATTTCCTGTGAAACAAAGGCCAGACCTGTGATTTCATCGACCGAAATGTCGGTAATTGACCCTTGTTCAGCAATCCAGACGAGCATCACGCCATCGCCCAATTCCTTCGCAAAGGTCGTATAACGCGCGTTGATATTGGCTTTGAGAGTTCTCCCCGAGAAACATTGCGACAGGACACGGCGAAAACAGGCAAGCAGGCTTATCGCATAATCGGAATTGGAGTCCATGTAGGAGGTGAATTCACGAATATCGGCGAAGACGACAATGCCATTGTGTAATTCCGCTTTGACGTATTCGTCTTCCAGTCCGGGAAATCGCGACACGGCCGCGGTGTTCTCCTGAACTGTGCTGCTCGGGTCGGCTGCCGGCTTTGGGCCCGGTTCGTTGTTCTGGCTGGTCTCGCTCATGTAGCAGTATGCGACGAGACATCGGATTGGTCAGCTTGCGCAAAGTCCGGTTCCCGTAAGCGGGTCTGGACCAGGAGCACATCCTGGAGGACTGCCTCGGCAAGCCGTTTCTGGTCTTCACCCATTTCGAGCTCGAGCAGGCTGTGGGTTGTGCGCGCCAGGTTATCGATCGGCTGACGGATTTGCCGGCGTAAATTGGTTCGCAGCGCTCGAGCCGCATGCGCGGCATCCACGGCTTTCTGACGAATACGCGCCAACTGAGTTTCTTGCCGTTTGCGTTCGACCTGCTCTTCTTCCAGGCTGGACTGAAGCTTGGTCAGTTCGAGGTCGCGCTCGGAATCCTCGTGAGAATAACCCTGTGCCGAGCGCAAGGCTTCGTTTAGGCGCTGGCGTTCCGCGCTTTCCTTTTGGAGCCTGGCCTCACGTTCTTGCAGAGCCTCTTGCGTCGCTTTCAATTCTTGTTCGAGGCTTTCGCGCCGTCGGGTCTGATTCTGCAGCTCGCGTTTGGCCTCCTCGAAATGTTCAGCGAGCCGTTGGCGTTCGGTGGTTTCCTGCTGGAGTCGAGCTTCGTTCTCTCGGGCGGCATTCAGCGTGGACTCCAGGCGAGCCTGCAATTCCTGACGGCCACCGCCAAATTTCTTGCTGGCTTCTTCAAAGAACGCGAGATCCTTTCGCAATTGGGCATTGGCCTCCTTCATCTTCTGTACTTGGGCGTCAGCCAGACGTTGTTCCGCTTGCGTCTGTTCGAGGTCGGCCGTGCGCTTTTCAAGAGCCTGGTTGGTTTGGCGCTGTTCTTCCTCGAGCGTGCTGATGCGGTCCTGGTCCTCGCGCTGGGCTTGGAGAGTGCGTTTCAAGTCATCATGCAAGGCTTGCATGCGCTGGTTAAGTTCGGTCGCGCGCTGCTGGCTGCGCTGGCGTTCGCCCCGCTCTCTAGCGAGTTCGGCCGTAGCTCTGGCCAGGGCCGCCACCCCTTGTCGGACCTGTTGTTCCAACTCACTTTCAGCGGTGTCGGTTTCCGATTCTGCTGGGCTGGATTGGCTTGGCTTCGAACTGGCCTTTTGGGCCAGCTGGTTTGCCAGTTCCTCTCGCGACTTTCGCAGCTCCTGCAGTTCCTGCTGCAGTTGTGCACAGCGAGCCTCCGCGTCTTGGCGTGCGGTCTCAACCGGTTGGCTGGCGGCGCTGGCCGCTTCCAATTGCTGCCGCAGCTCGTCCCGCTCACGCTGGTATTCGTCGGTTCTTTTTTCAAGTTCGGCAACGCTTTCATGCAAACGCTCCTCGAGTTCTTTAACGCGGTTGTCGGTCTCGGCGGCAGCCTCCTGCTGTTGACCAAAGCCTCCATTGAAATCGGCAAACGCTTCTCGAAGGCTGGCCACTTCCTGCTCCAATTCGGCGCAGCGTGCCAGCGCTTTCTGCTCCGAGTCCGTTGGCGTCCCGCCCGCACCTTCAGGTTCAGCGGCCGCTTCGGCCAATTGGTTTTGCAGGGCTTCAATTGTCTTATCCTTTCGCTCGACTTCCGCCTTGGCGTGATACAGCGCCATCTCCGCGGCGCAGACGCGCGCGGCTAGGTCTTCGCGGGGACTGTTCTGGCCCGCCGCCGGAAAGGATTCGGGATAAGCTGCTGGACTTCGCTCGAATTGATGGTTCATGGCATCTCCATAGTTTGAGTCCGGAGCGGCGTATTCCTCGACCACGGCCGCTTCGTTTTGATTTGTGGCTGACGCATTCGTCGTATCTGGAACGATTTGCGCACTTTCGTTTGTAGCAGCTACGCGCCAGATCGTTTCCGCCTCCGCTCCTGCCCCCGCGTCGTCCGGCATTGGAGTTTCGGGCCTCGGGGCCTCAGCATCGACGAGGTTCGCTGCTTCTAACGGGCGCTCGTCAATTTGGCTTCCATCGATTGTGGTTTCGGGCAATCGGATTAAGAATTCAGCCTCCTGGTCTGGTCCGGATGTGCCAGGCGCTATCCGCTGAAAGGGTTCTGTCGGAATGCTTTTATCAAAGCTAAGATGGGTTGGGGTCTGGGCGAAAAGGTCGAAACTGTCGACTTCGGCCCTCGGCGCAGGTTGGGTTTTGTCAAAAGCCGAGGGTATTTCTTGCGGAATTTCCGATTCGACGTTTTCCGCTGCTGTCGGACCTGTATTTTGAACCTCGTTCAGGGCCTTCACCACCATTTCCGCCAGCAACAATGGGTCGGTTTCCAATCGGCGTGCACTTGTAGGCAAATGCTCGTCGAACCGCCCCGCCCCGTTAGATTCGGGCCCGAACAGGACAGGCGTTTCCCGGTGCAGCGGCAATTGACGAATATCACTTAAGGCCAGACCATGAGCTTCTGGTAAGACCAAATTAACGATGATTAGGTCTGCAGATTTACAAGCCAGGTGCTTTCTGGCCTCGGAGGCCTCTTCGAACGAAACAATCTGCAACCCCGCGTCAGTCAGCCCTTTGGTCAGCGCCTGTTTTGAACTGGCCGCCTCGTCCACAGCACACACACTGAATCGGGATAGTGCTTGTTTATTTTGGGCGGTATCCAAAGGCATTCGGCTCATGACTCCAACAGAGCGCCTCACCGTAGTTAAAGCGCCCTCGGTGTAGCCTTCTTTAGCCTTGCCGATTTGGTTGAGATAATTCTCCAGTGCGTTAGCCTGCCTGGCCAGATCGGCCAGTGAAGCCGCTTCCGCACAACTCCGCAACGAACGAACTCGGCTGAGTAGTTCCTCTCCATTCTCAGGCCGCTTTTCTGTCTCAACCGTGAGTTGTTGGCATTGATCCCTGACACCCTGAATGATTTCCTCGATCTCCTCAGCCGAGACCACCTCTGCCACCGCTTCCGCAGATGCTTTGGGCAGTTGGGCAAACACTGAAGGTTTTTTCGTCGCTTCCTCCCGCAGAAACATCGCGGCGAAAGTTTGGACCAGCTCTTCACGCGTCATCACGCTTTTGTCGAAGACTTTTGTCGCCAGCGAAACGAGTTCTTTGCGGACTGCTCGATGTAACCGCTCCGCATGTGTGAAGACGTAAATGGGGCGCTTTCCGAATGTAGGTTCGGCGCGAGCGGCTTTCATCAGGTCCATGCCCGACAGTCCGCACAGCTTTAGCTCCATCAGAAGAATATCAGGGCGGCAAGCGCGAAGCTTACCTAGTCCGAGATAGCCATTGGAAGTGAAGTCGACAGCAAAACCTGCCAAACGAAGCCGCAATAGCAGCACCAGGCGCGTGAATCCGTCGCCTTCTACGAGTAGAATGCGTTTGGGTGGGCTTGTCCCAGTGTCAATGATTCCGGGAACTTCCGAGTCTGCTGGCGCGGTGGCTGGAATGTCACTCATTGAGCAAGAAAGCCGTTGGTTAGACGGCGGCAAAGGGAAGATCCCGCAAATATGATTGATTTCGTGCGGACGCGAGCCTTCGCCGTCCGTCGAACTGAATTCCCGAGCAGCGATGAATGCATCGCTACATACTCCATCCCGAGATTCTCAAAGCCTTGCATATGAACCCTCTTGCTCAGAGCAGGAAATAGACCAAAGGGCGTTCTCGGTCGGGATGAGAACGCAGTGGAGAGTTCGGACTCTAATTTACTGGGGTTCTTTTAGTTAGCTTCTTGGATTTAAAGTTCGGCTGGCGGTTTGGTCCTCGTGCCAGGGGCAGGTCGGCCCTTCTCAAATTCCCATTTTTGGACACCGCATCGGGAGAAAATTTAGAGTGTCACAACCCGTTTCGAGGCAAGTCAGACCGGAAAGCGACGGTATGGCGAATGTTGAAACTCCCTCCATCGCGTGGGATGGATTTGTTTTTCAGAGATCCGTTATACGCAATGACCTTGAGGCTTTCTTTTCCGAATGGTGCGCTTTATTAGCGAGCATTCGTTCTTGTGCGCGGCGGCTTCGGCGCCGTTTCTGCCGTCGTATGCGCTCCCTTCTTGCACGTTCCTCAGCTACAACACCCGTTCTGAGCGCTTCGATTTTATCGAGCAATAATCGCCGGGCAATAAACCGGTTAAGTCCTTGCTGGCGAGTCGTTTGACACTTCACCTGGAGCCCGGTTGGGGCGTGCATTAGTACAACGCACGTGGCGGTTTTATTGACGTTCTGGCCGCCGTGGCCGCTGGACCGAACAAAGCTCTCTCTTATGTCGGTCTCGGAAACACCCAGGGCTGCCATTCGTTGACTTAGCTGCAGCTCTTTGTCCGGTCCCACGGGGAATGTGCTCATGGGGTAAACCTAGGGAAATATTATGCGATCCGCAATCTGCGGTTGTCGAGTTGCCGGGCAAAACCGCTTGCTCGCGTTGGCCAACGCGTTAGTGTGGCGCCTGTGAAGTTGCTTTTTATCGGTGATATCGTCGGTCAGCCAGGCCGCCGAATCGTGCGTGAGCTTGTTCCGAGACTGCGACAACAACACGCCCTGGATGTGGTTGTGGCCAATGGGGAAAATTCGGCCGGGGGCTCAGGGATAACGGTGCGTACCGCCGAGGAAATATTTGCCGCCGGCATCGATGTCATCACCAGCGGCGATCATCTCTGGGATCAGAAGGAAGTGTTGCAGCTACTCGGGAACGAACCCCGTTTTCTGCGCCCGCTAAATTATCCACCGGGCACTCCTGGTCATGGCACTTACCTGCTGGAGCGCCCCAACTTGCCGGCAGCCGCAATCATCAACCTCCAGGGCCGCACGTTCATGCCGCCTTTGGAAAATCCGTTCCATTGTATTCTGACTGAAATTGAACGTCTGCGATCGGCGGTGTCGATATTCTTCATAGATTTTCACGCGGAAGCGACTTCTGAGAAGGTGGCTTTGGCGCGCATGTTGGATGGCCGGGTCAGCGCTGTGGTTGGTACGCATACTCACGTCCAAACCGCGGACGAGCAGATCTTTGCAGGGGGAACCGCATTTCTTTGTGACGCTGGCTTCACGGGTCCTCACGATAGCGTCATTGGGCGTGAGTCAGAGCCCATTATTCGTCGGTTCCTGACTGCGATGCCTCAAAAGTTTGATGTCGCCAGCGGTCGTGTCCTCTTGCAGGGCGTCGTGGTCGAAATCGATGACGTGACCGGCCGCGCCGTGCGTATAACGCGAATCTCGGAACCAATGCCTGCCGGGTGAGTTCAAGGCGGCTAGAGCAGCGTTAGGCTGAATTTGCTCGCCTGCAATTAGCGGGCGACAGCGGGCAAGTTGGCTGGGGCTTGAAGGGGATGCACCGTGATGCTGTTGTTTGACAACCAAGGATGCTCGCGCTGATCGGTAATTAAGACCCGCGGCAGCAATTCAACTTCGTGATTGAAAAGTCGCAACGTGAGGGTGCCCGGCAGAAAGGTCGTATCCATGAAGATGCATTTGCCAAATGGCACCTCAAACGGGACGGCTTTCGCTTCACTGAATACAAGCTTGATAGGCAGTTGCGTCGGAGGGAGTTTCTCTTCCAGGAAGAGGATTTGGACATTCGTTATTGCGAGTTTCGGCTCATTTATGATGACAACTGGAATGCTTGCATTGCTTTCCGTCAAACTCGTGAAGGTTACCTCCCATGGCCCTTTCCTCGTCCGTCGATGCTCGATAGTCGGATAGAATAACGCATAGCACGCTACCGCCAGGAAAAGTGCCAACGCGAAATGTTTCAGCGGGCCGTCCGACTTCATGTTTGATTCCAGACTTGGCAAGCCGCCGATGGAAGTCAAGCCGTCAACAGGACCGAATTCCCCAACCTTCGCTGACGGGCTGGGGATTAGTCGGTTGAAGAACGGTCGGAAAAGCTTTCGAAAGGCCTAAGAAGGTGGGCGCAGAGTCGAGCGAACTTTCTTGGCGAAGGCTAATCATTTTTTGTCATTCACATGACAACGACTTGCACTCTCCCCTTAAAAACGGTAAAAAAATAGCGTGAAATCTTCGTGTTTTGCCTGGCGCCTGCTCCTCATCAATGCTGGAGCCGGTTTGCTCCTGGCCGGCATGATTGTGGGTTGTGGCCGGGATGACGTCCAAGTCTACCGGGTCAGCAAGGAGCAATCTTCTCCGGCCGCCCCCGGGCAGTCATCGGCCGCGCCGCCGGCAGCGATGCCACCAGGCCACCCCGAGATCTCCAGCGGCGGACCGCCCAGCCTCACCTATAAGCTTCCGTCCGGATGGCAGGAAGCCCCTGGAGGGCAGATGCGTGCCGCAGCGTTTCGAATTCAGGGCAAGGAGGGCAAGCAGGCTGATGTTGGTGTCATTCCGTTGCCGGGTTTCATGGGGCACGATCTTGAGAACGTAAACCGTTGGCGAGAATCTGTAGGGCTAAAGGCGGTGAGCGAGACCGATTTGGCGAAGCTAGCCGAACCGGTGCAAGTGGGTGGAGAGGCTGGGCAGTTGTACGATCAGGCCGGAGAAAATCCCGGCTCCGGTGAAAAGACGCGAATTCTCGTAGCGGTGGCGAGGCATGAGGGTATCGCCTGGTTTTTCAAAATGAATGGCGATGACGAACTGGTTGCGCAGCAAAAGCAGGCGTTTGTGGATTTTCTAAAATCGGTCAATTTTTCGGCGGGCAGCACGCAGCCGCCCGGGTTGCCTCCGTCACATCCGCCGATTGGCAATGCAGGCACGGTTGCGGCTCAAGCCGCGCCCCAGAATTCCGGACCAGGGAAGCCAGGGTGG
>Ga0310810_10004737_pt1 | contig 15101 bp, 14 predicted proteins | sample NCmetagenome_FD_207641 | JGI IMG/M metagenome (GOLD analysis project Ga0310810, IMG submission 207641) | Soil microbial communities from experimental microcosm in Duke University, North Carolina, United States - NC | ecosystem: Engineered > Artificial ecosystem > Soil microcosm > Unclassified ...
GCCAATGTTTCGTAGACCCGACGCACACCATCCTCCAGAACAACGAATATGATTCGATCGCCGCTTCCGTTTATCATGGCGCAATTCTGGAATTCACGAAACGCTTCAGCGCGGGTTTTTCTTTGCTCGCTAACTATACGTACAGCAGGGCTATCGACGATTCAACTGACTTCAATAGCGATTACGCGCCGTTCAGTCAGGTGGACCTGAGAGCTGAGCGGTCGCTATCGGATTTCGATCAGCGCCATAAAGTCGTTGTGGCTGCCATACTGGAAAGCCCGTGGCGCTCGCGCGTCCTTTCGGGATTCGAGCTCGCGCCGATCGTGAGTTATAACAGCGGGCACCCGTTTAATTTGCTGGCCGGAGCAGACATCAATGGAGATAATCACTTCACCAACGACCGCCCGCCGGGAGCTTCCCGAAACAGTGGACTGGGCCCTAACTTCGCGCAGCTCGACATGCGCCTGGCGCGCCAGTTCAAATTTGGTGAGCGTGCGCACTTGCAATTTACAGCCGAGGGGTTCAACATCGCTAACCGAACGAACTATTCGACGGTCAACAATATCGTAGGCGCCAATTTCGCATCGCCTTTCACCGTGCACGGAACCTCGGCTTTTTCGCCGAGTCAGCCGTTGGGTTATACGGCGGCGTTGCCGAAACGTGAAATTCAGTTAGGTGTCCGGATCGATTTCTGAATGGTCTGCAAAGGCAATCAACTTCGCAGCCCGAGCCGGCGCTCGATCACGGCAAAACGGGGGTCTGTCCGCAAGTAGTCAAACTGTGGCCAGACCTTGATGGATAGGATCAACGTGTCTCTGTCCCGCAGCGATTGCTCAAGCGCTTCTATACCACGATCCGCCTCTTTCAATCCGTCGTAAATGATGGCCCGGTTCAAGGCTGGCATATAGGCACGACGCGACATATCTTCGAGTTCCGCCAAGATTTCGCGCGCTCGGTCGCGGTCCCCCGCCGAACCATGCACATGACCCAGAAAGGCCTTGCTGAGAGCGACGGCACCCCCAAGGCTAATGCCTTCCTGATAAGAGGAGATGGCCTCTGCGTACATCTGTTTCTGTTCGTAGGCTGTACCAAGGGCAACGTAGCTGAGTGTCACCGTTGGGTCTACATCAATGGCCGTGTGTGACTGCTCAATACACCAATCGAACTCGCGCGCGGTTACGAGAATCCATGCTAAACCTGCATTCATAATGCCAGAGACAGGATCACGGATCTGGCCTTCGCGCGCCTGGCTCACGGCTTCTTCAAAGCGTCCGCGCATGGCAAGATGCATTGCGTAATGAAAACGGCCGACCGGGTAATTGGGGTTGAGCTCAATGGAGCGCTGATATTCCTTTTCTGATCCAATCCAATCGCGGTCATAGTTTTGCATTGTAGTCGCGAGAGCATCGTGAGCTTCGGCGATCGTTTGATCCATGGCCAGGGCTTTTAAGGCGATCTCCCTGGCTTTTGGATATGCTTCGTGCGGCGATACAGACGCGTAATAGGCAGGTGTATGCAGGACCTGCGCCAGCTCAGCGTACGCCAAGGCGTAGCCGGGGTCCCGCCGGACCGCCTGTTGGAGACACTCCACGGCCTTTTTAAAACCTTCGACGCTCCTTACCTCTCCGTATCGGCGGCCCCTTACGTAGAGGCGGTATGCCTCGATGTCGTCTGTATAACGTCTGGTAACTCGCGTTTGGTCCTCGCCCGAAAGTTTCAGTCGAAGCGTATGAGAGACTTCGGTTGAAACTTCGTCTTGCACTTTAAACAACTCCGTCAGATCCCGATCGTACTGATCTCCCCACAGCTCCTGCCCCGTAACCGTATCAATGAGATCAATCTGCAGGCGCAATCGGCTGGAGCGCACGCATATCCTGCCGGTGAGCACGGCCTTCACTCGCAGTTTTCGTCCGATGGCAAGCGGATCAAACCCGACATTTTTCAAATCGGCCAGCATGCCCCACGCGATAACGCGAAGTCCGGCAATCCGCGAAAGGCTTTGAATCACGCTTCCAGGAATTCCGGCGGACAGATAGTCCGTGTCTGGATCGGAGGCGGCATTGAACAATGGGAAGACGGCGATCGAATCGATGCAACCGTTCGGCTCGGATGAAACTTGAGCGGTTTGAAGTGTTCCAACGAAGCGATATCCACGTCGCGGAATCGTCTCAATGAACTTCGGGCTTTCAGCGGGATCGCCCAAGGCTTCACGAAGGCGCTTGATGGCGTTGTTTATGCCATGATCAAAGTCGACGAAAGTGTCGGAAGGCCAGATTTTCTTCCGAAGTTCGTCCCTAGCCACAATCTTGCCGGGATTGTCCAAAAGGATTGTCAGAATTTGGAGAGGCTGTTCCTGTAGGCGGATCTTGGTTCCATCCCTGCGTAGCTCGCCAATCTCTTGTTCCAGCTCAAAGCATCCGAATCGGAGTACGCTGCCCGACCCAAGAACCTTCATAACTCAGCTCCACAACGGTAAGTCTACATGCACTAAACATGGCTGGAATTAGGTTCCAACCGGCAGGTCCGAAGTTCAAACAGGCAGCTTCAGTCGATCCAAGTGTTCCTTGAAGCGGACATCTGAATGCAGCGGCTCCAGCCTCGGATCGATCCTTAAAAATGCCAACATCGGCGATTTCTCTTGGTAAGCCCTTTCCAGCCAGTCGAAGGCTAGGCCTTTTTCGCCCAGCCCCGCATAAATCAGAGCCATCCAGTACGCCATCACGTATCTACCTTTCGAGATCCCATGCAACTCCTCGATAATTCGATACGCCTGATTTTTGTGCCCTGCAGCGGCGTGAGAATCGCCCAGTTCCGCCAGAAAGAAAGGAGCTCCTCCTGAAGCTTCGACTGCCCACTGGCGTTCGGCTACTGCTTCACCGTGCATACCTTTCGCTTGGAACAGATTTCCTAGCAACCACCGGAGAATCGCAAAGTTCGGTGAAAGTTCCAAAGCACGGCGACATTGATCGATTGCATAATCGAATTTCCGCTGGAACCAAAGGATGCCGACGTACGTGGTATTTACGTTCAATGAAAGCGGATCAATATCCAGAGCGATCCTGACCCGTTCAAGGCTGAGGTCGAGGCGATTGCTATACCCAATGCAATGTGCGTACCATTGATGGGCGGTGACGTAACCCGGATTGAGCTCTATTGCTCGCTGGAAATGCTGCTCAGCTTTCGCGAAGTCGAAATCATAATGAATCAACGCCCACCCGACAGAGGTGTGTGCCTCGGCAGTCTCCTCTATATCTAGAGATTTAAAGGCCGCTGTTTTTGCTTTTCCGCAACCGTCCCCCGGCGAGGCAAAACCCCAAAACCCGCTTGAACCAGAACAATCAGCTAGTCCAGAATAGGCAGCAGCATAGTTGGGATCTGCCGATATTGCCTTCAGGAAATATTCCGCGCCCTTTGCGAATCCCTGTGCGTTCCGCATATTCCAATAGTGGCGGCCTCGGAGGTAGAGTTCATAGGCATTAGGGTTCACTGCACGATTCCGAGTGAGTCGTTCCTGTTCTGCTGGGGTCAGTTTCGCCTGGATTTCTCGCGCGACGGCTTGCGATATTTCCGATTGGAGCTGCAAAATATCGCGCAGATCGCGTTCGTAGCTCTCCGCCCAAAGATGGCAGTCCGTCGAAGTTTCAATTAACTGCACAGAGATTCGGACACGTTCGGCGAATCGAAGCACCGTACCCTCTACCACGATTTGAACGCCCAATTGTCGTGCGATCTCTGGTAAAGGGCGATGCACGCCTTTGTAGTGCATAACGGTAGTGCGGGAAATCACACGTAGTGAGCTAATCTTCGCAAGACTCGTGATTAGGGCTTCCGTCATGCCATCTGCAAAATAGTCCTGCTCTGAATCTCTGGACAGATTTTCGAGAGGCAGCACCGCAAGTGACTGCGTCCCCTTATCCGCGTTTTCTTTCTCGCCCGCAAGTTTCCCGATAAACCGATATCCACGTCTCGGTAGCGTCTCAATATAGCGGGGCGTTTCGGCCAGGTCGCTCAAGGTCTCTCGCAGACGCTTGATCGCATTGTTGATACCGTGGTCGAAGTCCACGAAGGTGTCGGCCGGCCATATCCGTTCTTGCAACTCCTCACGAGGCACTAACTTGCCGTGCTGTTCCAAAAGTATCTGCAGGATTCGGAGAGGCTGTTCCTGCAGCCGCACTTTGATCCCGTTGCGGCGTAGTTCTCCCGAGTGCTGGTCCAGTTCGAACTCCCCGAACCGCACGACGCTTGGTGATGAGCTCAAATCCCCCACAAAACTACCCCTGTCTAAGCCGGTACGCGAGTCTAGCGCTAGCTACTTGAACTCCAGAGTCCTGCGGCGGCTTAAGGCTGCCAAGTCCATCCTTCTATGACCAACCCCTTCTTTTCAAGATTTCCTGAAACCGAGGATCGTCACGTAACTCCGTCACATCCGGCCAGTATCGGATCCCAATCAGCGTGGGATCGCCGATCTCATCAGCATGTTGGGCGAGCCGGATGGCATCGTCCTGTTCTCCCGCGGCCTGCGCCGCTATCGCAAGGAAAACAGGCGAAACAAATTCCCGGTTTGCTCGCGACCGGAGCTCACTATAAAGCGCCTCCGCGTCTGCAAACCGCCCCAAATGCGAGTAACTCCGAGTCAAAGAAGCCATCATCCAGACAGGCCTTCCGAACATCCTGATGCCCGTCTCTCCTAAATGCGCAGCCTCGGAGTAGCGCGCCAGGACGTTGAGTGCGGCCATTTGAGCCCAGTAACCAAGGAAGCCATCGGGATCAATTCGGATGGCTTCGAGCGCAGCGGTCAGACTCTCGTTCCCGTCGATCATCAAATATGCGACTCCCAGCATTGCTCTGTACCAAGCCGAAAGAGGATCGATCTGGACAGCTTGTTGAAGCTGCGCCAAGCCCTCCTCAAAGCGCCCGACGGCCCACTGAAGGTAGAACAGCCCATACCAAGATCGTGCCAATGAGTTCTGCGGTTTTAACTCTAAAGCACGCAGAAATTCACGCTCGGCACCCGAGCGATCCCACCCATATTGCAGCAGCGACACCGCCAACGGCGAGTGCGCCTCACTGAGGGATGGGTCGAGTGCAATGGCCCGCAGGGCCGCCTCTTTCGCCGGTGGCAAGCAGTCCACGGGCTTCACAAGGCCATAGAAGCCGATGCTGTTGTAGGAATCTGCCAGGCCTGCCCAAGCCATTGCGTAATTCGGATCCGAACTAACGGCTTTCTTGAAGCACTCGACAGCGGCGAAGAGGCGCACGCCTCTTTGGAAAAAGAGCGAGCGTCCCTGCGCATAAAACTTGAAGGCTTCCAGCGAAGTCGTTCCGGATCTTAAGAGAGGTTGCTGGTCAGAATCGAGGGTTAATTCGAGATGTTGTGCTATTGAGTTCGCAATCTCTTCCTGAACTGCAAACATGTCCTTCATTTCCCGGTCATACTTTTCGGACCAAAGATGGTAACCGTTGGCCGCATTTACTAATTGGGCCGTAATCCGAAGGCGGTCGCCGACTCTACGAATGCTACCCTCTAGTACGGTTTGCACGTTGAGTTGCTGGCCCACCATACGCACGTCGACGTACTTCCCCTTAAAAGCAAACGCGGAGGTCCTTGCAACCACGTGAAGGTTCTGGATTTGAGAAAGTGCGCTAATAATCTCTTCCGTTGTACCGTCGCAAAAAAACTCGTTTTCCGGGTCCGCGCTCAGATTGAGGAATGGCAACACGGCGATCGAGCGGACCCTTTCAACGTCAGGGTTGGTCAAGGCGCTGATGCTTCCGATGAAGCGATAGCCGCGCCGCGGCAGGGTTTCGATGAAATGCGGCGTCTCGGCTACGTCGCTTAACGCCTCTCGCAGCCGTTTAACAGCATTGTTGATACCGTGGTCGAAATCGACGAAGGTATCGGAGGGCCATACCCGCTCCTGCAACTCCTCACGGGGTACCAACTTTCCGGGCTGTTCCAGGAGGATTTGAAGGATTCGGAGGGGCTGTTCCTGCAGGCGGACTTTTGTCCCGTTACGACGCAGTTCTCCCGAGTGCTGGTCCAGTTCGAACTCTCCGAACCGAATGGTCGCGGCTGATGCGCGGAAACCCTCCACAGAAGCCTCCGGCGGCTTGGGAGGAGAGTCTAACATCCTTGATCCTTGCGGTATAGCAGCCAATCTCCAAATCTTTAATCTGCAGAGAGCGACTGGAGCCACACAGGAGAGTAATGCGGGATTTACTCGTTTGCGCGTATTTGAGATAACCACGCCATCGGGGCGCTAACGGCCCTGAAAATCTTGTGGGGGAACCAATGAAAAACAAAATCACTCTTGCAATCCTGACGCTGGCGCTCCTGTCGTTCGCGCCAAATCTTCACGCCGCCTGCACCAACGCAACCATGCTGGGGAACTGGGGATTCACTGGAACCGGCGTTATCGTTCTGCCCACCGGCCCCGTTCCGGTCGGCGCGGTTGGAAACGTCCGTTTTGACCTCGAAGGGAACATCTCCGGTGGCCAGGACAGGAGCGTTGGTGGGGGGGAAGCGCACGAAAGCGTCGCCGGCACCTACACTATTCGCGCCGATTGCGCGCTCACCATCACCGCCAACGTCTATGACGACGCAGGTACCTTACAGCGAACCACTGTCCTGAAAGGCCTCGTGGTCAGCAATGGCAAAGAGACCCGCATGATCTACCAAACAATCACCCTTCCGAATGGCGCTCTGTTGCCGTCGGTGCTGACGCTCGAAGCGAACAAAATATAAGACCCGCTCACGAACTGCGCACTGACGTGGGCAGCTTAGCGCATGACCGGGTTGCAGCCGCGAAGGTGGCGGTTACAGATGGGGTCACAGAGTTTTCACTGGGAGCGGGAAACAGATGCTGGTACCTGCCGCAACACACCAAGGACAAAAACGAGCGGGGAGGAAGCATGTTCATCGAGGGAATTGCTCATGGCATGTTGCTGCTTGGCGTACTCTTGTGTGCGGCGGCAGGTCCGGTATCTGGTTGGCATTAGCGCGCGGGTTGAATCTTTGTTCCGTTAGAATAGACGTGCATGCTGACTCACGCCCAGGCCCTCGATCTCTATCAATCTGACGATCTCATCGGCATCGGCATGGAAGCTGACGCGGTCCGCCGTAAACTGCATCCCGACGGCGTGGTCACCTACATCATCGACCGCAACATCAACTACACCAACTTCTGCACCGAGTACTGCACGTTCTGTGCGTTTTATCGGCCGCTGAAGGGTCCGAAGGCGAAAGAGGGGTATATCCTCGACCTTGACACGATCTACGACAAAATCCGCGAGACCGTTGAACTCGGCGGTACGGGCGTGCTGATGCAGGGCGGATTGCATCCCGATCTGAAGATCGATTGGCATGAAAAAATGCTCCGCGGAATTAAAGAGCGATTCAAAGTTCATCTGCACTGCTACTCCGCGTCGGAAATCATCGCGATCGCCGAATACAGCGGACTGACCATTCGCGACACCATTTCGCGCCTGCGCGACGCCGGACTCGATTCCATCCCGGGCGGTGGCGCTGAGATTCTCGACGATGAAGTTCGGCACCGCATTGCCCGGCTGAAGTGCCTGACGGAAGACTGGCTGAACGTGCATCGCACTGCACATCAGCTGGGGATGAGGACGACCGCGACGATGATGTTCGGTGTCGGCGAGAAATTCGAGCACCGCATTAACCACCTGCAGGCCATCTACAACTTGCAGGAAGAAACCGGCGGCTTCACCGCTTTCATCCCTTGGACGTTCCAGCCGCAGAACACTGCGCTCGGCGGGCGCAAGTGGGACGAAGTGACTGCGGTTGAGTATCTGAAAAATTTGGCCATCTCGCGCCTGTTCCTAACCAACTTTCAGAATGTGCAATCGAGCTGGGTGACGCAAGGACTGAAAGTCTGCCAGCTTGGGCTGCGGTTCGGCGGCAACGATGTGGGTTCCGTAATGCTCGAAGAAAACGTCGTCCGCGCGGCTGGCGTGACCAACTGCACTACAGAAGAGGAGCTCCGCCGCATCATCCGCGACGCCGGTTTCAAGCCAGCGCAGCGGGATACGCTCTACCGGACCTACTTTCTCAATTAATCGTGGACTCTTTAAGTCAGTTTGATGACAATACTGGCTTCAAGTGTTCTCTCATTCACTCCAAGACACGAAGCGGAACTCGCCCCTATCTAGCGAGGCATAGATGAAATCGTATCCTTCCTGACCGGTAACCTCCAGGTAGAACCCGTTACGACGAAGAAAAACGTCGGCGGCGGCGAAAGCGATACGCTTATTACCATCCAGGAAACCGTGGCAATTCGCCAAGGATTCCATGAGGGCAGCGGCTTCTTCTTGGATGGAATTGTAGTACCCGATCTGCGGACGGAAAATCGCGGCTTCAATGGCGCCTGTGTCGCGGACTCCATGCGCACCACCGAACATCTCAATCAGACGATGGTGCATTAAGTACACTTCCGCTACCGTGAGGTACTCCGAAATAGAACCGGAAGGCCTGCTCTAGAACATGCCGCTTGGTTTGCCCGTTCTGTTCTGCGACAGTGACGAGCTCGTTGTAGAGCTTCGCATCAATTTCGGGAATGGATTTTTTTATTTCGGGTGCCATGGTCCTTGGCATATCTGGTAGGTGGATTTTTGATTTTAGGAAGGAGCTAATCACTCTAATTCTCTTCTGCTCTGATTGACCTGGTGTTTCGGCGCTCCTTCAGGTCGGTGCGGGCTGGCTCTTGCTAAGGGGCAACGCGCAATAGCTTAGGTTGATATTATTGGCAATCCGCTCCGCGACCCGAGCGAAGGTGATAGTGAATAGCGACAAGTTTCCGCTACTGAGAATCGGGTCGGCGGCAATCCAAAGATTCTTCCTGGCGACCGATCTCGCGCAACCGCGTCTTATGTTTTTTAAGGATTTCCTGGGCTACCTCAACTGCATCTATGATCGCCTTATTCTCTGCATCCCGCTTCGCTTGTTGTGCCGCTTGCCACTCTTGACGGGTTAGTTTCACGTTTTTGTAAACGTCTACGCCCAATTCAAAACGCATTTTCTGATGACTGAGCAGCATTTTTTGGTAGACCTTGATAGCGGTCGTCAATGCTGGTAGATACTTGCCGCGTTCTCGCTCTTTCTTAAAAAGCTCTTCGACGCGCCTTCCTTGGAAAGCCGTGAGCTTCGCGGATTCGTCTAGTGGCACTAATTGAAGATCATTCGATGTTTTTGACCATGAAGGTTTGGCCCAGTCGGAACCGCCACGGTTTATGTTCCTGCGCAAGCTAGTCAGCTGTTTCTCTAGAGTGGCCCGGCTCAAACCTTGTGCTTCGCCCCACTCTTCTTGTATGATCCGCGCGACAGTGACCGTGCTCTCTCCACTCACTAATCGCTTGATGATGGTCGCGAGCTTTTCTTCTCCGAGCTCCTGTAACACGTCGGACTTCATAAATGTTTCGAACTAACCTCGTCGAATCAGTATCCGGCCTTAAGTAGATTTTGGACAGGACCGCAGTCGGAAGGTTTAACACTTTAGTAATGTGGAATATGCCTGGAACATTGAGCCGCCATCGGGGTAGATGTAAAAAAGAGATAGGCGTTGAAAAGAGAGCCTTTATGCATGTTGGACGATTTGAAAATGATTCGCCCCGATCTCAAGGGCGACCAGGCCGCTACTCACACCCCCGGTCAGCGTATTGCTACGGTCGATCCTCAAGTCTCAGGAACGAAGCTACAAACCACATCTCGTACTGATAAACAGCGACAAGCCAGCTCCATCAATGGCCGCAAGTCCCACGGGCCGACATCCCAGGCTGGGAAACAAAAAGCCGCGCAAAACGCAGTTCGCGACGGAATTTCCTCTCGAAAAGTCGCGAACGAGGCGTTGGGTGAAACCCGCGAAGCCTTTGACGAACTCAGGAGATCTCACTTCGATTCACTTCAGCCGTGTGGCCCGCTGGAAGAACAGTTCGTTTTGGATTTCACCGAAAACTGTTTTCTTCGCGAGCGTGTACGCCGCGCCTCGGAACTCGAAAGACGCAACCGGCTCGATACATTTCAGCTGGAAAATGAGCTGAAACGCGCTGATCAACTGCATAAATTCAGAGACCGTTTTCTTGTGCAGGTCGAAAATTATGGGGGCGATTGGGACCCCGGCCGCCGCCGGCTTCCCCCAGAACTGGACGAAGCTTGGCGAGATCTGATGTCTATGTCTAAGGGGATCGACTTCCTACTAGTGTTACTCGAAGAGGTTGAGGTAAACCTTCGCGAAAGTGGAACACTAACAGCAAAGCATAGGGCGCTATTTCACGCAATCCGCGGCTCCGGTCATCCGCTCGACATTCGCGCCTGGATCGAGAATGTGACCGCAGACAATGATCCGTCCCCTAATTCTACGGAAGCACCAGAATCCGAGCCACACTACGCAGGGCGTGAAGAAATCTCTCACGGCATGGAGGATTCCACGAAGATTGACCAAACGCTATGTAGTGCCCCTTCGGACGTTGTAACGGCCGGACTTGCCGCATTCATCAGTTCTGTTGCGGAGTCGCTTCGCGATCGCAAGAAAAAGCTGGAAAAAATTGAAGCCGGCGAGATTCAGAAAGAAATTGCCCTCATAATGTTAGACCCTAGCCCCTCGGAGCGGTTTTCTCGAGCAGAAACTTCTTATGAGCGCAAGATGTACAGAGCACTAGGGGGCCTTTCCGCGCTGCGGGCTATGCCACCTTCGTCGCCATTGCCCCTGCCTGGAAATGTTTATCCCGCGCAAAAAGAACCTACCTGCGCTCGAGGCGGCAAAATTGCAAAACGAACCCGAGAGTTCCGAATGAGCGAACCGGGGACAGGTATGATCGAACAGCCCACAATTGTCGATTTATCAACTCCGCGTCCCGAGGTGACGAGCAATGGCCCGCCACCTTCGTGAGTCGATCGTGACGAGGGTCAATGCGACCAACCTCGAAAGCAAGTAATTTTGCAAAACGAACCTGGGCGTTCGGGGGCGTTGATGATGGAATCAATTACGGGCGAGGTATTCAAGTTTCGCGACGTTTGAAACGCGCGTACAATTTGAGTCCGTCCACAGGAAGAGCACATCAGTAGTGCTTTACGCTTACCATCCTTTAGCAACCCCCAGCCCCTGAAAGGAGTTCCCGAAATGAGCGCACTGCGAGCGGTCCCACTTTCTGAGGAAGCGCCCAAGCCACAAACTTACACAGCTAAAGCCGTTGCTGCGCAGAGCGCTGCGTCGGCCATGGCGGCGATCACCATTCCGCGGCGGGAGCCGCAGCCAAAAGACGTCCAGATCGACATTCTTTACTGCGGCATTTGCCATACCGACCTGCATTTCGTGCACAACGACTTTGCGGCGATCATTCCGACCCAATATCCGTGCGTGCCTGGGCACGAGATCGTTGGCCGCGTCAAGAAGGCCGGCAACGCAGTGACCAAGTTCAAGGAAGGCGACCTGGTTGGTGTCGGCTGCATGGTTGATTCCGACCGCAGCTGCGAAGCTTGCCTTGCCGGAGAAGAACAGTTCTGTGCCAGTCAGCCGATCTTTACTTATAACGCTCCGGATAAGCATCTTGGCGGGATGACGTTTGGCGGCTATTCACAGAGCGTGGTCGTGGACGAAGATTTCGTTCTGCACGTCCCTAAAAACCTTGATCTCGCCGCGACCGCTCCGCTGTTGTGCGCCGGAATTACGACCTACTCGCCGCTGCGCCACGCGGGTGTGAAGGCAGGGCATAAGGTCGGTGTTGTTGGACTCGGCGGGCTTGGGCATATGGGCGTGAAGCTCGCGTCGGCTTTCGGGGCGGACGTCACCGTGTTCACGACGAGCCCAAACAAAGTTGCGGATGCGAAGCGATTGGGCGCGAGTGAGGTTGTGAACTCAAAGAACGATGCAGAAATGCAGAAGCATGCCAACACGTTCGATTTCATTCTGGACACCGTGCCCGCGCATCACAATCCCAATCCCTACATCAATCTGCTCAAGCGCGACGGAACACTGGGTTTCGTAGGCGCACCCAACGAGCCGTTGCCTCTTGACGTGGCAGGGTTGCTGTTCGGCCGCAAGAAAGTCGCTGGTTCGATCATCGGCGGCATTCGCGAGACTCAGGAGATGCTGGATTTCTGCGGCAAGCACAACGTGACTGCCGACATCGAGATGATCGGTGTGGATGGCATCAATGGCGCGTACGACCGCTTGCTGAAGAACGATGTTAAGTATCGGTTTGTGATTGATATTGCCTCGCTGAAGTAGATGAACGTTCAGGACACCTCATGTCCCACGACGAGGGCATAGGGGGTTTTCGGTATCAAGTCATGACTCAGGTTACTAATTGGTTTGAACGAAAATTTGAGTTCGCGTTTCCCGTCGAGCAACGCGCAACCTTGATGGTGCGTTTGCGGGGAACTCCGGCGCGTCTCGAGGAAATGCTGCGTAGCGCTGCGCCGGATGCGCTGGTAAAGCGGCCCGGCGACAAGTGGTCTGCGCAGGAACATGCCGGACATCTTGAAGACCTCGAAACCCTGTGGCTGGCCCGAGTTGACGATTACTTAAAAGGTGGGCAGGACCTCACCGCGGCCGACCTGACGAATCGCAAGACGCATGAAGCCCGGCACAACTTGCGTTCTGCGGAAGATATTCTGGCCGCTTTCCGGTCGGCCCGCTTGCACCTGGTGGATCGAGTGTCGGAACTTCCCACGGAAATCTTTTCAAGGACGAAGCTTCATCCCCGGCTGAAGCAGCCAATGCGACTGGTGGACCACCTATACTTCGCCGCCGAGCACGATGATCATCATCTGGCAAAGATCTGGGAACTGATCTTCCGAACTGCGTAGTCCCATCGCTTACTTTGGTTCTATGCCCGCCGTGTCCGGTCGGTACCTCGTGCCATTGTCCTGGCTCCCATAAACTGGTCGCAGGTGAGACATGACGGTTGACGAGGAATTAACTCTGCTCGAATCCCAGCTGCGACGGCTGAAGATCGAGTACGAAGTTTTCTTCAACAATCCGCAGAAGAAACCGCCTTCCGACCTGGAATGGAAGGTGCTGGCGCTGCTGCGCAAATTTTCCGACGGCAGCCGCATGAGCTTTGGACAACGTTTTCGCTACACCGAACTGGCGCAGCGTTATGCCATCTACAGCGATCTCTGGCGCAAGAAGTCGCGAATTAGAGAAGAAGGTTACCGTCGCCCGCAGGATGCGCTGCTGTCAGTTCAGGGCGTCAGGATTGAGGAGCATGTTCCAGAGCACAAAGTCTACGGCGTAAGCCACGCGGCGCGGCCGTTCGCCATCGACTGCGCTGACGCAAACTCGGAGCGCGAGAAGGTCGAGAAGTTGTTCAACGCCTTGAGTGAGGCCAAGAAAAAAGCCGGAGAGAATGTCTCCGGCTCGCTCGCAAGCTTTTCATCGTTCGTTCAAAAGAAGACCGAGCAGATTCGCAAGCAATATGGCTGCGCGCGCGTCGAGTACATCGTCGATGTCGCCGATGGCAAGGTTAAGCTGACGGCAAAAGCGAAAACCTAGTCGTGATCGCCTTCAGCCAGGTTTTCGGCTTCTAAATCGACAACAACTTATGGAAAAACGTCCTGTAGCGTTGAAAGGCAACGCGCAGGTCCTCGGTTGAGACTGAGTCTCCGCGGTCCCACTGCTTCTCCAGCTTCGATCTTTCTTCAGCAAACACTTCCGCCAGCCGTTTCATGGCTGAAGCCACCAGGCTGTCCGCCTGCTCAACGGCTTTGCGAGGTTCGTCCACAAACGCCGTCTGAATCTCTTTCCAACGCGTGCGCAGGCTTTCAAGCTCGTTATTGGGAAACAAGGGAGTTGAGTCGTGTTCGTCACGAATGGGCTGCAGGTTGTTCGGGTTTGCGGCCCGTTCGGAGGCTACAGGTTTCGGCTCTCCAGGTTCCGGTCTCTCGTCTTCTATTCGACGAGGCCCCTGGGCCAGGTCGGCAGTGGTGATTTCTTCTTCGGGAAGGTCTTTTCTCAGCGGCGTAGCCATCATGCGCTCCTTTGGTTAGCTTGAGGTTGGTCGAGCAGTTCCTGGAACAGGGTTCGATAGTGGACCATCGCCTGGCGCAGATCTTCCGTGCTGGCCTCGCCTTTACTGTGGCGACGGGCGATGGCATGTGCTGCGCGGTAGTTTTCAACCACTACCGGATGATCTACGGAAATGTCAGCGGCACGTTGATCAAAATCGCCCATCGGGTAACCGCGAGCCTGCATAGCGTCGGTGACCAGCGCATCAGCCTGGGTTACGGCTCCTTTAGGATCGTCAACGAACCGGCTTTGCACGTCATTCCATCGGTAAAGAAAGCTTGAACGGTCGGCTGTGGAGAGCGGACGCAACTTGAACTTGTCGTGCCGCTTTTCGCGAAACTCCAGTACGCCTTCTGCCTTGCGCACATCCCCTTCGCGACGGACTACACGATCGTACTCCGGGCCGAAGTGTTCACGTAATTGTTGGCTTCTGCGTCTGCGGGCAATCCCCCAGACGATGGCAGCAATCGCAATCAACACGATCACCGCAACCACAATCATCAATGGACTTAAATTCATTTCCTCCTCCCGCTTGCGGGTTGAACGATCATGGGATTCGATTCGGGCGAGGAGTGTTGTCCGTGAAAAACTCTGGGAGAAATCGGTGGCGTAACGAGGAGAACTGCTTAAGTTTGGCGTCCCCGACGGGATTTGAACCCGTGTTACCGCCGTGAAAGGGCGATGTCCTAGGCCGGACTAGACGACGGGGACGCTGAAAAAGTGAAAAGGGCCTGCGATCACCGGATCACAGCGATTCGCACTGGCGAACCGAGCAGTGACCGTGACTACCAGCATATCAAAATCGGGTTTAGGGGGAAGGCGGTGTTGCGGTCTTGGGAAAATTCGGGAGACAAAGCGGAGGACGAGGCGCCTGACGCAACTCACGAAACCCTTGCCCCTCCTGTCCGTGTTTAAATGGATGCCGTAGCGGCGCCGGCCAACAGGACCTACGCAGCATTTGAGACGAGGAGCACTGGATTTGCATCTAAATCAACAGGCGCTAAGAGTCGAAGGATTAAGAAAGTCCTTTCGCTCGGGTGCCTCAGAACTGGTGCTCTTTGACAATCTTTCGTTCGA